>Ga0114931_10000052_pt1 | contig 111108 bp, 99 predicted proteins | sample 2SBtaG_FD_89579 | JGI IMG/M metagenome (GOLD analysis project Ga0114931, IMG submission 89579) | Deep subsurface microbial communities from Kolumbo volcano to uncover new lineages of life (NeLLi) - 2SBTROV14_V59a metaG | ecosystem: Environmental > Aquatic > Marine > Volcanic | place: Kolumbo...
AATTCGCTCCCGTTGCAAATATCCCCATCGTCGCAACTGTTCGTGTCGTCGTTGGTGAAAACACAACCGCCCAACGCGTCGCAACTGTCGGTCGTGCAGGGATTCCCATCGTCACACGTCAGCGGCGTACCGGAGGTACAAACACCCGCCTGACACGTCTCCGCCCCGTTGCATACCGTCCCGTCACTGCACGACGTGCCGTCCGCCACGTTGGTCGTCTTACAAGCCAATACGGGATCGCAAAAATCGCTTGTGCAAGGATTTCCGTCATCGCAGACCAGCGGCGTACCGGCCACGCACGTACCAGTCCCGACATCGCATGTCTCAACACCGTTGCACAGATTGCCATCTGAACAGTCAGCGTCGACAGTACATACTGCAAGGGATTGAGATGCCCCAAGCGTAAAAAACGCGAGAAAACCGAGCAGAGTGCCCAGGCGACTGCGTACAATCATGATCTCCCCCCTTAACTTGCTTCGTAGTGCTGACAATGAGACCGCGCGTCCCCTGAGCGCAATGCGCGCGAACGCATCCCTCCGGATGCAGCAAAAGCTGATGTATCCCCGGTCTTGATGGGTGCCACTCCACGGACGTCCCCACTCGACGTGGATTGTACCAAGGCCGTTTCCCACGTTCAACCAAATATAAGAGCGGGCTAATGAAGAAATTCCCCTTCTCATTGCCCATAAACGCGGATTCGGGCCTAAACGCACATTGCAATCGCTGTTGTCGCACGAGAAAGCCCGCTGATAGTCCGAATCTCGCCCCATGCGGTGGACATCGGGGGGCAAGCGAGCCGGTCGCTCCGAAGGGGGAGTTTTCGGACGTGTCGACCCACAGGTGGCAAGGATTCCGGCTACGCAAGCCTTGATGTATGCTGGTTTCATCCGGCGACGCCGTCGTGTAGGCTGATGGCTACCCACCGTGAAGCGGACGCGGGTCGCTGGAGCATGCGAATGAGGAGCCATAGGATGGCCACTAAGCGAGACCGATCGAAGAAAAGAGTTCAAACCAGCGGCACAGTCTACGAGTTGAAAATCACCCTGCTCGAAGTCGACCCCCCGATCTGGCGTCGCATCCTCGTTCCGTCGGAGGTCACCCTGGGCGATCTGAACTTCATCCTGCAGGCGGTGATGGGCTGGACGAACAGCCACCTCCATCAGTTCACGATCGACGGTGTGGGGTACTCTGATCCGCGCTTCCAGATGGATGAAGCGGAGGACGAGTTTGCTGTCGCGCTCGCGAACGTCGTACCCGCGGAGCGTCTCCGGTTCAATTTGCTCTACGACTTCGGCGACGGCTGGAATCATGAGGTGGTCGTCGAGAAAATCTTGCCTTGCGAATCCCGCCAACGCCTGCCGCGCTGTCTTGCCGGCGAGCGTTCTTGTCCGCCGGAGGATTGTGGCGGTCCCTGGGGCTACCAGGACTTTTTGGACGCGATTCGCGACCCGAAGAACGAGGAGCATGAGGCCATGCTCGAGTGGGTGGGTGGCGCCTTCGATCCCGAAGCGTTCGACCTGGCCGCTCTGAACAAACGTCTACCCGATGAAGTCAAGTTCATGGCCAGTTGGCGGTAGCAGCCAGATGCGAACTCCCGGCAACCGCAGGGGAGACCCATGCGCCGACTCCGCGACACATTGGAACATAAAGCGGGGGCAGGTCAGTATCATCGGCTCTATCTGTGATTGCTGACTGCGCCCAAAGCCGGTGCCATATGTGCCGTCGAAACTTTTTCAACAGGCTGCTCCCTGTCGTAGACTCCTGTTACTTCATGGTGACTGCGACCGATTGACTTCCGCGAACGAGCAAACTAGCCTGCGGGCCGGTATGTTTCGGACTTTAGCTATTTCTGTGGCCTTGGCGTCGTATCTGTGCGTTCCCGCTTTGTGTGTCAGCGGTGCGATTACGCACGCTTGCAGTTGCACACCGGCGACGTTGTGTGATTGCAACAGGCAGTGCGATCATGGCGGCGGATGCGGACACGAAGGGCAGTGCCCGGACGACCCCTGCGAATTGCGCATGGTGCGCCGACCGGAGGGCAACCACGAGTCCGTGCACTCCACCACGCCGACGGTGTCCCCTGTTGTCGGCGCCCTGGCCGATCCTTTGGTCGCACCGCATTCAACAGCGTTGCGTCGCATTCGTGAGAAGTCCGTTCCGGGCAAGCTTTCTCTCTCGCCCGGTGATCTTCCCCTTTTGATCTGATTTCTGGTCTCGATTCAATTTCTTGATCTTGCGCGCGGTTTTTGTGCGTTCCCATGCGTGTTCCATGGAGCGCCGTGCGTATGGACATTTCGCTTACCGAATCGAACGAGGGATTACAGGCATGTTGCGAAAAACGGGAATGGTCCTTGGGATCCTGGGTGCGATGGCAATCGCTGGAGGCTGCGCCACCGTGAACCCGCGACCTGATTACGCGGAGGTTCACCGGCAAATTGCTGCGGCAACCGGGAAGGATCAGGTTTATCACCCCGACGATGACGCGTTCGTCGCGGAAATCGTTGCGGGTCTGACGAGCGATGGTATTCGCGTTGGTGAAGCCGTTGAGCTCTGCCTGTTGAATAACCCCGCGCTGCAGGCTGCGTTCATGGACGTGGGTATGGCCCGCGCGGACGCGGTGCAAGCCGGGCTTTTTTCAAACCCATTCCTGGGGTTGTCTGCGAGGTTTCCCGACAGCGGGGGACTTGCCAATATCGAGGCCAACGTTGCGCAAAACATCGCGGAGATATGGCAGATTCCTGCGCGGAAACGATCCGCCGAGCGGTCGCTGGACGCGGCGATTGTCAATCTCGCTCGGACCGCGTCGGAGCTGGCTGCCGATGCCAAGACCGCATACTACATCGCCGTAGGCGCAGACGAGCGCTTACGGATTGCGCGGGAAAACCTTGAAATCGGCAACAACCTGCTGGACCTTGCCCTGACTCGGCAAAAAGCGGGAGCAGCCAACGAGTTGGATGTTAATCTCTCTCGCGGTATCGCACTGGATGCCGCCATCGAAGTCGAACGGGCCCGATTGGACGCATCGGATGCAAGAAGAAAGCTTGCAACGGTGCTTGGTCTCACCAGCGATGCGGACGCGCTGAATCTCGTCGACCCGTTACCGGTTGATGCTCCCGGAACTCCGGAGGCCGAATCGCTGATTCAACAGGCGAAGGCGTCGCGTCTTGATCTTTTGGCAGCGACCCATGCCGTGGAGTCGGCGCAGGCCAACTTGGAGTACGAACGTCGTCGCGTATTTCCCGTCGTGGAGTTGGGCGTTGCCTTCGAACGCTCGGAACGCACTCGCCAGGGCGGTCGAGATATTTTTGGCGACACGGCGCGATCCTCGATCGCTGGCGGCAGGCTGACCGCTCCGGGAATCCAACCTCGGTCACAACGAAGAAGCAACAAAGGTCAAGACGTCATCGTTGGTCCAAGTCTGGGCGTAGAGTTGCCCGTGTTCGATCAAAACCAAGCGGGAATCGCAAAGGCCCAGTACGCGCTGGAGCAAACACGCAAGGTGCTCGAAGCGCTCGATCGAGCCGTCACGCAAGAAGTGCGCCGTGCGGTTGACCGGGCCATGACTGCGTGGCGACTAATGCGCATGTACCGGGACGAATCGATTCCCCTTGCACAACGCAACCTTGATCTGTCTCGAAAGGCATATCGTGCGGGTCGTGCGTCGTTTCTTGCGGTGCTTGAGGCGCAGCGATTTTTTCTGGAAACCCGCCGCGGTTATGTCGAGGCATCTCAAACCGCAGCCACGATGATCCCCGAGCTTGAGCGGACAATCGGGCGACCATTCGAAAAGTTTTTTACCAATTTGGAAGATGTCCCGGAATCAAATCGAGACGTTGGAAAGGGAGGTGGATCTTGAGCCCCAGGAAAACACGATACCAATTCGGTCGCATGTTCTTGGCCGTTTTTTTCACGGCGTTTCTCGGCGGTTGTTCACATGCCGACCCTGCGACGCTGCAAACATTCGTATCCGATTTACTTCTCAATCTGGCGGCAGGGCTACTTTTGTAGGGGCAACAGAAGGCGACGAAGGAAAACGCGATGAACAAAAAAACAACTGTGTCGTCGTTAATGGCGATGTTGGCGGTATTTGCGGCCACGAATCCTTGGCCTGGCTTGCAGCAAGGTGGGTACGCAATGTCCCAGTACGATGGGGGTGCACGTGATGAGGACGGCGAAAAACACGAGGGCATCGTTCGTCTCGACGAGGTCCAGCTCGCGTCGCTGAAACTCAAGCACGCCGAGGTCAAGCGTGGATCCCTTTCGACGATGGTCGAACTACCGGGGGAAGTCGCGTGGAACGCCGACCGTCTCGTGCACGTGACGCCTCGGGTCAGTGGGATCGTTGCGTCGGTAAAAAAAACACTGGGCGATCATGTCGAGGTGGGCGACGTTCTTTGCGTCCTGGATTCACGCGAGATGGGCGACGCGAAGATGGAATACCTGTCCGACCTCGCCCGGTTCGAAGTGGCGCGAGCAGACTACCAACGTGCGGAAATCGTGTTCAACAATACGAAAAAGCTCCTGGTCATCCTCGACCCCCAACCCACGCCCGAGGAAGCACTCGCGCGAGCCCACAACCTTCCGGTAGGAGACAACAAGAATAAACTTTTGACCTCCTACACGAAAATGAAAGTAAATCTTCGTAACTACAAGCGTAACGAACAACTGTTGGCCAGCAAAATCGCGAGTGAAGCAGAGTTTCTCGAAGCCAAAGGCGCATACGAAGTGTCCCGGGCGGATTACTTGTCCACGCGCGAGGAGATCGCCTTCGATCTTGAGCTTCGTTTTCTTCGTGCTCAGAAGGATTTTCAAATGGCCGAGACGGAGATGCGCAATGCGGAGCGCGCCCTGCACATCCTGGGGCTTACGCATGAGCAAACAGCCGAGATTGCAAAGCAGGGAAGGGAAATCGATGCCGATATCTCTCGCGCCGCGCTGCTCAGTCCGATTTCCGGGGTCATCGTCGATCGCCACCTGACGCGCGGCGAACTGGTTAATACGGACACGGCACTCTACACGATCGCCGACATTTCCCGAGTTTGGGTGTTGGGGCGGGCCTACGAGCGCGACATTCGCTTTTTACGGCGGGGGCTCAAGACGACGCTTCGCCTTGATGCCTTCCCGCAAGAAGTCTTTCAAGGTGAAGTGGACTACGTTTCAAACCAACTGGACCTCGATACGCGAACCGTCCCAGTCCGAGTTGTGCTGACAAACCCACACGAACGGATCCGCGCGGGGATGTTTGCAACCGTGGTGATCCACATCACGAACGAAACGGGCGCTGTCGAACACAAGGGTCTTTTGGTCCCCACGGCGGCCCTGCAGCGTTTGCGAAACGGTTTCGTTGTTTTTCAGGTCATCAGGCCCGGCGAATACAGAGTCGTAACGGTTCAGGTTGTGCGCAAATCAAGGGATTTTGCGGAGGTCACGGGTGCGATTTCCGAGGGCGATAAGGTCGCGATCGGTGATACGTTCGTGCTGAAATCTGAGGCCAACAAGGAACAAATCGGCGAAGGCGACGAGGATTGATGGAGCGACCATGTCACGAATAATCGACCTTTCCCTGGACAATCGGTTTTTGGTCATCATCTTGTGGGTGCTGGTTGTAGGAGCCGGGCTGAACTCGCTCTCTGAGTTGCCCATTGATGCAGTTCCTGATGTCACCAACATTCAGGTGCAGGTCTTGACCAATTCACCGGGATTGCCTCCCGAAGAAGTTGAGCGTTTTGTCACATTTCCGGTGGAAACGTCCATGAGCGGTCTGCCCGCGATCGAGGAGATTCGCAGCGTCTCGAAGTTCGGTCTATCGGCGGTGACCGTTGTTTTCCAAGAGGGAACCGACATTTACTGGGCGCGTCAACTCGTGGGAGAGCGGCTGGTTGACGCGCGCGAGCAGATTCCCGCCGGATACGGTGAGCCGGAGATGGGGCCGATATCAACCGGTCTGGGTGAAATCTATCAATTCGAGGTTCGCGGGGCGAACTATTCGCCAATGGAACTGCGAACGATTCTCGACTGGTACGTCAATTACCAATTACGCAGCGTCCCCGGCGTCGTAGAAATCAACGCTTTCGGCGGGGAGCTGAAAACGTACCAGGTTACGCTGGATCCCGACAGACTGGCTGCGTTCAACATTTCCGTCGGCGAGGTCCTGCGATCTCTCGATGCCAACAATCGCAACGTCGGGGGAGGATACATCGCCCATCAGGGTGAGCAGTACCTGATTCGCGGGGAAGGATTGATTGAAACCCTCAAGGACCTTGGCAACGTGATCGTCAAACACGATCCCGAGGCGGGTACGCCGATCTATGTAAAAGATATCGGTACCGTCGAGTTTGCACCGATGCTTCGCCAGGGCGCCGTTACACGCGACGGGCGCGGAGAAGCGGTCGTGGGTATTGTTATGATGCTGATGGGGGGCAATGCCCGCGTGGTGTCCCAGGCGGTCCACGAAAAAATTGAGAAAATCAAAAAGTTTCTGCCCGAAGGGGTTACGATCGACACGTTTTACGATCGGACCGAGCTGGTCAACAAAACCATCAAGACCGTGGCGAAAAACCTTGTTGAGGGCGGCATCCTGGTCATCATCGTTCTTCTTTTGTTGCTGGGTAACTTTCGTGGTGGGTTGATTGTTGCCTCGGCCATTCCCCTTTCGATGCTGGTAGCTTTTACCGCGATGAAATTCGCCGGATTAAGCGGGAACTTGATGAGTCTGGGCGCGATCGATTTTGGTCTCATCGTGGACGGATCGGTCGTCATGATCGAAAACATCGTACGGTTTCTGCACGATCGCAAAGACGACGACAGACCCCATCTCGAAAAAGTCCGCGCCGCATGCCACGAGGTTGCTCGTCCGGTCGCCTTTGCCGTGGGCATTATCATCATCGTTTACCTGCCCATCCTCGCACTGCGCGGAATCGAAGGCAAGATGTTTCGACCGATGGCACTGACCGTCGTCTTTGCGTTGTGCGGATCGCTGGTGTGTGCTCTAACGCTTATGCCGGTGTTGGCATCTTTGCTTCTCAAAAACGTCAAGGAGAAAGAGCCGTTTTTGTTTCGCATTGCCAAACGCATTTATGGTCCGGTTTTGGCGAAGGTCGTCGGCAAACCTCGGCGCGTGTTTTCTACCGCCGTTGTCGTGTTTCTTTCGAGTCTCAGCTTGGTTCCGTTTCTCGGTGCCGAGTTTATTCCGCGCCTCGATGAAGGCGCGATCGCGTTGCAGTTTTGGCGTTTGCCGAGCGTGTCGCTCGAAAAGTCCAACGAAATCAGCTCGCATGTAGAACGCGTTGTCAAAGAGAGTTTTCCCGAAGTCGAGACGATCGTTTCGCGTACGGGTCGCCCTGAGATCGCCACCGACCCGATGGGTGTCGAGATCAGCGACACCTATTTGATTCTCAAACCCAAAAAGACGTGGCGATTCAAGACCAAAGAGGCGCTTATCGAGGCCATTGATCATACGCTCAAAGAAAAGGTGCTCGGGGCGATTTTCAGCTATTCGCAACCCATCGAACTTCGTGTGGCGGAGTTGATCGCCGGAGTTCGAAGCGATATCGGGATCAAGATTTACGGGGACGATCTGGAATTGATGAAGCGTAAAGCGGATGAAGTGGTTCGCTTGATCAATCGCGTTCCCGGTGTGGCGGACGCGAAAGCGGAGCAGGTGATCGGGCTGCCGACCATGCGGGTGCGCATCGACCGCGACGCGATTGCACGTTATGGGATTAACGCAGAAGACGTTTTGGAAGTGATCGAATCCATCGGTGGAAAGCAGGTCGGGACGGTGCTCGAAGGGCAGAAGCGTTTCGCGTTGCAGGTACGATTTGGAAAGGATGTCCGCGACGGTCTTGATCGAATCGGTGATCTCAAAATCGCCGGTCCTCCGACGTTAAACGGGACGCCGCGATTGATTCCGCTCTCGCAACTCGCTTCGATCGAAATCGAGGATGGGCCTGCACAAATCAGTCGCGAGAACATCAGTCGCCGTATCACCGTGGAGTGCAACGTTCGAGGTCGTGACCTCGCATCTTTCGTTGCAGATGCCCAAAAGCTGCTCGATAGCGAGTTCAAACTGCCTTCGGGGTGGTACATGGAATGGGGCGGGCAATTCGAGAACCTCCAGGCGGCGTCAAGGCGATTGGCCGTCCTGGTGCCGTTGGCTTTGTTGCTCATTTTCGTGCTTTTGTACAGTACATTCGCCTCGGGCAAACTGGGCACCTTGATCTACCTCAACGTTCCTTTGGCGGTCAGCGGAGGGATTGTTGCGCTTTTTCTGCGCGGTTATCCGTTCTCCATTTCAGCCGGTGTCGGGTTCATCGCCTTGTTTGGTGTAGCGGTTCTCAACGGTGTCGTGCTGGTTTCCTACATCGTCCAGAAACGAAAGGAAGGTCTTTCGCCGGTCGAGGCGGCGCGCGAGGGAGCATGCATTCGCCTGCGTCCGGTTTTGATGACAGCCCTGGTCGCGTCGTTGGGGTTTATACCGATGGCATTGGCGACCAGCGCCGGCGGAGAAGTTCAGCGTCCGCTTGCGACCGTTGTCATCGGGGGGTTGATCACTTCGACCTTGCTGACGCTACTGGTGCTTCCCGCCGCATACCGTTGGTTCGATCCGTTCAAAGAGGAAGTCGAAATTTGACCTTAGCAACGTGGAGGACTTCACATGAAGGAAATCAAAGCGATCATCCGGCACTACAAATTGGAAGCGGTTCTCAATGCCTTGCACGGTCACCCGGAGTTTCCCGGCGTCACCGTGACACCCGTTCGCGGTTTCGGGAAAACGGTGGGGCGCGCAAAGTCTCAAGAAGTACCGGTTCACTATGGCACGACGGAGATGGTCAAATTGGAGTGCGTTCTCAATGACCAGGACGTGGAGGCTGCCATCGCGCTGATTCAGCAGGCGGCGCACACGGGCATTGTGGGAGATGGGAAGATCTTCGTGTACCCCGTTGATCGGGCGATTAAAATCCGTACCGGCGAGCAGTTTACCAGAATCGAATGATATCGGGGTTTTGACTCGAGCGCCCCTGTTCACTCAATTCTGCGCGTCACAACTCGCCTCTGCCAAGCCGCGTTCGCAAGGAGGCTGAAAATCGCCGGCGCGGACGGACACACCCCGTCGCTGCCCTCCCGAGCGCAGCATCTCAACGGTGGTATTGCAACACACTTGGGGCTCAGGGAGATTTTTCGCCCGCCTGCGCGCACTCAGAATGACACAAAGGCGGTGGATTCAGGATGACACGGGAGCATGATTCGTGGCGGTGGACTCAGAATGGCACGGGATCGTGACGCAGGTCTGCGGGCTCCGAATGGCGGCGGTCGCGCCGCAATCACCCACCGCCGATTCCGTCGCGGTGGAACACCGCGGCGAGTCTTTTTTTGTAGCGTCCATTTTACGGAATCTGACGTTTGCCACGTGGACGATGAGCGTCTACATTTCACGGCTCGGTTGGGTGGTCTATGTGCCCACTGTCAGGAGACTCTGGTATGAAGCATCGCGAAATAAAAAAGCGCCCAATCATAAGGGCGCTCGCTGCGATTTTAATCAGCGTGGTCGGATACGGCGCTACGGCGTTGGGGATGGGTGTCAAACCACGGATCGAAACGCTCGAGAATGGTTTGAAATTGATTCTCGTTGAGCGGCACGATCAACCGACCTTTTCCGGATGCGTTGTGTATGACGTGGGTTCGGTCAACGATCCGGCGGGCGAAAGTGGGATCGCCCACATGTTCGAGCACATGCTCTTCAAGGGGACGCGGACCATCGGGACGACCAATTTCGAGGCTGAGCGACCACTAATCGAAAAGCAGGAGGCTTTGCGCGTTCGCATGAACGCCGAGATGGACCGCATGAGGGTGATGAAACGGCGTGGGAAGATATCCGACGTTCTAGATCCCAAGCAGTGGACGCCGGAGTACTCGGCGATGAAAAAGGAGTTCGACGCCCTGGTTGAAAAAGAGCGTCCGTACATCAAGAACAACGAGTTGTTCAATCTTTATACGACCAACGGCGGTGCGGGGCTCAACGCTGGAACGTCCAGCGACTTTACGATCTATTTCGTACAACTGCCCGCCAACAAGATCGAGCTTTTCTTTTGGTTGGGATCGGATCGGATGCAGGGTGGGATCATGCGCGAGTTTTACGTTGAGCGTGATAATGTTCGCGAAGAGCGTCGCCTTCGAACGGAAAGCACGCCCACCGGAAAGTTTCGAGAGGCGTTTGAGGCCCTTTTTTGGCAATCACACCCTTATGGGATTCCGACCCTGGGGTGGGCTTCCGAGGTTGAGTCGATTACCGCACAGGACTGTCGCGATTTCTACAAAATCTACTACGCCCCCAACAACGCGCGCGTGGTGCTCGTGGGGGATTTTGATTCCGACCAGGTCCTGGCGATGGCCAAAAAATACTTCGGGCGCATTCCGCGCGGCGAAAAACCACCACGACCGGTCATTACCGAAGAACCCAAACCGATCGCCGAGCGTCGGATGATCGCCGAGGCAGAGACCAACCCGCGCGTCCAGATTCGTTATGAGGGCGTGGCGATGGGGCACCGCGACGAACCTGCGCTCGACGTGGCAGCCCAGCTTCTTTCGGGGAAAACCGGTCGTCTCTTCAAAAGGCTGGTGACCAAAGAGGAGGCGGCGATGGGACAACCCAGCGCCACCAACTCGGGTCGCAAATACGCGGGGTATTTTGAGATCGGCGCGACCGTTAAGGAAGGTCACACTCCGGAGGAAGTGGAAGGAATGATCCTCGAAGAAGTGGCCAGGCTGCGCGACGGGGAGATTACGGATTATGAACTGGAGAAGGTTAAGAACCAAGTGCTGGCTGGGTCGGTTCAGCGACTTCGCAGCAATACCGGGTTGATGTTTCAGCTTGCCATTTTCGACACCTGGTACAAATGGGACTATCTCAACGAATCCACGGATTTGATGCTCGCGGTCACCGCCGATGATGTGAAACGAGTCGTGAGGGAGTACTTGGTTCCCGAAACGCGAACGGTGGCGATTTACCACACCAAGGGAGGCACCACTCTGGCGAGCGATCCGGAACTGGAATCGCTGCTTGCGGATCTTCCCGCCGGAGCGCGCGATCAGATTCGCGGTGCGGTCAAGCGGATCGCATCAAGCAAGGACCTCAAGAAACTCAAAATGCAGATCGGACAGATGCAACAGGGCCTTGCCTCCGGTCAAATACCGGAGCAACAGGCGAAGATGTTCCGTTTCATGCTCAATGCGATGAAAAAACGAGCCGGGGAGTTAGAGGCGTCCGGCAAGGAGTCAAACTAAGATGCGTACCATGTCATTCGTGACCATCAGTTGTTTATTCGCGTGCTCATTCGTGACCGGTGTTTGGGCAGCCGACGCGATCCCATCCCATCCCGACAAGCTCGTGTACCCGAAACTGCATTTCAAACTGCCGCGCGCGTCCCAATTGCGCGCACAGCTTTCCAACGGCGTGGTGGTCTACATCGCCGAGGATCGAATGCTTCCGACGTTTGATATGACCATTACGTTTCGAGCCGCCGGAGCGTTTGATCCCGAGGGGAAAGCGGGGCTGGCCTCGTTGACCGGAGAACAAATGCGCGACGGCGGTACGCAGGACCTCACGCCGGAAGAATTGGATGAAAAGATCGAGTTTCTGGCGGCGCAGATGTCGACGTTCATCGGCGACACGCGCGGCCAGGCAACTCTCTCCTGTCTTTCGAAGGACGTTGATGAGTCGCTTAAGCTTTTCGTGGAAATGCTGCGATATCCCCGGTTTGACGAAGCCCGTTTCCGTCTTGCGAAAGAGCGATATTTGCAAAACATCAAGCGGCGAAACGACTCGACCGGGTCGATCGAACGGATGGAGTGGAATTTTCTCATGTACGGCGAGGATCACTTCAGCAATCGTTATCCGACGACCGCGTCGATCAATGCAATCACGCGCGACGACATGATCGCGTTTCACGACAAGTACGTTCATCCCGCCAATATGATTATCGCTGTTTCGGGCGACTTCGATCGCGAAGCGATGCTCAGGAAGCTCGACGCGGTGTTTTCAGGGTGGGCTTTGGGGACGCCTGCGCCAAAAATCTTTGAAAAACCAAACCATTCGCCCGCACCGGGAGTCTACGTAATCAACAAGGAGGACGTGAATCAGGGACGTGTTTCGATCGGGCACTTGGGGATCGAGCGCGGGTCACCGGATGAATTTTCCCTGCAAGTCATGAACGGCATCCTGGGCGCCTCGGGTTTCCGTTCGCGTATTGTCGCCCGGGTTCGCTCCGACGAGGGGCTTGCGTACAACAGCGGCAGCCGCTTCGGGCAGGGCGTGTATTACCCTGGAAGCTTCCGGGCGTGGTTCCAGAGCAAGAGCAATTCGTGTGCGTACGCGGCGGGGATTGTCATTGAGGAGATTAAGCGACTGACGACGGAAAAAGTCTCGCAGCAGGATGTCAAGGACACCGTGGCGTTCACCGTAGAGAGTTTTCCACAGCGGTTTCAGTCAAAGATGTCAGTGCTGCGGACCTACGTTGCGGATGAATACACCGGGCGTAATCCCGATTACTGGCAGAGCTACGTTGACAATCTAAAAAAAGTCACACCCGACGACGTGTTGCGCGTCGCAAAGAAATATCTGCATCCAGACAAGCTCGTAATCCTCGTGGTGGGCAATGCGAACGATGTTCTTAACGGCGGATACGACAAAGCGCCTGATTTGAAGTTTGATGCGTTTGGTCAAATCACCAAACTACCGTTGCGCAATCCGGAGACGATGAAGCGATAGTCATGTGGCTTGGATTCACGCCGCGCGTTTTGTTGGGGACTGCTGGGACCGCGTTGTTGTTTCTGCAGGGTGGGGCGGTTGCGCAGTCGGGCGATTCACGTGTCGCGATTACGGGCGGTCCGGATGCCGCCGGTCAAAGCTACACCTGGACCGTTGCGAATCAGAGTGGCGTCCCCATTGTGGGGGTCGACATCCCGCATTTTCGGGGGGGCTTGTTTACGCCGCCCCAGGGTTGGAGCGCCGACTGCACCAACCTCGTTGGGGTCGGCGTAGCTGACATTGGGGGCATTTGCAAAGCGGCAGCAAATTCCCCCCGATTTTTCATCACCAGACCCAATACGGCGACGTTTCACCTGCAACTGGCAGCCAAGGGGGCCAAGCGGGGTGTCGGTGAAGTTCGCATCCATTTTGCGGACGGGACGGACGCATTGATCGGGCAGGTCATTGTTCCCACGCGCGAGTCGTTTGCGGAAAAGTTTTCGCCGGTTATTGGGCTGGCGATCATCGGGGGGTTGCTCATCGTGTTCGGCGGTCGCCGCAAGCAACGAAAAACATCCATTTGCGATACACCGAGCTCATCCCGATAACGAGCGTGGCACAAGCTTGCCGCCAGTGAAATGTGATCAAAACACCGGCAAGATGCAGGTGCTCCACAGCACGCGCGATCGTTTTTCAACTGGCAGTTAAGGTGCTCCGGTGCCGTCCATCGTATCGGAAAGAACGGGGAGTGGATAGGAATCTCTCGCGTCAAGCATGACCGTTGCGTGCGTCCGGGTGGGCGTCACGCGGTCTATTCTGACGGGCAGCAAATCGCCGGGGCGAACGGTGGTCGGGGCTTCAAAGTGGACATCGAAATAGCGATCGGCTCGTCCGTGGAAAATACGGCAACCACTCCGGTCTGATTCATCCCGACTTCTGTTTCGCTCGACGATGACCCGTTCGGTTCGCCCCAAAAACCGTCGCCGGAAGGAAAGTGAGGATTCTTGCCCCAGGATACGCAGTTGGGCAAGGCGTTGGCGCACAACCGTCGGCGAAACGAATTGGTCTCTCCATTTGGCTGCGGAGGTCTTTTCTCGCGGACTGAATGGAAACGCGTGGATCTTGCAGAATTCGCTTTGCTTTGCCACGGCAAGGGTTTGGGCGAAATCTTCGTCTGTTTCACCGGGAAAACCAACGAGAATGTCCGTTGAGATGGCGGGCTGATCCAGTGCCAAGCGTACGCGATCAACCATATCAATGAACTGGTCGCGCGAATACTGACGATTCATTCGCCGGAGCACGTCGGGACTCCCTGATTGTAGCGGTAAATGCAGGTGCGCAACGCAGGTCGGTTCGGTTGCAAGCACCTCCAGGAGGGCATGATCGACGTCGCCGGGTTCGAGGCTGGAGAGTCTCAATCGTTTCAGTCCGTCGACTCGTGCGATTGATCTTACAAGCTTCGCAAGGGGGGATTTCAAAAATTGGAAACGCTTGCGAATCGCCGTTTTTCGCCCAAACGCCCCGAGAAAAATCCCCGTGAGAATAATTTCGCGATGCCCCGCCGCAACGAGGGTGCGCGCTTCGGCGACCGCTACTTCGATACTCTTGGAACGAAGCACCGGACGCAGCCGAGGAATGATGCAATAGGAGCAGAAAGCGTCGCATCCATCCTGCACCTTTAGAAACGCACGTTGATGACCGTCGAAGCGATCGATTCTGCCGATTTCCACCGCAGGCGTCTTGACAACGGGAAGCGGTCGAGGAAGAATCGCGTGCGGCGGCGGAGGAGTGCGTGGCAGCGCGAACGACCCGATGGGTGTCGCGCCATCCGGATTCATCGATAGCTCATTCCCCACAAGCTCCCGGCGCTTGCCTGTGATTTGTGCATGTGGCCCGCGTTTTTGGATTACTCCGGGCAGGACGCCGCCTTTGCAATCGTTCAGGATTTTGCCGATTTCGGCGTGGACGTCGCTATCGTGTCCGAGAACGGCTGCAACCCCGTGGAGCTTTTTGAAACGTTCCGCCTCCGCGGAGGCACCACAACCCACGACGATGACCGGCGCGCCGCCCAAACGGGCGAGCCTGCGGATTGCCTGGCGGTTTTTTCGTCCCGCTTCCGCCGTAACTGCGCATGTGTTGACCACGGCGAGATCGAGTTTCTCGCCGTCGGCGCCGGGGACGAATCCAAAGGATTCGATGAGTTGACGGATTTGCTGTGACTCGTACTGGTTGACTTTACATCCAAGAGTGAGCAAACGATACTTGCGGACCATGCCTACGGAGTGTAACCGAATGGCAATGGGATCGTAAAGGGAAAAGGCGTACCCCGACCGTGGCAGGGGTTGGGCAACGAACGCGGAGGATGAGCCGATGGCGAGCGTACAGGCGGTCTGGGGAATCGATCTCGGGCGAAGTGCACTCAAGGCGATCAAATTACGCGCCGCCGGCGACGGCAAGGTTGAAATCCTGGGTCATGACTATATCGAGCACGCCAAGATTCTGACGCAACCGGACGCGGATCGCCATGCCCTGATTGCGGCCTCGCTGGAGAAATTTCTTTCGCACCACGATCTGTCCAAGGACGTTGTTTTTGTCGGCGTTCCGGGTCAGCAGACGTTGGCACGATTTACGAAACTTCCCCCCGTTGCGCCCAAGCGAATCCCCGACATTGTCCAGTATGAGGCCGATCAGCAGATCCCGTTCGATATGGACGAGGTTATCTGGGATTACCAGACATTTCAGGAGGAGGGCGCACCGGACCTTGAAGTCGGTATTTTCGCCATGAAACGCGAACTGATTCGCGAGCACCTTCTCCACTTCGAACAGGCGGCCATCGAGCCGATCGGCGTTCAGTCGGGTCCCCTGGCCGTGTACAACGCGGCGCACTTTGACGGAATCCTTGCGGATGACACAACGATGCTCTTGGACATCGGTGCCGAAAACACCGATGTGATCATCGCAACAAGGGAAAGCTTCTGGACGCGCACTATTCCCATCGGAGGAAACGCGTTTACCGAGGCCCTGGTCAAGTCGTTCAAACTTTCGTTTGCCAAGGCGGAAGGTCTCAAAAAAACCGCCGACGCGAGCAAGTATGCCCGGCAGATTTTCCAGGCGATGAGGCCAATTTTTGCCGACCTGGTGCAAGAGCTGCAACGTTCGGTGGGATACTATTCGTCGACCCACCGCGACGCCGACATTCAAAAGCTGGTGGTCTTCGGTGATGCGTTTTTGCTCCCCAATCTACGAAAATACCTTCAGCAGAATCTGGGGATGCCGGTGGAGCAACCGACGACATTCACCAGCGTCTCGGGGAAAATACCGGATACGTTGAAAGAACACCTTTTGAGCTTTGGTGCGGCGTTCGGACTGGCGATTCAAGGTCTGGACCAAGCCAAGGTTCAGAGCAATCTGCTCCCGACAGAAATTGCCAAACAGGTCGTCTGGCGCAAGAAGCGCCCTGCCTTCGCCGTCGCCGCCGCGTGCTTGCTCATCGCGGGGGGGCTTGTCTGGTTTCGCCAAACGGCGGACATGCGTGCACTTGCGGCGAGTTCGGCGGGCGCCGAGGCCGTTTCGGTCAGCGAGGACCGGGCGGCGGATGTCATCAACAACGGTCCCTCCATGTCACTCGGACCGCGTGCTCGAGCGGTAGAAGTCCTTCGTGCCGGAGAAAGCCTCAAAAGTCAACTTTCCAAACTCACCGGGCAAGGATCGAACGAGCGAGCGCAAACGGAAAAACTCATTCAACTCCAGAAAAACAAACGAGTTGTACCGGGCATTCTTTCTGTTGTTCACGCGTCGGTTCCCAGGGGGAGCGATGAGCTTGGCCGAGCAAGAACGCAGGAGGAAATCCTCGCGGCCATTGCCTCGGGAAATGTTCCACCCCGCAGCGAGCGTAAGCAGGCGACGCTGACTGGCCTGGACATGAGCTACGAACCCAACCTTCGCGCTTATGACTGGACCAGCATGATTGCGGTCGCGGACCCGATCAACAGTCACAGCAACGACGAAGATGACGACCTGCCCGGTATTCTCATCAAGATTCAGTGTCGAACGCCCAACGCAAAAGGGGCTGAGTTTATTCGCGATACTTTTATTTCGAGCCTGCGCGACAACGGGCGCAGGCCCGGGACCGGATTTTATTTTGACAATTTGATTGTGCTTTCGGGCGAGAAGATAACGGCGGAAGAAAACACCGGAGGTGGTCGCGGAGGCGGTCGCGGCGGGGGGCGTTTTGGTCAACCAACAGGCGGGTCGCAGTTGCGCGACCCAATTACCAACGAGCCGATGGACTCTGATTGGAAGTTCGAGATTTGGGCGAGTGTGATTCTGGAGGATTTGCCCGAAACCGAAAACGCAGACGAGATGGGCACGGAAGAGGGGTAACGTCCGCCTGAGAAAAACGCGCCTGAGAAAAACGCGTGGTCGTGATAGCGAAAAACCGGCCGGAAAAACGAACGACAGGGACGCCGATGATAGATCAAATCAAACGCAATTTATTCTGGATTATTTGTTTCCTGGGAGCGGGCGGGGGGATCGCGCTGGGCATCACCGGCTGGCGTGGAATGCCTGAAGTAAAACAGGAGATGCAAGCCGCCGCCACGACATACAAGAGCCTGGACGGTCTGCGGTCCAACCCGGTGAATCAGGCTTCGATCGATGCCGAGCAGGCGCGGATCGATCAGATCCAGAGCGATTTCAAAAAAGTGCTCTCCTCAGCCGACAAACTCTATGATTACGAGCCGCTTGTTCCCAACGCACTTCCGGACGGCCCACCGCTGGCCCGCATCGAGTTTCGTAAGAAATATGCGGAAGCGATGGACGCGCTTTTTAAGAAGCTCAACGCCGGATCGCTTCCGACCGCGCAGGACATCAACAAGCTCAAAGAAGTTCGGGCCAATGAGATTGCCGCTGCGCGCGACAAGGGCGCAAAACGCCCCCCCAAAGGAGGCGGTCGCAGCGTAGCCAATGTGCTGACCGCGGACGGTGTTCGCCAAGACCCCGTCGCTCGGGCTGCGATTGCCAATGCGTTGAGTTTTTACCTTTACGCCGTGCATTTCGACAAGGCCAAACCGAAGGAGCGCGAGTCAAGTCTCGAGTTTCTTGCGGCGATGCGTGACCTGGGGACCATTGATGCTCCGTCGGCTTTTGATGTGTGGCGCGCGCAGCTTCTATATTGGATTCAGCGCGATGTCGTAAATGCCATTGTTGAGCTCAATGATGAGGCGGGAGTTGAAGCAAAAAAGGCCCATCTCCCGCGATGGGTCGGCACCATGGCCGTCAAGGACCTGATTTCGATTCGTGTCTCCGAATATGTTCCGCGCGAGGGCGATTTGACGAAACTGGCGGAACCCGGAGGAACAACCGCCGCGCTTCCTCCCGGAACCGGGGAGTCCGTCTTTACCGGGAACAAGTCCGGGGATGATTACGAGGTGCTTCAGTTCTCGGTCAAACTTGTGATGGACCAGCGTGACATCGGTCGATTGGTTGACAAAATCACCCGCAACCGCTTCCACACGCTCGTGCGTGTTTCCTATGTTGCGGTACCAGTTAATCGTGAGTTCAAGGGAAAGATCTATGGTTCGGAACCAACGGTCAACGTTGTACTCGATTTCGAGACCATCATGCTCGGCAACATTTTTCGACCGATGATTCCCACGGAAACATGCGAGCTGTTTGAGATCGACTGTCCCGAACGTGAAACGGCGACGGACAAAGGGTAAAAAACGCATTAAAGCGAGAGACGAAGAACGTACCAACGAGGAACGCGCTCATGGCCAAGCAGCTTGTCAACCCGATTGAACGTCACGTTGAAAAGGTGGTGGTTGCCATTTCGGCGGCTGCGCTTCTCGGTGCCGCTGCTTTGTTTCTGATCTCCTCCCCCAACAAAACCGAACTGGGGGGGGCTTTGGTAACTGCGGCAACGATCGACGACGCGGTCGCTCGACATGCGGAGGAAATCCGCGCGGCGGTAAGCAGCCACCGTCCGAAGTCCGTCATTCCCGAACCGCTCGCCGACGAGTTCGCCGCCGCGATCAAGCAGCCACCCGCGTCAGCGTATGTCGCCGTTGCCCCCATTCGTCCAACCGTTCCGTTGCTCGATCCGCCGATCACCAAAGTCGCCGATTTCGTTCTGGTGAAGGTCATCGCACCTGAAAAGCCGGCCATCACCAGCGGGCGCAGTACCGTGATTCTTTCCAGCCCGTCTGGGGACGAAGTCTTTCGTCCGCGTGATTGGGCAACTATTTCGGCGGTCTTTGATCGCAAGGCGCAAAGTGAGTTGCAAAAACGCTCCTATGGTGCATCCAATGGCGTGGTTTATATCGCGCCACCGGAGATTCAGCGCCGTCCGCAGCGTCTCGATGGAACGTGGTCCGATGACGATTGGGTTTTGGTGGTACCGACACCAGCCGGTCCGCCGGTCGAGGTCCCAACTGTAGAGATCGTGGAGGGGGATGAGGGACCGACGGTCTCGCCTGACCAGAAAAAAGAGCTTGAGCACGTCATGGTTCAGCTAAGCAGCACAGATCCGCAGCGCGATCGTCTTCGCCCGATGTTCTACAAGGTTGGGAATGGAGATGATTGGAGTTTCCCCATCATCACTACATACATGGATGTCATGAAACAGGATGATGAGATTCTCAACCCCAACCTTCCACCGTCTAACGATCTTGAAGATATTTACGGACTCTTGGATGCCGGCGCGGGGAAAGAGCAGGCCGTAGAGAGGCTCACGCCCGCCCAGAAGGTTGCGGCGGACATGAAGCGGGGTAAGGAGATGCTCGCTCGTGCCAAGAAAAATCGATCCAAGTTTGACGCACGCACGGCGGGAAACATTTTCTTCGATGTTGTGCAGAATTCCGCAGCCAACGCGGCGCAGCAGAATGAAGCGAAAAAACTCCAAGACGAAGCCGAACTGCTTGTAACGCAGTTCCAGCGAGAAGAAATGACCCGCGGTGTCATCACCTCAACGACCGGAAAAGATTCCGCCGGTAGTGGAGGTCCGGCGCGTTCATTGCTCCCAACGCAACAGCTCTGGGCGCATGACGCCGCCGAAGCGAGCATTGAAGGTGGTCAGACCTACCAGTACCGGATGCGGTTTCGCATCTACAATCTTTTTGCGGGTGAGCCTGGAAAGTTTGAGAATCCGGAGGATGCCGCGCGGGTATTTGTTTCCAGCGATTGGTCGCCCGCCACCGATGCTGTCTCGTTCGAGCGATGGGAAGCGTTTTTCGTCACCTCCGACGACAAGCAAAAGAAACAAGCCGGGGTCGAGTTTTTTCGGTGGTTCTTCGGTGCCTGGGTTAAATCACGCCGCCACAAGTTCGGCATCGGCGACTCGGTTGCCATCACTCAGCGGACCGAGGTTCCCAACCTGCTCGATCCGGGCGAGTCGGACAATGTTGAAGTGGACTACAGTGCGGGCGCCGCCGTGTTGGATGTGGATTTTTCGCGTGCTTTTCGCGAGCGGCGTCGGGGGAAAGGTTCCGGGGGTGTTCGTTTTGCGGCTCCCCGGGCGGAGACGGCGCTGGTCTTGGTGGACCGCGACGGACATCTGAGCGAGCGGATCGTCCCGCGAGACAAGGACGATCCCGCCCGGCGGTTGCTCACTGAAAAACTGTACAAGGGGTCTCGATAGGGTCTCGATAGCGGCGAATAGGAGAAAGCAGGCGTCAAACCAGGGATGACCGGCGCGAAGACCAAGGACGGCGAGGGTTGCGGCACGGAGTCGAAAACCCTAGAATCCCAACCGTCTGCCTCGATCCGTGGCGCGACCGAGGTTGGGCATGCCGAGCCAACCAGCCTAATGATTCCGGCGCGAGGCGTTAATAGGATTGTGGAGCGGGAGCGTAATTCCCTCCGGATCGCTCCGTTTTTGAGGCGGTTTCGACCGGAAACCGCCCGCACGCAGGAGGAGTTTCCCTTGCAAAGCAAGATATTCTCGAAACTTGTGGTCCCTACGATTGCGATCATGTTGACCGGTGCGTTGACCTGCGCGACGGCGCTGGCGCTGGATAGCAAGGCTGATCTGGCTCGCGCCGTGCGACTTTTTGAGCAGGGTGACTATCTTTCGGCGCAGGAGGTGCTCGCCGGAATTGATCGGGACGAATTATCCAAGGAGCAGCAGTCGATCCGGGACGACTATCTCAACCGCGCGCAAACCGCGTTGCAGCAACACGAAAAAGCTTTGCGAGACATTGAAGACGCTCAGACAGCCGAAGAAGCCGGAGAAAAGAAACGCGCATTGGAGCTTGTGGAATCCGTTCTTAACAATGAATACGCCCCGGAGGCCGTGAGAAATGCTGCATTGGCGCTTCAGCGAACGCTGGGCGGAAAGCCTGTCCAAAGCGATGACACCGCCCCTTCCAATCAATCCGACGAAATATCCGAGGATATGGCACGCGCCCGAACGCTTGTGGGTGAGGGCAACGAAGCGCTGAAAGCCGGACGCTACGAGGAGGCGGAAAGGCTTTTCCAGCGGTCGCTTGAGTCGGTTCCGGGATATCCCGACGCGGTCAATGGGTTGCGGGAAGTTGCCCTGCAGCAACAAAACATCTCCGGGTCGCGTGCGGAGGATCTGCTCAGTCAGATACGCACCCAAGACGCAATCCGCTGGCAGCGAACCGTTGCACAGTATCGTGACGTTGAGACCTCCATCCGCCACCAAGTCGCGGCTGAGCAGTTTGACCAGGCCAACCAGTCTCTCTTGCGAGCACGTCAGATTGTCGACGCCGGTCGGAGCTTTGCGGATCCGCCGACCAAATATGAGAGCCTGAGCAATGAGCTTGAAGCGCTGGTCTCGTGGGTTTCCAACCAGGAGCGCGATTATCACAGTCGCAAGGTCGAGCAGACTCGGCGACAAATTGAGCAGCAGCGCCAGGAGCGCCTCCGCCAAGATCGTAAAAACCGTGCCCGCCAGGTTGACGCGTTGATGAAGCAGGCGATGCAACATCGCAAAGACGGGGATTTGGACTCTGCGGTCGCGGTTCTTCGTCAGGTCACGGTCATTGATCCCCACTATGACCCCGCCCGATGGATGATGGACGACTTGGAGGAGCTTGGCGCTTATCGTTCCAACCATGAAATTCGCGAACGATTTTACAAGGAGACGCGCGACGCCTTGTTGCAAGTCGAAGAGTCGAAGATTCCGTGGCATCAGGAATTGACTTACCCCAACGATTGGCCGGAAATCTCCGCTCGACGCTTGTCCCCGGGGGGTGGGTCGTCGGCGATCAACAAGCAGCTGTTCGCAGCTTTGGATAAGCCTGTTCGTGCGGATTTCAACGGTCAACCGCTCGAGACCGTTCTCGATTCGCTTGCGGAAGCCCACAAGATCAATATCACGGTAAACTGGTCGGACCTGAAGCTTGCGGGAATCGATCGCAACGTGGCGATTGATCTTTACCTGCCGTCTCAGATTTCGCTTAAGCGAGTGCTCACGGAGGTGTTGGAGCAGGCCAGTGGAAACAAATCCGGACTCGGGTTTGATGTTGTCGACGGGGTGGTCAAAGTGGCCACCCGTGCAAAGCTCGACCAAGAGACCTATACGGTCGTCTACGACATTGAGGACCTTCTGCAGGAGATTCCAATGTTCGTTGATTCCCCCCTCCAGAATCAACTCGAGTCAAAACCACCTTCGGATCCTTCGCAGGTTCCAGGCTTGCGAGTTCCCCGTTGGAATAATGGGGATGTGGAAGCTCGCGAGACGGACGCCAACCCGTCACGCTCCCGAAGAGTAAAGCAAATCATTGACCTAATCCAGGACATGGTGGCTCCGCAGAGCTGGACTTCAAGAGGTGGCAATATCGGGACCATTGCGGAGATCAACGGTCAGCTCGTCATCACGCAGAACTCTGCGTCGCAGCTTCAAGTGAATAACCTGCTCGGGTCTCTTCGCGAGCAGCGCGCCGTTCAAATCGCGGTGGAGGCGCGGTTTATTACGGTGTCCAGTCACTATCTTGAAGAGCTCGGGGTGGACATCGACGTGGTTCTCAACAACGGAAATGCCGGGTTTGACTTCGTGGGCAACGGCGCGGGCGGAGCGGTGACCGACCCTGTTCTTGGAAGCGCGTTGCTACTGCCGCGGACCTTTTCAAGGACGGGCTTTACACAGGCGGTTCCGAACCTCGGAACGGCCAACACGGTCGGGCCTGCGATTCCACAGCCTTTTAACTCGACGTCCCTGGTTCCCGCGGCGGGCGGTGGAGGTGGCGGAAGTCGGCTCACGCCGGTTCCCATTACATCCAACTCGTTGAGTTTCACGAATCCAGCGACGCTGGGTAGTGACGTTCCCGGAACCTTTGCGGGCACCTCGCTTGGACCGGCATTTGGTCTTTTTGGGAGCTTCCTCGACAACATCCAGGTTGACTTCTTGATTCGCGCCACGCAGGCTGATTCGCGCACCACCGTTTTGACCGCACCGCAACTCGTCCTGTTCAACGGGCAACGGTCCTGGGTGGCGGTTGCGGTGAGTCAGGGATTCGTCAGTCAGCTTAACCCCGTCGTCGGACAAGGAGCGGTCGCACAGGCTCCCCAGACTTCCGCAGTTTCCTCCGGTGCATCGTTGGACGTGCAGGCAACGGTTAGCGCGGATCGGCGTTATGTAACGATGACGCTTCGCCCGAGTCTTTCCAGATTGCTCGATCTGCAAACGATTCCGTTTAGTGGTGGTGCTGCCGGGGCCGGGTTTGGCGGTGGGGGGGCTGCGTTACCGGCATTTGTTCAGCTTCCGACGGTCTCTCAGCAGCGGATTTCGACGACCGTTTCCGTTCCCGATGGGGGTACGCTGCTTTTGGGTGGGCAAAAATTGGCCAGCGAAACGGAGATTGAAGCCGGGGTTCCGGTTCTTTCAAAAATCCCGATATTCAAGCGGGCTTACTCCGCACGAACCGCCGTCAAGGATGAACAAACTCTGCTTATTCTGGTCAAGCCCAAGATTTTGATTCAGCAGGAAATGGAGGAGCTTGCGTTCCCCGGTTTTGGCGGAGGTTAGTGCTTTACCACACCTTGTGGTTGGGGTGGACGATTCCGCTCCCTCACGGTCGCGGCTCTGTCATGCCGAACGCAGCTCGATTTGTCATGCTGAGCGCAGCGAAGCATCTCAACGGCAGAATCGCGAAGCGTTTGGAAGGCAGAGAGATTCTTCGCCCGCTTGCGCGAAGTCAGAATGACACGGTGGGCTGGACAAAACATCAATCGTTACGTCGCGGGATAAGACTGCCGATTTCGTCATGGACCCGGTTACCCCCCCCTGTACCTCCCCTGCAAGTGGGGGACAAATTCCGTTTTTTTACGATGCCAACCCTCCTTGTCGCCGCCTTGCTGGCATCGCCTGTGACTGCGGTTGTGCGGGCGGATCGTTTTTCGGATACGAAGGTGTTCGCTCCGGGGGTACGGATCGACTGGACTGCCGCAGCGGTTGAGCTCGATGCGACGGTTGTCTTCCGCAAGGGGCCTCTTGAACTGTTCGCATGCAGCCCTCAAACCAAAGAGCACGAAAGTATTCTGGTTACGCGTGCCAAACCAGTGCTAGTTTTTCAGGTGATGGGGTTGGTTGGATTGCAGCCGGGTTCGCCGATTGCTTTTAACAAAAAGACGAAAAAATGGCGTCCGCCGAACGGCGAGAGGCTTCGCATTCGCGTCAGGTGCCGCGGCGATCAAAGCTATGTACCGGTGAGAACATGGGTTGTTGATCCGAAGACCAAGGATTCACCCGCGGAGATTCCCTGGGTCTTTGCGGGATCAAGAACGCTCCCCAATGGTCGGTTCATGGCGGATTTCGACGGAACCGTCATTTGTCTGGTGGATTTTGAGTCAGCGTTGATTACGGTGGGTGCCCTGCACACTTCCGACAACACCTCTTTGTGGCTGGAAGCCAATACCGAGTCGATTCCGCCGCTCGGTACTGATTGCACGATCCGGATCGAAAGCGATCATCGGCGGATCGTGGCCCTATTCGAGGCAGACGGCCAACTAACGTATCAAGGCAAACCGACCTCCATCGATTCTCTCGCTGCCCTGCAAAAAGTCGACGCAAGTCAGGCGGTCATCGTCCTCGTGTGCGGACAAGGCGTATCGAAAAGTCAAATCGACTCGTTACGATCGGGGCTGCTCGCCAAGGGCGTTGATCCGTCCCGGATATCCATTCGCTCCCAGGCAATCCCATCAAAAAAGTAGTGTTGCGGGTCTTGCGATGATGGTGCGAAACAAGTCGGGGCACGAGCCAGGTCGGGGCATGCCGGTGTCAGGACCAACGATTCCGACGAATTCCCCATGAAATGTTGTTTTTGGCCGTGTTTTTGCTAGAATCACACGTAGATTGGTTGGCTTGGTGATGCTCCGCGCCCGGTTTCTGCGGGTTCGGCTGCCGTCTGCTGCGAGGGGTCGCGGTTGGGGGCATCCAGGCCGTGACTCCGAGGTTGACGTAACACCAAGTTGTTGACGGTCGCTCGTTTGGGACGGAAAGGAGGGCGAGTTTTCGCATCCTGTTGTGTCACACAATCCAGAGGATTGGATGGTCGTGTCCTGCTTCTCAACGCTCATTACATGGCCCTTCGAGTGGTCAGTGCGCGTAGGGCGTTTTCTCTGCTCTGCAAGCGTGATCGTCAGGACAAGCCTGTCGCGGAAGTGCTCAGCGTTGAGGATGGACGGTACACTTCGTACGATTTCGCCGACTGGACGGAGCTCAGTGCGTTCAAGCACGAGTTCGAAGCCCACAAATACGATTGGGTTCGCACGGTTCGCTTCGAGGTAGCGGTGCCCCGCATCATTCGAGTACTGACCTTTGCGCGGTTGCCGCGGCAGGGTGTCAAGTTTAATCGCCGCAACATCTTCGCACGCGACGCGAATACGTGCCAATACTGCGGTAGGCGGTTTTCCACCTCGCGATTGAGTCTTGACCATGTTCTGCCCCGGTCACAGGGAGGGGGTGCGAGTTGGGAGAACATCGTGTGTGCCTGTACGTCCTGCAATGTGCGAAAAGGCGGGCGCACGCCCGCGCAAGCGAGAATGAAGCTGATTCGCCCCCCCGTAAGGCCCAAGCGGAACCCCGCCGTGTCGATTACGCTGTCCGACGAGCGGTACGCCTCATGGCGGCAGTTTTTGGATGCCGCCTATTGGGATGTGGAACTTAGGTAAGGGGCCTTTCCAAGAGCGGTGGGCGCTGCCAGCGCGGTGGCGTTCATGCCCGACAACGAGTGGACGAGTTGTGGTCATTTCCGGCATCTGAAACGAGTGGATCCTGAAAACCCCGTGTCGATTACCTGCAAAACTTGCTCCCTTCGTCCGTGTCCCTACGATGAACGCCCTCCTTGCGTATCGTGAGAGGGACAGCGGCGGATCGCAGCGGTTTTGGTTAGCCCAGGGAGCACGCAAGCAAATGGTTGACATTGCAACGTCGAATCGTCCGGCAATCCTGGGTGGAGAAAAAGCGATCACGATGGATCCGTCGCGTATTGCGGATGCGAACCGCTGGCCCATCATAACCGAGGAAGAGGTTCAGGCTGTTTCGGCGGTTTTGAGGTCCGGCGAGCTTTCGATTAATCCCAACGTTTACGAGTTGGAAGATGACTACCGGGAACTTCTCGGCGTCAGGCACGCGCTGGCGTGTTGTAATGGGACCTCTGGAATCTTCGCGGCGTTGCATTCGTTTGGACTGCATCCGGGCGACGAAGTCATTGTGCCGTCGGCAACTTACTGGGCATCGGTGATGCCGGTGCTATGGTGCGGAGCGGTTCCGGTTTTTTGTGAGAGCGAGTCTGAGCAACTGGGGTTGAACCCGGACGATGTTGAGCGGAAAATCACAACTAAAACCAGGGCGATGATTGTTGTCCACCTTTGGGGGATGCCCTCAAAGATGGACCGCCTGTTGGAGATTGCAAAGCGGCATCGACTGAAAGTGTTTGAAGACGCTTCCCATGCACACGGAGCCGTTTGGAACAACAAGCGTTGTGGAACGTTGGGCGATGCGGCCGTATTTAGCCTGCAGACCAACAAGCTTGCCCCCGCTGGAGAGGGGGGGGTGCTTGTGACCGATGACGATACGATATTCGAGCACGCGCAGTGCTTGGGGCATTTTGAGCGGATTCTCCCCATGCAAACGGCAATGCGGCGTTTTGCGGGAACCGGTTTCGGGCAAAAGCACCGGATGTCCCCGTTATCCGCGGCCATTGCGCGGGTGCAGCTTAAACACATGGAGGAACGCAACGCGCGTCGTAACGAAAACATTGAGTACCTTTCTCGACAATTGGAGCCCCTTGGGTTCGATACGTTTCTCGCCCCCGCGGGTGTTCATCGCGTGTATTTTCTTTACCTGATAAAAAACGACGAATCCAAAACAGGTTTGACAACAGAGCGGCTTGTTGAGGCGCTCCGGGCTGAAGGTTGTGACGTGGTGGGGCCACGGTATCCGTTGTTGCATCAGCAGCCGGTGTTCACCGAGGATCGCTTTATCGAGATAGCAAGGCTTCAACATTTGCCTCGCGAGTCGTTGCCGACGTATTCGCCCGACGCCCTCCCGCAGACCGTTCAGGCCAACAAGATGCTTCTTCAACTGCCCTCGTTTCCGTCGGCGAATCGGGAACTTCTGGACCAATATGCCGTCGCGTTCCGAAAAGTGGTGGGGGCTTGCTCTGAAATTGCGGCGATTCGTCCTGGTTCGCCGTGATTCGCTGAGGTTGGCCCCGGTGAGGCACGGATTTATGAATACACTGCGGATTCGCGGCGACCGGCCAACGGAGGTGGACTGTCTCATTCTTGGTGGGGGGATCACAGGGGCGGGAGTGGCCCGCGATGCGGCGATGCGTGGATTCAGCACGATGCTGGTTGACACCCACGATTTTGCGTCGGGGACCAGTCACGTAACGTCCAAGCTCATCCATGGTGGTCTGCGATACCTGGAGCACGCGCAGTTTCGTCTCGTATATGAAGGTATCGTTGAACGGGATCGCCTTCTGAATTGCCTAGCGCCCAACCTGGTATCCCCACTACGGTTTGTCATTCCTCACGAAAGTGGCCAACTGGGTAAATGGTTGATTACGGTCGTGGGACTTCAACTATACGGATTCATCGAGCGTTGCCGGGCAGGTCGTAGATCGCTGCCGATGAGCGGATCCCTGCTCGCCCGCCTTTATCCGAATCTTTTGCGTCATCCGTTTGGAGTCTGTTACTGGGATGCGCAGGCAAACGATGCGCGGCTGGTCATTTCGGCGCTTCGGACGTGTGCCCAAGCGGGCGCGCATCTGCGAAACCACGCGCAGATTGTCGCGGTGGATTTTGACGGCGATCATTGGCGGGTTGTTTTGACGCGGGGAGACAGAAGCGCTACCGAGGAAATCCATGCTGCGACGTTGGTGAACGCGACCGGTCCGTGGTCTCCCCTGACCGCCAAGACTCTCCATGGCAAGACGTTGGATTTGATGTGGATCAAGGGAAGCCATCTTCTACTAAACCGGCGGGCGTCATTCGGAAACGATGCGATCATCATTCGAAGCACGCGCGACCGCAGACCACTTTGGGTCATTCCCTGGCACACGAAGCTGATCGTTGGCACCACCGAGACACACTACAAAGGGGATTTGCGCAACATTCGACCCAGCGAAGGCGAAGTCGAAGACCTGTTTGAGAGCTTCCAACATTATTTCCCCGGTCTTGAGATGACAACGGAGGATATTAGCGGCGCCTACGCGGGCGTACGACCGATCGTTCGCCAGGATCGTGATTCGGCCAATGAACTCTCACGCAAACACGAAATCACCGTGGATCGTGAGCGAAATCTAGTCACAATTACCGGGGGAAAGCTAACGACTTTTCGCGCCATGGCTGAAAAAAGTGTTGATCGAATCGCGGAGCTTTTGGGGCGAAATGAGATTCCCACCGGGGTCCGTCAGCGTCTTCGAATCCAATGCTTATGGCCTGCGACTCCGCAAGCCAAACGGGATTCGATTCGAAGCGATGTGTTGCGTCTTGGATCGGGGGTCGTTTCCACGGGAAGCGCGGTCGAACACTGGATCAACGTATACGGAGATGACGCGTTGGTGATCGCGGCGAAAGTGGCCAAAGACGAATCCCTGGGAGAGTTGCTCTTTGAAGGGTTGCCCTATTGCCTGGCGGAACTGATATACCTGTGTGAGAACGAATGGGTTGAGCATCTCATTGATCTCGTGAAACGCCGCACGTCGATCTATTTTCTTGCGGGTCGAACCACACTTGACGTGCTCGAAGCCGTAATTCCGCAAATCGCGTCAACAATGGGATGGGACGACGCACGTGCCAAAGACGAACTGTCGGCCGTGCAAGCGGAATTTGACGCCGACCACGACGCCATCAGTCGATATGCCGCACGTTCCAACACCAGTGAAGTAGCCGCATGCGCGTAGAACGTCGTCCGTTGTATTGCCCTCCGCTCCGTCACGAACATTTGACATCGGAGGAGTCATTCCGCTGATTGCACAGCGTTTTCGTGCAGACGTAGCAGAAAGAACTGGAGAATCCTCTCGACTGGAGCACTCTTGGTTATTGTGAAGCGGTTCCCGCCTAAAAAGCCTATCCCAATAACGGTTGCAGCGCGGACCTTTCGCACGTGACAACACCGGCAAGATGCCGGTGCTATGCTATTGCCGATAAAGAGCTATGGAACCGCGGTCGCGAAACGGCAAAGTGATTGTCCTGTTCGTTGTGGCGTTGATGATTCGCGCAGGTTTCTGTTTGTACCGCGGTTCACTCGGCGTTTCGCCCCCGGTTGGATATCGCGAGTACGTGATCGTCGGCGAAAACCTGCTTTCCACGGGAACGATGACGACGCCGCTGGTTCGTGAGGGCGGTGACGACTCGCCGTCGTTTCTGATGCCGCCCGCCTACGCCGCGTTCGTCGCGCTTGTGTATCGTGTGTTCGGGATCGAGTCGACTTAGGCCACGCTTGTTCTTCAGCTTCTCAACGCAGTTGCAACTGCGGTTACGGTTCTGGTTGTATACGATCTTGCTCAAAAGATCGCTGGGGGTCGCGCGGGATTCGTTGCCGGTCTCGTCGCAACGGTTCATCCCGCACTTTTTGCGTACACCAATTTGATTTGGGATACAAGCTTCTACACGCTGGCCGTTGCGCTAACAGTCTGGCTCGCGTGGCGACTTGGCGATCGAACACGGCGCGATGCGAGCTATTTGCTATGGGGCGTCTGGCTTGGGGGCGTTGCCATGTTGAATCCGTCGTTGACGATAACGTATCCGTTGCTGGTTTTGTGGCCGATTTTTCGAAGCGGCGTGAAGCGTCCAAGGGCAGTGGTCCGACCTGTTGCGCTGGCCCTGCTTGGATGGGCGGTTGTTTTGGCGCCCTGGACAATCCGCAACTACGTTCACTTCCATGAGGTCATCTATGTGCGCGGCGGTCTTTGGGCGGAAATATGGTTGGGTGTTTGCCCCGAAGCTGATACCAACGGCGCGGATGTCTACAAGAATCATTTTCCACTTAACAACCGACGCATCGAGTCTCACGTTCGGGCGGTGGGCGAACAGCGATGGATCAGTGAGTGCAAACAACGAGCGAAAGCGGCGATCCGAAACGACCCTTTGCGTTGGGCCAAGCTCGTTGCAATGCGCGCGGTGGACTATTGGGTGGGAACCGCTTTGGGACACCGAAAAGCCGGAGGGTCTTTTCTGCCGCAATCGACAGATCGGATGCTGACGATGTTCTTTTATCTGATCGAGTTGGGTTTGATTCTCGGTTTTGCTCTGAGGTACCGTTCCGATCCTAAACGACCAGACCGGGTCGGAACTTGCGTGGTGCTTGCCGCGATGGTTTTATCCTTTTCAATGGTGTATTGCATCTCGCATGTCCAGGTCCGTTTTCGCGCACCGATGGAACCCGTTGCCGCGGTGCTATTCGGCGTTCTTGCGGAACGATCATCGAAGCACTCTAGGGCAAAGAACGTTTTCGTGTAGCGGTGCGGAAGCGGGTGCACTACCTTTTTTTTCGAGTGTACACGACGACCCACGAATCACAGGCGCTTTGCGCACAGTCCTTGCAATTCGGTCCAAAATCGCGGAGCGAGGGGGCTTGCGTCATGACTTCAAAACCCATCTTTTCGTAGAGTTCAATTGATTCTTGGGCCCGACCTGGTTCGACCATGTGCCTACGCTGCCACCCATCGCGCTCGAGATCGTTCGGTGTCTCCGGACGGAAGCGCTGTTCCGTCCGCCAAATAGGTAGTGGTTCGCTCATCGCGGAAGGTTTTCCAGGTCTATGCAACATCCGCTGCGGCACACTTTTTACCCAACTTGAGGAGGCGACGCCTGCCCAGGATTGCCGCCCCCAAAGCGGCCACGAATTGCACCGTCTCCGAGTCGGGAACGTTGACGCTGCAATCGAGTCGTTGGGCGACGGACAGGGCCATCGTTTCGAACCTGAGTATTCCTCCGATGAGCGTGAACTCCGGTTCCGCTTTCACACGTTTGATCAGTTGCACCGACCGATCGACAAGCGACTCGATAGCCCCGCGCATGATATCAGAGGGGGCCGTACCGAGAGAAAGGTGATTGATGACTTCTGACTCGGCAAAAACAGCACAAACTCCAGAGATTGGAACCGGCTCTTTTGATGTGGCCATGAGCGGTCCGATTTCCATCGTGGTAAATCCCATGTAACGCGCGGTCTTTTCAAGGAACGCTCCCGTTCCGGCGGCGCATTTGTCATTGAGACGGAAGGCTTTCACCTTGCCGTCATTTTCGATCCGGGAAGCTTTCATTGTTTGTCCGCCGACATCGAGAATGGTTCGGGTTCCCGGAAACAGCGATACTGCCCCCCGAGCGCTGGCAGTCAGGTCGGTCACGTGGATATCTTTGAGGTCGACCTGGTGCCTTCCGATTCCAGTCGCGATGACGTACTCGATGTCGCCTCGCGTAAGCTGCGCATCTCGAATGGCCGCATCGTAAACGGATGTTGCGACTTCGCGGAGCTTGAACCCGGTTGGACGAATGCACCGGCCGAGAACAAGGTTATGCTCACCAATAACGATCGCTTTCGTGTAGGTCGAACCTACGTCAATGCCGGCGGTGATCATCAATTGGAAACCTCCAGAGAATCTCGCGGGCTTCTGCTGGCCAGGATATGGTCCAGGGCGAACAACGCTGCGCCCACGGCACCGAGATAGTGCGATTCCTCACTTACATTCAAACGGGTTGCGAGTTTTTCTTCGAGGGCTTGGACCATTGCTTTGTTGCGCGTAACGCCCCCGGTGAAGGTGACCTCGTCTTCAACGCCCACCCTGCGCAGAAGTCCGGCGGAGCGAGAGGCAATGGACTGGTGAACCCCCCAAAGGATGTCCTCGATTTTCTTTCCTCTCCCCAGCCAGGATAACACTTCAGACTCCGCAAAAACCGTACAAGTCGTACTGATTGTAACGGGTTTTGTGGAGTCCAGTGCCCGGGTTCCCAGGTCATCAAGGGGGATGTCGAGCGCCGCCGCGGCTGCTCCCAGGAATCGACCCGTACCCGCAGCGCACTTGTCATTCATACAAAAGTCGATGATTTCACCTGTTTCACTGACGCGGATTGCTTTGGTGTCCTGTCCGCCCATGTCGACAACAGTTCTAGTCTTGGGAAAAAGGTGAACCGCGCCGCGTCCATGGCAACTGATTTCGGTTACCTGCGTGTTGCCGAAGGTAACGCGGTAGCGCCCGTATCCCGTGCCAATGACGAACTCGACTTCGACTTCGCGGATGCCCGCGTCGCGCACCGCGATGTCATAGGCGTTCTGGGCGGCTTTGACCACGTTGGCGCCCGTGTCGATCAGTGCGCGTCCGACGACGTTTTTTTGCTCGTCCAGGATCGTCGCTTTGGTTTGCGTCGATCCAACATCCACTCCTGCGGCGTAAGCCATCGCGTTCGTCTCGCTCTCGTCGTTAGGCCGGCAGCTGGTGCCGGCGAGATTCCAGTCCCTCAAAAAAAGCATCAATTCGGTTTTTCATCGGAGCTTCGCTCACGACGCGCCGATCCATCATGTCGGACTCAAGAAAAAGACTGGGGATATCGTGTTTCTTCGACACATGTCTCCGTGCGTCGACAAGTCCGGTTGACACGGTGCGGCAACTCTTGATCGCATGATAAACAATACCATCCACCCGGTAGCTTCTGATCATTTCTTCCAGGGCGATTTCCTGGTGGAACATCGCATCCATCGCGTCGCGGACGGCGATCAGCACTCCTTCCGCGAGGCTTTCAATCGGTCGATTGAGATCGTACTGAAAGTCTTTGTTGGCTCCGCCGGAGGCGAACCACAGGTAAGTCGAATTGATGAACGTTCCACCCCACTCGGTGAAAAGCTCGTTGAATCGCCTGAAGATCGGGTAGCAGGGTACACCAACAAAAAGAAGGCGGAAACGTTCGTCGGTTAGCGTGCCAATTCCGTTGGCGGCTTTGTATTCCATTTCTTCGACAAGCTCATTGAAGTACCGGCTGCCGAGTTGTGTACCGCGAAATCCATTGGCGACACCGAGGTAAATCGTTCCGTCGGTCAGCGCATTGAACAACGACGGGCGACTTTGGTTAAGTTCCAGTACCCTTTTCCAGCCGGAGCTGACGGCGTTGGCGTGTTGCATTACTTCGCGAAGTTTGTCGATGTCGAATTTCTTTCCGGTTACCTTTTCGCAAACGCGCATCAACTCTTTAAGCTGCACTTGCACGTAGCGTCGGTCGTTTTCAAAGTCGGCGTGTCCCCGCCACGTCTGGCATCCAGCCTGGCGTGTTCCGGGAACGTCAATCGTAACAATCGGTATGTTGTACATGCGTTCCCAGATTTCGGCCCACTTGATGTACGTATTGCAAGCATTGGTAAGGACGGCCAAGCTCGGTTTGGGGATGGCCCCCATGGGATGACGTCCCCCGCGAAGCTGGACGGCCACATCGGCTTTAACATATCCGCAAATGTCCGGCGAATATCCGAAGTCTTCCGCCTCATCAAGGTATTCGTGCGCGACACGACGAACCGCCGTTTGGAGCGAATTGATTTCCGGAAAGACCACGGGTAGATCAAAGACCTTGAGGATCTCGTTCAGGCTGCCCATGACAAAGACATAAGCCGCTTTCCCACCGTTGGCCGCCGTCGCGGAAAGATCGGAAAACCAATCCCGGAATAGCTGCGCGCCATCTATGTTGCCGCACCCGACAAGTTCGTGTGGTTTTGTTTTCATATTCACGGCAATCTCCGGGTTGGCTAGGCGAAGAGCAAATTCTCCAAAAAAGTTTCAACTTGCAGTTCGAGATGTTCGAAGGACGTCATGTTTTCCTCGAACTCGCTGATGAAATAGGGGATCCCTTCTTTATCGAGCGCGTGCATATAGGCGACCTGCTCTTCCAAGCCCGGTTCGCACATCTTGGCGGATGCAACGATGACAGCGTCCGCCCGAGACTTTCTGACCCGCTCTAGTAACATTTTTTCTTTAGGCTTTCGGTTGTCATGTTGGACCGGACTGTACGAGGAGTTGTCAATATACGCTTCGACCAAGTTGCAGTAGGGGTCTCCCTTCGTGGATACGTCGCCGAGAATCCAGCGCAAACCGATCAGAAAATCATCGTCCACCACATACAAGATCGTCCGAGCATCCGCACCAAATCAAGTGGTGGTTGTTCGCAAAATCCGCCTTCAAAAACGACGCGAATGCGATCTTCCCTTTTTGCTTGGCGTTCCTCCAACATGGGCAAAACCGCTTTGAGCAGATCGTTGTGCTCGGTTCGAGGGATCATTCCGCCGACCGCCACCAGGCAATAGGCGTCTTCCGCTGCGACTAGCCATGGTTTGTCTCGCTTGATGGAATACAACGCTCGCATGAGTCGTCGGTTCTCATTAAAAACAACGATCGACTTTCGAAGGTTTCTGTCCGTAACTTCCCGCTGGGCGACCTTTTCAACGATCTTTCGAATTCGGTTGTACTCGTCACACAAATACGTTGCGCTGTGTGCTGAATTCGGGTTCTGTGGCAGGTAAAGTATCTGACAAGGATAACTAAAATTGCGTCCCCAAATGGCGGCAAGATTGCGAGCCGCATCACAAATCGGGTGCGACACGAACAGATCAAGCTCAACCTCCCTGGTGATCGCTATCTCCAGAGAGGTCTTTAGAATCGAGCAGAGGTAGGAACCGAAGTGCGCTTCGGACCTTGTCGCTTCAACCGGGGCGCCACGGATTTTAACAGGCAAAAGGCCCGCTGCGTCGGCGATTTCCTCCGGGAAATAGACCTGAAAGTGGCCAACAACTTTCCCCCCGATGCTTCGCCACCGCTTCACCGTCGGAAAGCTCGCGTCTTCGACCAACTCTCGGCAGAGGTAGAGAACTTCGTCAAGAGGTTTATCGATCCATTCATCAAAAACTTTTGTTTCCATGTTCATGCTTTTTGTTGTTCGCCTGAAGACCGCGATTTGTTGCGACCCGCGTCCGTTTCCATTCCGTTTTCGGTGGGGTATCGCCATCCGGGAAGTTGCACGCGCTCACAGGAATAATTCATTGGCGGGTGTTTATGGCCACGGTCGAGCAGCGCCAAAAGTCCGGTGGAAACGAAACGGTTCTTCTGGGGATTGAATACCTCGCCGGTTTCGACGGCCAACGCCTCGTCGTCCGCACCCCGGGCCAACTCTTTTTTGAACAACGCTCGCGAATAGGGCGCATCCTTGGCCATCTTGCGAGCCCGCTCATAGCCTCGACGCAGGGCGTCGAGCTCGGTGTCGAACACACCGTTGCTAAGACCGACTTGGTAGGCGCGGTCGGCCGTCATACCCTGGTCAAAAATCTCGAAAATGACCGAGTCTCCCATTCCCAATCGCTTTAACTCGCCGGTCGCTCCAAACCCGGGCAGAATGGCGTAATCAAGTTCGGGCTGGTTGTACGTTGTCTTTTGCGACCATGTTGATCTACGGGTCAGAGAGTCATAAACGAATCCGCTTGCGCGAATGTCGTATCGAAGGTCAAGGAAATAGGAAAACTCTGCGCCGCCGCCCCATTTTTCTCCAAAAACACCAATCGATGCGACCGGACTTTGTTGGATTGTTCGAAAGCATGAAACGGCGTTCTTGCTCGACGCGGCGGCTTGGTCTTCGGGAAGCGGAACGAAACCGGTCTCGCGATCAAACCAGCCCCGGTTGAATTCGCGTGCGTCGGCGCCGAGCATCCTCATGCCCGTTCCGGCGGCGGTGAAGAGAACGGCTCCACAGCGACCATAGCGATGCAGCTTGAGAACGCGGCTGTATGCGTGGGCGAGTTGGTCGATCACCGCACGATTAAAAACATTTCCACGAAGGGGGCAGTTGAATACAATCGTTGCCACCCGATCTTTGGACGAAGGTTCGTAAAACTTCAGATCGAGGTACATCCCCTTATACTTTCCGGAGTCGAAGTCGTATTCGGCAACCGGGGATCGGTAGTACTTTCCGTAGTCCAGCAGGTGCGTTACGTTTGCTTTTTTCATTGCGAAAAGCAGAGACGGTCTTCCTGCTCGCGGCCCATCAATCCCGTCAACATCGAGCATGGCGGAAATATAAGGATCGCCGGCGTTTTCGTCCCGCGCCCTCCTGATCAGCTCAATGACCCCGTTGATCGTTAGTCGTGCAATCAAGGCGTCAACCAACTCGATTAATCCAACCTTGAATCGAAGCCCCGCTCGCGTTGAGGTGTTCACTTGTCCAGGAGTGGCGATTCGGTCTTGAATCAAGTCCAGGGCATAGAGACATAGGGGCATCGCATAACGTCGAAAGGCTCGACCACCAGCGTCGTTTGCACATGCAACATGAACGAGCGCTTCGGCGCTCTTAATTTTTCCGGCGCGTCGATCCATTTCGGCGGCCTCATAGAAAGACCAATAGTCTTTGCGCGATATCTCCGTGATGGGCACATACGCCCCTGTAGCAGGGTCCACTACTGCTTCTCGCCGGGGACGATCGTCGGCACTCCAAGCGAAAAACCCCTTGCGAGATTTCGACGCTACGCCGGTGGAGCCGGATTTTTCCAAGGCTCCGATCCATTCGGGATAAAAAAGGCCGTCGCGGTGGTACAAACTACGGAGTCGATCGTGCGCAGGCAGTGCCCTACCAAGATGGCGCGAGGACTCGGTGTAGGGCATGTGGCCTGTCTGATCCAGCACGCTGAAGGGATTGGTGGTGAACAAATCCCATAGTCCACCCAGTTGGATAATATCCTGGGGTGTCTTGACATCCCAGGATATAATTGCCGCCATGGCCTGGAAAATAGGGTCGGTAATGTAGCCGTGATGGTCGGCCTCAAGAGCGATGACGATCTTTTCCAGCACTTGGTCGGCAAAAGTGCTCGCAAACACGAACGCCTCTTGGAACGCGTATTTCCCCTTCATCACGTCGATCAGGCGGTTGGCGGCGAAGGGGAAATATCCGTGCACGGTGAGAAACTTTTCTCGAAAGGCTTCCAATTGAAAAAGGAGGGCAAGTTCAGCCGTCGTATGGGAAGATGTGTTGGAAAAGACGGCTGCGACCCGCTCCGGGTCTACGATTTTCTCGATCGCGGCGAAAATGGATGCCTTGACGTCTCGGCGCTCGGTGGCCACTTCCCAAATAACGTCGGCATCGATCAGTTTCTTGTAGTCCTCGGTGTATGTGACTCGCGAGATCAATTTTTGGGCGTCTTCGGATCGTATCTGGCGGGTGGATTCCTGGTATCTCCAAAGCATGTTGAATTTCTCGCTGCATCGCCCCAGCGCGTCGCGACTGACATCCAGTACCACGATGTCGTATGCGGTTTTCTTCAGCAAATCCTCCACGATTCCCTGCCCCATCGTTCCCGCACCGATGACGGCAACGCGACGAATCTCATTGATGCGCCTTACGGCAGCTTCGATTGATTTGTCTCCGAACGAAAACGCCTTGTTCATAGCGAAAGCCCCGTCTACCCTCTGCGTTCCTGTTTCTCCGCGTCGCGAACAACAACCGCCACTCCTTGGCCGCCGCCAATGCATGCGGAGGCACACCCATAGCGAACATCGCGGCGCTGCATTTCATAGATCAGATCAACCAAGAGCCGCGCGCCGGTCGCGCCCAATGGGTGTCCGATGGCAATGGCACCGCCATTGACATTGACGATTTCCCGATCGAGGCCCAGTTCTTTCTCGACGCCCAAAAACTGCGCAGCGAACGCTTCGTTAATCTCCCACAATCCAACATCCTTGAGTGTGATTCGCGCGCAAGCGAGAGCCTTGTTGATCGACGGCACAGGACCTCGCCCCATAACCCGTGGGTCCACCCCTGCCACGCCATACCCGGCGATTTCGTAGCGCGAGGGCAGTCCGGCTTTCTCCGCCGTCTTGCGATCCACGAGCACCAGAGCGGCTGCCCCGTCGCTGATTTCACTTGCGTTTCCGGGCGAAACAAGTTTGTTAGGAGTGAGACCCGCAAGGCACGCAAGCTTCTCCATCGTTGTCTTACGAACGCACTCATCACGCCCGAGATGTACAAGACCGCCATCCGGATCGGTCGTATCAACAATAAACATGCCACGCAACGCGTCACCACCGTTGACGTGGCTGGCTCGATAAGCATCTCGTGCACGGGTGTGAGAAAGATGGGCAAAGGCGTCGCAGGCTTGTCGGGTAATACCCATCCGGCTGCCGTACTCGTCCGCGGTTGTCATCATATTTGTACCGGCGAGGTCGTGGTTAAGGGATGCAAGCATTGCATCCTCAAGACACCCGCCTTCGGCGAATTCCCAGAAGTTTGTTTTAAGCCGCTGCGATCGGAGAATCTGCGGCGCCCGAGACATTGTCTCAGCCCCGACGCACAACACCGCGTGGGTGTCTTCGATTTCATCCGGTAGCATGATTTGCTGAAGCCCGCTGATAACCGTCTGCAACCCGGACCCACAGATGCGTTGGACCATCAAGGCCGCGATTTCAGTACGAAGGTGGCATCGCAGTGAGATATTTCGCGGGAAATAGATGTCCTGAACGCCGGTTGCGGTAAACTGATAGACATTGGCTCCGACGACGGCGTCAATGCTTTGACGGTCTATCGTACTACGTTTGATCGCTTCTTCTGCGGCAAGGACTCCGAGGTCTTCAGCCGATTGGTTGCGCAGCGTGCCGCATTTTACACCGACAGGCGTTCGGGCTGCCCCCGCCACGACCGCACGTTTTTTGGGTCTTGTGTCAGACACGCTTAAGTTTCCTGTAATTGCCGTGTTTGCACTTCGATAACTTCCGGCGCAGGATCCGGTTCGAACATGGCTTCGATACGTTTTTGATATCTGTTCATAATGGCGGAGCGAACGATTTTTCCGGATGGAGTCAACTCACCGTCCGCCAGAGTTGGTTCGTGCTCGGATAGAATCATGCGACGTACCCGCTGATATTTCACTTCGATCAGCGGATTGACCCGCCGTAACTCCGCGGCAAAGAGGTCTCTTACCGCCGGCTCATGGATCAACGTGTCGGAATGTATGTTGTGTTCTTTCGCCCAATTACGCAGCCTGTCGAAATCGGGATAGATCACAGCGCCGACAAAATCCTTACCCCTTCCGAGTGCAACCGCCATGCCGATGAAGGGCGACTCATTAACCAACACCGTTTCGATTCTTTGTGGGTGGACTTTTTCGCCTGTTGTGAGTTTGAATGCGCCGTCTTTTCGGCCGACCAGACGCAATCCGTCCGGTGTGAACTCGCCGAGGTCTCCCGAGTGAAACCAGCCGTCGCCGTCGATCACGCGCGAAGTTGCTTCCTCATCGTCGAGATAGCCGGCCATCACGTTGGGGCCTTTTACAAGAATCTCCTGGTCGCTATCGACTCTGATCGTGACGCCGGGAATGGGGAATCCGACATATCCACATCGCCAGGGACGTTCCTTGCTGGTCATCGTGACGCATGGTGAAGTCTCGGTCAGTCCCCACCCCTCAACAACCGGTATTCCGTGCCGGCGGTACTCGTTTTCTACGTGCGTCCTGAGTGCAGCCCCTGCGGTAAAAACCCATCGCAGCCTCTTTGTGAGAATGATGTCCGCGATCTCGCGGCGTTGCCGACATTGCGCGATGAGCATGTCGTGAACTCGCGGAACACTGAAAAACAGCGTCGGGTTGAAGACGCGCCAATTGTCGATCATTCGTTCGATGTCACGCCCACGAGAATCGTCCAGACAAAGTGTGCAACCGTGGTAGAGCGAGAGTGTGCGTTCAAAGAGTCCGCCAAAGCTGTGGTGCCACGGAAGGTAACTCAACAGCGCGTCTTCCGGGCCGACATCCCAGAGCAAGTCGATCGCCCTTTGTTGCGAAAGGATGTTTCGGTGGGCAAGTTTGACGCCCTTGGGTGGACCGGTCGTACCAGACGTGTACATGACAACGCACAAATCGTCTGGGGCGACGGCCTCAATTCGTTGTGATAGCTCATCCTCGCTCGCGCCGCCCTCGCAACGCAATACACTAAAATCTTTCGCCCCCCACGTTTCGCTGGCCTTGTCGTGATCCATACAATAATAGGCTTCGATCCAAGGATGACGCGAGCGCTCTATTTTTTGCAGTTGGTGCGATCCGGACACGACGAGGAATCGCGGGCGCGCGTGACTCAAGACATACGCCACCTGTGGAGGCGGATAGCCGTGGAAAATCGGAACCGTGACCGCACCGATTGCCATCACGGCAAGCTCAAACATAAACATTTCCGCCCGGTTTTCAGAGAACATTCCGATGCGATCGCCGGGGCTTGCGCCCAAGGCGATCAAATGGCGTGCGATGCGATCGGTATCACGTGAAAACTCTCCCCATGTAATCGTGTGCTCCACCTCGTCGGTTCGGTAGCGTATGTAAACGCGATCCTTCCAGCGTCGTGCCCGATCTTGTAGAACTTTCCCCAGGGACGGTTCGTAAGTTCCCAATGGAATGGAGGACGTGTGCTCCCGACCGACGCGCCTGATTCCGATTCGTTCATCCAGCGCTCGTGGAGTCGTCTGGCAATAAGCCAAACACGAGTCGCGGAGCAGTTCCTTAGTGAGCTTGAAACGTTCCTCCGGCGGCTTCATGACGTAGTCCGTACTCATCGGATCAACCCCGGCGCGACGCCGTACAAGATCGGCAGCGACAAAGTACACCATGTTCGTGGCGAGTTCCTTGATGTGGGAGCACCCCGCTCGTCCACCGAGTCGTTGACCGATCTCGGTGACCACGCCACGTTCAATGCGCAGTCCGATGAGCCGCTCCGCGGCGCTTTCCACTTCGCTGCATACAGGGAACGGAGCGCGAATCATATTCAGGCGGCTCTGGGTGATTTGTTCGTCCGGCAAATAGACAGCGAACTCCAGCTTGACGAGGTGTTCCCGGTCGAGCATCGTACCAACGAGTCGAATCTCGTCTGCTTCGGCGTCATATAGTTCAATACTGATGTTTCGTTGTGCGGTAAGTTTCATGGGGTTGGTCCTTGAGTTGTCCGACTGATCCTGTTGGCGGCGAAACTGAATGGCTCTTGCGAGCGATCCCTGCACTTGGCGACGAAGTGATTGGAAAAGCGCTTCTTCGTCCTTCATCCCGGCGTTGGAGGCGTAGCGTATCAACGGCGTAAGAATCCATTCTTCGTTGGAAAACAATTGAACGCTTGAAAGTCCGCGAGCGAGTTCATCCCGGAAAAACTTGAGCGAGCTGGTAACGTGGCCTGCAAATGAGAAAATGATGGACTTGTGATGTGCCCAGATTTCGTCGTAGGACGCGTCGCTCGGATACGCGCCGACCGCTACACCGACGTCGAAAACCGCCCGCGTGACACGCTGGACGAACTCGGCTTTTTGCGGATCGGTGCAAAGGTCTCCCATTCGCAGGTCGATGAGCTTACCGTCCTGCCCAACGCTATGGATCAACCCGCCGACATTGAGGACCACCGAGATCATCGCCTTGTCGAATTCGATTCGCGTTCCGGGAACGTTGCGGGCATGGGTAAACGGATAGTCGTGGTCGGACAGGATCGACTCGATGCGTCGCCGCTCAAACGCTCCTCCCCCGGCGAACACCAGGGAACCTTTTTTTTCCAGGATATAGACGGTATCTTTCCCGCTACCGCGGCGTCCGCCGGCTTGAAGTGAAATACCACGAACAACCCGTTCCAAAAGCGCCGTGACGATCTCCTCGTCCACGCCGGGGAGTTTTTGCAGGAGCATGGATTCGTGCAATTGCTCGCCATACGTTTGAATCGTTTGCTCCGAGAGAATCCCGTTGGGAAGAATGAGCAGAATCGGTATGCGCCGGCGTACGTCTGGAACGGTCCGCAGCTTTCCCCGCGAAGCCAGGTTTTGCGCAAACCGGACGATCTCGCCCGTAAAGAGTTCGAGCTGGTCTGGGTTGCAGCAAACAAAAAGCAACTCCGGCGTCCGATTGCGAGCCTCCGCTTCGAGCAGGTTGGAGAAGACGCGATCCGCAACCGAGATGACCCGTGTGCTGTCACCTTCCAGGAGTTTAAGCGAACCGCATTGCTTCACGGTCTGTGTGACACCTCCGCCACCGCGACCGACGAAGCATTCCGCATTCGTGTGGACGAAAAAACCAACCCCCAACGCGCCGGGCGGATGAATGCCGAGACTACCTTCTCGAAGCATGGGTCTCGGCCCTCCTCCCGACATCGATTGTCGTCTGCGCAAGAAGCGCCGCGCCGTAGGCGCCGGCGTGCTGCGGTTTTGGCGGAAGCAGGATCGTTGTTTCCAACGCTTCCTCCAACGCGCGAACCATGGCCGGACAATGGGCCACCACGCCGCCCGTGGCGCTGACCTCGCCACTTCGCGCGGGCATCATTTCTCGAATGCGCGAAGCGATGGACCGAAACAGCCCCATCGCAATGTCCTCCTGGGGCTGTCCTTCCCTGATGCGTTCAATGACCTCGGTACCGGCAAAGACCGTGCAGTAGCTGTTCACGACGGTGTCTGAACTGGAGAGCATGGCTAGCGCGTCAACCTTGCACAGGGGAAGCCCGAGCTTGGCGGCGATTGACTCCAGAAACGTACCTGTTCCCGCGGCGCACTTGGCGTTCATTCGATAGTCCGCCATTTGCCCGTGATCGTTAAGCCTGATCACTTTGGTATCCTGCCCGCCGATATCGATGATGTGGCGCACTTGGGGGTACCACTCGCGCGCACCACGAGCATGGCACGAAAGCTCGGTTACCTGACGGTCGGCGATAGACGCCAGTTTTCGACCGTATCCGGTGGAAACACATGCGGCGATATCCTCGCGGGTCGCATCCGCCTGACACAGGACCGATTCCAGCGCGGCAGCGACCGAGTCTTTGTAACTAAAACCCGACGGCGCCATCGAACAGCAAATGATCCGAGAGTCCGCGCGCAACAAGACGCACTTGGTCGCCGACGAACCAACGTCAATACCAACATAGAAGGATTTGCTCATCTTATACGCTCCTCAAGTTGTTCGATGAACGCCTCGATGTTGGTCATGGTTTGAGCGGAGGAGAAGAAACGAACGTCGCTCAAATCGCCGTCGATAACGAGAATCGGAATGTTGCATTCATCGCGAAGACGCTGCGCCATACCAAAACGCGAGTTCGTATTGTTGGGGCAGGTACGTGCGTTGTGAAAAACGGCACCGTCAATGTCGAAGCGATGAAACATCGTTCGGAGAAATCGCTGCTTGTAGGCTTCGTCCCGGTTGATAAAAATTTCCGTGCTTGTTTTCGCCATCCACGTAAGCGGGTCGCCACCGGAGAACTCATCGAAGGCCCAAGAGTTGCAATAGGTACTGGCCAGGACAGCAGCGCCCAAGTCAAAGAAATGGTCTGACAGATCGCGCATTCTGGGCCAGACCGGCATCCCCTCCCAGTAGATTCGGAACCGCTCGTTCGCAACCGCGGCCACCCCTTGCGCTACACGCGAATTCATTTCCTCGAGCAACAGCTCATAGTAGTCCACCGCGGTCTGCGTACCTCGCATCAGGATTACGGGTGACATGTGGACCAGGCCGTCGAAAAACGTAAACGGGGACGGGTGTGAACGGCAAGTGTCAAGAACCTGGCACCACAACCGGCTCGCTCGACTTGACAAAGCCACGACTTCCCCGAGACGATCGTAGTCGAGTTGCAGACCGAAACGCTTTTCGATAGTTGCAACGAGCTTTTCCAACTCCATGCGAACAAAAGCGATATGGTGGGGGGCAACCGTGCCCAGGTGCGGCGGGGGGGTGATCCCCAGCACGTCTACGTCGTAGCGTTTCCCAAAAAAACTCCACCATTCCTGCACCTCGCGACATTGATTGGTGTTGTAGGTCAGCAGGTCCGGTCTGGGTGGACCGGCGATACCGAATGCGTCGGTCAGGGGGCTGTACCCCGCAATAGCCGACCCGATATCACTTGTCATGTAGGAACAGGATTCGGCACAGTACCCCGCCGCTACCGCGCGGGGGATGTACTGATGGCTGACTTTCCGAGCGCCAAGCAGCGCGCCGTGATTTTCGGGAAAGTAGACTTCGAAACCGAAGGCCCTGAGAATTTCGCACGGACCAACGGAGGTGCACCAGGCAACCCTGCGCGCCGGGTCGCGGGCAGCCTCATCAAGAGAGAGGAAGTATGCGCGCACGATCGCGCGAAGTTGTTTACGTGCTTCGATCTCAACTCGCTTGACGGTTGAACGCATTTCTCATTCCTTACGGAGTCACGATCGAGCGCAGCGAAACGCCTTCCTTCATCACCTCGAATGCCCGGGTCAGGTTCTCAAGATCAAAGCGATGCGTGACCAACTTCCGAATGTTGATGGTTCCCTGTTCGACCATCCGAATCAGCGGGATGTAATCGACCGGGCGGCACCCCAGCGAACCGACAATTTCCAATTCCTTGAACATGATCTTGCCTGCGACAACGGAGATCGTTTCCGAGGTGTATCCCACAATGCAAAGTCGGCCACCGACACGCACACTTTCAAATGCCTGGAGGATGGTCTTGGGATGGCCAATGACCTCGATCGCAATATCCGCACCACCGTCCGTGAGCTTTTTGATTTCCCTGTCGATTCGGTCGACGGTGGAAGCGTTGAGGACTTTGGCCGCGCCGAACTCGCTCGCCCATGCGAGTTTTCGATCGTTGACATCGACGGCGATGACGTATCCGCCGGCGGCGTTTGCAAGCTGTACGGCGTTCATCCCCACTCCTCCGCAGCCAAAAACGACAACCGTGTCGCCCGGACGAACCCTCGCACGGTTTTTTACCGCGTGATAGGGCGTCGACACCGCATCCGCGATGATCGAAGCCTCGTCGAGCGGAACCGAATCGGGCAGGTGGAGAAGGTCTTTCGCGGGCACGGCGACGAATTCCGCATAGGCGCCGTCAAAGTGATTGCCGAGCATTGTCATATGAGCGCAGATGTTCTCGCGTCCCGATCGACACGCCGAACATTTCCCGCAAGTGAGCACTGCGGGGATGAGCACACGGTCGCCTTCGGCGACCCGGGTTACGTTCTCGCCGACGGACTCAACGATGCCGGAGGCCTCGTGACCAAGGATCACCGGTGGAGCTTTGAAGGTTTTTACACCGTGCTCGATATAATGCAGGTCGGTGTGGCAGACTCCGCACGCGGCCACCTTGACAAGCGCCTGGTGTGGTTCAATAGTGGGGACGGGAACGTCTTCCATTCTCAGGCCGATTTTCTCCCCGTAAAATACCGCAGCTTTCATGGTCGTTGCTCCTCCGCAGTTGGCGCATACTCGCGATGTTTCACTGCGACAAGACGCTTATGATCTATTCGTGTTTCCATACCGGTGCTCGCTTTTCCAGAAACGCGACGACCCCTTCGTGCGGATCAGTGAGCTTCATCAGTTCGTCCAGATAAAGACGTTCCGTTTCCTCCAGGTCAGCGAGAAAACGCTTCCGTGTCGAGCGGATAGTGGCTTGCTTGGCAATGCGCATGACAGGGCGCGACAGTTGGCGCATATTCTCGAGATAACGTTCCACGCTCGACTCGAATTCGTTTTCAGGATAAACGGCGTTAACCATTCCGATCCGGTGCGCCTCCTGCGCGTCGATCGTGAGCCCCAAAGCGGTCAGCTCCAATGCCTTTTTAATGCCCACTTGCGCAGGCAGAACACACGCCGCAACGGGAGGAAAGACGCCGACACATACTTCCGGTTGTCCAAATTTCGCGCGCTCGCAGGCCAGGACAATGTCGCAAAAACACGCGAGTTCACAACCGCCTCCGAGTGCGGAACCTTGGACCACCGCCACAGTGAGGGCGTCAGTCGCGGCCAATTTGCGGAAGATACCGTGAAACAATCGAATCATGTCGCCGACTTTGTCGGGGGTATGATCGCCGATATCCACGCCCGCGCTGAATGCTTTTCCCCCGGCTCGAATGACGATCGTGGAGAAATCGTTCCGAGAAACGACCGACTCGAGAATCGCGTTAAACTCGACCATCATGGGAGTATGAAGTACGTTGAGCGGTTCGCGGCGCATCGTAATGGTGGCCACTCCGTCGCACGCATCAAGCGTCAAGAATCTGTAGTTGCACATCGTGTCGTCTTCCATGTCCGTTCGTATTTGTAAAGCCAACCGCTCTTCAATCCTCGTAACGCAATTCTCAGATGTATTGCCCTCCGTCGACGCGCAAAACCTCCCCGGTGATGAACCGTGCTCGATCACTACAAAGAAAAGAGACCGCCTCCGCGACTTCTTCGGGCTTACCGATCCGACCCAACAGAATCTCCTCAATACCGGCCTGCTTCCATTGTTCGGACATGGCATCAAGAATGGGCGTATCGATCATTCCGGGAGCGACGGCGTTGACCGTTGTGTTGAACCGGGCCAACTCTTTGGCGAGAGTCTTCGTAAGCCCGATAACGCCCGCCTTGGCGGCGCTGTAATTCGACTGGCCGAACTTGCCTCGCATCCCATTGATGCTTGACACGTTAACGATCGAACCCCACCCACCCTTTCGCATAATCGAAGACGCAGCACGGCAGCAGTGAAACACGCCGGTCAGGTCCACGTCGATGACGTCCCTCCATTGTTCGTCCGTCATCTTCCAAACCACCTGATCGCGAAAAATGCCCGCACAGTTGACCAGAATGTCAACACCTCCCCATTGGGAGGCGAGCGACTCGAAGGCGCTGTTGGTTTGTTCGGCGCATCGCACGTCAACGACACGCGCCCATGCCCGCCGACCGAACGACTGGATCCGTTCCACGACCGGTGCCGCATCGCTGTCGCTGCCGAGATAAACAATGCCGACATCGCATCCGTCTCGAGCAAGGGCTTCACTAATGCAGCGCCCGATACCGCTGCTGCCACCCGTTACCAGCGCTCGTCGTATTGTGGATTCAGTCATCGAATCGGATGCGTTCCTGTACTATGGTTCGTTCTTCAAAGGGGCGCCGCACTTTCCGCAGTATCCAAATTGGCTGGGAATACCGGTGGCATCGCACGAAGGGCATCGTTGAGCGTAAGGACCCCAAAGGAACTCGCTGGAACCTTCCTCTTGGGCCGCGCGATCTCGCATTCCCAGGTAGTCAGCCTTTCGTTTCTCGACAAACGCCGTCATCCCCTCGTATGGCTCAAGACTTGTATAATGGACGGACAACCAGTCACGGGCGTGGGGCGTGGTGGCGTACCACGATTGATCTTTCCAATAGTTGACCTGGGCCTTCGTATACCGCGTGCATTCCGCAAACTTGTGGACGAGCTGCACACAGAGGTCCGTTACAAGTTCATCCAGACGTGACAGGCTGATGGAATAACCGTCCGTGTGTTTGAGGGATTTCCGGATTTCATCGGCGCTCGCCCGACGTTCGAACGGATGCTCCCACGGATCGGTGTTCCAATCAGCCAGGAATTTTCGACCGTCTGAGAACAAGGTGACAAACTCACCGTCCGGTCCTTTGACCGTTGGAACAACGGCGTTCACGAGTCCCATTGAAAGCGAGGCAAAAGCCCCGTAACGCTGATTGAGAAAAAGAATCGCACGTGCGCGGCGATCGCCGACCGTTATGGGCAACCACTGTGTTGACCCGCCACACGCGACGGACCCAACTCCCGTACCCACCTGTGCGATGAAGGCATGCTCTCCCATGACCGAAAGGTCGCACGCCAACTGACTCTCGTTGCCACCGCCCACAGCCATGCCGTTAAGTCGAGCGATCACCGGTTTGCTGCAATTCGTAATGGATTCGATGTAATCCTTGAAACAACACATGTATTTCCAGTAATCGCGAGGCCTTTGCGTGTAATTCGCCTGGTATTCCTTGACATCACCGCCCGTGCAGAAAGACCGATGACCCTCGGACGTGAACACCACAACGGCAACGCGGTCATCCCACGAAGCGTCCTGGAAAGCCCGTGCGAGTTCCATCAATGCCGGTGTGCTGTACGCGTTGAAATTGTGCGGGCGGTTGATCGTGATACGTGCGACCCGATCGCTCTTTTCGTAGTGAATGTCCTCAAACTCGAACGACCCTGCGGAGCGCGTTGGAAATAAGCTCATGGCAAGTCCCTCTGATTGAAGGGAGGCGGACTTCTCAAAATGAAAAACCGCAATTTGCGAACAAACGTTCGTATGCTTATATGTTCATTTCGCGAGCAGCATTCCGCCTCCGAGGGAGTGATGCCAGCCCGCACTAAAGAAGGTACACCAGAATATATCGCCTTGTCAAGCGATTATTAGATATTTTATTCTTGACAAGTCCGATTCCGTGGCGCATATTAAAAGCGAACGAATGTTCGGAATAACCAGAGGAGGTGCCGTTTGATTAGTAAGACTCCCGAACAAATGTTCGGTTTGCGGGCGGGAGGGACCAAGGCTACTGAGGGTCGTGGCTCGTACGATGAGCGGCTCACCGGCATTTTGGAGGCGGCAACCGACGTTATTGCCAGGGTTGGTTATGGTGGGGCGTCGATGCGTGCCGTGGCGAAAGCTGCCAACGTCAGCCTTGCGGGACTTTACCATTATTTCGAAAGCAAGGAGACGATGCTTTTTCTCATTCAGTTCCGGACGTTCGGATCTTTGCTTGCCAACTTAAAGGAAAAGTTACACGGTGTTGAAGACCCGGTAGACCAACTAAGCGTCATGGTACGGGCACACATTGGTTACTTCGCATCGAATATGGCCGCACTGAAAGTTTGCTCTCATGAACTTGACATGCTCAGCGGTGAAGGGTTTGAGCAGACCCGCCGCATCAGGCATGAGTACTACGAACTCACCAGGTCCATGGTCGAGCGAATCTGTGCCAAAAGCGGCGCCGCTTCCGACCTCGACTGTCATGTGGCCACGATGAGCCTTTTCGGAATGTTGAACTGGTTGTACCGATGGTACTCCCCGGGTGTCGAGCGGTCGCCGAGTGGGCTGGCGCAGCAGATTCTTCGTATCTTCCTCCAGGGGATCGGCGGTTCGCCCACGAAATGAATGTCCGAACCTGTTGAAGCGGCGCAGCGATATGCGCGTTAACCTGTTTTTGTCTTAAACCCTTGTTGCATAGGAGTATTGCGTGTACCTCCCCGACGTTGATTACCACGATGCCGATTCGCTCGAAGACGCGCTTCAACTTATGGAACGGTACGCGCCCGATGCGTGCTGGCTGGCGGGGGGGACCGACTTGCTTGTGGATCTGAAGGTGGGGCGCATGGCCACGCGACACCTTGTTTCGCTGGGCAGGATCGATGCCCTGCGTGGAATTCGCGAATCGTCAAAGGGATTGCGAATTGGGGCCCTGGTAACGATCAGCGAGCTTGATCGCCACCCCGCGTTACGCAATGGGCTTAGCCCGTTGCATGATGCCACGTCACAAATGGCTGCCCAACAGATTCGTAATTCAGCAACGGTCGGTGGGAACGTAGCGAGCGCAGTACCTTGTGCCGACTTGCCGCCCATTCTCACGGCACTCGAAGCCGTGGTCGAGATATCGTCATTAGCCGGCGAACGAATTGTGCCGCTGACCTCCTTTTTCCGAGGTGCTCGAAAGACCGTACTCAACCCCAAAGATTTGCTTTCGGCCATTATCGTGCCGCACCCTCCGCAGCGCTGCGGCGCTGCGTACTCTCGATTTGGATTACGCGAGGGGAATGCGATTGCGGTCGCGGGGGTCGCCGCCTTGATTCACCTTGCGCGCGACGAGACCATCGAAGACGCACGAATCGTTCTAGGAGCCGTTTCACCCGTACCCGTACTTGTCGAAGCGGCTCGCGACACATTGATTGGGGAAACCCCCGGCGAACGCCCCTTTGCCAGAGCTGCCCGGGCGGCAGCGGATGCCTCGAAGCCGATCTGCGACGTCCGCGGTAGTGTCGAGTTTCGTCGGCAAATCGTTGCGGTGATGGCCCGGCGAGCCCTGGCAACAGCTGCACGCAGAGCGAAAGGGGTCGAATGATGCTGGTATCGCGTCAACTTCATATCAACGGTCAAACCTATCCGGTGGCGATCGAACCACAAGAAACGCTACTCGATGTCATTCGCGAAAAAGTCCATTTGACCGGTACGAAAAAGGGATGCAACGTTGGCGATTGCGGCGCCTGCACGGTGCTGGTCGATGGTGTGCCGATGAACGCATGTTTGCTGTTGGCTATCCAGATGGAGAACCGCGCCATCACAACAATCGAAGGTCTAGCCGTCGAAGGCAAACTGACGCCCGTCCAGCAGGCTTTCGTCAGCGAAGGTGCGATTCAGTGCGGATTCTGTACGCCCGGGGCGGTGATCTCCGCGACGGCTCTTTTGGAGTCAAACCCTCACCCGACGACGAGTGAAATCAAAGAGGCGCTGGCAGGGAATCTGTGTCGTTGCACGGGATACGCGGGTATTCTTCGAGCGATGAAACGGTGCGATAACCGTCGCCGGGACGGCACATGCGCCAAGAAGCGGCGCTCCGACATGGGAACCGAGATCGAGCGATACGACGTTACCCGAGACAGCAACGTCGTCGGGGTATCCATTCCAAGAGTCGATGCCGTAGATAAAGTGACAGGGCGTGCGCAATATACCAACGACCTGAGCTTTCCAAACATGGTCTACGGGAAAATCCTGGGTTCGCCGATTGCTCATGGTCGTGTAAAGCGCATTGACACGTCCAGGGCTGAAGCGTTGGAGGGCGTTCTGGCGGTTTTGACCAGCGCCGACGTGACAGATACACAGTATGGCGTTTCCCCGGCGAGATACGACGAGAACATCTTTGCACGCGACAAAGTTCGCCACGTCGGCGATGAGGTTGCGGCGGTTGCCGCCATCGACGAAAAGACCGCCGAGAAAGCGCTCACCCTGATCGATGTGGAATACGAAGAACTTCCCGTCGTGTTGGATCCGTTCGAAGCGGTTGCCGAAGGGGCGCCCCAGCTTCACGAACGGTATGCGCGTAACATCAACACGCACGTCGATCACACCTTCGGCGACGTGGAAGGTGGTTTTCGAAAAGCCCATTACATTCGAGAAGAAACGTTTACCGGAAACCACATCTATCAATCACCGCTCGAACCCCACGCCGCCATCGCTTCGTGGGACCAGGACGGCACCCTGGTGCTTTATTCGTCAACGCAAGTACCGCATTATGTTCAATACATGATGGCCCACGTCCTGCATATTCCCCTGGGAAAAATTCGCGTGATCCGACCGGCTGTTGGTGGCGGGTTCGGTGGAAAGGCGGAAACGACACCGCTGGACATTTGTGCCGCGTTGTTTAGCCGCAAGCTCGGTCGCCCCGTGAAGATGGTCTATAGTCGCGAAGAGATGTTTCATCACGGTCGAGGTCGACACAAACAGCACATGAGGTTCAAACTTGGCGTCGACAAACGCGGATGCATCACGGCGTTTAAGAGTGAGATTTATCTTGACGGTGGGGCGTATTCATCCTTCGGGGTTGCGACCGCGTATTATGCAGGGAGTGTTATTCCCACACTCTATGAAATCCCGGCTTACAAATACGACGGCTATCGCGTCATGACCAACAAGCCGGCGTGCGGTGCGATGCGCGGACACGGAGTACCACAGCCCCGGTTCGCTTTTGAGTGTCTTCTCAGCATGATCGCCGATGATCTTGGAATCGACCCGATCGAGATTCGACGCCGCAACGCCATTGCGGCATATACAACGACCGTCAACGAGATGGACGTCAGCAGTTGCGAGTTTCGTGCGACGCTTGAGGCTGCCGCCGAGAAAAGCGGCTGGGCGCAAAAGTGGGGTAATTTATCCAGGGGGAGCGGTATCGGTGTGGCGTGCGGCGGGTTCGTGTCCGGGGCGGGGTATTGCATCTACCGCGGTCAAGTGCAGCTTTCACACGAAAAACCGCGCGAACCGTTCGTGAAAAAGTCCATTTTCCCCCACTCCAACGCCATCGTCAAAATCAGCGAAGACGGCATGGCGGCGATCTTGATGATCGGCGCGGCGGAAATCGGTCAGGGGAGCGATACCGTTTTAACTCAAATGTGCGCCCAATCGCTGGGCATTCCCGTCGACAGGATGAGGATCAAGAGCGAGGACAGCGACATTTCTCCACTGGACCTTGGCGCGTACTCCTCTCGCGTAACATTGATGGCCGGGCACGCCGTCTCCCGAGCCGCCCAATCAGTTGTGGACAAAATGAAACCGTATGCCGCGACGCTCCTTGACTGCCCGGTAGAACAAATTGAAACGGGAAATGCCAAAATGTTCGTTCGAGGGGACCGAACCCAGAGCGTGGCGTGGGAACAGGTCGCAAGACATTATTTCAACGCGAACGGACCGCTCGTGGGAACCGGCGCTTACACACCTCCCGAGGGACTCGGAGGAAATTACAAAGGGTCCACCGTCGGGACCAGCCCCGCCTATTCTTTCGGTACGGCAATCTGCGAGGTCTCTGTTGATCTGGAGACGGGAAAAGTCAAGATCGAACGATTCACGGACTATCATGATTGCGGCACGCCGATCAATCCGATGGCCGTCCACGGGCAAGTCGAGGGTGCCGTCGTCATGGGGGCGAGCGAGACAATCCTGGAAGATGTGCAATTCAACAATAAGGGTGTTTTGCTGAACCCAAACCTGCACGGCTACCTGATGATGACCATCAAGGACGCACCGGAAATCTTCAGCGGCTTGGTGGATTCGTATGAACCACGCGGTCCGTTTGGTGCAAAAGAGATTGGGGAGGGTAGCACCCTTCCGGTTTTGGGCGCGGTTGCACACGCCATTGCCAATGCGACAGGCGTGTGGATCAAGGATTTGCCGATCACCCCGCAGAAGATTCTCCAGGCACTTCAAGACAAAAAACGGGCGGAACATCCGGTGTCGGCGTGACCGTTTGATCCTGGGGATGCGTTTGTTAAACCAAGAAGGGCGATGTCTTTTCGCCGTTTGACGCTATACAATCACGACCATGAAAGCGTTTCGGGCTCTTGAGGCGATTGTTCGTGAACACGACGCGGGTCGGGCTAGCGTCTTGTGTGTCGTGGTTGCGGTTCGAGGATCAACGCCCCAGCCCGCCGGCGTCATGATATGTGTTGACCATGCGGCGACACTCATCGGCACGTTGGGCGGCGGTTGCGTCGAAGCGGACGTACGTAGAAAGGCACACCAACAATTGTCGGGGGCAAACGGATACCTCGTCACATTCGACCTGGATAACGACTTTGGCGATGCAAATGGAATGATTTGCGGCGGACAGATGGACGTCGCGATTTGTCCGATTCAACCATGTGACAACATCGAGCCATTGCGAAAAGCGGTCGCCGCGCCGGCAGAAGCGTGCTCCAGAATCCCGATCCGTATCGTAAACGACGGAAAACGGGTCATGTACCGCGTTTGCGTCGAGGCGAGCCCCACTTTGCTTATCGCCGGTGCCGGGCATATCAGCCGCGTCCTTAGCGGCTTCGCTTTGGAGGTTGGTTTCGACGTTCACGTGATCGACGATCGCGCCGATTATGCCAACGATCGACGGTTCCCCAGTCCCATTCAAATCCATGTCGGCGATATCGCAACGACGCTGGAGCGCTGGCAGCTTAACACGAACACCTATGTCGTCATTGTGACCCGAGGGCACAACCACGACGAAGCGGCGTTGCGCGCCGTCCTTGGACGTCCCGCCCGCTACGTGGGGATGATTGGAAGCCGTCGCAAAATCGAGGTGGTTTTCCAGGACTTGCGTCGAACCGGCGCGAAAGACGACGAGCTGGGTAGTATTTCCGCGCCCATTGGGTTGGATATAAACGCCGTGACAACCGAGGAGATCGCCGTAAGCATTGTGGCCCAACTCGTCAAGGTCCGCCGTCGGACATCCGACGTCATCGTCGAGGGGCCCTTCCCCGACTCTCAAGAGACATGACTCCGTCGAAACCACCAATTCGCGTTTGGGGTTTAGTTCCCGCCGCCGGCATGAGTCGCCGAATGGGGCATGCCAAACAAACGCTGCCCTTTGGCGGCTCAACCGTCGTGGGCGTTGTGGTGCGAACGATTTTAGATGCCCCCGTGGAAGGTGTCACGGTCGTCACGCGAAGCAACCTGCGTCACTTGCTGGACCTTCCTTCAAGTCAATCCATTACCGTCCTGTTTAATGACGACGGTTCGAGTGAGATGATCGACTCGATTCGCCTGGGATTGAATCACTTGTGGAATAAGTTTGAATCTGCAGGTGGTGTCAACACGCAAGACGGCGTACTGGTCATTCCAGGAGACATGCCGACGATTTCGCCCGGCACCTGCCGCGCCGTCATCGAGACATTCCGATCGGACCCGACCAGGATCATGATCGCCACGCACCGCGGACTCCGAGGTCATCCGCTCCTCTTGCCGATGGTCCTCGCGGATGCCGTCCGCTCCCATACCGGCGGGTTAAACGAACTGGTCCAAAGGCATCCGGGGCGCGTCGTGTCCGTGCCCGTCGATGATCCCGGAGTGCTCAAGGATTTGGACTCGCCGAGGGATTATGGAGACTCGCAACCTGCCCGTTGAAAAACGACCACCCGCGTGCGTGTGTATGTGTGCGTGCGGCACCGGCATCTTGCCGGTGAAAACGGCGGGAAAAAGCCTGCGCTACACCTGTTCAACAGCCGGCAATAGGTGTGCCCCTCCTTCCAATCGGTCATGCAGAAACCGTTCGGGGGGCATGGAGCAGGTGATCCACGACCAGGCACACTTCATCGAGCGTATTGAAAAACCCGAATCCAAACCGAATCGTCCCTTCCCCCGGACACGTCCCGATGGTTTCATGGGCCAGAGGCGCACAGTGAAACCCAGCTCGCGTGGTCACCTGGTGCTCGGTCGCCAGCCAACGAGCGAGGTCCTTGGGAGAAATACCATTCATTGTCAAAGAAACGGCACCCGCGCGTTTCTCGACATCCTTTGATCCGTAAACCGTAACTCCCGGAATCTGTGACACTCCCTCAATGAACTTTTGAACGAGCGAGCGCTCGTGCCTCCGAATGTTTGCCACTCCCTTTTCTTCAACCCACTTGATCCCCGCCGCCAAACCGGCAATGGCCGGAAGGTTGTGTGTGCCCACCTCGTAGGAGTTAGGCAGTTTGTGGGCAAGCGGATGCTTTCCGGAATCGCCACCGGTCCCCCCTTCAGCCAGCGTACGCAGATCAACACCGGGGGCGACGTAAAGTCCGCCAATTCCCGGGGGACCGTACAAACCCTTGTGTCCCGCGAATGCGACCATGTCAGCTCCCAGGTCGCCGACGTCAATGTCCAAGACCCCGGCCGCTTGCGCACAATCAATAAGCGTGCATACCTCGTAGCGTTTTGCAATTCGAACGACGTCCTTGACCCCAAGTATGTCACCGCTAACGTTACTGGCCATCGTGCACGCAACGAGTCGCACGCGTCCGCGCTTCAACGTTCGCTCGACGAAATCAAGATCAATCGGTTCCTCGTGCGTATAAGGCGCAACCGCGAAACGAACGCCGTACTCGCTCGCCACCTTCCGCACCGGGCGTGAAACGGCGTGGTGTTCAAGCCCACTCATCAAAACGACGTCGTCTTGTTGCCAATCGATCCCCTGGATCGCCAAATTCAGCGCGTATGTGCAACCCGGAGTCAGCACCAGGTGTTTAGGTTCTTTGACCCCGAAAAAACCGGCCATCACGTCTCGACTTTTGGTCATCACGTCGTCGTGCAAAACGTTTTCCGCCGCGTTTCGCATCGGACTGTCCATACTGCGAAAGCACTCATCGACGGTCGTGTAGACAACCTCCGGTTTGGGCCAAGTGGTGGCCGCGTTATTGAAATAAATCATCTTGTCGATTCCCTTTCAGTTACGCCGCGAGACGATCCGTCTACCCGCTGCGCCCGATGGTCAGCAAACGAGTTCTTTTGTCAAGAAGCAGGATTGAGCGTCACCTTGGGGGTGTGAATATTTCTTGAATCGCGCAAAGACCGTCTTTGATGGCGAACCGTGTGGCATGGCTTCCCCGCTTTATTCCACCCCAAACAACCCCGACGGCGCATCGATGGCAAGCACGCGCGCCGACGATTCCCGGCGTGCTTGTGCCGCCGCACAAGAAAGTTTGCGGCAAGCATGAGAAAAAACTATGGGGAATCACTCCGCGTATTACTGGAAAGACGCTTAATCCGTACAAGAAACTCGGCGGGCGGAACGAAATTGTGTAGCCTGTCCACGATCATTCCGTCGCGATCAATCAAAAACACGTCCGGTACGGATTGGACGCCAAAGGATGAGCCCAACGCCGGATACTGATCGAGATCAACGTAGATCAACGCAACACCCTTAAGAGCTTGCGCCACCCGGGGGTCGTGAAATGTGAACTTCTTGAGTTGCAAACACGGTGCGCACCACTGAGCCCAGAAATCGACGATGATCGGTTGTTTGGCTCGGTGCGCTTTGTCAAAGGCTTCGCGAAAAAACTCGGGTGCGTCCTTGGGCATCAACGCTTTCACACGCCTGAAATGTTCCTCCTTGGAAGGCAACTCCTTGGCTTTAGGGACTTCAATTACTTCTACTTTGTACCCGAGCTCCGTAATAATCTTGGCTAGCTTTTTCGGACCGGTCGACGAGGGATCGTAGTCGATGATGACGCGATCTTGGCTATAATCCCAAGTAATGCTCTTGGTTGCTTTGGTCCCTACCAGGGACTCGGTGACCGCGTTCGGTCACCCCAGTCACGTCGCGCCCGATTGGGTTTTCTTCATGCCGATCACATGGAATGCGACTTTCTTCCGCGCTGACGGTACTCTTTTTGATGCGCCAGCCTCCCCCGGTCCGGCTATGCAACTCGCGGGAAAAAGGACCGTCGAAAAAACCAACGCGATCACGACTGTGTTGATGTGGTTCACTTTTGTTATGCTCCTTTTTGAGTCTGGATGCAAGCGACCCGGTGCGGTGTCATCCTTGAGCTCGCAGCTCCTCCAATCATATCCGCGCCATCACATTCGCGACACAGAGCCTCGACCGTGAGAAAGCGGAGAGCCGGCGCGAACAGGCGAGACACATCACCGGTCGACCCCAATTCACCATTGATACCGAAACCCCATAACAAGGCGATACTCCGTCTCCGGCTCCTCGTCGGCGAGCTCCTGAACAACCGGAAGTTGCAACGACGTCTCAAAGATCCATCGTTCGGTGATGAACTGCAATCCGGGCGAGAGGAAAACCTCGTGCGAACCCGACGTCTTGTACCGACCGTTCAATTCCGCGACCGCGTCCAGCTCATGAACGTCGGACGAAGTGTATACCTTGGGCAACAGCCGGTAGGAATACGACACATTGTAGCGCAGCAGGTCATGGCGGGCTTCTCCGCCGCCGGTGTTGAACTGATAGGACATGTCGGCATCCAGCCATCCACGATAGCGCTGCCAGCTAAAGACCGTGCCAAGGATCGGGTCGTAGCTATCGCTGCTGAAATCCGAATCGCCGCTTCGTAAGTTCATTCCGCCAAGCACCGCCCATCGCAGCGTTTCCTGGGGTCGCGGGTCCTTCTGCCAGAACCGGTACTTCGCCAGAAATGTCAGATCTGCCACGCCATCGTGCGCCTCCTCGATACGTCCGAGTCGCGGCACAACTTTATCCACCTGTTTGTTGACATAAGGCACGGTGAAAAAAAGGGCCAGATTCGGCTCGACTCCCAAGACGTAGGTTCCCGCGACGACGGAACTGCTGATCTGCTTCACCGGTCCGTCGCCGTCGGCTTCGACGTAACTGTATTGCAGACGAAGGATGCTGCCGCCTTTGGGGGGCGTTAGCGCCAGGTTCGTATTGATCCCTGCCGCCCACGTGACCGCCGTGGAAAACAACCCCACAACACACCCCAATGCCATCACAACGCTTTGATCGCGTCCTTGATTCGCTTGCATTGACTAACCCCCACCCAGGGAAAGGGCGTTGCTCAAAAACGAACCGACGAGCGTGAAAATGCTCGCATTGGCCACCGAGGAGCTGATAAAGAATCCCGGATTCGGACCGAGACACCCGCCAATCCCGAATAAGACCGTAGCAGGAACCAGGATAGAAAGCCATCGCGTGGCACGATGATGATTCATGACCAGTCCTTTCATCATGTTATTGGGGTTTAGGTCCCTTGTAGGTCTTGCCGCCCGACACGATTTTTGTGGTCTGATATCCGACGGAGGTGACCGCGTTCCACAGGCTTTTCATCGTCGGATGTCGATCCGCTTCATACCATACCGCGGTCTGTCCCGTGTTCAGGTCGGTCTTGACCTTGGCAACACCATCAACGCGCTGGACCCAGCGATCAATGTTTGAAACTCACAACGGACATGACAGGCCGTTGATATACATCACGGCATCCGCGCGTCCCGATGCCGCCTGCTCGCGGTCCCCGGATGCGATTCGACGCTCCGTCGCACATCCTGCGGACATGACCGAAACAGCGAGCACCACAGACGTCACACCTGCAATCATTCTCATATTTTTTTCTCCCAAAAGCCTGATAAAGTTTGTCCTTGCGCAGAGAGCCGCGTGCTTTAGCCTGCGCGGTTTCTCCGACTCCTGTCAGGCTCCATCCGCCCGGCAATCGCCGCTGGGAGCACCCGGTCCCAATGGAACATCGCTTCTCCGAGGTCGCTTCAAGATCAGGTTCCAAACAGTGCCCGCAATGAGGCAAACTACGCCAACGTACAGCACCAGCGTTACGCTCCAGACCAGGCGCCCGGTCACGATTCCGATACTGCCCAGCACGACGAGCAAAAACGGCCCGATCTTTTTGTAATGCCTCGCCGCCCAGTAGACGCTGGCAACCGAAACAATCAGAAACGCTGCGACCAACGGACGCTGGACGCTGTCAGTTAGAAGAAAGCCCAGACCAAGCGAAGAGAGCAGACCCGCATACGCCGCCACGCATACCGGGCACGAGAAACCAGGCAACAGAGACAGCACCGCCGCCGCGGCGGCAATGATCGCCTGCAGCCAAGCGGGCCGACCCCGTTGCGGCGCGCTTTCCGCGATGGGGTGGTCGCAGTAGTCCGAACTATCGTGAGTCGGTGCGATCTTCATCAACCTTTTCGTCGGCAACATGCCGGTTTGGCCGCCTCATTCGCACCCTTTTTCGCCGCTGTGTGGGCCGGACATCGATCTTTGCACACCAGTTTTCCCGTGATCGGGCAAGGAATCCGACCGGGGCAATCCGGACGGTTCTGGTCAACCGTCGGACACTGATCCCGACAGGTGAGCTTGCCCGTTTCCGGACAAACGATCTTGCCAGGGCAATCCGCTCGCCCCGTGTTGGCCGTTGCCAGCTTTACCGCACCGAGCGTGGCGACGCCAAGCATCGCCAGTGCCAGTGCAGAAAGCGTCCATCGTCTCGTCTCCTTTTTCTTTTTTCGGGGCGGATTCCTCTCAACACGTTACACTCGCCGTTCGAGCGCCAACATCGCTCCAAAGCTTGCCCCAAAGCTTTCTGGACGCGTTTCAGATCCTTCATCTTTTCGGAGACTTCCCCAAGGCGTTGTTCAAGCAGTCGTCTCACATTGGCTTGGCACGCTTCGCCTCTGTTCGCTTCAATTCGCAGCAGTTCTCGGATATCTTCCAGTGTGAACCCCACCGCCTGTGCCGACCGAATAAACATCAACCGTTCGACCGAGTCTTGGTCGTAAAGGCGATATCCCGATCCGCTTCGATCCGCGGGAGCCCAAAGCCCCGAACGTTCGTAATAGCGCAGGGTCGAAACCGGCAAATCGAGCGTCTTGGCTACCTGTCCGATCGTCATTGATGCCTCGTTCTTCACGTTCATAATCGCCATCCTCTAACACTCTACACCCTGAACCTTAGTGCAAGGTCAAGAGGAATTTCGGATTTTTTTTTTCGCTGTCCCGGGACCATGTTTCGATGCCGTCGGGCGAGTAGCGAAAGAGAGCGCAACCCGAAACGTCCGAGCGGCCGCACGGATTGAAGTCCGCGGCTCGCTATGGAAGCGGCTCACTATGGAAGGAGTCCACGCTGACTGAAGTCCGCTGCACCATCGATTCTGTCCCCCCTTTACAGGGGGGGATACAGGGGGGTAACGGGTCTGTGACAAAAACGGCGGGGCCAGAAGCTACGTGTCGCAGTGCCAATCCAGACTGGAAATGCCCATGGCGCCGTAGCAGTTCGTCCGTCTCCCTCACGGTCGCAACTCTGCCCGAATGTGTCTGTGCCTCGCCTGAAGTACCATGGACCCGATGGAGCAGGCTTAACCGGTCCGCCACACTGAAAATGTGAATCTGGGCAACTTTCATCCTTGACAGGAATGGGGGGGCAGCTTATTCTACGCCGCTTGGTTCGAGGACGAGACACACGCGGGCGCGGTCTCAAGGGCGTATTGGCGCTATGATCAATCCCACTGCTTGATGGGATGCGACCCGGATTCAATTGAGCGAGGAGTCTGTATGCTTCCGGCTAAGAAAATGTCAAAGACGCGCACGCGAACCCGGCGCGCTCATCATGCCCTGCAACCGACCACTCTTAGCCCGTGTCCTAAGTGCGGCAAGAGCAAACTTCCGCACGCGGCATGTGGAAGTTGTGGGTACGTCAGCGCGAAGCTGATTCTGCCCACCGGCGGGAAAGACGAAACGTAATGGGCATTCGAATTGCGGTGGACGCGATGGGGGGCGACCATGCTCCCTGCGCTACCGTGCGCGGTGCGGTCGGCGCCCTGAATGATTCGCCCAATTTGCGGGTTACGTTGGTCGGAGACGAAAGTCGAATCTCCCGAGAGCTGGACAACTTCGAAGTTTGTGCGGTGAGGGATCGGATCGGCATTGTCCATGCGACTCAGGTTGTTGCAATGGATGAACCACCGGTCGAGGCGATCAAGAACAAACGTGACTCATCGCTGACGAGAATGGTGGAACTTGCGGCATCGGGAGAAGTGGATGCCGTGTTGAGTGCGGGGAATACGGGCGCGTGCGCGGCGGCGTGCCAACTCCGGTTGCGACCGCTTGCGTGCGTTTCAAGACCGGGAATTGCCGTGGCGATTCCTTCGTTTTACGGACCGTTTGTGCTCTGCGACGTGGGCGCAAACATTCAGGCGAAACCGAGGCACCTGTACGAATATGCGGTCATGGCTTCGCTGTATGCCCAGCGCGTGCTGGGGATCGATCGTCCCCGTGTGGCGATGCTTTCGATCGGTGAGGAAAGCGGAAAAGGAACGGGACTAATCAGAGAAGCCCACGCGCTTCTTTCCGCGGACCCGACGTTGAATTTCGTCGGGAATGCGGAAGGACGGGAGCTGTTTCTCAACCGTTGTGACGTGGCGGTTTGCGACGGGTTTGTGGGCAACATCGTGCTGAAGTTCGTTGAGGGTCTTGCGGAAGGGCTTTTCGCAACGATCGAACGGGAGTTCGAGGGCGAACAGACCCAGCTCAAGGAGCGGTTTTGTCGCGGTCTCGACGCGGTACGACAACGGCACGACTACAGTCGTTATGGTGGGGCGCCGCTTTTGGGAATCAACGGCGTGTGCATCATCTGCCACGGCAGAAGTAACGAGGTCGCGGTTTGCAACGCGGTGAAAGCGGCGGGGCGATTTGTAGAACAGCGATTTGTGGAAGCGATTACGCAGCGATTGGGAAAAACCGTTAGCGCGGCGTAACGATAGATAGGGCGCGTTTTCCATGGACAATATGATTCCGATTCGTTTCGCGGGTACGGGACATTACCTGCCGCAGGAAGTGTTGGGCAACGACTTTTTTGAGAAGATTCTCGACACTTCCGACGAGTGGATTGCCACCCGAACCGGAATCCGCGCCCGCCGCCGCGCCGGCAAAGACGAGAACACCAGCACATTGGCGTCCATCGCAGGGCAAAATGCGATTGAGAACGCGGGCATGTCGCCTGAGGATATCGACTTGATTATCGTGGCAACGGCCACGGGCGATCACCCCTTTCCTTCCACGGCGACGTTTGTTCAGGATCGGATCGGGTGTAAGAACGCGGCGGCGTTTGACGTGGGAGCCGCTTGTTCGGGGTTTCTTCACGCGACGGTGATCGCGTCCAGTTTCATCCATGCCCGGACTTATCAAAACATACTGGTGATCGGCGCGGAAACGCTGACGCGTTTTTTGGACTTCCAGGAACGAAGCGTTTGCATATTGATGGGAGACGGCGCCGGGGCCGTTGTCATGTCGAAGGCCGACCGAGAAGGGCAGGGAATCTTGCACCATACGCTTGGATGTGACGGAAGCAAAGCCAAGCACATTTGGGTTCCCGCCGGCGGTTCCGCCCTTCCCGCATCGCAGGCAACGGTTGCGGAACGACTGCACTACATGCGGATGCGTGGGCGCGATGTATTCAAGTTCGCCGTTCTTAAAATGGCAAACTTGATCGACGAGGCGATGGAAAAGACCGGACTTTGCCCCGACGATCTGACCATGGTGATTCCACACCAGTCCAATCTACGCATTATCGAAGCCGCCAGGGAGCGGATGGGCCTTGCCCCGGAAAAAGTGGCTGTCAATATCGACCGCTACGGAAACACCTCGGCGGCATCGGTCCCCATCACTTTTGACGAGGCGTGTCGGGCAGGAAAGTTAAAGCCCGGAGACAAGGTCATGATGCTGGCGATCGGCGCAGGTCTGACGTGGGGTTCGATGGTGATCGAACTCTGAAGGTGTCAAGGGCGCATTCCACCGCGAACGACCGGCAGTATTGCATCGGCCATTGAAAGCAACAAGGGATTGAGAATGACAAAGACGGCGGTTATTTTTCCAGGGCAGGGCGCTCAGTCGGTTGGCATGGGCAAAGACATCTTCCAGGCGAGCAAGCGCGCCCGGCAAATCTATGACCAAGCGGGCGAAGTGCTCGGAATCGATATCGCCGATCTTTGCTTCAACGGACCGGCCAGACATCTGGAACGCACAGACGTTCAACAACCGGCTATCTTTGTCACCAGCGTCGCAACCTGGGAAGCGATGCTTGAAGCGGGTGTGGATCGCGAGCGGTTCACCCATGCCGGTGGTCTCAGCTTAGGCGAGTATTCGGCGCTTTACGCGGCGGGGGCGATCGACTTTCGAGAGGCGCTGGAGGTTGTTCGACGCCGAGGGGAGTTGATGCAGGCTGCGGCGCTGGCAAGCCCCAGCGGAATGGTTTCGCTTGTCGGAGCGGACGACGAAACGGCGCATCGGGTTTGCAAGGAGGCGGCCCAGGACGAAATACTTGCGCCGGCGAATTTCAATTGCCCCGGACAGATTGTCATCGCCGGAACGAAACATGCGTGCGAAAGGGCGGTCATCGTCGCGGAGGCGCAGGGCATTCGAGCGATTGTACTCCCCGTTGCAGGGGCGTTTCATTCGTCGCTGATGGAGTCCGCTGCCATCGGGTTGGCTGCGGTGCTCGACGATGCGACGTTCCACCCATGCGGGATGTCTGTGGTATCCAACGTAAACGCTTCCTATCACGGAGATGCGAAAGACATGCGGGCGATTCTCTGCAAGCAGGTGACCCAGCCGGTGATGTGGCAACAATGTGTTGAGCGCATGATTGCAGACGGCGTCCGCGAATTTATTGAAATGGGTCCCGGGCGGGTGCTGACCGGGTTGATGCGCAAGATCAATCGAAAACAGCCCATTACGAATGTCAGCAAGGCAGCGTCGCTTTCGGCGGTATTGGATGCGGCGGCGGCGAGCTGACACTTTGGCGCGCCATGATGTTCGGGGTTACGATTGTCCGTTCCCTCACGGTCGCGGCTCCGATCGGCGGACGGACCCCGAACAATGGGTCGTGAGCCATCGGGCACGCGGCGTTGTGCGACCGGGGACCGCGGCGGGAGGATGAGTTGATGAAAGATCGAATAGCGATTGTAACGGGTGCGAGCCGCGGAATCGGTCGCGGAATCTGTTTGGAATTCGCGGCGCGGGGTGCAAGCGTGATCGCCTGTGCTCGGAGCGAAGGACCGCTACACGAGCTTGCCGAGGAAGCGACCCGACGAGAACTCGCCGGAACCATCGAGCCACGCATGTTTGATGTTTGTAGCCGGGATGCGGTGGACCCGCTTGTTGAAAGCGTGTCGAGCAAACATGAGCGCATCGATATTCTTGTGAATAACGCGGGGATTACGCGTGACGGTTTGATGATGAGCATGGACGACGATCAGTTCGACGAAGTGCTCACGACCAACTTGCGATCGGTGTTTTGGCTCACGCGGGCGGTCAGTCGGGTCATGGTTCGTCAGCGGTATGGTCGGATCGTGAATGTGGGCAGTGTGTCGGGCGAGTTTGGAAACGCGGGTCAATCGAACTATGTCGCGAGCAAAGCCGGCTTGAGCGGATTTACAAAGTCAATCGCCAAGGAATTCGGAAAGCGAAAAATCACCTGCAACGTTGTGGCTCCAGGGTTTATTGAGACGGATATGACCGCCGGTCTTTCGGAGGAGATCAAAACCGGGGCGAAAAAAATGATACCCCTCGCCCGGTTCGGTACGGTTGAGGAAGTAGCCCGCGTCGTTGCCTTTCTTGCCGGAGACGATGCCGCGTACATCACCGGACAGGTACTGGTGGTGGACGGCGGGTTGAATACGTAGAAAACCGCGGGCGTTCGGTGTGGTACGGGGTTGGTTTGGGGCGTCGGATTTTGCGATTTGCGGTATCGTCGACGAGGGGATAGGATTCGCCCGTCGGGCATCGGGTATGGGACGAGTTTGGGTTACTCTGGAGGTTGCGGTAGTGGCTTCTGCTGAAGAAATTAAAGAAAAGGTCATTCAGATTGTCAGCGACCAACTGAGCGTCGACAAGGGTGAGATCACGCCGGCGACGTCGTTCGTGAACGACCTGAACGCCGATTCTCTGGACACCGTTGAGTTGGTCATGGAACTTGAAGACGAGTTCGACCTTACGATTCCCGATGAGGAAGCGGAAAAGCTCACGACCGTCGGTCATGCGATCGACTACATCCAGAAGAATCTTTCGATCAATTCGTAGACGGACCTGGCGGGCGGGCTCATGAGTCGAAAGCGTGTAGTCATCACGGGTATGGGCGCGGTCACTCCGTTTGGCGTGGGCGTAGACCTGTATTGGGACTCTCTGCTCGAGGCGAAAAGCGGGATTGGTCCCATTACGCTGTTCGACCACAGCAAGCACGACGTGCATTTCGGCGGGGAGATTCCGAACTTTCAGCCCGAGTTGTACCTTGACCGCAAACTGACCAAGCGGCTGGATCGTTATTCGCAGCTCGCCATGGTTGCCTCCCACGAAGCGGCGAAGATGGCATCGTATGACGCTTCTTCCGTCGACCCCGCAAGGGTTTCGGTGATCTTTGGTTCGGGCATTGGTGGAATGAACGAGCTTGAGCAGCAGATGGCTCGCTTGATGACCAAAGGTCCCAGCAAGGTTTCGGCGTTTACAATCCCCAAGTTGATGGTTAACGCCGCCAGCGGCAACATTTCGATCGCGTTTGGAGCGAAGGGCAACAGCAGCGCCGTAAGCAGCGCCTGCGCGTCCGCGACGCACGCGATGGGGGTGGCGTTGGACATTTTGCGCCGTGGTCAGGCGGACATCGTGTTTACCGGCGGATCGGAGGCGGCGCTGACGCCCCTTGCCACCGCGGCTTTTGCGTCGATGAAGGCGCTGAGTACGCGCAATGATGACCCTCAGCGAGCCAGCAGACCATTCGACAAAGATCGTGACGGGTTTGTTCTTGCCGAAGGTGCGGGCGCGGTCGTCATGGAAGAATTGGACCACGCTCAAAAGCGGGGGGCTGCCATCCTTGCTGAGGTGATCGGCTTTGCAGCCTCTTCGGACGCAGACCACATTACCCAGCCTTCCGAAAGTGGTGACAAAGCAGCCAGTGCGATGAGCGACGCGCTGGGTGACGCCGGAGTGACTCCGGCGGACGTGGATTACATCAACGCCCACGGAACGAGCACGCCGTTGGGTGATCTGGCGGAGACTCTGGCGATCAAGCGTGTTTTTGGCAATTGCGCTGATCGCGTGATCGTCAGCAGTACGAAAAGTGCGGTTGGTCATTCGCTCGGGGCAAGCGGAGGACTCGAACTGATCGCGTGCGTCCGGGCGGCACAAAACGGCGTTGTCCCTCCGACGATCAATCTTGATGTTCCGGGGGAGGGGTGCGATCTGAACTACTGTCCGAACAGACCACAGGACCGCAAAATCCTCGTGGAGATGACGAACTCGTTTGGATTCGGCGGTCACAACGCCTGCCTGATTATTCGTCGTTTCGAGTAGCTTCGCTGCGGTCGCGCGCCCCCGTTTCTTCCTCAGTAAGCGCAATTCCTGCCGCATGAAACGCGAATATAGCGTCATTAAGCCAGTGGCTGCGGTTGGTCGATAAACCTGCGACGTGAAGGGTGCGCGCCGTACGGTGGAATCGATATGCCAGAATCTTCAACGCTTGATGAACTATTCCGCATTCCTCCACCGCATCAGCGGCGTGTTGGGTCGATGTCGCCCGCGCGCGATCGTCCGAAAGACCTGACGCGAATTCTCGGGTTGACTGTCCCGGTAGCCGTGACGCTCGCCGAACGAAACATCGCGCTCGAATCGATCTTGAAAATCACCGGCGGAACGATTCTCGAGTTTGATATTTCGGCGGACAATGAGCTATCGCTCACCGTATCCGGTCAGACCATTGCGACGGGACACGCCGTGAAAATCGGAGAAAACTTCGGGCTGCGCGTGTCAAAAATCGTCTCGTTGCAGGATCGAGTCAATGCAATGAGTGGAGCATAGCCCGTAGTACGCGTAAGCTATTTTTCGCGTAGAAGCGACGCAGCCAGGATCCGCGCATCACCGATCGTTGTGATTTCCTCGTTTAATTGGGCTCGATACACGGTTTTGAGTATTTCGCCGAATCGCGGCCCGGGGTCGGCCCCCAGCTCGATCAACTGATCGCCGCGCAGAAGCGGTGGGGGGGCAACGCTCTGAGGAGCAATCATTCCCGCCCTACGAATCAAGGTATCATAAGGTGACAAGTCCGCGTTTTCCGCAATCAGTTTCGCTTGAAGCAAAGACAACAGCGAATCCCAACGGCGATGTGCCATGAGCTGTTTGAAATCGGCGAGTTGCAATGTGCCCGATCGCCGCGCGAATTCCAACGAGGACAAAAGCCACAGCACGTCATCCGTAATGCGATTGCTCATTCGCAGCGATCGACATACATCGCGGGCGACGTTGCGCGAAAGCTCGTGAAGAACCGCCGCCATCGCAAGCGCAGGGTCGATCACCGGAGCGTCGAAAACGCCGAGTATCTTCGCGACAAGCTCGCATTGTTTGTCCGTCAAGATCATCTCACCAGAAAGATGGCGAACCAACCCCAACTCGTGAACAAGCCCAAAGCCCCGCCCGCGCGAGGGCGAAGTGAGCAACTGTTGGAGTTCCATCCAGACGCGTTCGGGGCTGATGTACCGAAGGTTTTTCCCGAGCCTGATAATGGCATCGCGCGTGTCCGCTTCGATCGAAAAACCGAGCCGCGCCGCAAACCGCGGCGCGCGCAAAAGCCGCAGGTAGTCCTCCGCGAAACGACGCTCGGGATGACCGATGGTTCGCACGACCCCCGCGTCGATATCATCCATGCCGCCGACGTGGTCGATGACCTCCAACGACGAAAGATCAAGAAACATCCCATTGATGGTAAAATCACGACGAAGGGCGTCGTCCCGCTCGCCACCGAACGTGATCTTGTCGGGATGTCTTCCATCGGTATAGACGCCGTCACGCCGAAAGGTGGCCACCTCGATGTCATGCTTCCTTCGGCGTACCAAGACAACTCCAAACTTGGCGCCAACCATTCGAGCGCGGGGAAACAATCTGCGAACATCCTTGGGCGTGGCGGACGTCGCCACGTCGTAGTCTTGAGCCGTTCGACCAAGAAGCATGTCCCGCACACACCCACCAGCCAACAACGCCCGGAATCCGCCTGCGATCAGCTTTTGGATCACCTCTGATGCCGCGAGAAATCCGTTGTCCGATGGAAGCTTCATTTTTCAAAAACGGTCAGCCCGTTGGAACCCATTGTTCGCCGGTCCATGACCCGCCACCAGCCGGATGAAACGTGCGAAAAATCGACCGGTCTTGGGTGATGAAGCACAACGAGACAGCCACTTTGAACGCACGGACCCATCCGGTCAAGAAACCGCCAGATTGTCCCGGCAGGCGACGCATCTCTCGCACTTGCGTAGGGCGGGTCCAGCAGAATCAACCCGAATGGATTTTCTCGTGAAAAATCCGCTACGTCTTTCCAGGCATCGTGCGAGACGATCGTCGCGAGAGTCTCCGCGTTTAACGACACAAGATTCCCCTTCAGCGCCCGCAACGCGATCCGGTCGCGTTCGAAAAAAAAGCAATGAGCCGCCCCGCGCGATAAGGCTTCAAGTCCCATCGAACCTCCGCCGGCAAAGACATCCGCAACCCGAACCGACGGAAGTGATCCGACACAACCGTAGTGGTGACCCAACATATTGAAAATCGACTCTTTCACGCGATCAGGCACGGGTCGAGTCGTTCCAGACAAGGGTCGCTCAATCCGACGCGATTTCCACATTCCGCCGATGATCCTCATGACCGCGCCGTTGATCTCCAAAAGTGACCGAATTGACCATCACGTACCGCGGGCCTTATAATCGCGGGCGTGGCCGGGTTTGCAAGACGCGTAGAACTCTTTGTAAGACTCTTTGAATGAGGAACACAACGGATGGGATCCATTGCCTGTGAACACTGTACAGCCGCGTGCTGCCGCTACGTCGCCATTCCCCTAGACCGCCCCAAAACAGCCAAGGACTACGACGACATGCGATGGTACCTCATGCACGAAGGCGTTTTGGTATTCGTCGAAGAGGGGGATTGGTATATCCAGTTCCAAACACGGTGCAAGAATCTTGGAATCGACAGCATGTGCCAGGTCTACGAGACCAGACCGATGATCTGTCGCGAATACAACGCCGGCGAATGCGACTACACCGGCGGAGACTATGGCTATGACCACCTCTTTACACACCCCGTCCAGATCGAGGAATACTACAATCACAAAACGGGCAAGCACCTTCCCTCCATCGCCCACCTTCATAAGCAAACGCGTTCACCGCGCCGCAAGAAGCGAGCGACCGCGACGGTTTCGTGAGGACTGAGTTGATGCGCCGAGCAGGTCTTTGGCTAATCGCGTTTGCTGCCACGGCAGGGGGGTGTATTCGGGGATCACTTGCCACCAGCACCGGACCCCGTGCAGAAGGTGCTCGCTGGTCCGTCGCTCGCACTCAGCAAGTCCACGTCGGCGAAACGGTGGATTTTGATTTTGTGCTGCAAGACGCGTGGCGGCGTTTCGTTCCTCCCGGTGGGATCGTCGATTATTGTGTCATATCGATCGGTGACACGCGGAGTGAGAGTGTCGCCGGTCCGAGGGGTCATTTTAACTTTTCGCATTCCTTTGCCGACGTTCCGGCGGGGACGGTTGTGGATGTTCGGGTGGACGCATTTCGTCAGCGGGGAGCCAAGGATTATGTCCAAATTGCGGGACAGTGGTTGGCTACGCAGACGTTTTCGCAGGAACCGGACGTTCGTGTTGCCGGGGATTCCTTACGACTCAAGGCCTATCAATCCTCCATTGATTTTCGCCTGCCGCGCCCCGCGGACGATTTCGACCCTGATTCGGGCGTTTTGCGCCTACGGAAAACGGATGGAACGACCACGTCGGTGTACATCAATCGCCCAACACGCCACGGTTTTTTGCTGGTCGGACCGGAACCGTCCGGGTATTATCGTGTACGCTACGAACCGAGAGGGCAGGAGGTTTCTCCGACGGGCAAGACGGACGTGACTTTTACGATCCACGATGTTGGGGGGCAGCGTCACACCAAACGTATTGCCTTGGATACACCTTGATCGTCTCGAACGGCAACAGCGAACGCTCAAAAGATGGCACAACGACACATCCATTACGAAGCGGCATTCGAAGACTATGTCCGGTCACACGGTTGGCCTTATGTTCCTGTTGACGAACACCGCAAGGCGATCTTCGCCGGCGCCCGCGTCAAGTCCTTTGACTTTATCGTCTACCCGCCCGGCGAAAAGGCGTGGTTGGTGGACGTGAAAGGGCGAAAGTTTCCATACGAAGGAAAGGGCGGGCGTCGTTTTTGGGAGAATTGGGTGACGCGGGACGACTTGGCGGGGCTTCGTAGCTGGGAGTCCGTGTTTGGCGATCGGTTTGAACCGGTTTTGGTTTTCGCCTACTGGTTGTTATGCGCTAGCACGGACGATCCGACAACGAGCGTTCATGTATTCCGCAACGAGTGCTACGCGTTTTTGGCGATATCCGCCCGTGAATACGAGGCCAACGCTCGTCGTCGATCCCCGAAGTGGGATACTGTGACGGTTCCCCGGGCGGCGTTTCGGCGATTGGTGACGGCCGTGGAAACCCCGTAGAATCGCAACGTGCTTGCAACGCCGGAGATTCTTCGTCCGCTCGCGCGGACTCAGAACGACATAAGATGACACGGGCGGTTTTGTCACGGACCCCAATGATCAAATCTGCGTTGACTGTTTACATCGCGTAAAGCGGGGGGTAGAATCCTCCGAGGCCACGGTGGAGAACGCTCCCGGAGGACCATCCTGATGAAGCATTACCGACACGCCGGATCACGATCCCGAAATGCCGAAGCCGACCGAGTCTTCGGTGTCATAACATTTGCCATGTCGTTGATCGTCGCGGTGGGTTCTACATCCACCCTGATGGCCCAAACCCCCGTGACCGTCGACGAAAAAGGCGGGGGAATGCTTGACTGGGTGGTAGCACTAGGGCTGGCAGGAATCGTCTGCGTTGCAGGATTTTGGAATCCCAAACGATCGCACCAGAATTAGGCGCTTATGAACACGCATGAGCGACAAACGTGTAGAATGCCCGGTCGACCTCGGAGTGCGGCTCGCGGCGGTCTTGTTACGTTGCTCGTGCTGCTGAATGTCGTGCTCGCGGTTACTTTTTTGGCCAGTGCGTATCGCCTTCCTTCCGCCTTCGCCCAAAACGGTCTCAAGCGAGGCGATTTTCTTTGTGTCACGGCCAAGGCGTCCGGATTTAGCTACGACGTGCTCTTTGTCATTGATCTTGCGGATCATCGACTCCACGCGTTTTACCCGGGGTTGCCAAAAACGCGGAAGCTGGTCAACGCGCCGTCACGGGATCTTTACGCGGATTTCGCAAAGGACCAGGAACCGTGAGCCTCAAAAGACCTCTATGGGTAAATCGCGGTGAGTTCGTGGTCGGCGTTCTGTCTCTCAGCGCCGTGATACTTGTTGTGGGAATCGCAGTCCTGCAGATGATGCCGACTCCGTTGCGGGCCGACGGCATGAGCGTTTCCGGAGGCGACTACATCATGACGGTCGGCGCTCTTGCTGATACCGACGAAGAATACGTCTACGTGATCGACACACCGTCGTCCAAATTGGCGGTTTATCGCTTCGATGCGTTACGGCACCGAATCCAGATTATTCAGGGAATCGAGCTTTCCCGTTTGCGTACGCCCGCCGGTGAACCTGTGCCCATGGTCCACGACGACGACAACGGCGATCCCCAACCCTGAACCCCAAACCGCTCGCCGTAACGATATTCGCTCCCGGAGACCAGCATTCGCGGTGTCCCATATGTCGTGTTGAGCAAAGCATCGTCGGACTGGTGCATGACTCATCCCCCGCCCCCAATGCAACGTAACACATATTATCGGACGTTAGAGATCGCGAAGGCTCACGCCCCCGCAAGACCCTTCGCGCCTCAAGATGACCCCAGTGGACGACGCCGGGAATCCTCAACCATTCCGGACACTGCAACCGCAAGCAACGCGAGGTTTCGTCCGCCACGCGTTAGCTCGTAAAGATCGCGCTGCCTGGGTCTGATCAAACTGGCCATTCTCAATTGGTTGACGTGATGATATAGAGGCCCCGCTTTGAGCTTCGTCACCTTCCGAAGCGCAGCGTACGTTGTAGGACCGGCCAGAAGCGCGAGCAACATTTTCGTCCTTTGAGGGTGTCCGATGGCTGCAAACGCACGGGCAACGCCTCCGGGCAGCCCGACCGGCGGACGCCTATGAGGAACGGTTTTTTTTGCGGTCTTTTTCGAAGGCAAACAGATCCCGGGGAAACAAACGATTTTTTCAACTCGATCCACCTTGTTGCCGGATCGCTCGACAACACGGACCTCCACCTGGCAACCGTCGGCCCGTCCTAGACGAGCGTTTTGAGGTGTTTTGCCCCCTGTTTTCTTGGCGGAGCCCTTGGTTGAGACTTTCTTTTCCTGCTGAGTCATCGTCCTATAAATTCTATGATAACATTATAACAGTATTACGTAATAAGCAGATCGACACAACTCCCGAGGCGGCGTTACTTTTTCTTACGTGCCGCGTGATGGGTAAGCACGGAATCGAGATCGACGCTGAATTGGTAGATCAAATCATACTCGCGAAACCAAACCCAAGCGTGCAGGAGCAATAGCGCCAAAACAGCCGCGAGATGGAATCTTGATGTCGAGGACCCAGCCCAGCAGGTAGCGCCAGTTGCCACCACCGCCACCAGAGAAACGATCACTATCCCCAAAAGCGGCGTCATCTTTCGCTTGCGGGCGTTGGCGCGTTCGACCGCGTCGACCCCCAGGTTCGCCTGGTGCGCGGCTTGGCGGATGATGCGCCCCCCCACGGCGAAGTACATAAACCCCAGAACCTGAATGAGAGCGCTTAGAAGCAAAGCGAGCACCGCCAGGATGACGTGGCGATCGGCCCCTGCATGATCAGCCAAAAGTCCGAGTAGAATCGCCCCGCCAAACAAAATGGTGTCAGCGGTCACCAGGCAAGCAAAAACGCGCGGCATAACGATGTCAGCATCGAAAAGTTCCCTTGGTCAGCTACTCCTGGCTGGATTCCACCCGAACGGTGCGTCTTTTGCGATCCGTGGAAAGTTGGCGGATGCGGCGCGTTGCGAACCGGGTGTTTCCCGGTACGAGTTCCGGCTCCTCGCTGACAACCTGCTGATAGAGTTCCAGCGCGTGATCGCGATCATGGAGGCGAAAATCGTACACGGACGCAGCCTGGAACCTCGCCGGATGCGGGGTGTGGGGATCCCATGTCCACGCCCGTTCGTACCACTTGGCTGCCAGTATTTCCTGGTTGGGTAAGTACTCCTCATGGATCGTTCCCAGCTGAAACGCCGCGTCATCGATTTTGTCGCTCGAGGGGTATTGTTCAATCAGTTTGCGAAAAACGTCGGCAGCCCGCAGCATCTCCCGGCGACTGAAGATGCCGGGGATTCCGTGCCCCGCCTTTTTCATGATCTCCAGCCCCTTTTCGTACATCGCGTCTGCCTCCGCAATGCTATCGCTGGCGGTCAGCGCGGCGCTGGGAATCTCGGCATCCAAGAGATACCGGAATTGGCGAATGCCCATTGCACTTTCAAGCTCCGAGCGCGCCCACGATTCCTTGGTCGCATAACCATGATCCGCGTAGTAGTGTTGCAAATCGGACAGCGCGGTGTGATATGCCTGCCGCTTTGCAACGGCATCTTCCACGAGGTCGACCTCTGAAGGCTGCGCGACGGCAATATCGCGCCCCCCTATCGGCTGACTTGGTCGCGGCGAAGGTTTGTTCATGTCCGGACCACGGACCTGATTGGTTTTCCAAACAGGATCGATGTTGCAACCCGCCAGCACAGACACAACGAACGAAACAACAAGCGTTTTCACCACCTTTTGGTTTTGGACAAACATTCGCCACTCCTTGGCCATTCAGGCAAACCGGAAGCTTCTTTCACAACGAGGCGCCGCTTGAGACCGACCGGCTGAAGCCCCTCCAGGCAATCACCGCGGTCCATCCAAAGCGTCGCCGGATTACACACCCACGAGATTCACCCGTCAAGGCACAGACCACCACATATTCCCAAAGCAACTTCGTACGTTTTACCACTGCGCCTCCTCGAACGCCCCAAATCTTCGGACGGGCTTGTTGGGGCGGGTTTTCAGGATGGCGTTGGCAAGTGTAACATCCCCCTTCGAAGTAATTTTGATATTCGTCCGGTCAGATATCACAACCGAAACGTCGTGTCCTGCGCGGCACACGACTTCGGCATCGTCAGTGAACTCCCGCGCAGAGGACGCATCGAGCTTTTGATATGCGTCCAGCAACCACTCCTTTTTGAACACCTGTGGGGTCTGAGCTTCGTACAGGTGATCACGTGAAACGGTCTCATCAATCACGTTCACATCGCCAACGCGCTTGATCGTTCCAACGAGGGGAGCGGCAAGGATCGCCCCACCCGATTTCTGAGCCTCGGCAAACACCGCATCAATCCGCTCGGCGAGGATGCAAGGGCGAGCGGCATCGTGAATCGCCACGAACTCCGCGCCGGCGGGAATCTCGGAAAGGGCTGCACGCACCGTTTCGCAGCGACAATCCCCCCCCTCCACGAGTTTGACCCCCATAAAACCAAGATTGGCACCGTAAGATGATTTCATTTGCCCAATGTCTTCCGGGGCAACCGCAAGAATGATGCGCTCGATGTCGTCTCGATTCAGAAAAGCTTCGATCGAGCGAAGAAAAATCGGGCGACCGTCGAGCTTGGAGAAAGTCTTCTTTTCGCTGCCGCCAAAACGCTCACTCTTGCCGGCAGCCGGAAGGATTACGCAAAACTTGGCCATCGTTTTCATCTCCAACCTGCCATCGCCAATCGATGGCCAAACGCGCGCGTCAACGGGCACGCTTGCGATCCTGCGAATTGCTCACGCCCCCATCCATCCGTCCGAAAATCATGCGTCCGGCAGAGGTCTGCAATACGCTGGTTACCGTCAGTTCAACCGTCTCGCCGATGTTTTCTCGGGAACCCTCAACAACCACCATCGTTCCGTCATCGAGGTAGCCAACCCCCTGCCCGGTCTCCTCGCCGGGTTTGATCACCTTGACCGCAAGCGTTTCTCCCGGCAAAACGACCGGTTTGAGTGCGTTCGCTAAATCGTTGATGTTAATTACCGGAGCGCCGCGTACCTGAGCGACCTTGTTGAGGTTGTAATCGTTGGTGACCAGCTTTCCGTTAAGTTGCAATGCCAAATCGACCAGCATTTCGTCCACAGGGGTATCGCCCGCTCCCCTTTCCGGAACCGTGTCAAGCAAACGAACTTCGACATTTTCGTTGGCCTGGAGTTTATTGAGAACATCCAAACCTCGTCGACCGCGAACCCGTTTGAGTTTGTCGCCGCTATCGGCCACCGTTTGCAATTCATGGAGAACAAAACGCGGAACCACCAGTTCCGAATCGAGTACCTTGGTGTTGGCAATATCCAAGATCCGACCATCGATAATCACGGACGTATCGAGCACAAGCGGTTTGGCTCCCTTGGTTTCCTTGGAAAACTCAACGTAAGGAATCACAAACCGAATATCGTCCTTGGTTTGCAAGATAAAACTAACCGCCAGGTAACACGCAATCACCCCCGTTGACAGCTTGGCGGCGCTCACGAACGACCTTTGAGGCGCCGACAAATCGCCCGCCGATCCTGCGACCAGGTCGATAATCAGCGAAAACCCGTAAGCCACCACCATCCCCACAATCAGCCCGAAAAACAACCCCGCCAGCGCGTTGAGCGATTTTCTGGGAACGAAGATGTCCAGACCGATGACGATCATCCCAACGGCGATAAAAGCGATCAAGATTAAGTCCGCGTGGGTCGCCCGTGAACCGCCCGCGTCGTCGGCGAGACTCCACCCGACCGCGGTCAACCCCAGCAAAAACAACGCGCGCAGGACAACCATGAAAACGGTTCCAACTCGCGTCGACCCATCGGCTGGTGGTGGCGGTAACGCAGACATCGCGTGCAGCGAAACTCCTTAACTCCCCCATCGGCGGGCCTCACAACCCGCACCCAATGCGGAAGCGGTCGGGTCTTCCCCGACACCGCCGAGAGTATATCGGAGGCTCGCTCAACTTCAAACCTGCGGCTCTTCACCCTCGGTTTTACGGATTGCCCCTTTGTTCTGCCTCATCATGTTTCAGGAGCCAACAAGGCGAACCAACCTCCGATCTCCGGGACGACGTAACACCACCGGCGCATCGTCCGATTCGACCTTGCTTTGACCGTCACCACCGCCCCGATAGACTGCGGCGACGGGTCAGCCGGTAGACCCATGACTTTGCGGCGGATCGAGGCTCTCGCCGGGGACGAACATGACGAATCGCCAGCCACGAGAGCATCCCCCCGGTGAAGCCTGCGATCCATCACTGCGACGATACAATCGAGTCGTCTCCGGGTCTTTACGCCCCACACTTTTCTACCTTTCGCTCCCCGTACTCACAGAGCAGATTCTCACGACCCTGGTGGGAATCTTCGATACATACCTCGCCGGACGAATCAGCGCCGGTGCAACTTCGGCGATCGGATTGTCCGCCTACGTCGGATGGCTTGCTTCGATGATTGTGATGCTGGTCGGGACGGGAACGACGGCGATCGTGTCTCGGCAGGAGGGAGGATCGGATCGAGCGGAGGCCAACCATACCGCCAACCAATCACTCACGCTTTCGGCTATCCTGGGCGTGCTTATTTTCGCAGCGATGTATGCACTTGCTCCCTGGTTCTCGGTTTACTGCCGAATGACGGGCGAGACCTACAACATCACCGTTCATTACCTCCGCATCGACGCGGTCGGGTTGGCCTTGATGAGCGTGACGCTTGTGGGAAGCGCCGCACTTCGTGGTGTGGGCAATATGCGTACGCCGATGGTCATCTTTGCATTGATGAACGTCGTGAACATTGTCGCCTCATTTGCGCTGGTCTTTGGGGTCGGTCCGATTCCGGCGCTTGGAGTGGACGGAATCGTGGGAGGAACGCTCGTCGCTCGCGTGTTCGGATTATTGTTGCTCTTGATTGTGTTTGCGCAAGGGCGGTGGGGGTTGCGCTTGATTGCCCGCGAACTGCCGATTTCCTGGGCTCGGGCGGCGCGAATTCTGCGAATCGGACTGCCGGCTGCGGCGGACGGCGCGGTGATGTGGGCGGGACAGTTTCTGTTCCTTGCCATCATCGGGAGTCTGGGAACGGGCGAACAACGCGATGTCTTCTTCGCCGCTCACATTGTTGCCGTTCGTGTCGAAGCGTTTACCTATTTGCCGGCGGTGGCATGGGGAACGGCGACCGCAACGATGATCGGTCAGGCGTTGGGCGCGATGGACCCCAAACGTGCAATGCGGGCAGGTCACGAGGGCGTTTTTCAATGCGGGCTGTTGTCGCTGGTGATTTCCGCCCTGTTTTTTTTCGGCGCAAGTTCGATCTATCGAATGATGAGCGGTGATCCGCGCGTCTGGTCGGTAGGCGTATCTCCCTTTCGCATTGTGGCTCTCTTTCAACCGCTGATGGTTATTTCGATCGTCTACATCGGAGCCCTGCGCGGTGCCGGCGACACGCGCTATCCCCTTTTGATTTCGTTCGTGGGGTCGATTCTGATCCGTGTGCCGCTGGGGTACCTGTGCGGAATCGTTCTCGACGGCGGATTCCTCGGCGCATGGATCGGCATGTTCGGCGACATGATCTGGCGCGCCGCCGCCGCCGCGATGCGATACTTTGGCGGAAAGTGGTTGAAAACTTCGGTCTGACTCCGTAAAGGCAAAAACGCGCCGGAAGTTCTCTCGGGCCCTGGGCTGTGCTACAAGATGCGGGACGGTGTCGCCGGGGCTTCGCGACTCCGCTATTTTCCGCGAAGCTCAGCCTGTACCGTCGCCGCCGCCACCAGGCGAAGAGAGTTTACGGCTTCGTCAGCCGGGTCGCTTTGAGCGAGATCGTTGAACACCGCCAACGCCCGCTGAACATCGCCTATCGAGTAATAGACGTAGCCGAGCAGCAAATCGGCTTCTCGATCGTCGGGATGGGCTGCGACGTACCTCTGCAACGCGTCGACCTGATGATCGAGCGCCGTGATATCACCGTAATGCAGGCGAACGTTGATCGGATACTGCACAAGGTCCGGCGAGGTAAGCATCGCCCTGCGGACCGCCGTGGCAGCAAGCGGGTAATCGCCGAGCGCAAAGCTCGCCCACGCAAACAACATCTTTGCGTACCCGTCGCGTTCGTCAATCAACATGGCTCTCGCGTAGGTTTGTCTCGCATCTTCGTAGCGCCCTTGGGAAAACGCCACGTTGCCTTCGCCCAGAATCGGCCCCCACCCCTGCCTGTCCCCGGTCGCCTCCTGAACCGCTGCGGGCGCGGACGCGATCGGCGGCGATGCACCCCCGGCCACGTTTCCGTAGGACTCACCGCTTGCACCGGACCCGCCGTAGACCTGATCCGCAGTGCCAAGAGAAGGTTCGACAGCCACCGTCCCCTCAAAGCCCGAATCCGCAGCGTAGGGTACCTGGGCATAGTAGGCCGCATCGTAGTAAGGACCGTAGCTGTAAACCGGACCAAGCGAGTAACCGTACGGTGCATAACCGTAACCATAACCCAGACCATAAAGCGGCGCATAATTGGGATAGTACGCACTCGACCAGTAAGCTTGATACGGCCCGTAGAAGCTGTAACGATGGTCGTAGTAAAGTTGCCCATAGGTTGAGCCGAAGTGATCATCTCCACGGTGCCCACTGATTCCGAGGGAAACCCCCCCGCCGTGATGATCGCCGCGTCCTAGAAAGATGGACCCGTGCCGCAAATCACCGTGATCGAATCCCAACCCCAGTGATGCGAACGATCCACCGTTGCCGGTGTACGCATCGTTCGAGTGCGATTGGACCGGCCCGCGACCCGCGGTCGAACCACGAAACGGCCTGGCCTTCACGGCGTCTACGCGTCCGATACGACCGCTTGGAACGCGTGTGATCGGCGTACGCGACATCGTGGGCGTAGACACCTGGGGACCACGCGCGGTGGAGCTTCTTTGCGTTTTGCGCGGCGAGATTATTCTTGTGGATCGCATTCGCAGCGACCCCGCCGAACGCGAACTCCTTCTGGGTCCGGACAGACGCGTCGCCGACATTCGCGATCTTCCGCCACGTCTCGACAGTTTTGCTACGGAACGCCCTCTGGAACGACTCGGCGAATAAGAGCGACGTGACGCCGAAGAACGGTGCGACCTCGAAGAACGGTGCGACGCCGAAGAACGGTGCGGGACTGATCGGACAGAACGCCCCCGTGACGATCGCGCCCTGGGAGCCGACGAACGCCTCGACGAAATCCGCGAACGCCCCGACGAGCGGCGCCCGCCGCCACTACGCACCGAGGAACGATGTCGTTTTTGCAATGCAAAGACGCTTGAAGGCGGCGTGGCGATCAGGAAAAGAGACGCGATCGCGCCGATAACAACCCCCAAACGCCTTTGTCGTTTACGTCGAACGTTCATGACTGGCCCTTTCTGGTTGTCGCGAGAGTCGCGCGCATTGGGTCTCAAGCAGAGCAGACGTGCCGTCTCGCTTCCATTGAAGTCTACCCCGCTACCTAACGTGGGGCAAACAGCTAGAGCCCCGGATGCCCGCGGCGCTAGTGAAAGTCCGAGAAAAGACCGTGTAATTCTGTCAACTTGCTGACTTGGAGGCAAGTTTCGACAGTTCCAATATCATGAATCCGCTTTTCCCGGCGTATCCAAACGGCGTCAATGCCGGCCGATATCGCTCCCTCTATGTCACTGTAGAGAGAATCTCCGACGTGAAAAACATCTTCCGGGGCAAGGTGGATTGCGGACAATGCGTCGCGAAAAATCTTTGCGTCGGGCTTGTAACAACGGGCCATTTCGGACGTGACCACGACATCAAAGCGTAGGTTGTGACGTTGGATTGCGGAAAAAAGCGCCGACGTATCGGCGTTGGACACGCAAACCGTCGGGATTCGACATTCGCTGAGAAACGCCAGCGCATCTTCATGAACGGGCGGGTTCCGCCAGTAATCTTCCAACCTCTGGACGAACATGGAGGCATCCTCGTAATACCCGTAATCGCCAAGCGTTTCGCGAAGGCTGATCACTTCACATTCGTGCAGCGTGCGAAAATCGCCGTGATTGCTCCGCTCGATCGTTGCGAAAAAACGCTCCCCCCATCGAACGGCGAACTCGCTCGACGACAGTGGTATCTCGCAAGCCGCGACGATTCCCGCGCACGCGGACTCAACCGCATCGCGGTCGCCGTCTGCGATCGTCCCGTAAAAGTCGATCAAAACCGCCTTGTAATCCTTCACCCGGCATCCTTTTGCGTAAAACCTACTGTGCATTTTTTTGCAACCGGGCTGACCACCGTCGTTTTGAACGCTCAAACTCCAGTATCACACCGAGCACCCGCCGCCGCGGTGGTATGCGAAAACCCGCGCACTTATCCCCTTCCCGAAGTCTATAACGACGAGTATAAGGCCGTGGTTCTTCTTGGCCACCTGCTGCGGTCGCTGCCAACGGGTTGCGTTTTTTCGCTCGCTCGCCTACAAGTGTCGCCCTGTTTGGATTCGATGATCTGGAGTGAACGACGTGGCAGTTTCCTACAACAAGCGAACACACAGATGCGGTGAGCTGCGTGCCTCGCACGTCGATCAAGTGGTGACCCTATCCGGATGGGTCCATGCCGTTCGGGATCACGGTGGTATGGCGTTTGTCGATATCCGTGACCATACGGGGATCACCCAGCTTCGATGCACCGACCGCAGTGGCAAGGCTTTCGAGCTTGCCCGCAGTCTCCACAACGAGGATGTGATTTCTGTCCTTGGAAAAGTCGTTCATCGCGGCGAGTTCGTGAACCCCAAGATTCCGACCGGTGAGGTTGAGGTTCTCGTTGACGAACTTGACGTCCTAAGTCGCTGCGATGCCTTGCCGTTTCAGGTGAACGAGGAGAAGCTGGAAACCAGCGAAGAAACCCTTCTCCGATACCGCTTTTTGCACCTGCGACGACCGGAAATGCAGAAAGTTTTCCGCTTACGTGCTTCCATCGCGCGGGCCATTCGCGAATTCTTCAATGACAACGGTTTTATCGAAATCGAAACGCCGTTTCTCACGAAATCCACGCCCGAAGGGGCTCGCGACTACCTGGTGCCTTCTCGCGTGAAACCGGGCTCGTTCTACGCTCTTCCGCAATCCCCCCAGCTTTTCAAACAGCTTTTTATGATCGCCGGTTTCGATCGCTACGCGCAGATTGTCCGATGTTTTCGCGACGAAGACCTGCGCGCGGACCGCCAACCGGAGTTCACCCAGCTTGATATGGAGATGGCGTTTGTTCAGCGAGACGACGTCATGGGCATGGTCGAGGGGTGCGTCAAGCGCATCTTCAAGGACGCGATGGGGATTGAGATTCCCACACCCTTCCCACGCATCACGGAACAAGAAGCGATGGAGCGTTTCGGAATCGACAGACCCGACACGCGCTTCGGGATGGAACTTCAAAACGTCACCGAATTGATGGGCGAAGTCGACTTTCGCGTCTTTACCGAGGTGATCGCGGAGGGCGGGGTCGTCAAATGCCTGGTCGCGCGCGGGGGGGCGAATTTGACGCGAAAAGTCGTTGACGGACTCACCGAGGAAATCAAAGGAATTGGAGGATCGGGCCTGCCCTTGGTCAAAGTCGGCGAGAAAGACAAGACCATCGAACTGACGACGGGAATCGCCAAGTTCTTGCAACCGATCGCATCCAGACTCTGCGAATCCGTCGGCGCGGAACCCGGCGACGCCATTTTTTTCATGCCCGGATCGTTCGCGGATGTTTCGAAGTATCTGCACTACCTGCGAACCCGACTGGCTAAAATGCTCGACGTCATTCCGAAGGACCGCTGGAATCTCCTCTGGGTGGTTGATTTTCCACTGGTGGTCTGGGACGAGGACGAAAAACGATGGTTCAGCACGCACCATCCGTTTACCGCTCCGATGGATGAAGACGTCGCGCTGCTGGAAAGCGATCCGGCAAGGGTTCGCGACAAGGCGTACGATCTGGTTCTCAACGGAATCGAAATGGCCGGGGGCAGTATCCGGATTCATCAACAAGAGGTGCAACAAAAGATTTTTCGATTGTTGGGAATCAGTGAGGAACAAGCCAAGGAAAAATTCGAGTTCTTGCTCGATGCGCTTCGCTTTGGCGCCCCACCACATGGCGGAATCGCATTCGGACTCGATCGCTGGGCGATGCTTCTGAGTCATTCAGAGAGCCTCCGCGAAGTGATTGCCTTTCCCAAGACGCAACGCGCGGTTTGTCCGCTGACGAACGCCCCCGCACAGGTTTCGACCGCTCAACTGGACGAGCTTTTCCTTGCGGTAAAATCACCGACCCCAAAATAGAGGGCACCTCTTATGGGCGACGCTTCGAGCACATCCCTTGTAGCCATCATGCCCGGACCGACCGCCCCCGGCGATCGTGGCGGGGACTGCGAGTTGCGAGAGATTCCGCTGCCGGATTTGGAACCCGATTCAGCCCTTCTCCGCGTTGAGTACAGTGAGGTCTGCGGAACCGACGTTCACCTGCGCGACGGGCGACTTGCCGGAGTCCCCTATCCAATTATTCCCGGGCACGTTTCGGTTGGCGTTCTGGAAAAAGTTCGCGGTCGATTTCTCGACGTCGATGGCCACCCCTTTGCCGAAGGCGACCGGGTCACTTTTCTCGACGTTCACAAAACCTGTCACGCCTGCTGGGCATGTCTGGTCGCCAAAGCCACCACGCGCTGTCCCGCTCGCAAAGTGTACGGAATCACCTACGGTCTGGCGGACGGTCTGACCGGCGGTTGGTCTCAGTACGTATACCTCAAACCGGGGGTGCGGGCGATCCGCATGGACCACGTCGAAAGCAAAACGTTTATCGCAGGCGGTTGTTCCATGCCGACAGCCATGCACGCGGTCGAGCTGGGGGAGATTGCGTTGGCTGACACGGTGCTCGTGCTGGGATCGGGACCGGTGGGACTTTCGGCGATCGCCTTTTCGGCCCTGCGTGGAGCGGCCAGGGTTTTTTGCATCGGTGCCCCTGCGGAGCGTCTGGAAACCGCACGCGCGATGGGTGCGAATGCGAGCTTTAACTTCGAAGGAAAAAGCGAAACCGAACGCATCAATTGGGTGTTGCAAAACACGTCTGGTCGAGGTGCGGATTTGACCATCGAATGTACGGGAGCACCGGCGGCGGTGATCCACGCGATGCGCATGACCCGTGATGCGGGGCGCGTTGTCGTTGTTGGACAGTATGCCGATCATGGCGAAATCGCGTTGAACCCGCATCTCGACCTGAACAAAAAGCACTTGAGCGTTCGCGGTTGTTGGGGATCGGATTATTCCCATTTTCACCGCACGGTCGCGATGCTGCGAAACAAGCGGGCGGCAGGGTTCTGGTCACACGTTCCAGTGGAGCGATTCTCGCTATCAGGGGTCAACGATGCGCTCGCGGCGGTTGAAGCTGGAAAGGTCGTCAAAGCGATCGTGGTTCCCTGGCAGTGAAATGAGACGCCTTACCTTCTTCACCAAGGAAGATTGTACGCTTTGCCGCGCAGCCTGGTTTGTGGTTGAGCGCGTCCGCAACGATTTCCCGTTCGAAACAGAGATCGTTGATATCACATCTTCGGGGCAAGAAAAATGGTTCAAGCTCTATAAGGATCATATCCCCGTTGTTCATCTTGACGGCGTGGAAATCTTTCGCCACCGAGTAAACGAGCGACTGTTACGCGAACGGGTCATGCGACCCGAGTAGCGATCGGATAGGAACTAACAAACGGAGCACGAAAAAGAATCACGCCACGGGATTGGTGCGCGCCACCTCGCATCGAAAATGCAACCCCCCTAGCATTTCAGCAAGTCACGAACGGTTCTTTCAAGAAGCGGTCTCCCGCCAAACGTCATTCCGAGGGCGCGAAGCTTCGACGTGTCGATTTGATGCTTGGGACCGGCGTTGAGAAGCGCGATCAAACTGCTGCTACCGGTAATCTCCTTCGCGATCTGCGCGACGTCCTGTTCGGCGACGTAGAGGTCATAGCAGTTGTACGCCTGCCCGGCGACTCCATCCGCGGTCAACAGGATCCCTACCGCTTTGGCGACATCGCTTGCGTGCACCTCCTTTCCCCCCCTGGCACTGGCAACCGGTTTGCCGTCGGCAACGGAATGAACCAGACCATACCATCGGCTTTGGTGGATCGGACGCGCCGCACCATAAATACCGGTGGGTCGAAGGGCGCAAATGTCGTATCCGTCGCCGAGTCCGTAGCTGTGGACGAACTTTTCAATCGCGGCTTTGTGCGCGCCGTAATGACTCAGCGGCCAAAGCGGATGCGCTTCATCCAGCTTGCGATCCTCGAGTATCACCTCGTGAACGGCGCAGGTTGAAATGAAAACGAATCGCGGAACGTCACCCCGGCGAGCCGTCTCGATCAGGCGAATTGTCCCAAGGACGTTGCGATCGACAAACACCGTCTTGTCCCCCTCTGCCCCGCGAAAACCCGTACCGGGCCTGTAGAGCGCGGCGTGAACAACGGCGTCGCACTTGTCCGACAAAGCTTTCATCGAAGAATCGTCGGTCAGATTGCCCGCAACCCATTCGATGGCGTTTTCGAGTCCGTCGAATCCGCCACGATCGGAAGACTCTCGAAACCAACAGCGACACTCGTGCCCCTTCTCGATCAGATGTCGCACGACGTACCTACCAAGAAACCCCGTCGCACCCGTTACACCAATTTTCATCAGCGACTCCTATTGTGTTCGATCCGCAAGACCCGCCCCGGCACCGCTCAATTAAGTTTTCCCGATTCTCGTGTATGATACCGACGGGCGAACCCAACGGCGAGCCAAACGTAACAGCGCGTCGATCTGCACACAATGCCGAACTGGAGCGGACTTGAGAAAACGATGACGAACACGAAGAAAGCACCAGGTCTTGATGTCGGACTCGGTTGGTTCAATACGGACAAACCGTTGCGATTTGACCGCGAACTCCAAGGCCAAGTCGTTGTTTTGGATTTTTGGACCTACTGCTGTATTGACTGCATGCACATTCTTCCCGACCTTGCGTCCCTGGAACGAAAGTACAAGGACCAGCCGGTCGTGTTCGTCGGCGTTCACAGCGCCAAGTTCACCAACGAATCGTCGCGCGAAACAATCCGCGCCGCCATCCAGCGTTACGATATTGCCCACCCGGTTGTCATTGATGATGACATGAAGATATGGCGTGCATACGGCGCGAGAAGTTGGCCCACGCTTTTTGTCGTCAGCTCGACCGGTAACATCGCGATGCAAACCAGCGGTCAGGATATCCGTAAAACGCTCGACCGGGGAATCGCTCAAGCGCTGCAACAGGGGCGATCGGCGGGCACGCTGGCAGAGAATCCCCTCCGACTCGAACGCGAGGCAACTGTGCGCGCGGCCTCCGGTCTGTTGTTTCCAGGCAAGGTACTTGCAGACGAAAACTTGAACCGCTTGTTTATTGCCGACTCCAATCATCATCGGATCGTAATGGCAGAGCTTCCCGACAACAGCGGTCGTGCGAACGTTGTGAAAGTCGTTGGTTCAGGAATGATCGGACAAGCGGACGGACCTGCCGACGATGCCTCGTTTCACCACCCACAGGGAATGGCTGTTGCGCTCGGTCATCTTTATGTCGCGGACACGGAAAACCATCTGATTCGCGCGATCGACCTGGAAACCTACGAAGTTTCGACGGTTGTTGGCACGGGAAAAATGGAGTGGGATCGTGCCGGCGGAGGGATGGGCACACAGCAGGGTCTCAACTCCCCCTGGGATTTGACCAGCGAAGGTTCGACTCTCTACGTGGCCATGGCGGGCTGCCATCAAATATGGCGCATCGACCTTCCCGTTGGTTTTGCCAGGGCGTTTGCCGGAACCGGACGAGAAAACCTCGTCGACGGACCGGCGGAAACGGCAGCCCTCTCACAACCATCGGGAATCTGCACCGCAGGTGGGAAGTTATATTTCGCGGACAGCGAGGTCAGCGCCGTTCGAGGCATCGACATGGCAACGGAACGTGTTTTTACGATTATCGGCGAGGGATTGTTTTCGTTCGGCGACGTGGACGGAACGCATCCCAAAGCGAAATTGCAACATCCTCTTGCCGTGGATGGTTGGGGAACTGCATTAATCGTTGCGGACACCTACAACCACAAGATCAAACTGGTGGACCCTGTTGCTCGCGATGTGCGAACACTTTTCGGAACCGGCGAACCGGCCACCAATACACCGGACGGGCAGGCTGCCTTTTTTGAACCCGGGGGGGTGTCCGTCTGCGGGAATGTTCTTTTCGTGGCAGACACGAACAACCACCGCATCCTGCGCGTTGATCTCCATTCCGCCACGTGGTGCGAGGTTATGTTCGACGGTTTGGCCACCCCTGTCGTATATCCCGGACAGGCGCAGCCGGTCATCCAGGCTGAACCCACAAACGTCGACGCGGCGAGTGAGGTTCGGCTCGAACTAATCATCGAGTTTCCTGAAGGAGCATCATTCAACCCCGAAGCTCCTTGGTCGATCCATGTATCTTGCAACGGTTCGTCGCTCGCGCAGCGGACGTGCAAGGGGGCTGCGACCCCGATGCGTGTCAACGTCCCTCGCAACGCTATCGTTGCGGGAGATTGGGACGTACGAACTTCCTTTACCTTTTGCACGGACTCCGGTGGCGGCATGTGCGTTCCGGGGGAACTGCGCTGGAGGCTGCCCGTTGCAACAAGCGGCGATCAAAGCCGTTTGAGGCTAACTGGTGTGGTCGGCTCCTAAAGTCCAGCAAACCTGCGGCAGACCCGGCGTGGGTTTTTGAAATACCTGCCCCGTCGCATCCGCCGGTGATTCTGTGTCCTGTGACAATCCTGCGCAGCGGCGGAGATGTTCACGCCGTCGGGCCGGTTTCGACGATAATTCGCTCACCTTTTTCAGGTTGAACAGAATCACTTATGGGTTACACTGGGGCGCTTTCGGTGAGAGGCCCGGGCGAACCAGTTGCCAACACCCCGAAAGGAAACAGCACCGTGAGTGACAAAGGACACACCCCCAGCCGGAACGGGGTCAACCGGCACGGCCTTTGCGAGGTCGGCGATCTTTTTTGGAACCTTTCCCCCGCCGAGCTTTATGAGCACGCTCTAAGATCGAACGAGGGTTCGCTTTCCGCCAACGGCGCCATTGTGTGTACGACGACGCCGCACACCGGACGGTCCCCCAAGGATCGCTTTCTTGTCGAACAAAGTCCGAGCAAGTCGCACATCGGATGGGGCAGTGTAAACAAACCTATCAGCGAGGCCAATTTTGAAGCACTACACAAGCACGTAGTCGATCATTGCCGTGGTCGCAACCTTTACATCCGAGACATGTTCGCCGGAGCCGAGGAGAAATCGCGCTTGGCGATTCGCGTGATCACAGAAACTGCATGGCACAATCTGTTTGCCTCACAGCTTTTTGTCAAACCGCCGTGGGGTTCCACCGGCGACCACGATCCGCAGTTCACGGTGATCAATGTCCCATCCTGCCTGGCGGACCCGGCCAAACATGGAACCCGAAGTGAAACGTTTGTCGTCATCAATCTCGCCAGAAAGCTCGTTTTGATCGGTGGAACAGCCTACGCCGGCGAAATCAAAAAGAGCATTTTCACGGTGATGAACTACCTGTTGCCGATGGCGGGCATTTTGAGCATGCACTGTTCGGCCAACGTCGGCGAAGACGGAAACGTATCGCTGTTTTTTGGGCTGAGCGGAACGGGAAAGACGACGCTTTCGGCCGACCCGAATCGTGACCTGATCGGCGACGATGAGCACGGATGGAGCGACCGGGGCGTGTTCAACATCGAAGGCGGCTGTTACGCAAAATGCATCAAGCTGACCGAGGAGGCCGAACCGGGTATCTATCGTGCCATTCGCTTTGGAGCGGTGTTGGAAAACGTCGTGATGGACCCCGACACGCGGACAATCGACTACGACGCCGACGCCCTCACGGAGAACACGCGAGCCGCCTATCCCCTGACGCATATTGACAACGCTCGACTTCCCAGTGTCGCCGGGCATCCCAACAACGTCGTTTTTCTTACATGCGATGCGTTTGGCGTGTTGCCGCCGATTTCCAGGCTAACCCCTGAGCAGGCGATGTACCATTTTCTTTCCGGATACACGGCCAAGGTCGCGGGCACGGAGAAAGGAATCACCGAACCGCAGGCAACATTCAGCGCGTGCTTTGGCGAGCCGTTTTTGCCGCTCCCTCCGGAAAAGTACGCGAAAATGCTCGGCGAGCGACTTGAAAAGCACAACGCCAAGTGCTGGCTGGTCAACACGGGATGGACCGGCGGTGGCTACGGGGTCGGTCAACGAATGAAGTTGCGCTACACCCGGGCGATGGTGGCTGCCGCCCTTTCCGGAAAACTGTCCGACGCGACGTTTGTTGAAGACCCGATGTTTGGTCTTTCTGCGCCGACGAGTTGTCCGGAGGTGCCGTCTGAGGTGCTCTCTCCTCGTGCGACCTGGAGCAACCCGTCGGAGTATGACGCGAGGGCACGCGAACTGGCTGATCTGTTCACAAAGAACTTTAAGGCCTTTGATGGTGCTGCGGCGGAAATCGTGGCTGCCGGTCCGCACGTGTCGGCTGCGGTTTGATTCAAGCGATGGCGCGACTCGACAAGTCGCTGACGGGGTACAAGAAATGAAAAAGACGCGCATTCTCACACCCGGCCCGGTCATGGTCCCCGAAGATGTCCTGCTTGAGATGGCTCGCCCGATGGACCATCACCGAACCGCTTGGTTCCGCGATTTGATTCGACAGTGTCACGAGTTGTTGCAGTACTTGTTTCAAACAAAATCCCAGGTTCTCACGATCACCGGCAGCGGCACGTCCGCCGCGGAGGCTGCCATCGTTGGGTGCTGTCCACCGGGACACAAGGCTCTTGTGATCATCAACGGAAAATTCGCCGAAAGATGGGGCAAGGTCTGTCAAGCGTTCCACATCGATCACACCGAGCTTGCGCTCGAATGGGGACACGGCGCGAAGGCCCATCATGTGATCAACGAGATGGACGCCGACCCAAAAATTGACACGGTCATCTGCGTCCACAGTGAAACCTCTGCGGCGGCGGTCAGCGATATCGAAGCCATCGGAAAGATCACGCGCGAGCGGGGCGCAATCCTTATCGTGGACGGGATCACCTCGGTCGGCGTGATCCCGGCAAGAATGGACGACTGGGGCGTCGACGCTTACATCACCGGCTCGCAAAAGGCGCTGATGCTCCCGCCCGGGCTTGGATTCGTTGCGGTGAGCGAACGGGCCTGGGAGCGAATAGACTCGGGAACAACGCAGACGCTCTACAACGACCTCAAAGCGTACCGTAAATCTCTGGAAAACTGGGACGTGCCCTATACGCCTGCGGTGACGCTGGTGCGCGGACTGCTCAAATCACTTCAGGGTTTCAAAAAACGCGGGTTGGAAAACATTTGGGCGGAAGCGTCGACGATGGCCAGGGCGACCCGGGCGGCCGCCGAGGCGATGGGACTGGGCGTTTTCGCCAAAGACCCGGTTGACTCTGTTACCGCGATGATCGTGCCCGACGGGGTCGACGAGGCTGCCCTGCGTAAAACAATGCGAGCGACCCACGGTTTTCAGATTGCAGGCGGCCAGGCTCATTTGAAAGGAAAAATCATCCGACTCTCCCACATGGGCTACCTCGACTCGTTTGATATTCTCGGCGCAATCAGCGCCTTGGAACTTACGCTGGTTGGACAGGGGTGCGCGATCGAACCGGGCGTCGGTTTGGCCGCAGCCCAGGCGGTTTTCCGGGATGCTCAAACATCACCGGCGGCAACTACGGGTTAACCGCTGTTCCGAAAAAGATGGCGAAGACGGCGACGACGATTTCACAGGCGCTCGCCACCATGGTTCGACAGACAGCTCAACGAGTGTAGAATCGCGGCGTCATGTTTCGATTCCGGCGTGTATTTTGCTTTTTTTTCTTGATGCCCATCGCTTTGTCGTCATGCACCTCCGGCGCGGAGTTGGGCCGATTAATGCGCGAAAACGACGACCTGAAACGTGACAACCGGCGGCTGGCTCGCGAGATTGCCGAGCGAGACGCGACAGCCGTGTCGCTTCGCGCACAGATCGAGAATCTCCGCAGTTGGGGCAGCGACCGCCCTGCCGATCTCTTTGCCGCAACGAGCATCGAAATCGCCAGTTTATCCGGTGGTGCCGACTACGATGGTCGACCGGGTGATGATGGGATTACGATCTACCTGCGTCCCAAAGATGCCGACGGCGACGTGGTTAAGGTTCCAGGTCGAATCGAGGTGCAGCTCTTGGACAATGCCGTCCTTGCTAACCCGCGTGTGGTCGGAAACTACGTATTTGGGGTCGACAAACTCAAAGAGATCTGGCACGGGCGTTTTATGACCAATCACTACACGCTCAAATGCCCCTTTTCGCCCAAGCAGACCCTTCCGCCCTCGCGTAAACTGCTGGTGACTGTGAAATTTACGGATTTCCTGACCGGAGCGGTTTTGACGACGACGAAGCAGGTGACTTTCCGGCGTATTGGCGCATAACGACCCACCATCGGCGTTGAGCGAGGACGGCTCGACGTTTTCGTCGGGGGTCTGCCGCGGGGGGCTTGACCGGACAAACCGCACGGTCATACTGTCTACTGTGTAGCCGACGTGACACACCGTATGTCCCCCGTGAGCGTCGCTCCGGGCGTTTGGGGGCTGACTCCGTGGGTTTATCCGCAAGAAGGAAATCGGACATGCAGCGACTGTTTCTACCCGCTTGGAATTGGCGGGCGGTCCGTACTGTTTTTTGCCTGGCGATGATCGTCGGGGTTTGGGGCGGGTGTACCGCCTTTAATCCCGCTTTTGTGAATCTTCTTGGCGGCAACGTCGCGACGTCGCTAGCCACAATCCCCAACCCTCCCGGGCACGTTGTGGTGGCGTTTGTCAACAACGCCGAGATCGATGAATCGTTGGTCAATCTGGTGAAAGACGGGTTGGACCTTTCTGCGACCGAGCTTGCCAATCTTCATCCGCGCATACGGCTTCGGATCCGAATCACCTTTGTCGACGGCACGTTTCAGACTGTTGAGATGATTTCCGGAAGTCGAAATTTTGTTGATGCTTCGTTTAATGCGGAGTCGATCCCGGACCTCAATCAAAATGATCTGACCAACGTGGTGGTTCAATGCGATGTTGCGCGGGTTGAGCTCGAACCCGGATCGAACGTGGAGGTCTTTGTTCCGGTGGGTTTACAGGGTTTTCAACTCGTAACGGTCAACACCTCAGGCGGCGCAACGTCGACGACGTTTCAACCGAGATTGGCGTTTCCCCCGCAGTTTCGAGCCCTCGCGGTAGACGATGTGGATGCCGACGGTAACATTGTCCTGCGTCGCAACGTCGACGTGCGCGACCAGCTCACGGCGACAACGAACGTGGTTTGCGGCTCGGTTGTGGCCATCAACATGAATGGTGTGCTTTCGGTTCCTTTTCAGATCGACGCATCCCAACCGAGCTTCGATCAAGACGACGCGCAGACCGTTGCGTCGATCGGCGGTCGCTATGAGTTTCGTGTGACGGTTCGCTAATGTTGCGTCACAGCTCAATCTTCGGGTTTCGTTGGTTCGGAGTCAGTCAGAGGCGCGACCGTGCGGGAACGGACGTGATGGAGTGACAAGACACAGGGGGCTTACGAGTTTCTTCGGACGATTTTGCCAAAGAGAATTGCGGTGGTTTTGATGAAACGACGATTTGAGCGATGGGTTGGATGGTTGACCGCCTCCCTTTGGGTCGTGATGTCGACTGCGGGTTGTGGAACCAGTGTGCTCAACCCGGCATTTATCAACACGGTTTCCGGCGGACAGTTTCCCGTCACCCCCGGTCCGTCTGCGAAGTTTGTCCTGGTTCGCGCGCTCAACGAGACCGGAGTGCCCGTCGAGTTCTTTGTGACCATCGAGCGGGAGGTGTTGCGCGTCGACGACCAGGGTGATTTCGTGCTCGACGACCAGGGCAATTTTGCAACTGACCCGGTCCGCGAAAGTGTTCGTATTTTAACGGGCTCGACCGGACTCTCCACCGACATAGGCGTGTTGTTTCCCTGCGGAACGTCGCCAGTAACACTTGTGGGACTTGGCGAAAACCTGCTCCCGACGGATCGCCATATCGCCGTGGGCGGAGGAGGAGCCGGCGGGGCAACGGGTGTCGGCGTCACCGTCGAAAACCTCAACCCGCTTTCTCTGGCGGCGTCGAATTTCAACTGTGGGGATACGATTATTTACCGTGCGTTTCGCAGTACCGGAACCCCCGGCGGTGTTCTTGTTTCGACGTTCCTGCTCCCGGGGTCGGAACAGCCCTTCGATTTTTCCGGTCCCAGTACGTTTGTTGAGTTTCAGGACTTACTGGACTCTCCCACCGGTAGCGCCGGACCTTAGGGGTGAGAAAAGACGTGACCGTTGCCGTGCCCGGACCCCGCACGTAAGGTTCGGGAGGCGCCGTTGGTTTCGATCGCAAAGGAGAACGTGGGAAATGGCTGTCAGTAGAAGGCCTTCGCTTAGGCGCACTCGCATCGCTGCCTTGCTGCTGCTGAGCGGCGGAACGCTGTTTAGCACTTGCACGTCGCGTTTCAAGGCGTCTGCGGTGGATGGTGCGACAAGTTTCTTGTTCACATTGCTTGATCCTGCCACCATCGCGGGACTGCTGATCCCCGATGCGAGCAATCCACCCAACGGTGTGTAGATGCGCTGAATCGCATGCGCCCACCCTCGTGCATGTGGCAAGTCTTCCCCGCCTGCACGCGGACCGCGCTTTTAGGGTATAATCACTTCCGCAGACTTGGTCGCCTGGGAGGCGTGTGTTCCCAAGGGCGACCCCGGGTTCCGAGATGGTTCCTTGTGGGAGAATGAGATTGACAGCAACCTCCATTCAGCTTGAAGCCCTGAGAAACGGCGAGAATGGCACGGTCGTCGAAATCGCGGCGGGCGAAGCAACCGCCAAACGCTTGGCCGACATGGGCTTTGTTCGCGGTGGTCGCGTTGAAATGCTGCGGAGCGGAAGACCCTGCCTCGTTCGTATCGGTCAAACGTGCATCGGGTTGGGACGTGAAATTCAAAAGGTCATCCTTTTGGATCGCGAGGACTTGACCCTGGATTCCCGGGAGAGTGATTGATGGGACAGTCGCTTCCGGTTCACACACCATTGCGAACGCATGTCGTTGCGCTTGTGGGAAACCCCAACACGGGAAAGAGCACGGTCTTTGCCGCGCTAACGGGAATTCGCCAACACACCGGAAACTACCCGGGAGTAACGGTCGAGAAGCGTAGTGCGACTCTCAACGATCCCGAGCGAAATCTCAAGCTGGAGATCGTCGACCTCCCGGGAACCTACAGCCTCTCCGTTCATGCCGACGACGAGGCCATCGTTCTTGACGCCCTTCTTGGTTCGCACGGAATGGGTCCGCGCCCCGATGTCATCGTTGCGATAGTGGATGCCTCGAATCTGCGTCGCAACCTTTTTTTCACAACGCAAGTTTTAGAGCTAGGCCAACCGGTTGTCGTTGCCTTGAACATGGTGGACATCGCAGAACACGCGGGAATCGCCGTGGACGCCAAGGCACTTGCAAAAGAACTGGGCGTGGCAGTTGTACCGATTGTCGCAAGCAAGGGGGAGGGAATTGAGGGTCTACGAGACGCGATTGCCCAGGCGATCGTGGGCGAACCCTCCAATCATTGCCAAGCGTTTCCCGACTGTGTTTGCGCCGAGCTTGATGGACTTTGCGCGTCTATTTCTCAGAGCGACGCGAGTGGGTCACCGGGATCTGCAAGAGCCCAGGCAATTCAGACTCTCCTTGCGCCCGGTGGATACCATGAAAGCAAGCTTGTGGAACGTTGTGGTTTGGGCTTTGCGGAAGAGCTTGCCGAGCGTCGTAACCGGATCAAAGAGGCGGGCGAGTCGGTAGTGGAAGTTGAAGCCCAGGTGCGCTACGCGTGGATCGACCGCGTGCTGCCCAACGTCGTCTCCCAGATTAAGCAATCGCGCCGTTCGGCGACGGAGACCGCCGATCGATTCCTGACACACCGTGTCTTCGGGCTGTTGGTTCTCATCATTTTGATGGGCGGGTGCTTCCAATCCATCTACGCGTGGTCGGCTCCCTTGATGGATGCCGTCGATGCGAGCTTCTCTGCGATCGGCAACGTAATTTCTCATACCATGCCCGCCGGCGCACTGCGAAGCCTGATGGTGAATGGAATCATTGCCGGAATCGGTTCGATTCTGGTCTTTCTTCCGCAAATTGTGGTGCTTTTTTTCTTCCTGGCGATTCTCGAAGACTGCGGATACATGGCGCGGGCGGCGTTTTTGCTTGACCGATGGATGGCGCTTTTGGGGCTCAACGGAAAGTCGTTTTTCCCGCTGCTTTCCTCGTTTGCGTGCGCGGTTCCCGGAATCCTTGCGGCTCGGACCATCGAGTCTCGGCGGGACCGGATGGTCACGATCATGATTGCACCGTTGATGAGCTGCAGCGCGCGATTGCCGGTCTACGTACTTTTGATCGCCGCTTTCGTACCACCCGTAGCGCTTCTGGGCGGGATTATCAACCTTCAAGCCTTAACGCTTCTGGCGATGTATTCGATCGGCGCTGTGGTCGCGATTCCCATCGCTCTTCTTCTCAAAAAGACGGTTCTTAAGGGCAAAGCCCAACCCTTCCTGTTGGAGCTGCCCACTTACAAGTGGCCCTCGCCTCGCACCGTGTTCATTCGCGTTTACGAGCAGGGACGAGAGTTTTGTGTCACCGCGGGCACGATCATTTTCGCGGTTACGGTCGTCATCTGGGCACTGGGATATTACCCCAGACCCGCCTCCATTGCGGCTGCCCATCAGGCACAGCGCGACGCGCTGACCGCGCAGTTCGAGTCCGCGATCGCATCCGGCGATGTGCCGGAAATTCAGCGCCGGGAGCTTCGCGCTACTTACGCAAAAGAGATTTCGCGTATCGACCAGAGCGAGTCGGGAGCTTATTTGCGACAGAGTATCCTTGGACGGATGGGTAAGTTCTTTGAACCCGTCGTTCGACCACTGGGTTGGGATTGGCGCATTGGAACCGGGGTGATTGCTGCCTTTGCGGCGCGCGAGGTTGTGATCGGAACGCTGGGAACCATTTATAACCTCGGCGAGGATCAGGACGAAACATCGGTCGGCCTGCGTAACCAGATGAAGGCAGCCACCTGGGACGACGGAACACCCGTGTACAATTTCCCGGTCGCTCTTTCGATCATGGTTTTCTTCGCATTATGTTGTCAGTGCGCCGCCACGCTTGCTACGATCCAACGTGAGACGCGGTCGTGGCAATGGCCTGTACTGGCGTTTGCATACATGACCGGTCTGGCTTACGTCGCCGCGTTGGCCACATACCAGATCGCAATTCGTTTTACATAGGAACGCCCCGTGGGATTTCAAGACATCGTTGCACTCACCATCGTAGCTGTCGCGTGCTACTACGTTGCGAAGTCCGTTTGGAGACAGATGAGCAGCGGTAAATGCGGTTGTGACGGAGCATGCAGTAGCAAAGACGCAGTGGAACGCACCAGAATCAAAAAAACGCCGCTTGTCACGCTGGAACCACCCGACAAAACGGAGGGGGCGCAGGATGCTTCCCAACATGGTCAACCCGACATCTGATGGGGATGATCCCGCCACTTGCGTCTGTTTTACGCATTCGAACCGGTGCCCGGACCTTGCGTGGGAGCTTAGACCCCCTCGCTACGAGGCTGAAAACGCCGTTTTCACGTGCTCGCATCAAGCCCCGGATGTTTTTGGTCCGATAAGGCCCCAGGCGGATAACGCCCAAGAGGAATCGGGCAGATGGACCGCAGTACAGTTGACGTTAGCTGGATGCAGACGCGACGTGACGCGGCACGTCACCGCCGCAAACCGACGGCAGGTTCCCACGTGACGGTTACGCCGGATTCGAAAGGCAACATTCCTTCCGATGCGAGTGACGCAACCACCACCATTTTGATCCATGCAACCGCCGACGATGGAGAGATCGCCGATTGGTTGGGGGATGCGTGGTGGTCAGAGTTATTCCAGCGATGGGCACCGGATCGCCTGACGGTCGTCATTGCTGCGACCCCCGGAGCGCTCCTGCACCCGATCGTCCTACACCAACTGGAGATGGTGCGGCGTGTCGTGGGCAACTGGCACATTGTGGGCGAAGGTCACGTCAGCGACATCAAAACCGACGACGAGGTCGACCAACTGGCTACCGGTCCGTTTCACGAATTGCGATTTTCCGACGAGTGTCGATCCGACCTGGAAATTGAAAGCTCTCGTGAATCACGCTTTGCCATCGATGAACTGTTCGACCGGATTCGGGCACGAGCACAACTCACCCCGTTTGCCGGACCGACGCTTCGGCGAATTCCTCGCGGCGGTTGATGACCGAACAGGTGGATCACCGCTATTGACATGGGGAAATGCATTCGCTCGATCCTGGCGGGTTTGTGCACCGTGCCATACCAGCTCCCTTATTTCCGTGGAGGGTGCTCCGTATGGATCTCGCGTTGTTTTCGCATCACTCGCTTCGCCCCTGAAGCGCTGGTACGATAGATTGCATGTCGCTTATTGTGCAGAAATTCGGCGGAACGAGTTTAGAAAACGCCGAGAAGATTCACCGCGCTGCGAGGCGAGCCATTCGGGCCAAGCTCGATGGGCGTCACGTTGTCTTGGTCGTTTCCGCTATGGGGCGGTCCACTGACGAGCTTCTTTCGCTCGCATCGGAAGTTTGCCACGACCCGCCCAAGCGCGAGCTTGATGTTCTTTTGACTACCGGGGAACAGGTTTCCATCGCACTGGTTGCAATGGCGATCCACTCTGCGGGACATGAGGCCATCAGTCTCACCGCCGCGCAACTGGGCCTGGTCACTAACAGCACGCACACCCGCGCGCGCATTCAGCGGATCAGTCGAGAACGCATCGACCGTGAGCTGGGTTCGGGCCGGATAGTCATCGTTGCGGGGTTTCAAGGAACCGATGCCGGCGGCGAGATAACCACGTTGGGTCGAGGCGCATCGGACACGACTGCGGCGGCGCTTGCGTCGGTTCTTGGGGCAAAGACCTGCGAAATCTACACCGACGTAGACGGCGTTTACACCTCGGACCCGCGCATCGTCCCCCAGGCGAGAAAAATCGGAGAAATATCTTATGATGTCATGCTGGAGATGGCCGCGACCGGCGCGGGCGTGATGCACTCGCGAGCCATTGAATTCGGAAAGAAATTCGGTGTCCCGATTCATGTTCGAAGCTCACTCACGGACGCAAAAGGAACGATGATCATGGCAGAGACTTGCGACATGGAAGCGATCGCCGTACAGGGCGTCACGCTCAAGGAAGACCTTGCCTTTTTTTCTCTTAACGCCGTCCCCAACCACCGAGGCGTTGCGGCCCGCATTTTCGCCGAAGTCGCGCGCCACGGGGTCCTCGTTGATGACATCGTTCAGAATATCTACGACCACGGGAAACTGGCCAACCTGGGATTTTCTACGAACGCTTCAGACGCTTGGGAAGCAAAATCCGTTTGCGAAAGATTGGCTGAGCAACTTGGAATCGCAAGCGTTGAAGTCGACGAGGGAGTGTGCAAGGTTAGCGCCGTGGGCGTCGGGATGCGTTCACACACGGGAATCGCCTCCACGATGTTCGACGCGCTCTCCAAGGCCGACATTAACATCGAAAACATTTCGACGAGCGAGATTGTCATCAGTTGTATTGTTCGCCAGGACGATGGCCCCTCAGCCCTAAGACACCTCCATACCGCCTTTGGTCTGGATACGGGCAAAAACTCCAAAGAGGCATCCTGATGCGTTTTTGGCGCAAACAACCTCGTTTTCCTCCAACCATTACGGTTTCAAGTCCCTGGCGAAGACGTTGGCCCACGATGCTCGTTTTCACGCTGATCGCCTTCGTTGCGGTTTGCGATCGCGCAAGTCGTCGCCCCGTACCGTCGTCGAATCCGGTTGCGTCGATCGGAACCGACCATGATCGCTATCACAACAGGATGTTTCGTGTTGCCCGAGTGGTCGACGGCGACACGTTGGATATAGACGTTCCCGACGGCAACAAACCGATGACACGCATTCGTTTGTGGGGCGTGGATACGCCCGAGGTGAAAGGAAGTCCCAAAGGCGAGATGTACTTCGGTCCCCAGGCCTCGGAATTCGCCAAACGAATCCTAACGGGTCGAAGCGTCTATGTGGTTCTTGCCCCGGAAAAAACGCGAGGAAAATATGGGCGCTTGCTCGCTTACGTCATGCTCGATCGCGGGGGGAAAATGTTCAACGAACTCCTCCTCGAGAAGGGACTCGCCTACGCGGATCGTCGATTCCCCCATGCCTATCGCAAACAGTTTGAAGCCATCGAAAAACGCGCCCGCCGCGCCGGAGTCGGTCTATGGGCTGACATCACGATCGAAAAAATGCCCGGTTGGCGGCAGCGGTTCGAAAGAAAACCCTGACCTATTGCCCCCCCATTTCCCCGTTTGAAAACCTTTTTCCCGCGCGGCGCCAGCTTTCAACCGGCGAAAACGCATGCCAATTTCTGCGTATCGCCGTCTGGGAACTTGTGATTCGTAGGAACGTCACAGCTTCCAGTGCGACGGGAAGCCCTGCAAGACCATCATTGATTTTCCGTGTCCACTTCGTCGAGATATTTCTGAAACTCTCCGGCCTTGTAGGATATGAAACAGAAGGCATGGTGCAACGCGAGGTACTCCAGATCGGCCTGGTCGTCCTCGGCTTCGTGTCGCAATTCATTCAGCTTTGCAAGAATCGGTTCCGCTTTCATGTGCTCTCCTTCGTGACTGAGTCGCACATGATATGTTTCACGGCAACGGGCACAATAGAGCCGCGCCCGTTTTTGTGCGGTGTAGCGTTAAACGGTTGCGTGGGACACGGTCGGCGACGCAACACGCTCGATAAGGCGAATTAAGGTCGCCAGGTCAAAGGGTTTGGCGAGAAAACCCGCGAACCCCATTTGCAAGAGCGTTTGCCCTTCGGCTTGTGTGAGTCCGGTCGCCACGCCGATCAAGGCAGTTGCCTCCAGGTCGGGATCCGATCGGAAAAACCTCGTCATGCTTTCCGGGGTCACATCGGGAAGCGAAATCTCCACGACCACCACGTGCGGTTTCGATTCTGCAGCGGCAGCTCCCGCCTCCAAAGCGGTTGTCGCGGTAACAACATCGAACGATCCTTGCTCAGCAAGAGCAGCACGGAGCGATTCGGCGAAATCACCGTCTCCGTCGAGGACAAGAACTCTTTTATTGCCCGCGTCGAGACCCTTTAAAGGCATCCCGTTTTCCCGCATGAATCGAATGAGGTGCTCAATCGGAATCCGACGATCCTTGCTGCCCGGAATCCGATAGCCACGAAGCTCGCCCGAATCAAACCACTTCGAAACCGTTCGCGGTGCAACATTGCACAAGCGGGCCACGTCCCCCGTTGTTAGAATCGTTTTTCGTTCACCCATTGACTCGCCCTCGATGAAGTCGAACCCAAACGGCGCGGAAAAACCGCGCGCACATTCATCGGCGGACAAATCAAGGAACTGCACCGAAACGAGCCACCCGGCACAATAAAGCGAAAGAACGTCCGGTAAGGACTTGAAGCGGCGCAGTGAGTGCGATGCTACTTTTCGGGAAGTGTTAGAACCTGCCCCACCTTTAGTCGCGAAGGATCCCGGCCCACAACGTTCTTGTTCAATTCGAAAAGCTCTTTCCAGCGGCCAGCGTCACCGAGCTGCTTTTCCGCAATTCGATAGAAGCTATCCCCCGGTTGAACCTCGTAGCGTCTTGCCATCGGCGAAGGTCGCGACCCGCGCGCCGCAGCGGAAGCGGGGGTAGCTGCTCTGTTCTTTTTCGAAGATAGCGCGGGAATCCGGACCATCGTGCCAACCCGCATTCGGGAAGGATCAATGTTTGGGTTCGCCCTCATCAAGAACTCGACGTACCTGGAAGAACCGTAGTAAGCCCTAGCCAGCGTTTCAAACGTATCGCCGGGCTGAACATGGTGAAGATCGACGGCCGGCTCATCTTTTGGGACCGGTTTCTTGCGCGTCGATGCCAACAATCCGGGAGGAGTCGGCGCGCCCGGCTTGTCGATCAAGCTGGTGGCCACACGATGCGGAACACTTTGCTTTTTTCGTGCTACACTCACACCGGGTTTCTCTTGGCCTGTATTGCGGCGCAGGGCGGATGGTTGACGGTTGGCTGCCACATACGAGGGAGTCCTAGCCATCCCCCTTTTTCTGACGCTCACCTTGGGGCGCGAAGCAATCGAAGCTCCCGAGATGGGGAGACGCGGGCTGGTCGGGGTTTTCGTCGGGGTTTTCTTGGCAAGCTGGGGTCTATTGGATCTCGAGTTCAATCGCCGCTTTTGAGCCGGCAACAAAGACTTTGCAGATCGACCACCCGGTGCGTGCTTTCTTGCGGAAACGGCGGACACCGGCGGACTGTTTCTCTTGCGGGAACTGTGTGCAAGTCGGGTCGGAGGAACCTTACCGGCGCGGGGCGCCACATCACCGGTCAGCGGAATAGCATCGCCACCCCCGCGCGGATAAACGAAGTATCCACCGAGCACGAGCACAATCGCCATGGAAAAGAAAACGCCGAGCTTCACATCCGTGCGCATCACGACCTCCCTGGACGGTTCAACCGTCTGCCTTGGCGCTGCTTGAACGGCGGCGAAGCACCGGGGCGAACCTCTCCCCGAATCCAATCAATGCTGATGAAACCGAAACGATCCCTCGCACCGTCGAACCCCGCATCGCCACCCGTAGTGTAAACCATGAACGTTGTGTGGTCAAGGAATCAAAACGCGGTGTTCGCAATTTTGCTGGTGTTGTGAGTTTTGACATTTTGTCCGTGTTTGTGTTTTGCTTCCAACGCACCGATCAACGTGTCGAAAAAGTCGCAACACGCCTGCATCTTGCCGGTGCGTACGCCGGAAAAAACCGGTGCCACACTTTTTCGGCGGACTCCGGAGAAATCGTGTTGTTGGAACCATGTGACTGCGTTGTTGTGCCGCTCCTTCACCCGTAGCCAGCGAGGAACACAACGGTTTTTTTATGTACCCCGGGTTTTGTCGCACTACCGCAAGCCGACCGGGGAACTCGCAGTCGGCATGTCGATCGAAACAGGGAGTTCCACGACGAAAAGCGCGCCCTCGCCCGGTTCGCTTTCAACGCCAATGGTGCCCCGCAGCATCTGCACCAGCTCCTTGGTAATCGCCAATCCAAGTCCCGTCCCCTCGTATTCGCGTGTTCGTGAGGCGTCCAACTGACGAAACTTTTCGAAGATTTCAGCCCGATGCTCTTTTTCGATCCCCGGTCCCGTGTCCCTGACCGAGATACGTATGCGATCCTCACCGATGCGATCCGCGGAGAACGAAATCACCCCGCCTTCGGGCGTGAACTTGATGGCGTTGCTCAAGAGATTGTACAAAACCTGCTTGATTTTTCCGGAATCGCTGCGGCAAGCAGGCAAATCCTCGGCGATGCATGTCTCGACCTTTTGCCCGCGCTTGTCGGCGAGGGGTCTGACGAAATCCACCAGGTCGTGACATAGCTCCCCAATTGAAAAGCGAGACAAGTGTACGTCGAGTTTTCCGGCCTCGATCTTGGCCAGGTCGAGCAGATCATTAATGATGTCAAGCAAACTTCGGCCACTTGTCAGAATGTTCTCAGAGTAGCGAGCGATGCGCTGAGGGTCGGTTTTCTTGCCTTCGGCTGCATCTCGGAGAAGCTCGGCGAAACCGATGATCGAAACAAGTGGTGTACGCAGCTCATGGGTTACGTTGGCAAGAAACTCGCTTTTGAGACGGTTTGATTGGTAAAGCGCGACATTCGTTTCCGCCATCTCACCCAGGCGGATGTCAAGCGATCGGTTGATTTTCTCCTGCTCGTCCTGGGCGGCCTTGAGGTGCGATAGCATATCGTTAAACGCTTCGGCGAGTTCCTGAAACTCATCGCCGGACTGGATGCTTGCTCGAACACCGACATCCCCGGTACTGACCTGCTCTGCGACCTCGCGTAACGTGCGAACGGGGGTCAGAACCAATCGCTGGGTCACCATGTAAAACACCAGGATCGCAAGGACAGCTCCGCTGGCACCTGCCAGCACGGTCGCGATAGAATTCCACACGCCCTGTACCTGCGGAATCGGGAGGCGAATATCGATTATCCCGCGCAACGACCGGGGATGGGTCTCGACGCCCGTACGGCGAACCGCCATGGCAAACCTGAAGCGCCGCCCGTCGTCCTGAAGTCGCCAGTAGTATTGCTGATTCGGATCCGTCGCCAGTCTCTGGACCGCATCCGACTGGAACCCCGGACCTTCCTGCCCCACAGCCAGGAGCGTGGGGCGCTCTTGCTCACTCAAACCCAGTTGCCTCGCCAGGGTGGGCCAGCGTTCGTTCAGTTGCTTCTGAAGCCGCCCCCAGTCCGACTGCACGAAGTCCAGCCCCTCCCGCGTCACCGAGGCAACTCGTTTGGCCTGCCAGAGCATGGACTGCTCGTTCAGTGCCTTCATCTGCAACCACGGAAAAACAAGCGTGACCGAGATCGTCAGCAAGACCGCGGAACCAAATAACACGCTGATCTTACGGGCGAGCGACATTTGAGACCACCTGCGTCTGGGCATGATGTCCAGTTTACCCCAAAGGCGAGTTCGCTGTTAGTATGAGCACCGAAACCGCAGCGTTGCGTGTTTTGAACAAGATGCGGAGACGAAAAATCCGCCCCCCATCAAGCGAGTTGGACGTGAGATCACCGACAGGTAAGTGTCGAGTTCCTTTCGTAGTCTTGATCGCCCTTTGGGTCTGCCCGACCTTTGCCGCGGATTCCGACCTGACAAAGACCATTCCATCCGATGCGGTCGTCGCCTACTTTGTCATCCCTCCCCCGTCAGATGCGCCGCCGGGAAACGCCGGATCATCTCTGCGATTTGCGACGCTTCTGGCGGACCAAGCGCAGAGTATGGGATTGCTTTCCAACATCGATGCCACGACGCGCGGCTGGATTGATAGTTTGACTGCCACGAGCGTCCTGCTCGGCTATCCCCACGCCGTCGCCCTTTTCGATGTAAAAGCGAGGGCGCTCGACGGCGGGGGACACAGGCTGGCGGGGCTCAGCGCAGCAATGGTTATTCACACCGACGGTGACAATACCAAGATCGAACAGAGGATCCAACATCTTCTCAACACCTATACCAACAGCGAGGAGACAAAACTTACGCAAAACTCCGTTGACAATGCGACCGTTTATGCGCTGACGGACAAACGACTACCCGACTGGTTTGTTCTGCAATGGGGCTCAATCGACGGGGTATACGTGATCTCGATTGGAGATGGCACGTTTGAGCACGTTCGCGGGACACTCGCCGGCCGCGCGCCCTCCATTTCATCCGAATCCTGGTTTGTCGGGGCGTATGAAAAAACATCTGCAAAAAACGCACTTCTTACGCTTTACGCGCGCTTCGATCGGATTGATTTTTCTGCGGATTCGCAACTTGCCCAAAAGGTTGGCGCGGTTCGCCACTCCTTGAGCTTCGAGAATGTCGATCGGGGAATGTGGACGATTGCATTCGATGGACGCGCGGTGGACGCCAAGGAGTTCATTCGACGAAACAAGCAGAACAAGTTGAGGCGTCTGACGCAACCTTCGCTGTACGAAATCCCGACCGACAAGCTCATTCCGGTGCAGGCGACGGCCTATGCGATCTTCGACACCTCGCCAACGACCATCTTGAATGCGATCAGCGAGGTTTTCCTGGCGATAGAAGCCCCCAGCACCCAGGAAAAAACACGGCAATACTGGCGTCACCTCGAACAGGAATCGGGGGTGGATATACGACGCGACATCGTGGCTCATCTTGCGCGCGGGGCGGTTGTGCATAATCACCCCCCACACCTGTTACGACTCCCGTTGGCCTGGACATTTGTGGCGCGTGTCATGGACGACGCGGACGCTGTGCACGAGAATCTCAACGCCGTCTGCAAAGCCTGGCAGGGCGAACTTCGTCAAGCGGGGACACTTCGCCTGCGACTTGCCGGCGATGGCATTTGGTTTCTCGATCTTGGAATCCCCGGACCGGCGGTGGGAATGCGAGGACGGTGGATCGTTGTGAGCTACTCGCCGTTTGCGGTCCGTGAGAATCTTACGTTTCTTGCCGGACCCACTCCACCGCCCTCGGGGACTTCAGGCCAACGAACCCCGGAGACACCTTGAGATCCGCTACGCGATCAACTTTTCCGGCGCGCGAATCCGCACTGTAAGCCCCCTCCGGCTAACGCCGAGACTGTTCTTTTCGGTTTTCAACGAACTTCAGAGAACCCCCATGCGACATCTCGAAACGTGCACGGTTACGCCGAATCACATATAATGGGTCCGGTGTACGGGAATGGAAAGCCCGCGCGATTTCATAACTGAAAGGAAGAAGACCATGGCACACAAAGTCAACCCGATTCCGCAGGGGTGTCGCTCGGTGACGCCCCATCTTATCGTTGACAATGGCGAAAAGGCGATCGAATTCTACGCCCTGGCGTTCGGCGCGAAGGAGCTGTTTCGCGTCCCCTCGCCCGGGGGAATCGCCCACGCCGAATTGCAGATCGGAGACTCGCGAATATACCTGTGTCACGAGTTCCCGCAGATGGGAGCCAAGTCACCCAACGCTTACGGCGGATCGCCGGTGTCGATTCACTTGTACGTGGAAGACGTGGACGCGGCCTTCAAGAGAGCGACCGATGCGGGGTGTGAAGTGACCATGCCCCTCGCTGATATGTTCTGGGGAGATCGCTATGGAAAGGTGAAAGACCCGTTCGGCCACTCGTGGAGCCTGGCGTCTCACGTCGAAGATGTTCCACCAGAGGAGCTCCCGGCAAGAGCACAGGCTGCGATGTCGGGCACCAACGCGGACACGGAGTAAGTCGAATCCGTTGAACTCATCCCGATGGGATCGGGGACCACTTGTATGGAACTGACTGTCATTGCAGAATCCAACTCCCAACCACGGCGACGATTGCCGCGTTGGATGAAAAGGCCGCTGCCCTCCGGTGATTTTGCGCGCACGGTGGAGATTGTCGGCGATAGCGGTGTCGCGACCGTTTGCCAAGAAGCTCGATGTCCAAATCTTTCAGAATGTTGGTCCAAGCGTCACGCGACGTTTATGATTCTTGGCGACAAGTGTACACGTCGTTGTCATTATTGCGCGGTCGATACGGCCAAACCCGACCCTCCCGCGCTGGACGAACCCGAGCGCCTGTCCGATGCAGTTTCGCGGTTGGGACTCAAGCACGTCGTGCTTACCGCAGTGGCGCGAGACGACCTTGCGGACGAAGGGGCCGGGCATTTCGCCCTTTGCGTCAACGCAATTCACGTTTGTTCGCCGGAAACCACCGTCGAGGTGCTTCCGGCGGATTTCCACGCGCGTCGCAGCTGCATCGAAGTTCTTTGTGATTCCCAACCGGAGCTTTACAATCACAATATCGAGATGGTCGAGCGATTAACGCCCAGGATCCGACCCCAGGGCAAGTACCGTCGCTCGCTGGAAGTCTTGCGAATTGTCAAGCAGATCGCTCCGCAGATGATTACGAAATCGGGAATCATGGTCGGACTCGGTGAGACAACCGAGGAGATTCATCAAACTTTTCGCGATTTGCGGAGCGTAGGCTGTGATGTGATTACCATTGGGCAATACCTGCAGCCCACGCTCGACGGGCATGTTCCGGTCGCGCGTTATTATCCGCCCGATGAGTTCGACGCACTGGGCGAGTTTGCCCGAAAGCTGGGGTTCTTGAGTGTGGCCTCGGGACCGTTTGTACGATCTAGTTATAATGCGGCTGAGGTCTTCGAGGAAAGCAAGCGGCGTTTCGCATCATCCAACCCGGCAAACAACTGCGAATGTACTTGAAAACGCGATCTTGCAAAATGATGTTTCGTCCGTTTTCCCACGCGTTCAGATCGGACGGAATCGATCCGTGAATCGAAGCGTTTGGCGGCAGTGGGTCTTGGAGAAGTATTGTGTCGATTGATTCGTCGCTTGCCGACAAACTTCGAGGTAAGTTCATTGTCCTCGACGGACCGGATGGAGCCGGCAAGTCCACACAGCACAAACGTCTCGAATCGGAATTGACCGCGGCGGGCGTTGCTACGCTGTTGTGCAGAGACCCCGGCGGAACGATCATCGGCGACCGAATACGATCCATCCTACTCGATCACGACCTGGCGGACATGGACGTGAGCTGCGAAACGCTTTTGTTCATGGCGTCGCGCGCCCAACTCCTGGGCGAGATCATCAAACCCGCACTTGCGGAAAAAAAAACGGTCCTTTGCGATCGGTTCGTCACTTCGACCTGTGCGTACCAGGGGGCTGCCGGGTACGATCCGCGACGGGTCATCGAACTTGCGCGGTTCGCCATTGGCGATTGCTGGCCTGATGTAACCATCGTGATCGACGTTGACGTGGAAAAGGGATTCGAGCGCATCGGTCGAAAACCGTCGCACGCGGGGAAAAACCGTAAGCGAACGGACCAGGGACCGACCTTGTTCCACGGGAGCGAACCGGACGCCATGGAGGCAAGACCGCTGGATTTCCATCGGCGCGTGCGCAGCGTTTATCAAACGGTCGGTGATTATTACCCGACTCCGGTAATCGTGATCGACGGCAGCGGCGACACGGACACTGTTTACAACCACATTCTGGGGAAACTCAACGGTGTCACTTTCTGAAGTGCAATATCAGGGGCACGCGCAAGACATGCTGCAGCGAGCGTTCTCGCGTGACCGCGTCCCCCATGCATACCTGTTTCACGGTCCCGAAGGCGTCGGCAAGGAAAGCCTGGCGCGTAGGTTTGCGCGGCTTCTCTTGTGCGACAATCCGATCGACCGCCCCCTTGACGGCGACCTAGCCAAGCACGTCGGCGTCTCCAACATCCGAACCGGATGCGCAAATTGCGAAAGTTGCCGGCTCGTTGTCGCCGAGACACACCCGGACATTCACTTCGTTTATCGCCAGCTCAACCGTCAGCATCCCGAAGCGAAGGTACGTGCGCGAACGGGGCGAGAAATCGGCGTCGATGTCATCCGTCACTTTTTGGTTGAAAAAGTACGGCTCACTCCTGTTCGAGGGCGAGCCAAAGTCTTTCTAGTGCGGGAGGCGGACCGGATGACTCCGGAAGCGCAAAACGCTTTGCTGAAATCATTGGAGGAACCACCCGGACCAACCTACATCGTCCTCCTGACCGCGTCCGCGGATCGACTGTTGCCGACAACGCTTTCTCGATGTCAACTCGTCGAGTTCAGCGCCCTCCCGCTTTCGTTCGTGCGCGAAAAACTCGCTCTGCTCCATCCCGAACTGTCCGAAGAACAGCTCAACTGGTATGCCCGCAGCACGGAAGGAAGCCTTGGCCGGGCAGAGGACGCCATTCGACTTGACCTCTACGCCATCGGAGAGCAGGTGCTTCGGTCCATCGAATCCCTCGACCAAGCCGATACGACAAAGATCTTCGATCCCTGGAAAACATTGGCGGAGACCATCGGACCGAAATCCGCAAAAGGCGACCCGGACGTCACACCGCTGGAATCCAGGCGCATCGGGTTCAAGATCATTTTCACAATCGTGGCCAATTGGTACGCCGACGCCCTTCGCGTGCGGAACGGGCGGCGCAAAGACCTGGTGAACGCAAGTCATTCCTCCGCCATCGCGACCGTTGCACGCGACCTTGATCACGACGCGATCATCGACCGGATCAACCGACTCGCCCAGGCCCAATGGCATCTCGATCGCAACGTCCACCCCCAAGTGTGTGTGGAAACCCTCGTGGGCGATCTTGCCTGCGGCGTCGGTGTTTAGTGGCACGCAGATTGCCACGTTCTACGGCGATGGCCGGGGGCGTTCCTCCTGCGTAGTCGCAAGGGTAACCGCCACGCTTCCACCATGATCTCGAAGGAGTTGTACGATGACGATCAAACACCGGGCAAGGTCGCGCCGAAGTTGGGCTGAACCATTCAAGATTAAAATGGTCGAACCGCTCCACATGACTGATCGGGCGCACCGCGAATCCGCCCTCGCGGAGGCGGGTTTCAACACGTTTCTACTCAGGAGCGAGGACGTCTACATTGACCTGCTCACCGACAGTGGAACCGGCGCGATGAGCGATCGACAGTGGTCGGGCATCATGCTGGGCGACGAAGCCTACGCCGGATCGCGTAATTTCTATCGACTGGAACAGGCGGTTCGCAGGTATTACGGATACAAACATTTGATCCCCACGCACCAGGGGCGCGGGGCAGAGCACATCCTTTCGCAGCTTCTGATTACCCCTGGCACGGTCGTCCCCGGAAACATGTATTTTACCACAACCCGTCTGCACCAGGAACTCGCCGGCGGAATGTTTATCGATGTGATCTGCGATAAAGCGTATACCTCCCAGAATGACTATCCGTTCAAGGGAAATGTCGATTTGGACAAACTCAAAAAAGTCATCGACGAATATGGTTCTGAAAAAATCCCCTACATGTGTCTGCACGCGACGGTCAACATGGCCGGTGGGCAACCGATCTCAATGCAAAATATACGTGAGACGAGCGAGCTGTGTCGCTCGCGCGGGATTCCAGTCTTTCTCGACGCGACTCGTGCGGTAGAAAACGCCTATTTCATCAAACGACGCGAGCCTGGATTCGAAAACAGCACGCTCGCGGAAATTCTCAGGCAAATGTGCGATTGCACGGATGGTTGCACGATGTCCGGAAAGAAGGACTGCCTCGTCAACATCGGCGGATTCCTGGCACTCAACGATAACCAACTGGCTGAGAGAGCGAAGAATATGGTCGTCGTGTTCGAGGGGCTGCACACCTACGGAGGAATGGCCGGGCGCGACATGGAAGCGATGGCCCAGGGCATCGAGGAATCCGTTCGCTACGATCACATGCATGCTCGCATCGGGCAAGTCGAGTATTTGGGCGAATTGCTTGATGACAACGAAGTTCCGATCGTCACTCCTATCGGTGGTCACGGCGTTTTCGTGGACGCTCGAAAGTTCCTCCCGCACATCCCCAGCGAGCAGTTCCCCGCGCAAACACTGGCCGCTGCGCTATACGTGGACTCCGGCGTTCGCGGGATGGAACGGGGTACCGTTTCGGCGGGACGTGATCCCAAGACCGGAAAAAACCGAGGCTCAAAACTGGAACTTGTTCGATTGACGCTTCCTCGTCGCGTCTACACGCAGGCGCACATGGATGTAACAGCGGAGTCCGTCGTAGAGTTGTATCGCAAACGCGAAAAGATCCATGGCCTTACGTTCACCCACGAACCCAAGCACCTCCGATTCTTTCAGGCGCGGTTCAAACCCGTTGACTCAGAACGCGTTCTCGACGAGTAAACTTTGCTCGTTCAATCCCGAATCGACCGGCGGATGACAAACTTGCCGGACAGCAACAACTGAGTGATGGATCCTCAAGGCGCGAAGCGCCGACCTATCCCCTTGGACACCACATCCAGGCCACGCGGCTGAGTTCCGCGGCTCGTTGCACCACGTCCCCCTTTACAAGGGGGGATACAGGGGGGTAAGCGGGTCCGTGATGAAATCGGCGCTCTTGTCTTGCGGGGAGCAGCCATGGATGCTTTGCCCCGCATTCCGTGTCATTCTGAGTCCGCACAAGCAAGCGAAGAATCTCTCTGCATTCCAGACGCACTACGATTCTACCGACGAGATGCTTCGCTGCGCTCAGCATGACAGACCCGGCTTCATATGAATGGGGTGGAGAAACAGCCCTCTTTTCGGAATTCGTTGGATCGCTTCCCGATGGGTGAGGCTCTGTTAACAGCTTCTCACACACGATCTCGCGTAGACTTGCACAGTTGTCCTTGGGGTTGGTGAAGCGTAGAATCTCCCGGACCTGCCGAAAAAGTCGAGCATTGACGGCGGTCGAGGATGGCGAGCGAAGGCTGGCGGTTCACAACGTGAAGGGGTTTGCGCGAATCTTATGAGCACAATCCGTCGAGACATTTCCAGTTGGTGCCCCGCGTTTCTCGCTGTAGCGGTTGCGACAGCAGGTGCCGGCGTTGATTTCGCGCGTGCCGACCTCGAGGTCAACGTCACCCACGTTGGTTTCGCCTCCCTGGGTGGGTTTGGCACCGCTGATATCATTCGTTTCGGCTCCTGGATTCCCGTCACGGTCGACCTGGCACTTGTCAACCAAACGTCGTTCGATGGATTTGTGCGAACGGGACAATTCGACTCGGATGGTGACAAGTGCTACGACCAGGTGAGCGTCCATCTTCGTGCGGAGACAGGCGGAACCCAGCGCGTCACGCTCTATACGATCGCCAACCGCACTTATTCGACCAATCCGTTTGCGGTTGAAGTCTTCGACAGTGAAGGCGGAATTGTTCAGGTCATTTCGCAAGGAACGGTCGGATATTTAGCGAAACCGATTGAGCAGCCAGCCGTGTTGGAGGCAGACCACGTGTTGGTTCTATCTGTTTCCTCCGGAACGCCCGGGCGCGTTCAGGACCTTGTTGCCAAGAACACGCGAGAGGTGTTTGATCGTCCGCTTTACGTGGCACACGCCGCGCCATCGGAAATGCCTGATCGTGCCATCGGACTCGAAAGCGTCGACTTTGTCGTATGGGACGACGCAACCCCTGATGATTTCAGCGAAGCCCAACTTGCGGCTCTGATCACCTGGGTCAGACAGGGGGGCACGCTGTTGATGGGCGCATCACGAACCGCCGGCGCCATCAGGCTTTCTTCGGCCATTTACGATATCCTTCCAGTCGACCTGGGTGACGTAGGCAGCGTGGACGAACTCATCTCGACCCGATCCAGACTTGTCGGTCCGCCCGCCGGAGACGAATCGGTTGTTCGCAATGCCCCCCCGTGGGAACAGGCCAAGTTCCCAAACGCGATTCCAATTGTTGCCACAACACTGCGACAGGGATCGCGTGTTCTCGGCGAACCCGAGCCTGCGGGATGGAACGTGGTAACCAGTCGTCTCCTTGGACGTGGTCGCGTTGTCTTCGTCTCAGTACGTCTTTCCGATCTGTTCAGCGCCCCCTGTACGGTGGGTCATTTCTTTCGTACCGTATTCTACCTCCTTCCGCCAAGTTCTGACCATGAAGTCACCGTGCAAACTCAGTCAC
>Ga0114931_10000053_pt1 | contig 110178 bp, 93 predicted proteins | sample 2SBtaG_FD_89579 | JGI IMG/M metagenome (GOLD analysis project Ga0114931, IMG submission 89579) | Deep subsurface microbial communities from Kolumbo volcano to uncover new lineages of life (NeLLi) - 2SBTROV14_V59a metaG | ecosystem: Environmental > Aquatic > Marine > Volcanic | place: Kolumbo...
CCGAGCGCGACGCCTCGGCGCGCAGGGCCATGATCGCTCGGGCCCTCCCGAGCGCCATGCCCACACGCACGCCCCCGTACCTCGACGAGCTCGCCGACGAGGCCGCACGTATCGCGCCCGAGGCCATCGTCCCGAACGCCTGCGCCCTCGAGGAGATGGACCTGTCTGGTCTCGTCGCCGCCTACCGCGGTCCCGTCGTGGTGCTGCGGGGCGGCCGGGACGCCCTGGTCGGCGCCGATCTGGCACGAGCCACGGTCGACGCCTACGGCGCCGGGCGCTGCCGCTACGTCACCTGGGACGACATCGGGCACTCCCCGCAGATCGAGGCGCCCGAGCGCTTCGCCCGGCTGCTGGCCGACATCGCGCTGGACCGAGAGCCTGGGGGACCCGCCATGACCTGACCTGCCACGACTCCGAGAGCAACCCCGCCCACCCCCCACCCTTCGCCGCGCGGCCGTTCCACGGCCGCCCCATCCCCAGGAGGCAGCATGAAGCGCATCGCACTCATCCTCGTCGCCGTCCTCGCGTCGCTGGCACTCGCCCAGCCCGTGACCATCGGCATCCTCAGCCCGCTCACGGGCGGCGCCGCCGGCACCGGCCAGGCCCAGAAGGAGGGCTTCGACCTGGCCCTCAAGGAGATCAACGCCGCCGGCGGCGTGCTCGGCCAGCCCCTCAAGATCATCTACGCCGACACCCAGGCCAACGGCAAGGTCGCGGTGGCGGCCTTCGAGAAGCTCATGACCGAGGACAACGTCCAGTTCATCGGCGGCGGCTACAGCTCCGGCGTGACGCTGGCGCTGGCCGAGTCGTTCAAGACCTTCCAGCCGATCGTGAGCTGGATCGGCGGCGCCGTGTCGGGCGTCGGCATCGACAACTTCCAGGGCATCGAGGAGATCCTGGGCAACCAGCCGTGGTTCTTCCACATCCACCCCTGGGACTACCAGAATACCGAGGCGGCCACCAACTTCATCGCCGACAGCGGCGTGAAGTCGGTCGCGCTGCTGCATGAGGACTCCGCCTTCGGCGGCCCCGGCTCGCAGGAAGCCCAGAAGCTGCTCGAGAAGGCGGGGTTGAAGGTCACCATCAACGAGGCCTTCAAGTCGACGCTGTTCGGCGGCACCGGCGACTTCCGCGCCGCCATCAGCAAGGCGGCGGCCACCAACGCCGACATGCTGTACTGGATCGGCTACGACTCCGACGTGGTGCCGATGATCAGCCAGACCCGCGAGCTCAACTACACGCCCCAGCAGATCTTCGGGGCCCCTCCGGGATGGCCCAGCGACTTCGCCAAGGCCCCTGAGGCCCAGTGCGTCACCGGCCTGATCGGCTTCATGCCCAACCTGCCCACGCCCGAGGCGACGGCCTTCACCAAGAGCTTCGAGGCGATGTACAACAAGGCGCCCGACAACTACATGTCCGCCCTGGCCTACGCCCAGCTGTGGTCGTACGCCGACAGCATCAACAAGGCGGGGACCACAGACCAGCAGGCCGTCATCAAGGCCATGGAGAGCCTGACCTTCAAGTCGCCCATGGGTCCCTGGAAGTTCCACGACTCCCAGATCACCCATCACCAGGGCTTCGGCGCCGACATGTGGCTGGTCTTCCAGTACCAGAACGGCGAACGCCAGATCGTGTGGCCGACCAGCAAGGCCACCGCGCCGCTGCAGAGCTGCCAGGCGGGCAACTGACCACCTGCCCGTGGCGAGCGGTGGGCCGGCCGGGGCCGGCCCACCGCCTCCGGGCGCACGCCCCCACGCGCATGCTGCCGCCCTCTCCCCCCACTCCCCACCCGTGGATCTGACCCTTCTCGCCCAGGGCCTCGTCTCCGGCGTCCTCGCCGCGGGGCTCTACGCCCTCGTGTCGGTGGGGCTGGCGCTGGCCATCGGCGTCATCGGCGTGATCAACTTCGCGCACGGCGAGTTCTTCATGATCGGGGCGTTCCTCGCCTACCAGCTCTACGTGAGCTTCGGCTTCGACCCCCTGCTCTCCCTCATCTTCGTGGCGCCCGCCCTCTTCGTCATCGGCGCCGTCATCTACCAGACGACCATCCGCTACGTGCTGAAGGCCCCCGAGCTGAACCAGATGCTGCTCACCTTCGGCCTGTCGATCGTGCTGCAGAACCTGGCCCTGGTGATCTGGGGCGGCGACCCGCGCTCCATCAGCGACGTGCCGTACCGTTCGGTGGGCTACCAGATCGGGGGCGTCAGCATCGGGCTGGTGCCCCTCGGCAGCTTCCTCATCTCGCTGGTGCTGGTGCTCGCGCTCTATGCCGTGCTGGCGCGCTCCAAGGTCGGCCGCGCCATGCGGGCGGTGGCGCAGAACCGCATCGGCGCCAGCCTGGTGGGACTCGAGGTCAACCGCATCTATCTGGTGGCATTCGCCCTTTCGGCGCTGCTGGCCGGCATCGGCGGCGTGATGATCGCCGTCATCCAATCGCCCACCCCCACGGTCGGCTTCGCGTTCACGCTCAAAGCGTTCGCGATCGTGGTGCTGGCGGGGCTGGGCAATATCCGCGGCATCCTGTGGGCGTCGTTGGCCGTGGCGGTCTCCGAGTCGCTGGTGGCGACGTTGGTCCCCAACGGCGACGCCTTGCGGAACGCGGTGTTCTTCGCCATCATCTTCATCGTGCTGGTGGTCCGCGCGCGGAGGACGGCATGAGGCGCGCGCTGCCCGACCTGCTCTGGACGCTGCTGCTCGCCGCGGCCGTGGCGCTGGCGCCGACCGTCCTCAAGGCGCTGTTCGCCCAGGCCTCGGTGAGCTACCTGTCGCTGGCGTCCAACGCCATCAGTCTCGCCATCCTGGCCCTGTCGTGGGACCTGCTGGCACGCACCGGCCAGCTCTCGCTCGCCCACGCCGCGTTCTACGGCGCGGGCGCCTACACCGCCGCCATCCTCGCGAAGGCGAGTGGGCTCCCGCTGGCAATGGGGCTCCCGCTCGCCGCCCTCACAGCGGCGCTGCTGGCTCTGGGTCTGGGCTCGGTCACCCTGCGGCTCAGGGGTATCTACTTCGCCATCGCCACGCTGGCCTTCACCGAGGTGCTCAAGGCCGTCGTCCAGGAACTGCCCACCGGCCTGGCGGGCGGCGCCGCCGGCCTCAACGTGCCGCCGCTGTTCCGCCCCCACTTCGTCCCGGGCGTGATGCAACGCTGGGAGATCGCCTTCCAGCGCAACGAGGCCTACTTCTACGTCTACGGCGGCCTGCTGGTGCTGGCCATCGCGGCGTCGATCGTGACGCAACGCACCCGGCTCCGGGCCGCCTTCACGGCGGTGCGCACCAACGAGGAGGTCGCCGCCGTCATGGGCGTGCGCCCCGCCCGCGCCAAGTTGCTGGCCTTCGTGCTGTCGAGCGCGCTGGTCGGCATGCTCGGCGCGCTGGAGGCCATGCGGCTGGGGAGCGTCATCCCGGACGGAACCTTCGCCATCTCCACCACGGTATTCGCGCTGGTGACGCCCATCTTCGGCGGGCTCTACACCACGCTGGGCCCCATCCTGGGCGCGGGCGTGCTGTCCGCGGTCGAGGAGACCCTCAAGCGCACCTTCGCCGAGGGCTACCTGATCGGGTACGGCATCGTGCTGGTGGCGTCGATCCTGTTCATGCCGCGCGGCATCGTGGGTCTCTTCGCGCGCCTGACCCGGCGGCGCGCCGCTCCGCCCACGAGCGACGTCGAGGAGGGCGGATGATGCTGCGCGTCGACGCTCTGGAGAAGCGTTTCGGCGGCCTCGCCGCCGTGCAGGACCTGAGCTTCGAGGTCGAGGAGGGCGAAGCCTTCGCCATCATCGGCCCCAACGGCGCGGGAAAGACCACCACGCTGAACATGATCTCGGGCCTGCTCGCGCCCACGGCCGGCCGCATCGAGCTGGCAGGGCGCGACATCACCGAGGCCACCAGCGCCGAGCGGTGCCATGCCGGCCTGGGGCGCGCCTTCCAGGTGGTGCAGCCCTTCCCCGAGATGACCGTCGAGGAGAACGTGATGGTGGGAGCGCTCTACGGCAAGCGGGGCACGCCCTACGCCGAGGCGCGCCGGCGGGCCGAGGACGCGTTGGAGCGCTCCGGCCTGTCCGCGCTTCGCTCCGTGCCCGCCGAGGAGCTAACGCTGCTGCAGGAGAAGAGGTTGGAGATCGCCCGGGCCCTCGCGACGGACCCGCGGGTGCTCCTCCTGGACGAGGTCATGGCGGGCCTGAGGCCCGCCGAGGCCCGGCTGGCGGTCGATCTGGTGCGTGAGGTGCGCGACCGCGGCGTCACGGTGGTGTTCATCGAGCACGTCATGCCGGTGGTGCGCGACCTCGCCGATCGCGTGTTGGTGATGGACTACGGGCGCCCGCTGGCGAGCGGCAGCTACCAGCAGGTCACCGCCGATCCCCGCGTGGTAGAGGCCTACCTCGGCCGCGACGACGAGGAGGGTGAGCGATGAGCAACGTCCCCGACGCGGCCGCGCCCACCACGGTGGACGCCGCTCCAGAGGCACGCGCTCTGGAGGTACGCGGCATGGAGGCCGGGTACGGCAAGATCCAGGTTCTGTGGGGCATCGACCTGACGGTCCCCGCAGGAGCGTTCGTCACCATCATCGGCGCCAACGGCGCGGGCAAGACCACCCTGCTCCGCTGTGTGTCGGGCCTGATCCCCGGCGTACGCGGCAGCGTGCGGGCCTTCGGCGAGGAGCTGCGCGGCCACAGCCCGGCCCGCATCGTGCGCGCCGGCGTGGGCCACGTGCCCGAGGGGCGGCAGCTCTTTCCGCTCATGAGCGTGGCAGAGAACCTCGGCAGCGGCGCCGACTACCTTCCCGACGCCGCCCGCCAGGCCCACAGCACGCGAGCCATGGTGCTGGAGCTGTTCCCCAGGCTGGCCGAGCGCCGGCAGCAGCTCGCCGGCACGCTGTCGGGCGGAGAGCAACAGATGCTGGCCATCGGCCGCGCCCTGATGAGCCGACCCCGCCTGTTGCTGGTCGACGAGCCCAGCCTGGGCCTCGCTCCCGGGCTGACCAAGGCCGTTTTCCGCGCCCTGAAGGCGATCAACGTGAGCGGCGTGACGGTGGTACTGGTCGAGCAGAACGTGCAGCGTTCGCTGGCCCTGGCCGACCACGCGTTCGTCCTGGAGAACGGCCACATCGTGAAGCAGGGGACGGGGCTAGAACTCCTGGACGACCCGGCGGTGCGCTCGGCCTACCTGTCGCTCTAGGGTCGGTCGGCTCAGCGGCGCGTGCGGCCGCGCGGGTCGAGCACGTCGCGCAGGCCGTCGCCGAGCAGGTTGAAGGCCAGCACCGTGAGCAGGATGGCGATGGCCGGCGCCGACGACGCCCAGGGCGCCTCGTTGATGAAGTTGCGGGTCTCCGAGACGATCGTCCCCCACTCGGGCGTCGGCGGCTGCGCTCCGAACCCGATGAACCCGAGCCCGGCCGCGGTCAGGATCGCGCTGCCGATGTCGAAGCTGGCCTGCACCAGCAGCGGCGTCACGGTGTTGGGAAGCACGTGCAGGAACGCCTGGCGCAGGCGCGGCGCACCGAGCGCGCGCGACGCCTCCACGTAGTCGAGCGTACGCACCGCCAGCACCTGTGCGCGCAGCAAGCGGGCATAGTTGGGCCACGACACCGCCGCCACCGCGATCATCACGTTGTTGAGGCTGGGGCCCAGCGCCGCGGAGATCGCCATCGCCAGGATCAGCGCCGGGAACGCCAGGAAGATGTCGGTGACGCGCATGAGCAGCTCGTCCCAGACGCCGCCCAGCATGCCCGCGGCCAGTCCCACCGCGCCGCCGGTGAGCATCGACACGGCGACCACCACGAACCCGATGCGCAGCGAGATGCGCGAACCCCACACCACCCGCGACCACACGTCGCGTCCGAGTTGGTCGGTGCCGAACCAGTGTTGGGCGCTGGGCCCCTGCAGCCGCTCGGCCAGGTTCTGGTGGAGCGGGTCGCCCGCGAGGACGGGCGCCAGGAGCGCCACCACGATCAGCGTGACCGACAGGGTCGTGCCGATGACAGTCCCCGGGTTCCGAAGGAAGCGCCGCACCGGCTTGCTACGTAGGAAGGCCGGGGCGATCATGCGTAGGTGATGCGCGGGTCGAAGACCGCATAGAACACGTCGACGAGGAGGTTGATGACGCTGTAGGCGAGGCCCGCCACCAGCGTCACGCCCATGACCGCCGGGAAGTCCAGCCCGATGGCGCTGGAGGTGGCGTACGAGCCCAGGCCCGGCCAGGAGAAGATGGTCTCGGTGAGCACCGCGCCCGTGAGCAGGCTGCCGAGCAGACTGCCCATCACGGTCAGCACCGGCAGGGCCGCATTTCGCAGGGCGTGCTTGAAGGTCACGATGCGGCTCGCCAGCCCCTTGGCGCGCGCCGTGCGGACGTAGTCCTGCGACAGCACCTCGAGCATGGCGCTCCGCACCATGCGGGCCAGGAGCGCCGTGGAGAACGCGCCCAGTACGGCGGCCGGGAGGATGAGGTGACGCACGGCGCTCACGAACACCGGCCAGTCCCCTGCGATGGCAGCATCGACGACGAGCATTCCGGTGACGCGGTGCGGCTCGATCAGATAGGCGTTGAGCTCACCCGGGCCCGGCAACCAGCCGAGGCGGGAGTGGAAGAGCTCGAGCGCCAGGATGGCCAGCCAGTACACGGGCGTCGCGCCCCCCACCAGCGCCAGGGTGCGGACCCCCAGGTCGACGGGGCGGTCCTGGTAGAGCGCGGCGATCACCCCGGCCGGCAGGCCGAATACGACGGCGAACACCATGGCGCCGAGGGTGAGCTCGAACGTGGCGGGGAAGAAGTCCTTCAGGTCGGACAAGATAGGGCGTTGCGTGCGCAGCGAGTTCCCGAGGTCGCCCCGGAACAGGTCCACCATGTAGCGCAGGTACTGCTGGTAGGCGGGCAGGTCGAGCCCGTACTTGTGGCGGTACGCCTCGATCTGCGCCGGCCGGGCGTTGCTCCCCAGCGCGGCCGCGGCGGGGTCGGCGGGCACGACGTGCGAGATGAAGAAGGCGGCGAATCCGACCCCCCAGACGACGAAGATCAGATAGCCCAAGCGCCTCAGGAGGAAGGCGGCCACGACACCTCCGACGGTGAGGCGGGGGGGTGGGAGGGGCCGGGAGCCCCTCCCACCTGGTCTTCACGAGGTTGCTTCACGAGGTCCCGTGGACCTCAGGGCAGCTTGCTGATAGCAGCGTAGTCGACGTCCCCCTGCGCGCTGCGCGCGAAGCCTTCGACCTTGGCGGTGGTCACGATGGGCACGTTGGGCTGGTAGAGGATCGCGTACGGCCCGTTCTGCGCCACGTACTTGGTGAGCTGGGCGTAGAGGACCTTGCGCTGCGCCGGGTCGGTGCTGGCGGCGGCCTCGGTCGCCAGCTTGGTGCCCGTGGCGTCGTTCCACACGTTGCGCCAGGCCAGCGACTTGGCGTTGTAGTCGGCCAGTGGGCTGGCGTTGCCGTTGGGATCGGGGTAGTCCGGGCTCCAGGCGGCCAGCACCAGTTGCGCGGCCTGCTGCCGGTAGATGGTGTAGAGCTGGGCGCTCGTCGTCTGCTTGATGTTCGTGGTGATGCCGATCTTCGCCAGGTCGGACTGGATCTTCGCCGCCAGGTCCGCGCAGGGCACACCGCCGCTGCATGCGCCCGTGGCGATCAGGAACTCGACCGTCATGCCACCGGACTTGCCGGCTTCGGCCATGAGCTGCTTGGCCTTCTCGATGTCGTGCGTGTAGTACTGGGTGGTATCGGCGCCCATCAGACCGTAGGGGATGATGGTCTGCATCTTGCGGCCCAGACCGGCCAGCAGGTCGTTGATGATGCCGTCCTGATCGATGGCGTAGCGGACCGCGTCGCGGACGCGGTTGTCCGCGAAGGGCGCGCCGGGACCCGAGTTCATCCCCAGGTAGGCCATCTGGAAGGTGTCGGTCTTGAGCGCCTTCAGGTCGGGGTTGCTCTCGGCCTGCTTGAAGGCGTCCGGGGTGAAGTTGTACGCGACGTCGATCTCACCGGAGGTGATGGCGGAGCGCTGGGCGTTGGACTCCTGCATGTAGCGCAGGATGATGCGCTTGATCGAGCCCGGGTTCGGGTACTCGGGGTTGGCGGTCAGCACCACCTGCGAGCCGCGGTCCCAGCGATCGAGCATGTAGTGGCCCGACCCAGCCGAGTGGTCGTTGAGCCACTTCTGGCCGTAGTCGTTGCCGTCGACGTGCTTCTGCACCTCGGTGGCGTCCATGACGCCGCCGATGTTGAACGTCAGCATGTTGAGGACGATCTGCGGGTTGACGCCCTTGGGCAGGGTGAGCTGCACGGTCTTGTCGTCGACCGCCTTGGTGGAGCCCACCTTCATGCCGGCCACGTCGGTGAACAGGAAGGCCGAGGGCCCGTTGATCTGGATGACGCGATCGAACGACCACACCACGTCCTGCGCCGTCACCGTACGGCCGGTGGAGAACTTGGCGTCCTTGAGGTGGAAGGTGATGGTGCTGCCACCGTCGGCCGTGGAGGCGATGTCCCAGGAGGCGGCCAGGCCGGGCACCACCTTCGAGAGGTCGGTGCCGTTGAACCGCACCAGCCGCTCGTAGATGTTGTCGTCGATCGGCGTCGACGAGAACTCGTAGGCCACGCCCGGATCGAGCGTGATCAGGTCGGTCCAGTCGCCGCCGATGACCAGCGTCTGCTGCCGCGCGGACTGCGCTGCGCCGAACGAGAGCAACAGCGCGCCCGCGAACGTAACCAGGACCATCCATGTGGTGCGGAATCGTGCCATGGTTCCTCCTTCAGGGTGTTGGTCCCGCCATCTTATCCCCAACGGCGCGGGGAGGACGGCCCGTGCAAACGCCTCGGGCCGCCGGGGCCCCGCCGGAGCGCGACGTCCGGAAGCGCGACGCTCAGGCCCAGTCCAGGATGACCTTCCCCGACCTCCCGGAGCGCGTGATATCGAAGGCCTGCTGGAAGTCGTCCACGGCGAAGCGGTGGGTGATGACGGGCGCCAGATCGAGCCCCGACTGCAGCATCGCCGACATCTTGTACCAGGTGTCGAACATCTCCCGGCCGTAGATCCCGCGGATCTCGAGCCCCTTGAAGATGATGCGGTTGAAGTCCACGGCGATGGGCGCGCCCGGGATCCCCAGCAGGGCGATCTTGCCGCCGTGGTCGATCGACTCCAGGATCTGCTCGAGCGCGCCCGGCGCTCCGGACATCTCCAGCACCACGTCGAAGCCCTCGGTCATGCCCAGCTCCGCCATCACGTCGCGCAGATCGGTTCCGGGCCGGGACACGTCGACCGCGCGGTCGACCGCGCCCATGCGCTCGGCCATGGCGAGACGCTCGGCATGGACGTCGGTGATGACCACGTAGCGGGCGCCCACGAACCGGGCCACGGCGGCGGCCATCAGGCCGATCGGTCCGGCGCCGGTCACCAGCACGTCCTCCCCGACCAGGGGGAACGCCAACGCGGTGTGCACGGCGTTGCCGAACGGGTCGAGGATGGCCGCCCAATCGTCGGGGATGCCGTCGGGGACCTTGAAGGCGTTGCCAGCGGGCAGCACGAAGCGCTCCGCGAAGGCCCCGGGCCGGTTCACGCCGACGCCCTGGGTGTTGCGGCACAGGTGCCGGCGGCCGGCCCGGCAGTTGCGGCAGTGCCCGCAGGTGATGTGGCCCTCGCCCGAGACGCGGTCGCCGGGCGCGTAGCCCTGCACCTCGGAGCCGACCGCCTCCACCACGCCGACGTACTCGTGGCCGGTGATCATGGGGACGGGGATCGTCTGCCGGGACCAGGCGTCCCAGTCGTAGATGTGCACGTCGGTGCCGCAGATCGAGGTGTGGGTGATGCGCACTTGCAGGTCGTTCGGCCCCATCTCGGGTTCGGGGGCGTCGATCATCCACATGCCCTCGCGCGCCTCGAGCTTCGCCAACGCCTTCATGCGATCACCCCGAGGTCGCGACCGACCCTGGTGAAGGCGTCGACCGCGTGCTCGAGCTGCTCGCGCGTGTGCAGGGCCGACATCTGGGTGCGGATGCGGGCCTGCCCCTTGGGCACCACCGGGTAGGAGAAGCCGATGACGTAGATCCCTTCCTCGGCGAGCAGGCGGTCGGCCATGGCGGTGGCCAGCGACGCGTCGCCGATCATGACCGGGATGATGGGATGGCCCGCGCCCGCGAGCGTGAACCCGGCGCCCGTCATGGCGTCCCGGAAGAAGGCGCTGTTCTCGCGCAGGCGGGTGCGAAGGTCGCCGGAACGCTCGAGCAGGTCGAGCACGGCCAACGACGCCGCCACCACCGCGGGTGCCACCGAGTTGGAGAAGAGGTAGGGCCGGCTCCGTTGCCGCAGCCAGGCCACGATCTCCTTGCGACCGCTGGTGTAGCCCCCGGACGCGCCGCCGAGCGCCTTGCCCAGCGTTCCGGTGAGGATGTCGACACGCCCCATCACGTCGCGGAACTCGTGCGTGCCGCGACCGCCCTCCCCCATGAAGCCGACGGCATGGCTGTCGTCGACCATCACCATGGAGTCCGTGCGCGCTGCCAGGTCGCAGATCCCCTCCAGGTCGGCGACGACCCCGTCCATCGAGAACACGCCGTCGGTGGCGATGATCCGGTAGCGGGCGCCGGCGGCCGCCTCGAGCTGGCGCTCGAGATCGACCATGTCGTTGTTGGCGTAGCGGAAGCGCTGCGCCTTGCTGAGACGGACCCCGTCGATGATGCTGGCGTGGTTGAGGGCGTCGCTGACGACGGCATCCTCGGGACCGAGCAGGGCCTCGAAGAGCCCGCCGTTGGCGTCGAAGCACGACGAGTACAGGATCGTGTCCTCGGTGCCTAGGAAGCTGCTGATGCGCTGCTCGAGCTGCTTGTGGATGTCCTGCGTGCCGCAGATGAAGCGCACCGAGGCCATCCCGAAACCGCGCTCGCGGATGCCCTGCTGCGCTGCCTCCATCACGACCGGGTGGTTGGCCAGGCCCAGGTAGTTGTTGGCGCAGAAGTTGAGCACCTCCCCGCCCCCCTCGACGGTGATGGCCGCTTGCTGCTGGGAGGTGATGACGCGCTCGTCCTTGAAGAGCCCCTGGTCCCGCAACTCCTGGAGCCGTGCGGACAGGTGATCGAGGTAGTGCCGGTCCATGATGCGTCCTCCTGCTCGCCTGCCGCGGGGACGCCGGTCGCGCCCCCGCGGGAACGCACCCAGGCTACCGCGACGGCGACCCGTGCGACCTCCCAGGCGACGCCGCGCCCCACGCGCCGCGGCCACCCGTGCCGGGCTCGAAGGTTCGCACGGGAGCGATGCGGCGTGCATACAGCGCTCCAAGCGACCGTTCCCCGGCGACGGTCGAGGCCGGTTCCTCCCGTTCCCGCGGACCGACCCCCTACGCAACCGAACAGAGGAAAACGGGTGGCTCCATGGCGCAGACGACCGATGTCCAGCGTCAGATCGACAGCCCGAAGGCCGTTCTCAAGACGCTCCGCAGCGATCTCTCCGGGCTCTCGAAGAAGGGCGGGAAGATGGTGGGCGGCGGCGCCCAGGTCGCCCGCGACGCCCTCCGGGAGGAAGTCGACAAGCGCATCGACCGCCTGAAGAAGGCGGCGTCCGCCGCGCGGGAGGAGGCGAGCAGGCCTCCGGCCAGATCCGTGATGAGGTCGCCGAGAAGCCCCTGCCGTCGTTGCCGACCGCGTTCGGGGTCGGCACGCTGGTGGGGCGGCTTATCAGCCGCAAGTAGCATGCGTGCCGCCTTCGCCCGCCCGCCTCACTCGCCGTAGGGGACCCAGATGTTCTTGACGCGGGTGGCGCGGCGCAGGTACTCGGCGCCCTCGCCCTGCTCGGGATCGAACCAGTCGCGCCGCTTGCCGGAGTTGACCCAGGTCGCCTTGAGGTTGTCCGCGCTCTCCCGTTCCACCGAGGCCGACCCATCCGCCGAGCCCACGTACCACATCGCGGCCACGTCGGCATGCCTCGCGAGCACCCCGGCGAGCTCCTCGCGATCGCCGGTGACGATGTTCAGCGCTCCCGCTGGTAGGTCGCTGGTGTCGATCACCTGGTAGAGGTCGGTGGCGGCCAGCGGCCAGCGCGCCGACGGCACCGCCACGACCCGGTTGCCCGTCGCCAGCGCCGGCGCGACCAGCGACACGAACGCGAGCAGCGGCGCTTCGTCGGGCGCCACCACCGCCATCACGCCCCACGGCTCGGGCATCGCCAGGGTGACGTTGCGCAAGGGGGTCGCGTGCACGGCGCCGTCGTACTTGTCAGCGTGCGCCGCGTACAGGAAGAAGCGCTGCACGCTCGCGGCGACCTCCCGCTCGGCGTCCGCCTTGCGTGCGCCGGTCATGGCGCGCAGGCGCGTGACGAACTCGGCAGCGCGCACGTCCAGGTTCTCGGCCAGGTAGTACAGCACCTGCGCGCGGTTGTGGGCGGTTGCCTTCGACCAGGCCGCGCCCTTGCGCGCGGCCTCGACCGCGTTGCGCACGTCCTTGCGGTTGCCGAGCGGGGCCTCGCCGAGGTGGTTGCCGTCGGCGCCCAGCACGGGGTAGCTGTAGTTGCCGTCGGGCCGCACCTGCTTGCCGCCGACATAGAGCTTGGCGGTCCGGTCGATGGCGCCGTCCGTTCCTGCCGCGTCCGTTCCTGGCGCGTCCGCACCGGACGCGTCCAGTCCGGGCACCCCTTCGCCGAGCGCGGCGCCTTCGGGGCCGCTCCACAGCTCGCCCGCCGCGTAGGGCTCGAGCCCAGCCTCCCAGGCGGGCTTCAGGTACTCGAACATCCCCTCGCGCCCGCCCTCGCGCCCGAAGCCCGACTCGCGGTAGCCGCCGAAGCCGCTGGCCGCGTCTAACACGTTGGTGCAGTTCACCCACACCACGCCCGCCTCCAGCTTGGGGGCCACGTCCAGCGCCAGGTTGACGTTCTCCGTCCACACGCTCGCGGCCAGGCCGTAGCGGGTGTTGTTGGCCAGCTCCACGGCCTCGGCCGGCGTGCGGAAGGTCATGCTCACGATGACCGGCCCGAAGATCTCCTCCTGGGCGGCGGTCGACGACGGCGCCACATCGCTGAAGAGCGTGGGTGGGAAGTAGAGCCCGCCACCGGCCGCAACGCCGCCCGCCTCCGACGCCCACGAGGGCTGGTAGCAGCGCCCGCCCTCGGCCCTGCACTGCTCCACCAGCCGGGTGATCTTGTCGAGCTGCACCGGCGCGATGATGGCGCCGATGTCCATGGCCTTGTCCAGCGACGGCCCCTCGCGCAGGGTCTCCATGCGCGCGCGGAGCTTCTCCTCCATGCGCGTCGCCACGCTCTCCTGTACGAGCAGCCAGCTGCCGGCACAGCACACCTCGCCCTGGTTGAACCAGATGGCGTCGACCACGCCCTCGACCGCGCTGTCCAGGTCGGCGTCGTCGAAGACGATGAAGGGGCTCTTGCCGCCCAGCTCGAGCGACAGCTTCACGCCGCGGCCCGCCGTCGCCTGGCGGATGAGCCGGCCCACCTCGGTCGAGCCCGTGAACGCCACCTTGGCCAGCCCCTCGTGCGCCACCAGCGCCGCACCGGTGCGGCCGTCGCCGGTCACCACGTTGAGCACGCCTGCCGGCAGGCCCGCCTCGGCGGCGATCTCCGCGAAGGCAAGGGCCGTCAGCGGCGTGAACTCGGCCGGCTTCAGCACCACCGTGTTCCCCGCCGCCAGCGCCGGCGCCACCTTCCACGCCAGCATCAGCAGCGGGAAGTTCCAGGGGATCACCTGGCCGCACACGCCGACCGGCTCGTAGCCGGCGAACGCGCTGTCGCGCAGCTGCGCCCAGCCGGCATGGTGGTAGAAGTGGCGCGCCACCAGCGGCACGTCGATGTCGCGCGTCTCGCGGATGGTCTTGCCGTTGTCCAGAGCCTCCAGCACCGCCAGCAGGCGCGCGTGCTTCTGCACGTGGCGGGCCAGTGCGTAGAGGTGGCGCGCGCGCTGGTGGGGCGTCAGGCCCTGCCAGGCAGGAAGCGCCCGCTCGGCGGCACGCACCGCCGCATCGACGTCGGCCTCGCCGCCCTGCGCTACCTGCGCCAGCTCCGCGCCGTCGCCCGGATGCACCGTGGCGAAGCGCTCGCCGTCGACCGGGTCGACGAAGCGCCCGTCGACGAAATGCCCGAAAAGCCGGTCGTGCCGTTGCAACCATGCCTGCGCGACCTCCGCGCTCTCCGGCGCGGGCCCGTACTCCATGGTCTCGAAGATCTCCTTCACCGAAGGTTCCGCGGTCCCGCTCATGCGCTACGCTCCTGACGCTGCCATTCGCTGCGCAGCAGGCCGAACACCTCCAGGTCGGCGGGTTCGCCCCCGCCGGCCGGATGCACCGCGCGCAGCGTGCCCTCGTGTCGGAACCCGAGCCGCTCGGCGAGCCGGCGACTGGGGATGTTGTCGGGTTGGCACCGGATCTCGACCCGGTTGAGGCCGTACGCCTCGAACATGATCCGACTCAGGCCGGCCACCGCGCGCGTGACGATGCCGCGGCCGGTCGCGCGCCGCGCGATCCAGTAGCCGAACTCGGTGCGGCCCACGACCCGATCGAGGTAGTGCACGCCCAGCATGCCGACCAGCTCGCCCTCGAAGAAGATCCCGGTCTCGAACCCGTTGCCGCGGGCGAACTTGTCCAGCGCGCCCCGCAGAAACTCGCGTACCGCTGCCTCGTCGGTGGTGAGCGCCCACGGCAGGAACGAGCCCAGATGTTCGCGGTTCTCCGCCACCAGGGACGCCAGCATGGGTGCGTGACGCTCCTCGAGCAGCACCAGGTCGAGGGAGTCATCGAGCGGCAGTCGGAACATCAGCCCACCGGATGCCGGAAGCCGGCGGAATAGCCACCCGTGAGGCCGTGCTCGAGCTGGCGCTCGATGTCGGCGAGCAGCGAGCTGGCCCCGATGCGGAAGAGGTCGGGCTCGAGCCAGCGGCGCCCGAGCTCCTCGTGCATGAGCGCCAGCCACACCAGGGCGTCCTTGGCGGTGCGCAGACCGCCCGCAGGCTTGAAGCCCACGGCCGCACCGGTGCGCTCGTAGTAGGCGCGGATGGAGCGCGCCATCACCAGCCCCACGGGCAGCGTGGCGTTCACGCTCTCCTTGCCGGTCGACGTCTTCACGAAGTCGGCGCCGGCCATCATCACCACCAGGCTCGCGCGGTAGACGTTGCGGAGCGTGCCCAGCTCGCCGGTGGCCAAAATGGCCTTCAAGTGCGCCTCGCCGGCCGCCTCGCGGAAGGCGCGTACCTCGTCGTAGAGCGCCCGCCAGTCGCCGGTGAGGACGTGGCGACGCGAGATCACGATGTCGATCTCGGCGGCTCCCGCCCGCACGCTGCGGGCGATCTCCTCGAGGCGCGTCTCGAAGGGCGAGAGCCCCGCCGGAAAGCCCGCCGAGACCGCGGCCACCGGCACGCCGGTCCCCCGCAGGGCCTCCACCGCCACCGGCACCATTTCGTGGTAGACGCACACGGCGGCCGTGGTGAGGCCGGCGTCCGCCATGCCCATGGCCTCCAGCAGGTCGCGGCGCACGGGGTGCACGGCTTTCGCGCACAGCCGGCGCACCCGCCCGGGCGTGTCGTCGCCCGACAAGGTGGTCAGGTCGATCAGGCGCACCGCACGCAGCAGCCAGGCCAGCTGCCACTGCTTCTTCACGCTCCGGCGAGCGGGCAACGTCGCGGTGCGGCGCTCGACGGCGCTGCGGTTGACGTGCGCGTCCCGAACCCAGTCGAGCGTCAGGGCCATGCCGGGGTTGCGCTTCTCGGCGCCCTGCAACGCCTGCTCCGCGAGGTCGCTTCGGATGCTCATGGCTTCGCTCCCCACCGGCGCCGTCACGGCACCGGGCACTTCCCAGCATACATGTCGTGGCCGCTCGAGCCCGCCCTGGACCGCGATATGATGCCACCACCGGAGGGCCCGCCTGGGCGCCCACGGCCGTCGTTCACCCGGAAGGAGTCTCCATGCACCTCGCGCGGTTCCCGCGTCGCCGTTACACCCCCTTCGCCACTCCGATCGAGCCGCTCGAGCGCCTCAGCGCGCACCTGGGTGGGCCCAACCTGTTCATCAAGCGTGACGATCAGCTGGGGCTGACGGCCGGCGGCAACAAGACACGCAAGCTCGAGTTCCTGGTGGCCGACGCGCTCGCCCGGGGCGCCGACACGCTCGTCACCACCGGCGCCGTGCAGTCGAACCACTGCAGGTTGACCCTGGCCGCCGCCGTGCACGAGGGGCTCGCGTGCCGCCTGGTCCTGGAGCAGCGGGTGCCGGGCAGCTACGACCCGGGTGCCAGCGGCAACAACTTCCTCTACCGCCTCCTGGACGTCGAGAAGGTCACCGTGGTCGATGCCGGGACCGACCTGATGGCCGCGATGCAGGCCGAGGCCGACGCGCTCGAGGCCGACGGTCGACGCGCCTACATCATCCCCGGCGGCGGCTCCACACCACTGGGCGCCCTGGGGTACGTGGCGTGCGCCGAGGAGCTGCTCGCGCAGACCTTCGACCTGGGGCTGAAGCTCGACCACATCGTCAGCGCCAGTGGCAGCGGCGGTACTCACGCCGGGCTGGTGGCGGGGATCTACGGTACGAGCGCCAACCTCCCCGTCACCGGCATCAGCGTACGGGCGGAGAAGGGCGCGCAGGAAGAGCGCATCCTGGGGCTGGCGCGCGGCACCGCGGCGCTCGCCGGCGTGCGATCGGAGGTGCCCCACGAAGCCGTGTGCGTGCTCAACGATTACGTGGGGCCCGGCTACTCGCTCCCCACCGACGCCATGATCGAGGCTGTGAAGCTGTTCGCCTCGCTCGAGGGCATCCTGCTCGACCCGGTGTACACGGGCAAGGCGGCCGCCGGTCTGATAGACCTGGTGCGCCGCGGACGGTTCGAGCGCGACGAGAACGTGTTGTTCCTGCACACCGGCGGCGCCCCCGCGCTCTACGCCTACCAGGACGTGTTTCTGGGATGAGCCGCACCCGCGGCCGCGGGCCGCGCCGGACGGTGGGCGTGCTCGGCGGGCTCGGTCCAGGAGCCACGCTCGACTTCTTCGCGAAGGTGATCGCCCGTACCCCTGCCGAGCGCGACCAGGATCACCTGCACCTGATCATCGACAACGACCCCGGCGTCCCGAACCGCAACGACGCCGTGGCGGGGCGCGGGCCGTCGCCGGCGCCCGAGCTCGCGGCCATGGCGCGGCGCCTGGAGACGGCGGGCGCCGAGGTCCTGGTGATGGTGTGCAACGCAGCGCACGCCTTCCAAGACGCCATCGTCGACGCGGTCGACGTGCCCTTCGTCAGCATCATCGATACGACCGTGGACGCGACCCTGACCCGCGTGGCCGCGGCGCGCCGTGTCGGCGTGCTGGCAGCCGAGGGCGCGCTCGACGCCGGGCTCTACCAGCGGGCGTTCGGACGGCGCGCGGTCGGCGCGCTGGTGCCCGAAGGGGACGACCGCGCGCGCTTCATGGACCTGATGTATGCCATCAAGCGGGGCGACAAGGGAGACGCGGTCGCGCGGGGCATGCTGCGGCTGGCGCGCGGGCTCCGCGAGGCCGGCGCCGAAGCGCTGGTCGCCGGCTGCACCGAGGTTCCGCTGGTGCTCACCGAGGACGCGCTCCGAGCCGCCGGCGTAGCGTTGCCGCTCGTCGCCTCGACCGACGCCCTGGTCGAGGCGACGGTCGCCATCGCTCTGGGCGAGCGCCCGCTGCCCGCCTCCCCGCCGTGAGCCGCATCGACGTGGCGGAGTACCTCCCGGAGCGAGCGCCGGATCTGCTCGCCGCCGCTCCGTCGGCACGCCCGGACCGGGCCTCGCGGGCGGTCGGCGGGCGCCGCACGCCCCCCTCTCCACGGTTCTCGGCGCGTCCGGGCCTCCGAAGGTCCGCCTTGGACGCATTGCGTCCATTTCATTGACTTATCTGACGCATTCCTCCTATGATGTGAGGTGCCTGAAAAGTCATGCATGCGAGGGGATGGACCCTCACCGCCCCGCGGGTCCGGACTTGGATGAGAATCGGTACCTATCACCAGCTCGACCGCATCGACCAGCAGATCGTCGACCTGCTGCGTAGCGACGGACGCATGCCCTATCGCGAGATCGCCCGCCGGCTGGACGTCTCGGAGTCGATGGTGCGCAAGCGCGCCGGCAAGCTGCTCGAGTCCGGCTGGATGCGGATCCTCGACATCAGCGACCCCCTCAAGCTCGGGGTCCCCATCGTCGCCACCACCTACGCGAGCGTCCGCCCCAACGCGCTGGAGGAGGTCACCGACGCGCTCGCCCGGAACGAGGCGGTCCGCTACCTGGCCATCGGGGTGGGCAGCCGCAACCTCGTCGTCGAGTCGTTGCACGCCTCCGTCGAGGACGTGCACGCCTTCATCCAGAAGGAGCTGGGAAGGGAGGGGGTCTACGAGAGCGAGACCATCCACGTGGTGAAGATCAAGAAGAGCGTCTGGGACTGGCCGTTGCCAACCGAGTCCGACGACAGCACCACGACACCGAGCCCGAAACGGAGAGACGACGCATGAAACGATTGACCCTGACCCTCGGCCTACTCGCGATGCTGGCGGCCGCCAGCCTGGGACTCGCCCAGAAGAGCGGCGGCACCCTGATCGCGGCCTGGGCCCAAGACCCGGTGAGCCTCGATCCGCAGGTCACCAGCGCGTACTCGAGCTTCCAGGTCCTGGAGAACGTGCTCGACACCCTGGTCGCCCTCGACCAGCAGGACAAGATCGTGCCCTCGCTGGCCTCGAGCTGGGAGTCCTCCGCCGACGGCCTCACCTGGACGTTCCACCTGCGCCACGACGTGAAGTTCAGCAACGGTCGCCCGATGACCGCGCAGGACGTGGTCTACACCTACGACCGCATGCTCGATCCCAAGACGGGGTCCGGGAACGCCTACCTTCTGGCCGGCGTCAAGAAGGTCACCGCGCCGGACGACTACACCGTGCAGTTCCGGCTCGGCGCCCCGAACGTCGCGCTGCTCGGGCACCTGGCCGTGAACAAGTCCGTCGGCATCATCGCCAAGGAGTCCGTCGAGAACGGCACCATCAAGACCCAGCCGATCGGCACCGGCCCCTTCATGATCAGCGACTTCGAGCCGGGCCAGAAAGTCGTCCTGAAGAAGAACCCGTACTACTGGAAGCAGGGTCTCCCCTACCTGAACGAGGTCGACATCCAGATCATCAAGGACGAGTCGGTGCGCCAGACGGCCCTGCTCTCGGGGGACATCGACTGGGCCATCAGCGTACCTCCCCAGAGCCTGGACCAGCTCCGGAACGCCCAGGGCGTGGTGGTGGACAAGACCACCGCGGGCGCCTACTGGTATATCGGCGTCAACCTCCGCAACCAGTACCTGAAGAACCCCAAGGTGCGCGAGGCCATCAACTACGCCATCAACCGCAAGGACATCACCACCGCGATGACCTTCGGCACGGGCGAGCCCACGCAAGATCCGATCCCGTCGTCGAGCGCCTGGGCGTACAACTACGCGCCCTACAGCTACGACCCGGCCAAGGCCAAGCAGCTCCTGGCCGAGGCGGGCTATCCCGACGGCTTCCGCATGATGATCATGCCCACCACCCAGTACCCCGAGTCGGTGCGCGGCGCCCAGGTGATCCAGCAGGAGCTGGGGCAGGTCGGCATCAAGGTGACCATCAAGACCCTGGAGTGGGCGCAGTGGCTGCAGGAGGAAGGCAAGGGCAACTACGACACGTACGTGTGCTCGTGGAACGGCCTCGTCGACCCCGACGACTACTTCTACGCCCAGCAGAAGACCGGCGAGGTCTTCAACTTCACCGGGTACAGCAACCCCAAGGTCGACAAGCTGCTGAGCGAGGGCCGCAGGACGCAGGGCTTCGACCAGCGCAAGGCGATCTACCAGCAGGTCAACAAGATGGTGGTGGACGACGCCCCGTACATCTACCTGTACAACCCCGCCAACATCAACGCCTACCGGAGCTACGTGAAGGGCTACGCGGCCCGGCCCGACCAGGCCGTGAACTTCAGCCAGACCTGGCTCGACAAGTGAGCCACCTGCGTTGAACCTCGTACCTTGAGCCGTGTGGGAGGCGGGACCACCCGCCTCCCACCTCCCCGTTCTCCGCTATCTTGTCCTTCGAGGTACCTGTGAGCCTTCGCTATCTTCTGCAACGGCTGGGCACGCTACTGCTTGTGCTGTTCGGGGTATCGATCCTGACGTTCTCGATCATGCCGCTGGTGCCGGGCAGCCCGGCACGCGTCACGCTCGGCGTCCAGGCCACCGACGCGTCGGTGGCGGCGCTCGAGCACCAGATGGGCCTAGACCGCCCGCTCGTCACGCAGTACTGGACGTGGGTCACGGGCATCGTCTTGCACGGCGACTTCGGCGACAGCCTGATCAGCGGCAAGCCCATCACCGAGCAGGTGCGCCACCGCCTGCCCGCAACGCTGATCCTGGCCTTCGCGGCCCTCCTGATCGGCCTCATCATCGCCATCCCGAGCGGCATCGTGTCGGCGCTGCGCCCCGGCAGCGCGCGCGACCTCGGGGTGTCGCTGATGAGCCAGATCGGGGTGTCGATCCCGGACTTCTGGCTCGGCATCCTGCTCATCCTGGTCTTCGCCCAGTACCTGCACTGGCTCCCCTCCAGCGGGTACGCCCCGATCTCCGAGGGGCTGGGCGCCTATCTGAAGCACATCCTCCTGCCGGCCGCCACCGCCGGGGTCATCAGCGGCTCGATCATGGCGCGGTTCGTCCGCTCGGCCATGATGGAGGTGCTGGGCAACGACTACGTGCGCACGGCGCGCGCCAAGGGACTCGACCCGCGCCGGGTGATCGGCAAGCACGTGCTGCGCAACGCCGCCATCACCATCGTCACCATCGTGGGCCTGCAGATGGCGACGCTGCTGTCGTCGATCGTGGTGGTCGAGATCATCTTCGCCTGGCCGGGCCTGGGCTCCATGGCCCTCAACGCCACCCTCCAGCGCGACTACCCGGTGCTGCAGGCGTCGGTCCTGCTGTTCGCCACCTCCTTCGCCGTCATCAACCTGCTGACCGACCTCTCCTACGTCCTGCTCGACCCGAGCGTGGAGTACGCATGAGCGATGCTTCCGTCGCCACGACGCCCGACGCGGCCGCCCTCGAGGAGACGGCAGGGCGCCGCTCGCTGCTCCGGCGCGCGCTGAAGCATCCGCTCGTGGTCACCGGCAGCATCGTGGTCCTGGCGCTCGCCATCGTCGCCGTCTTCGGGCACTGGCTCGCGCCGTACGATCCCACCGGCATGGACTTCTCGTCGCGCTTCGCGCCCCCTTCCTGGGCCCATCCGTTCGGTACCGACGACTTCGGACGCGACGTCTTCTCCCGCGTGCTGTACGGGGCAGCCGTTTCGTTCAAGGTGGCGTTCATCGCGGTGGGGATCTCCGGCACGGTCGGCGTCATGCTGGGGTTGCTGGCCGGGTTCCTGGGCGGATGGATCGACGAGGTCGTCATGCGCTTGATGGACATCCTGTTCGCGTTCCCCGCGGTGCTCCTCGCCATCACGGTGATGGCCATCCTCGGGCGCGGCGTCGGCAACGCCATGGTCGCCATCGCCATCGTGTACATCCCGATCTTCGCGCGCGTCACGCGCGGCGCGGTCATCGGCGTGCGCGGGCGCGAGTACGTGACCGCCGCGCTCGCCATGGGCCAGCGCTCGTGGCGCATCATGCTGCGCCACATCCTCCCCAACGCGCTCGGCCCCATCATCGTCCAGACCTCGCTCAGCCTGGCCTTCGCCATCCTGGCCGAGGCGGCCCTCTCGTTCTTCGGGCTCGGTACCCAGCCGCCCGAGCCGAGCTGGGGACGGATGCTCTCCGAGGGCCGCTCCTTCCTGCACCAGGCCCCCTGGATGGGGATCTTCCCGGGCCTGGCGATCATGATCTCGGTCCTCGGCTTCAACCTCCTCGGCGACGGCCTGCGCGACGTGCTCGACCCGCGCTCGTCGCGCTGAACGGCGGGGCGCGGCCGCCGTGAGACGTGCCCCCGAGGCCTCCCGACCCGACCTTTCCCGGTTGGGCGGGCCGCGTCTGCGCGGTGCGGTCTCGCTCCTCGCCGGCGCCGGGCTGCTGCTCGAGATCGCGCTGACCCGGATCCTCTCGCTGCTGTACTTCAGCCCCTTCGTGTACGTGTTGCTGGCCGTGGCCGTGCTCGGCTCGGGGCTGGGCGCGGCCGCGGCGACTGCGCTGCCCGCCACCCGCAACCGCGGCGGCGCTGCGCTCGCGGCCGCCGCCGGGGCGCTGGCCGTGCCGGTGGTGACGGTCCTCGTGCTGCAGCTCGCCACCACCCCGCTGCAGGTCGTCGCGCTAGCGCTGTGCGCGGTGCCCTTCGCCTTCCTGGGCCACGCTCTCGCCAGCCTGTTCGCGATGCGCAGCGCCGCCGCCCCGCGGCTCTACCTCAGCGATCTCGCGGGTGCGGCCGCGGGCGCCCTCCTGTCCGTGGCGGCACTCGACCTGCTCGGCGCGCCGGGCGCCGTGCTGCTGGCGGGCGCGCTGGCGGGGCTCGCCGCCCTGCTGCTGGCACCGCGGGCGCTCGTGCCGGCGGCCGCGATCGCCGCCGCCACCTGCGTGGCGCTGCTCGCGGGCCAGACGCTCACCGGCTGGCCGCAGCCACCCATCGCCGACCTCGCCACCGCCAAGCCGCTCAGCCGGGAGCTGCGCCAGGGCGCGCAGCCCGTGGCCCACGCTTGGGACGCCCTGGGGCGCAGCGACCTGGTGCGCCGCCCCAACGGCAGCCTCTACCTCTACCTGGACGGCGGCGCCGGCTCGCTGGTGCCCGACACCTCGCGGCCGAGCAGCTACCTCCACGACGTCGGCGCCTACGCCTACGCCGTGGCGGGGCCGTCCAGCGTGTTCATCGTCGGACCCGGCGGCGGGCTCGACGTGGCCCTCGCCAAAGCCTTCGCGGTCCCTTCGATCACGGCGGTGGAGCTCAACGGGGCGGGCGTGCGCCTGGTCGAGCGCGCCTCGGCCGACGCTCTGGTGGCGGGCGCGCCGGCCTACGCCGGCACCGACCTCCACATCGACGAGGGGCGCAGCTACCTGAGGCGCCAGCACCGCCGCTTCGACCTGATCCTGCTCTCGCAGGTGGTCACCGACGCAGCCGAGGCCCGCTCCTACGCGTTGGTGGAGAACTCCGTCTACACCGTGGAGGCCTTCCGGGAGTACCTCGACCACCTCGCCCCCGGCGGGGCCATCGCGCTGAAGCTCTACGACGAGGTCACCCTGACGCGCGCCCTCACCACCGCGGTGCAGGCGCTGGCCGAGGGCGGCATGAGCCAGGCCGACGCCCTGCACCACACGCTGGCGGTGCTGGACGCCCGCGGCGGCCGGCCGATCCCGCTGCTGATGGTCTTCGACCACGCCCTGGGGCGCGACGAGGCGCTGGCCTACGGCCGCCTGGCGCGCTCGGCGGGCCTGCAGATCCTCTACCTGCCGGGGCTGGTGGAGAACCCGCCGCTCGACGCCCTCGGCGCCGGCCGCAGCGACCTCGCCGCCATCGAGGCGGCCAGCGGCGGCGTGAACATCGCGCCCACCACCGACCGGCGCCCCTTCTTCTTCCAGTTCGAGCCGGGTCTTCCCCGCACGCTGGCGTCGCTGTCCTGGGGCCTGGCCGCCCTGCTGGCGCTGGGCGCGGGCCTCCTGGCGCTGCGGCAGCGGCGCCGCTCCGGGCCCGCGCGCGTGGCGCCGGCGCTCTTCGCCTGCCTCGGCGCCGGCTTCATGCTGTTCGAGGTGGGGGCGCTGCAGCGGCTGCGGCTCTACCTCGGCCACCCCACCCTCACCCTGGCCGTCGGGCTGGCGGCGCTGCTGGTGGGCGCGGGGCTGGGTGCCGGGCTGGCCGGCGGGCTGGCCGGCCGCGGCGGGGCGCGCCGCGGGCTCCGGCTGGCGCTGACCGCCGCGCTCCTGGTCGCGGCGCTGGCGTTGGCGTGGAGCGCCGCCTTCCCGCTGTGGTCGGGGGCCACGCTGGCCTGGCCCACCGGCGGCCGCGCGGCGCTGGCCGCGCTCACCCTGTTGCCCGTGGCCCTGCCGATGGGCATGCCCTTCCCTCTGGCGCTGCAGGCGGTGGGGCGCGCGGGGTCGGCGGAGGTCGCCCTGGGCTGGGCCGTCAACGGGGTGTTCTCCGTGGCGGGCAGCACCGCCGCTACCGTCCTGGCTCTGCTGGCGGGGTTCCCCGCCGTGCATCTCGCCGCCGTCGGCGTCTACCTGCTGGCGGCGGGCGCCGCAGGCTGGATGGCGGCCGAGGCTGGAGCTGCGGCCGACGTCCCATCGGCCTGACGCTACCCCGAAACCCACGCTCGCCCGGGCGGCACCCCCGGGGCGCGCCGCGCGACGCGTGCGCCGCCGGTCGGAGCTCGCTAGGTCAGGGAGCGGGCCACCTCGAGCGCCAGCTCCTCCGGGTCCTGCCACCAGCCGCCGTCGGCGAGCACCGCCACGGCGATCCCCTCCTCCGGACGACGGATCAGAGCGGACCGGAAACCCAGGATGCTGCCGCCATGGCCCTCGAACCGGCGCCGGCCGTCGTCCACCAGGAACCAGCCGAGTCCAGTCCTGAACCCTCCCCCCAGCTCGTTGCCCTGCCCGGTCGGGTGGGGCGTGCGCATGGCCCCCCGTAGCGCAGGCTCGAGCAGCTCGCCGGCGTGCACCGAGGCCGCGAAGCGCGCCAGGTCCCAGGCGCTCGCCAGCAGCGCCCCGGCCGAGTAGGTGTTGTCGGTGCTGTAGCACGGCCGGTTCACCGCACTCTCCCCTCGACGGCTGTAGCCGCGCACCCGATCCGGCACCAGCGCCGCGGCGTCGTTCACCCGGGTGGCGCGCAGCCCCAGCGGGCGCACCACGCGTTCCTCCAGGAACGCACCGTAGCTCGTGCCCGTGACGGCCTCGATGGCCACCCCCAGCAGGTAGAACCCGGTGTTGTCGTAGGCGTAGCCCTCGCCGGGCTCGAAGCGCAGCGGCTCCTCCGCCACCAGCCCCAGGATGCCTTCCCGTCCGCGATCGAGGGCGACGCCCCGCCAGTAGCCCTCGGCCTCGCCCCAGGCCCCGTCGTAGACCACCGTGCCGCCCACCGAAGCGGCGACGGCGAGGCCGGGCAGGGCGTTGCGCTGCCACGCCTGCCGGCACGCGTCACGCACACGCTGCCCGCTCATCCGCCGGGGAGCTCCACCACCTTCGAGCCTGCGCGAAGCGACCGCTCGACCGCCAGGCACAGCGCCACCGCCGTGCGGCCGTCCTCGCCGTCGGCGGGCACGGGGGTCCCCTCGCTGACAGCGCGCAGGAAGGCGGCGGTCTGCCGCGGCAGATCGAAGGCGTGGCCGGTGCGCTGCGGTACCGGCACGCTGCGGATGCCGTCGCCGTCCTGTACCGACAGGGACACCGACGGGTGCTCGTCGGTGTCCTGGCGCCCGTCCCAGCGGGCGCGGATCGCCCCGTGCTCGGCGTTGAGGTCGCAACGCACGTGATGCTCGAAACCCGCGATGGTGCGCGTGACCAGCGCCTGCGCTCCGTCACGGAAGGTCAGGCGGACGTCGAGGTTCTCGTACAGCTCTTCACGCCCCGGCCGGCTCGCCGCCCAGGCCTGCACCCCGGCGACCTCGCCCAGGTACCAGCGCGCGAGGTCGAGGTAGTGGATGGGTTCCTCCAGGATGCTGCTGCCGAGCTTGGCCGGGTCCTGCTTCCAGCCCGAAGCGCCCGACCGGTACGGGCGACGGAACAGCCGCAGGTCGAGGTGCTGCGGCACGCCCAGATCGGCGGCCTCCTCCCGCACCGCCTCGAACAGGCGGAACACGCGCATCTCGTGCCCGACGGCCAGGACCCGACCCGCGGCCTCGGCGGCATCGAGCATGCGGTCGCAGTCCTCCACCGTGATCGCCATGGGTTTCTCGACCAGCACGTGCTTCCCCGCCTCGAGCGCGGCCACGGCGTGCTCGGCGTGGAGGTGGTTCGGGCTGGCCACCACCACCGCATCGATGTCGCGCGCCAGGAAGCGCTCGAGCTCGGTGTCCGCCGCCACGCGCCAGGCGTCCTGCAGGCGCCGGGCGCTGTCGGAGGTGCGCACCAGCACGCCGGCCAGCGGCGCGCCCACGCTCTCCAGCGCGGCCCGGTGCATGGCCGCCCAGCGGCCGCCGCCGATGATCCCGACGCGCACCGGCAGCTCGGAGCGACGCTCGCTCATGCCGCCTCGCCCTGGAGCGGTGGGAGGTCGCCGTGCACCTCCGCCGGCGCCACCTCGCGGTCCTCCGCGATCGAGGTCAACACCGCGAGCGAGGTCCGCAACGCCCGCACGCCGTCGTCGATGGTGGCGAGCGGGCGGTGCTCGAGCCCCCGCAGCTCGCGGTGGAAGCTGGCGATCTCCTGCTGCCACGGGTCGCTGGCAGGGGGCTCCCAACGCAGCGTCCCCTGCGACGTCAGCAGCTCGACCCGCTCGGGCCACGCGGCGGTGATCAGCCCGTCGGGCCCCATGTAGGTGTGCCGTTCCGTAGCCGGGATGCCCGAGGGCAACCCCCACGACACCAGGATCTGCCCCACCCCGCCACCCGGATAGCGCAGCGTGATGTGGGCGCTGTCCACCGCCTTGTGCTCGATGTGGGCCAACTCCCGCTTGCCTTCCCCGAAGGTGTAGCCGTAGGCGCGCACGGAATCGGGCTGCTCCCCGAAGAAGGCCTCCCACTGGTCGAAGATGTGGCAGCACATGTCGATGATCGGTCCGCCGTTCGCCGCCGCGTCGTGCATCAGGAGCTTGGGCCGGATGCCCGCGGCGAGCGTGGCAGTTGCGAGCACCGGCCCGCCGATCTGCCGGCCGAAGGCCAGGATCTGGTGGCTGGCGGGGTCGAAGCGACGCATGAAGCCGATGCGCAGCAGCTTGCCGCTCTCCTCCGCCGCCCGGCCCATGGCCTCGGCCTCGGAGAGGCGCAGGGCGGCAGGCTTCTCGCACAGCACGTTCTTGCCCGCGGTCAGCGCCGCCACCGTGTAGCGCGCGTGCAGGTAGGTCGGCGTGCAGACCGACGCCACGTCGACGTCGGCGCGGTCCAACGCCGTACCGAGCTCGTCCAGCGCGAGCGCGCCGAAGCCGGCGGCCACCCGCTGGGCCCGCACGCGGTCGGGGTCGACCACGGCCACCACGCGCGCGCCGGCGGCCGCCCACCATTGCGCGTGGCGCGCCCCCATGTCGCCCGCGCCGACGATCACCGCGCCGAGCGGTTGCCGGTCCTCGTTCTCCGGGATGCTCACGATCGGTACCTCCGGTGCCAGCCCTCCCCACCGTCCTCCATGACGGGCGCCCCACCGAACCGGCGGTGCTCGTACCAGGGCAGCGCGGCGTCGGCGCGGGCGGAGATGGCGCGAAGGTAGGGTAGCGCGCGCGAGCGCAGCCGCTCTTCGACCGCCGCGACGTCGGGGTACGCCGCGAGGGCGTCCAACCACACGGCGCGCCCCGCCAGGAAGCCGCTCGCGCCCGCAGCGAAGGCGAGCTCGAGATCGGCTTCGAACTCCGCGGGGCCGACCCCCGCGCTCAGCAGGACCCAGGGCGCGGGGCAGGCCTCGTCGAGCTCCGCCAGGTAGCCGCGCACCTCGGCGAGCGCGTAGAGGGCCGGGCGCTCGCGACCGTCGAAGGCGCCACCGTGGTAGCCGCGGCAGTGCTTGAGGTCGGCCGGGAACTCGAGCTTGAAGACGTCCACGCCGAAGCGTGGCCCTGCGAAGCGACGGACGGACCCGAGGACCCGTTCGGGCCGGGGCGCCTGGTACTCCGGCGACGCCGGATCCTCGCCCGGGAGCGGATAGACGAGCAGCTCCAGGATGAAGGGGATGTCGTGCGCCCGGCAGGCGTCGCCGACCTCCTCGACCAGCCGTTCCTGGTGGGCGCGCGTGGCCTGTGACGCGTCGGGGCGGTACCAGGCGAGAAGCTTCACGCCGGAAGCGCCGGCGTGCTTGGCGGCCGCGACGCTCCACCCCTCGATCGACCTGGAGCGCCGCTCGCCTTCGACGGTCTCGAAACCGTAGTCCTCGAGGGTGCTGATCAACGCCGTGCTGCCGGGCACCGCGGCGAGGGCCGTGGCATGCGTCCACACCGGATCGACGAGGATCGCGCCCGCCTCGGGGGCCAGCACCCGCGTGAGGAGCGCCTTGGCGTCGGCGACCTCTTCGAACCCGAGGCTGTGCGGGTCGCGGGCGCCGGCGCGCGCCAGCGCCTGGAACAGCGGCGGGCGCTGGTCGACCGCGACCATCCGGAACACGCCGTCGTCGTCGGCGAGCGTCATCAGCGCCCGCAACTTGCCGGCGCTCAGGCGTTCACGGGACGTATCACTGCGGGTCTCGTTCATGCTCGCTCCTCCACCGTCTTGTCCCCGGTTCCATCGCTACGTGGCTCACTGCGGCTCGTAGGTGGCGCGGAACGCCGTCACCTCGTCGTGGCGCGGGAGACCGGCGCGCGCGCCGAAGGCGCGGCACGCCATCGCCGCGGCCGCGGCCGCGTAGCGGGCGGCCTCCTCCGCGGGCGCGCGCCGGGCGATCGCGGCGGCGTAGGCACCGTGGAAGACGTCGCCGGCACCCGTGGTGTCGAGCGCTTCGACCTGCGGGGCCGGCACGTGCAGGGCACGGCCGTCCTCCAGCATCAGCACCCCCTGCGCTCCCAGGGTGATGCCCACCACCTGGCCCGGGCGTTGCCGCAGGCGCGGGAGCGCCGCCTCGGGATCGTCGCGACCGATCAGCTCGGCCGCGCACTCGCGCGCGACCAGCAGATGGTCGGCCAGCGGGGCGTCCTCCCAGTGGCGCAGGTTGCCGTAGTCGGCGACGACGGGAACGCCCGCGTCGCGCGCGGCCCGGGCGGCGGCTCGGCACAGGCGCGGATGGCGCAGATCGACGAGCAGTGCGCCGACGCCGTCGAGGAACCCCGCGGGGAGATGGGCAGGATCGTCCTCGAGCCCGCTCCCGCGGTAGGGGAAGATCCAGCGTTCCCCATCGGGCGCCACCAGGACGGCGCTGACGAACGTGTGCGCACCGGGCAGACGGCGGACGCCCGAGACGTCCACGCCGTGCGCCTCGAGATCGGCGAGGGCGGCGGCGCCCGCCGCGTCGTCCCCGTGCAGCGCCACCAGCAGGGTCGGCACCCCGAGCTGCGCCGCCGCGGCGGCGGCCGTCGCGACCGGACCGCCGCCCTGGGTCCGGTAGGCGCTGGCGTCCGTGCGCGAGTGGACGGGCGGGAACCGCTCGACCCGCCACACGTGGTCCAGGCACGACAGCCCGACGCACACCACCCGCGACCCGCTCACGAGCGCAGGTGCGGCACGGCTGGAAGCGCCGGCAGGACGTCCGCGCCGAGGTAGGCGCAGAGCTCGTGGAGCGCGTCCACCCGGTCGCCGCGACCGAACGCGAGATGGTGCGGCAGCCGCCTGTCGAGCAGGTTGGCGACGAAGGTGCCCACGTCGACCGGCGACGCGCCCCAGCGCAGCCCCCCGATCCACCCGCGAACCCCGTCGTATCCCGTCTTCTCCTCGTGCCGGACCTCACCGCCGGCGATCACGGCACGACGGCCGGAGCTCAGCAGCCGGAACCCCGTCACCGGGCCCGCCCGAAGGCGCATGTCCCGCACGACGCCGGTACCGTCCCGATTGAAGTGCGTGGTGAGGCGCGTGTCGGGGCTCCCCGAGGGACCGGGCGCCGCCCACGCCAGCGGCGCGTTGCCGCAGTGCCAGACCTGGAGGGTGTCGTCGTCCTCGTCCACATCGGAGAGGTCCATGAGGATGGCGCTCTCGCCGCTGACCCCCTGCAGCGCCAGCATCGAGAGGGCTCCCATCACGTCCCCCTCGCACGCGGCGGGCACCTCGCGCCCGCTCGCGTCCCCCATCGCGGCGCACGCCATCGATCCGCAGGCCTCCGGAACCTCCGGCCAGCACCGCACCGCCAGCGCCGTCGCCCCCGTCTCGTCGGCGAGCCCCTCCAGCGCGACGTCGATCCGGGCGGCCCGCACGAGCTGCTCGAACGTCACGTCCGCGCGCTCGCGACGTTGCCAGTCGCGCGCACGCGCCTCCGCCTCGGGCTCGCCCACGCCCGCCACGCGCTCGAACAACGCCGCCAGGTCCCGCTCGACGACCTCCACGCCCTCGAGGGCGGGCGCCTCCTCGAGGCCGTAGAACCCCGGCGCGGTCCCCCCGATCGCCAGGATGCGGGCGCCGCGCAACGCGGCCAGGCCCCGAAGGGCCCCCACCGTGGCCGCCAGCCTTCGTTGGAACGCGGGGGTTTCCGTCGTGCCGTAGAACCACTTGACGGGCTCGGCCTTTGCGATCTGCGGCGCGTCCAACAACGACAGCGTCATGTTCAGCCCGCACAGCGAATTGAGGGGGAGCGGGCCCTCACGCCACCCGCCCGCCTCCTCCGGAAGCCCCCACAGGCCGATGCGCCCGGTCGCCACGAGCAGCGGAGCGACCACGTCTCCGGTCGCGAAGGTGGTGAGCTGGACGAGCAGGTAGTCCAGGCCCTCCTGGCCGAGCTCCGCGGCGGCGCGGGCGGCCTCGTCCGCGTCGCGCACCGCCCGGGTAGGGGCGACCAGATCGAAGCCGAAACGCTCTGAGAGGCGTTCCAGGCCGTCGCGACTGCGGCGCGCGGCACCGGTACCGTCCCCCTTGAAGGCGGGGCGCGTCACCGAGACGAACCCGATGCGGGGGCGGATCATCGCTCCATCATCCTTTGACTCCCCCGGCGGTGAGGCCGCTGATGATGCGCTGCTGGAAGGCCAGGATGAGCACGACCAGCGGCACGATCCCCAGCGTCACGGCGGCAGAGATCACCGCCCACGGGAAGGCGAACTCGCCCTGGTAGAGCGTGATCCCGACGGGGACCGTCCGCATGTTCGTGGCGGTGTTGAACGTCAGCGCCAGCAGGAACTCGTTCCACGAGTTCACGAACGCGATGATGCCCGCCGTCACCATGCCGGGCGCCGACAGCGGCACCACGACGCGGGCCAGCGCACCCAAGCGGGTGGCGCCGTCGACCGTGGCGGCCGACTCCAGGTCCTCGGGGATGAGCTGGAAGAAGCTCGTCAGGATGAGGGTCGTGATCGGCAGGCTCAGCGCCACGTAGGGGATGATCAACGCCCAGTAGGTGTTGAGGAGGTTGGGCGTCATGACCCTGGTCGGCAGGAAGCTCCAACCCATGGCGTGCAGGTACGCCATCAGTTGGCTGAGCCCGGGCACCTCGACCCCCACGAACAGGCGGTAGAGCGGAACGAGCATGACGAGCGCCGGGAACATGCTCGTCATCACGATCGCCGTCAGCAGGGCGCGGCGGCCGCGGAGCCGCAGCCTCGCCAGGGCATACCCCGCCAGCGACGCGAACAGCACGCAGATGAGGGTGGCGACGATCGACACCACGGCCGAGTTCAAGAGGAAGCGGGCGAACGGGTTCTGGGTGAACACGTCCAGGTAGTTGTGCAAGATCGGGTGCTGGGGAAGATAGGTGATCGGGATCCGGGTGAGCTCGTTCTCCGACTTGAACGAGGTGAGGACCAGCCACACCGCCGGGAAGATGCCGTCGAGGATCATCAACAGCAGGCCCAGCCGGACGAAGACGTAGCCCGCGCGTCGTTGGGTGGACCTTCTCGCGGCGCCCGTCATTCGCTGTAGATCCATCGCAGGTACACGAGGGTGACCGTCAGGCTGATCACGAACAGCACCACCGACAGCGCCGCCGCGTAACCGATGTTCAGCGCCAGCGTGCTGTTGTAGATGTACACGCCCAGCGTCTCCAGGCTGCGGCCGGGACCGCCGCGCGTCATCGCGAAGGGGATGTCGAAGGTCTGGATCGCCGTCAGCGTCCGGAAGATGAGCGCCACCGCGATCGACGGACGCAGGAGCGGCAACGTGATGCGCCAGAAGCGCTGCCAGGCGTTGGCGCCGTCGACCACCGCCGCCTCGTACAGGCTGGCGTCGATCGACTGCAGCCCGGCCAGCAGGATGAGGCCGACGAACGACGACGTCTTCCAGACGATCGTCATGTTCACGGCCGCGATCGCCGGAGTGACGCGGGCCAGCCACAGCGGCCCCTGGAACCCCAGGTGCCGTAGCACGTCGTTGATGACGCCGTACTGGTTCTGGAACAGCCACGCGAAGGTCAGGCCGGCGAACACCCGCGGCATCGCCCACGGAAGGAGAAGGGCCACCCGGCCGAGCCACCGGAGGCGCGACGCGACGTTGGCGAGCAGGGCGAGCGGCAGACCGACCACGAACGAGCCGACGACGCTCGATACGAGGATCACCATGGTGATCGAGAAGGAGTTCCAGAAGCGGCCGTCCGTCCAGCGCCCGTCGGGACCGGGACGGAAGCCGAGCACGTACAGCGACAGCAGCAGCAACGCCACGGCGAGGACTATGCCCGACAACGGCGACAGCCACCGCCTGCGCACCACCCAGATCAGGGGCGCGAGCAGGGCCAGGCCGATCAGGCGCAGCCACAGCAGGTGCGAGAGGTTCCACGTCAGGCCTTCGCCCCAGAGCATCCGGCGGAAGTTCTCGAGCCCGATGAACGGGGTCCCCCGGAACGGCTGGTTGAGGCGATTGAAGTGCAACGACTGCCACAGCACGGTCAGCATGGGATAGAGCATGACCGCGGCCAACGTGAGCAGCGCCGGCAGCAGGAAGAGCGCCCCGAGCTGGCCGTCCGACAGGTTCCCCGTACGCAGCCTGCGCCAGAAGCCGGGCTTGCGGTAGGGGGTGGTCTTTCTGGTTCCGGTCATGGGAAGTTCCCCGAACCTGGATCCCATGGGGTGGGACGGCGAGCGCCCCACCCCTTCGAGCCGTAGGGGAACGGAGCCCCTACTGCGACAGGATGTCCTGCAGTCCCGTCTGCATCTTCTTGAGTGCCTGGTCGGCGCTCAGCGAGCGCGCGAAGAAGGCGTTCATGGTGGTCCTTATGAGGTCGCTGACGTCGGGGTAGAGCGGCGTCACCGGCCGCGGCCGGGCGTTGATGATGACGTCGTAGAAGTCGGCGTACTGCGGCGCCGCCTCGAGCACGGCCGGATCCTTGTAGAGCGCCTTGCGCGCCGGGATGTTGCTGGCCTTGACGGCCAGGGTACGCTCGCTGTCCTCGCTGGCGAGGAACTGCATGAGCTTGAAGGCATCCTGCTTGTGGGCGCTGTAGGGGTTCATGGCCCACTGCCAGCCGCCCACGCACGTCGCCGACTGATGTCCTTGGAAGGCGGGAAGCGGTGCCACGCCAACCTTGCCCTTGACCGCACTGTCCGCGTCGGACTGGAAGTGCGCCCAGGCGTAGCCCCAGTTCAGCATGAACACCACGTCGCCCGCTTGGAACATCTTGCGCGAATCGTCGGTGCCGACCGATGCGATGTCGGGGATGGTGATGCCCGACGACAGCGTCTGGTTGTACCAGCCGAGCGCCTGCTTGCCGGCCGGCGTATCGATGGTGATGTTTCCGTTGGCGTCACGCCAGTTGCCGCCCGCGGTCCAGAGCGCCTCGAGGAAGGTGCAGTTGGTGCCTTCGATGGCGGCACCCTGGTAGTTGAAGCCCTGCAGCCTGGGGTTGTTCTCCCCCTTCATGACGGTCAGCGCGTCGCTCTTGAGCTCGGCCCAGGTCTTCGGCGGCTTCAGGCCGTACTTGTCGAGCAGATCCTTGCGGTAGTACAGGAACTGCGCGTCGGTGAAGGCCGGGATGGCGTAGAGCTTGCCGTTGACGGTATCGGCGTTGACCGGGCCCGGCAGGAACGAGGCCAGGTAGGTCTTCTGCGCGTCGGGGCTGGCGAAGTAGCTGTCGAGCGGCTCGGCCCAGCCGGAGGCCGCGTACTGCGCAGGTCGGACCACGTCGATGAGCATGACGTCGATCGCCGACGACTTGCTGGTGAGCACCGTGCTCAGGTACTGCTGCTGCACGTCGCTGGTCGCGCCGCCAACCTCGAAGGTGGCGTGGATGTCGGGGTTCTCTGCGTTGAACTTGTCGAGCAGCGGCCCGATGACGTCGGGGCGCTGCTGGCCGCCGATGAACACCTTGAGGTTGACCTGGGCGGCGCCGGTCGCGAGGAGCGCGGCGAACGCCAGGGCAAGCAAGATACGGGTCATTCGGTTCATGGATTCCTCCGGAAGCATCAAAGGACGTTGGCGAACGAATGGGCCTTCTACGCAGGCAGCACCTCCATCGCGGCAGGGGGACCCGTGCTGTCACGGACGATGAGTTGGGTCGCGAGCCTGACCGACTGGACGGTGCCGCCCGCCATCAGGGTGAGGAGCGCATCGAAGGCCATCTCGCCGAGCCGACGCGTCGGCTGGCGGACGGACGTGAGGGCGGGCCGGGCCACGGCGGCGAGCGGCGTGTCGTCGAAGCCGACCACGGCGACGTCGTCGGGAACGGCGCGGCCGGCCGCCGCCAGGGCGGTCATCGCCCCCAGGGCGACCAGATCGTTGTTGCCGAGGAGGGCGTCGAAGGGCGTACCGCGGTCGAGCAGCCGTGCACAGGCCTCGGCGCCACCGGAGCGACGGTCGTCGGCAGGGACCAGCAGCGCCCGGTCGGCCACGAGGTCGAAGGTCTCGACACCGGTCCGGTAGGCGCGGATGCGCCGCTCGGTGTAGCGCGAACCACGGGGACCGCTCAGGAACGCGACCCTTCGGCGCCCGAGTTGCTCGAGGTGCGCCAGCGCCTGCCACACCCCGGCGCGCTCGTTGCTGCCGATGCTGACCGCAGCCAGGCCGCGCGGGCCGGCGTGGATGGCCACCACGGGCGCACGCGCAGCGATCGATCGGTTGAGTTCCTCCACGTCATCGTCGGTGACGCTGGAACCAAGCACGATCAGGCCGTCCACACGGCCCTCCCGAAGCCACAGCGTGAAGTCGGGGCGGGGCGCGGTGGACAGGAGCAACGGGAAGCCCGCCTCCTCCGCCCTGCTGGTGACGCCGAGCAGCAACTCGCTGAAGTAGGGGTTGGCAAAGACGAGCTCGGAGCTCCGGGGCAGCATCAGGCCGACGGCCTGCGTCCGCCGCCGGGTCAACGCGCGGGCGGCCGCGTCGGGACGGTACCCGAGCGTGTCCGCCAGCTGGCGAACGCGCGCACGCGTCCCCTCTGCGATCTGGGGATCGTCCCGCAGCGCACGCGACACCGTGGACCGGGCGAGCCCCAGTTGCTCGGCGAGGTCCCTCAGTGTGAGCTTGCGCCTCACGCTCGACCGCCTCCCCGCCCCCGCAGGACCACGCCATGAGCCCCCGAGGACGATGCGGAAGTATCGTCGCAACCGGTTGCGACAACGGTAGCACAGCCCCAGGAGCCCCGCAAGGGCGGGGGCGGCGGCCACGCGGTCGCTACAGGGCGCGCTGCGCCAGGAGCCGCCGCGTCACCTCGTCGGGTGCCAGCGGCGGCGCGAAGAGGTACCCCTGGCCGAACTCGCAGCCCAGCGCGAGCAGCGTCTCGAGCTCCTCCTCGCGCTCGATGCCTTCGGCCACGGCGTCGATGCCGAGGCTCCGGGTGAGGCCGACGATGGTGCCCACCACGTCCCGATTGGCCTCGTCGGCGTCGATCCCACGGACGAACGAGCCGTCGATCTTGAGCGAGTCGATGGGGAGTCGCTGCAGGTGCTTGAGCGAGGAGAAGCCGGTCCCGAAATCGTCCACCTGGACACGTACCCCCAGCAGGTGGAGGCGCCCGAGCGCCTCGACCGCGGCCTCCGGGTAGCTCATCAGGGCGCCCTCCCCGATCTCGAGCTTGAGGCCGGACGCCGGCACCCCCGCCTCGTCGAGCGTCGTCCGGAGCACCGTGTCCACGTCCTGCAACGCGAGGTGGCGCGCCGACACGTTGACGCTCACCACCGGCGGAGGCGTCCCGGCGCCCAGCTCTCCGGCCCAGGCCGCGAGCTGACGCGTGGCCTGGCCGAGCACCCAGCGGTCGATCGCGACGATTTGGCCCGACTCCTCGGCCAGCGGCACGAAGTCCGTCGGGGCGACGAGGCCGCGCTCGGGGTGTTGCCAGCGGACCAGCGCCTCCACCCCCACCAGGCGACGCTCGCGCAACCGGTAGACGGGCTGGTACTCCAGGAACAGCTCGTTGCGATCGGGCGCGCGGTGGAGGCTGGTCTCCAGCTGCATCTGGCCGAGCGCACGCGCGTGCATGCCCTCGTCGAAGATCGCGAAGCGCGCCTTGCCCGATGCCTTGGCGCGGTACATCGCGATGTCGGCGTCTCGCAGCAACTCCTGCGGATCACGGTAATGGACGGCCGAGAAGGCGATCCCGATCGAGGCGCTCGTGAAGATGTCGTGCCCGTGCAACGTGAACGGCTCGGCGAGGGCGCTCTGGATCCGCGCTGCCGTCGCGGTCGCGTGGTCGGGGCCGTCGACGTCCTCGATGAGCACGCAGAACTCGTCCCCCCCGAGGCGCGCGACGGTGTCGGAGCCGCGGACGCAGGTCTTGAGGCGGGCGGCCAGGGCCTTGAGCAGCTCGTCCCCGGCGTTGTGACCGAGACTGTCGTTGACGACCTTGAAGCGATCGAGATCGAGGAACAGCAGGGCGAAGCGCCACGACTCGTTGCGCGAGGCGCGCGACAGGGCCTGCCGCAGCCGGTCGAGGAGGAGCACACGGTTGGCCAGGCCCGTCAACTCGTCGAACAGCGCGCCCTGCACGAGGCGCTCCTCGATGCGCTTGCGTTCGGTGATGTCGCGCGAGGACGTGACGACGTTGACCACCTCCCCATGCGCGTCGCGCACCGGCTGGGCAACGGTCTCGAGCCACACGTAGTGACCGTCGGCGTGCAGGAAGCGATACCCGATCTGGACCGTCTCCTCGCCCTCCAGCAGGCGTTGTTCCCCGCTCTCGCGCACCCGATCCCGGTCCTCCTCGTGGATCATCGTGAACGGGTCCACGCCCACCAGCGCCTCGGGCGCGTAGCCGAGAACGGTGCTCGCCGAAGGGCTGACGTAGACGTAACGCCCCTGGGGGTCGTGGAGGCAGACGAGGTCCTGCATGTGCTCGGCGAGCAGCCGGAAGCGCTGCTCGCTCTGTTGCACCACCCCGTAGAGCCGTCCACGCTCCGCGGCCACTCCGAGCTGCTCGCCAACGGCGCGCAACAGCCGCAGGTCCTCGTCGGCCGAGCCTGCAGCGCGCCCCTCGGCCACGAGGACCCCCACCACCCCGTTGCCGGCCACCAGCGGGACCGCCGCCTGCCAGGGGGCGTCCACGGAAGCTCCGCGCTCCTCGCCGGACCGCGCCCCGGCTCCGCCACCGACGAGGAGCGGCTCGCCGGTGTCGGCGACGCGGGCGGCCACCTGGGCCACGCCGGCGAGGGCGTTGCGCGCCGATGCATCGTCGTAGCCGAGCTGATGCTGCAGCACGAGCTCGCCGCCCGAGCGCGCGAACAGACCCACCCTGCGGTAGCCGAGCACCTCCACGGTCGCCGACGCCGCGGCAGCGAACACCGCCTGCAGGTCGAGCTCGCTAGCGACCGCGCCGCACACCCGGTCGAGCAGGGTCAGCTCGGCCGTCTGGCGCTTCGCGGCCTCGAACAACGACCGGTACTCGGCCGCCTGGGCGCGGCTCTGCTCCACCAGCGCCAGCCGGTCGAGGGCGTTGCCGCAGGCCAGCGCGATCGCCTCGAGGAAGCCGGCGTCCTCGCGCTCGAAGCTGCGCCCGCCCGCCTGCACCAGGGCGCTCACGACCCCGACGATCTCGCCCTCGCCGTTGCGCAGGGGCGTTCCCAGGTAGGCCACCGGTTGCGGCGCGCCGGGGGACACCGGCACCTCCGTGAGGCCGCCTGCGTCCCGGGCGTCGACCGTCCGCCCCGCCTCGATCACCTGCCAGACGAGGTCGCCCTCGCTCCGCGTCACCGGCTCCCCGCCCGCCACGTGCGCACGGCGGCCCCCGCCCGCCCTGCTCCCGACCCGCCGCAAGACGTCGGCGCCGGCATCGACCAGGTAGAGGTCGCACACGTCGGCCCGGGTCATCTCGAGCACCGCCTGCATGGCACGCACCACCACGTCGCGCCTCCGCGTCGCCCCGCGCAGGGCCTCGCTGGTGCCGACGACGGCTTCCAGCTTGGCGAGCTGCCACTCGCGTTGCTCCGCGTCACGCTGACGGACCAGGGCCAGCTCGATGCTGTTGGCGAGCTGGGCGAGGATGTCCCGGACATGCCCGTCGAAGGTCCGCGGCTCGAAGGCGCAGAACACGATCATCCCCCACGGCTGCCCCCGCAGCAGCAGCGGCTGCGCCGCGTAGGCGGCCACGGGCCCGTCGTCGCCGTCGTGCTCACGGAACCGCGGGCGCGGGTCGGACTGCAACGCCGCCAGCGGACCCCGCGCTCCCGCGACCCAGCCCGCCCCGACCAGGGCCGTCTCCAGATCCTGGTCGTGCGCGCCCGCAGGATCGAAGACGTCGATCGTCACGTCGTCGTCATCGAGGCGCAGCACGGCCATGCGATCGAAGTCCAGACCCGGGACCTCCAGGGCCAGGCGCGCCAGCACCGGGAAGAAGTCGCCGAGGTCGCCGCCCACCAGAAGGAGGCGCTCGATATCGGCCAGGAGCGCATTCATCCGTGCGGCGCGGTCGCGGCGCTCCTCCAGACGCAGCCGTTGCAGCAACGCGGCGACCTGGAGGCCGAACGCCTCGGCCATGCCGATCGCCTCGGGAGGGAATCCGTCCTCCGCGTCGAGGTTGTCGAGCCTCAACGAAGCCTCGAGACGGCCGTCCAGCTCGACCGGGACCGCGAGCGACACGGCGGGGCCGGGACCCGCCCCGGTCTCGCGCGCCGCCCGCGAGCGGGCGCCGTCGACCCCGGCGTCGAGCGCGTCCCCCCGGAGCAGGCGCGGCCCGGACCGGCCCTCAGCTCCGTGGGAGAGGTCGCGCTCATCGAACCGTACCTGCTCGAGCACGGCCGCCTCGACGCCGGTGGCGGCGGCCAGCGCGAACCCGCCGTCGGGTCCGCGTACCAGGACGCAACCTCCCTGGGCGCCGGGGATCACGCCGACGGCGCGTTCCAGCAACGCCTGGTAGAATGCGGGCGTCACGTCCTGCGCCAGGAGCTCGCGCGTCACGTCGAGGAGCGAGGCCTGGTAACGACGGTGGCGTTCGCTCGCCAGCTCGCCGTGACGACGACGCACCACGGCCTCCAGCGCGGCGGGCGCCGCTCGGAGCGTGTCGACCACGAGCGGAAGCCAGCGCGGAACCGGGACCGACCATTCGAAGGCGAGCACCCGGAGGACGCCGTCGACGGCGGAGACCGGTAGCAGGGCGACGTACCCCACGCCGATGGCGAGCAGCGCATCCCGGTCACGAGCAGGTACCTCGTCCAGGTCCCCCGCGAACCCCGGCGGCGATGCCGCCCACGCGAGCAGCCGCGACCCGTAGGGGGGGGATCCTTCGTTCCAGGCAGGGGCGTCGGGCGCCTCCCACCGCCGCGAGCGGGACGCGACCGACAGCGGACCGGACGGGCCCCGGCCGGAAGGGCCCCCGCCGTCCGATGCCCGGTCGCCGGCAGCCCCGGCAGTATCGCCCGTACCGGCCGCGTCGTCGAACTCGAGCAACGCCACCCGGCTGGCCTCGCAGGCCGCACCCAGACGGGCGAGCAGGCCGTCCACGGCGGCGGCCCAGTCCGGCTCCTCCAGGAACGCCCGAGCCGCCGCCTCGGTCGCGGCGAGCACTTCGGCGCGCCGACCGAGGGCGTCGGCCGCAGCGCGCCTCGCCGTCACGTCGCGGATGATGAGCAGCCTGCCTGACCCGGTCAGCGGGTGGCTCCTGGCCTCGTAGACCGGGCCCCCTCCGACCGGTGGCAACTCCACGGACTCACGTCCCATCTCCGCGAAGTCTCGCCGGATCGATGCCAACGGCCGGCCCAACGCACCCTGGGCGGACACGCCCAACGCCCGCTCGGCGGCGGGGTTCACGTCGAGCACCACCCCGCGCTCATCGACGAGGATGAGGCCGTTGCCGAGACCGGCGAACACGTCGCGATACTCGATCGGGCCGCTCTGCTCGGCCCAGCGCCGCTCGAGCCCCCAGGCCAGCAGCACCGCGCTCACGCCCAGCCCCACCGGCGTGAGGTCGACCGCCGAAACGGCTCCCAGTGAGAACAGAGCGTAGGCCGCCACGGCCATGGGCGGCAGCGGTGCGAGCGCCAACATACCCGCACCGGCCGGCGGCCGGGACCCTCTGTGTGGCGCGCCCACCGCGAACGACAATGCGGTGCCGGTCCCCAGGATGAACCCGGCTCCCACCCACCAGACCCAGAAGGCGATCCCGGGAACGACGCCCAGCGACGTCAGGCCGACGACCTCGACCGGTACCACCGCCCGCCACACCCAGGGCACGGCGGCGGGCGTCCACACCAGCGAGGCGGCCCCCAGCGCCGGCAGCAGCACGAGGTTCGCGACCGGGGCCGCGCGTTGGACCAGTCGGAGCGCCGCGAGCAGGGCGAGTGCCGGCACCAGCGCTCCGGCGCTGAGCGCCACGCGCAGGGCGATCTCGGACTGGGGGTCGGCGGTCCGCGTCCAGCAGAAGAGCACGGCCAGAGACCATGCCACCACGACCGCCGCGAACGCCGCGAACGTCCGCCTCCCGGGCTCCCGCCGCCGCGCCACCGCCCACGCGACCGCCGGGAAGGCGGTCACGGCCGTCAGCAACGGCAAGGCCAGCAGCATCAGCTCGAGGTTCATCGTCTCGTCCCCCAACGCACCGCGGTCCCACGGGCCGGTGGCCTCGGACCGCTCCGGTCGGGCCGCCGGCGCCCGCGGCTCGCCCGCACCGGTTCCCGACGTCGTCGATCCTCCATTGTCCCCGCGCGCACCCGGAGACCTCGTGAAATCGCGTACCTGCCCCGACGGACCGTCCCTCGCCGACGCCGCGTGCGGTAGGCTGGACGTCACCGCCCCCGACGGGGGCCGACGTGATGCCCGGAGGAGAGCCCAAGCGATGAGCAGCTACACTGGCGAACAACGCACCCTCCTGCTGGACGCCGCCGCGGAGGTCCTGGTCGCCGCCGTCGCGGCCGAACGGACCGGGCCGATCCGGTACTTCCGTGAGATCATGGCGGCCGGCCGCTACCTCTACGACGCACGCCGTCGTTACCGCGACAACGCCCTCGTGCAGGACCTCTTCAGCCATGCCGAGGAGCGCAGCGTCGATCTCGACGAGGTGACGCGCGAGAAGTTGCTGAATCGCATCGACGACGTCGGCTCCATCGTCCACGACGACGCCGAGGGGACCGAGTTCAAGCGCTTCCTGCTGGAGCTGGCCGAGCGTGTGGCCGAGGCGTCGCGCAGCGGCCTCTTCGGGCGACGCATCTCGAGCAACGAAACGGCCTTCTTGACCGAGCTGAAGGAGCGTCTCCGGCTTCCCGACGCGTAGCCTGGGTCGACGCACTCACCTGCCTTCGCCCGCGTCGAAGCCCTTCTGCCGGTGGAAGCCGGCCGTGCCCCCCTTGGGGATGGACAGGGTGCGCCAGCGATCGCCGCGCGCATGCTTCGCCAGCAGCACGATCTGACCCACGTGTTGCGCCGTGTGGGTGAGCTGACGCAGGAGCGCTCGCGGGACGCTGTGCGGCTCGCCTCGGATGCGGACCTCGGCCGAGAGATCCTCCACCGTGAGGGCGTCGAGCTCCGGGAGGGCGGCCGCCCACGCCTCGTCCCACCAGCGCAGGACCTCGGCCGCGGTCGCCGCCTCGACCTCGAACTCACCGTCGCGGTCGCGCTCCGGCTTCTCGCCGTCGCTGTGGAGGAAGTCGGTCCAACGCGAGATCATGTTGCCCCGGAGGTGCTTGACGATGACGGCCACGCTGTTGCTGGCGGCATCGGGGCGCAGGATCGCGTCCGCGTCCTCGAGCTGACGCAACGCTCCATCGCCCAGCGCCTTCTGCGATCGGAACGAGGCCTTGGTCTCCTCGAGCCACGTGCTCACCAGGGGCTGCTCCATGATCGTCCTCCTCCTTGGTCGAGTCCGTCGTGCGACCTCAGCCTACCCGACACCCGACCCCGTGCTCCGCCCGGTCGACGGCGCAGGCCCGCGGGCGCCGCGCCACAGCGCCGCGACCACGACGCACAACGCCAGCACGAGCGATCCCAGCGCCAACGGCACGTTGGCCGTCCCCGCAAGCGCGACCGCCCACCCGATGACCGGTGCCGTGAGGACCGGACCCAGGTTGGCGACCGCGATCACGAGCGGGGCGATCTGTTCGGCTCGCTGCGGGAACACCTCCTGCAGCCACGCCAGCGCGGTCGGGAACACCGGCGCGAAGGCGAAGCCCACCAGCGCGAAGGCCAGGGGAGCCAGCACGCCGACGGTCGCCGTCCACGCGGCGCCGAGCGCCAGGAGCACGGCGCCGAACACCATGTCCGCCGGACGCACACGGTCGGACACCGCCGCGGCCACGAAGCGGCCCAGCGTGAGCGCCGCCCAGTAGAGCCCCGTGAAGAACGCGGCGCGCGCGTCGCCGAGGAGCGGGGCCAGGTACGTCGGCTCCCAGCTCGCCACGCCCACCTCGGAGGCGACGTAGAGGAAGTACAGCAGCATGAAGCCCACCATCGGGCCGCGCGCGGCCCGCAACACGCCCGCGGGCACGGCCAGCGGCTCCGGCATCGGCGCGCGCAGCGCGAACACCGCCGAGAGGACGGCAAGCAGGGCGGCCAGCAGGAAGGCGGGGGCCACGCGAGGCGCCAGGAGCCCAACCAGCACCGGCCCCGCCACCGCACCCAGGCCGAACGCGGCGTTGAGGAGGTTCAGTGCGCCGGTCGAACGCGCACCGTACCAGCGCGCGAAGAGCAGGTTGGTCGCCACGTCGAGCAGCCCGAACCCGAGACCGCCCAGCAGAGCTGCGGCCAGCGTGAGGGACCAGAGGGGGCTGAGCGCCACGCCGGCGGCACCGAGCGCGAGCAGGAGCGCTCCGCTCAGCATGAGTCGGCGGTAGCCGAAGCGCGCGAGCAGCATCCCGCTGGCTGCGATGGTGACGAACGACCCCAGGAAGTGCGCGCTCACCACCGCGCCCACCTGCCCCACCCCGACGCCGAAGCGCGCCAGGAACGCCGGGAACGAGGGGCCGTACATCGCCTGCACGGCTCCGATCGAGAGGAACGTCATGGTCCCCGCGACGAAGAGCACCCTCCGCTCCGGAGTGTCGACCAGGCCGCGCAGCATGCCCTCCATCGTACGCCGGCACGTCGGCCCTGCGACACCCCGACCCGGTGCCGAAGCCGACCGGAAGGGCGCCTCGGAGCCGGGTATAATGCTCCTTCAGTGCGAGCGGGAGGCACCGACGTGGCAGACGGCATCCAACGCATCAACGAGCTGCGGGCGAAGTACCTGCGCTTCTTCGAAGGCAAGGGGCACCTGGCGTACCCCTCGGCGTCGCTCAAGTCCGACGATCCCACCTTGATGTTCACCAGCGCCGGCATGGTGCAGTTCAAGCCCTACTTCCTGGGTGCCACGCCCAAGTTCGCCGGCGTGGAGGGCGTCCACCACCGCGTGACCACGGCCCAGAAGTGCCTGAGGATCAACGACATCGAGAACGTCGGGCGGACCCTGCGGCACCACTCGTTCTTCGAGATGATGGGCAACTTCTCGTTCGGCGACTACTTCAAGAAGGAGGCGGCGCTCTGGGCGTGGGAGTTCATGACCGATCCGGCGTGGCTAGGGCTCGAGCCCGAACGCCTCCACGTCACCATCTACGACGACGACGACGAGGCCTTCGAGGTCTGGACCCGCGACGTCGGCGTGCCCGCGTCGCACATCACCCGCTGGGGCGAAGACGAGAACTTCTGGCCGGCGAACGCAGTCAGCGAGGGCCCCAACGGCCCCTGCGGGCCCTGTTCGGAGATCTTCTACGACCGGGGCCCCGAGTTCGGCTCCGAGGACGAGATCGGCCCGAACACCGGCTCGGGCGACCGCTTCGTGGAGATCTGGAACCTGGTGTTCACCCAGTTCGACCGGCGCGACGGCGGGGCGCTCGAGCCCCTCCCTCAGAAGAACATCGACACCGGTCTGGGCTTCGAGCGCCTCGCCGCCGTGATGACCGGCGCGGAGGACGCCTACGCCACCGAGCTCTTCCAGCCCACGATCCGCCGCGTAGCCGAACTCTCCGGCGTCCCCTACGGGGGCGTCGAGAGCGTGTCGCACCGCGTCATCGCCGACCACCTGCGCGCGGTCGTGTTCGCAGTCACCGACGGCGTGCTGCCCGCCAACGACGGTCCCGGCTACGTTGTCAAGATGCTCCTGCGGCGCGCCTCGCGGCACGCCTGGCTGCTGGGGTTGCACGAGAGCGTGCTCCACCGCCTGGTCGACGCGGTCGTGGAGGCGATGGGCGAGCACTACCCCGAGCTGCTCGACGGCCGCGAGCGCGTACAGAGCATCCTCAAGACCGAAGAGGAGCAGTTCCTGCGCACCCTCGAAGCGGGCATGCAGCGCGTCGCGCAGCTCCTCGACGAGCTCGACGGCCGTACGCTCGACGGCGCCACGGCCTTCGACCTCTGGCAGACCTACGGGTTCCCGCTCGACCTCACCCGCGAGATGGCGGCCGAGCGCGGCATCCGCGTCGACCGCGAGGGGTACGAGGCGGCGCGCGAGAAGGCGCGCGAGGTTTCGCGCGGCGGCCTGCCGGCCGCCGAGCTTTTCGCGGCCAGCCGCGACACCCTGGGCGCGCTCGCCGAACGCGTTGAGGAGACCGCCTTCCTCGGCTACGCCGAGCTCGAGGCCGATGCCACGGTGCAGGCGGTCCTGGCCGACGGCGAGGAGGTCGACGCGTTGGAAGAGGGCGAGACCGGGATCGTGGTGCTCGACGCCACGCCCTTCTACGCCGAAGGCGGCGGCCAGATCGGCGACAGCGGCAAGCTCGAATGGGACGGAGGCGCCGCGGTGGCGCGCTCCGCCACGCGCAGCAGCCAGGGGTTCACTCTCCACCACGTCCGGGTGGTGCGGGGGCGGCTTCGCTCGGGCCAGCGCCTGCACGCCCGCGTGGATCCGGCGCGGCACGAGACGCAGAAGCACCACAGCGCCACCCACCTGCTGCATGCCGCTCTGCGCAGCGTGCTCGGGACGCACGTCGCGCAGGCCGGCTCGCTGGTGGCGCCCGACCGGCTGCGCTTCGACTTCTCGCACCCGCAGGCCCTCACCCCCGACGAGATCGCGGCGGTGGAGACGCTCGCCAACCGCTGGATCCAGGCGGACTTCCAGGTCGATTGGAGGGTCGTCCCGATCGCCGAGGCCCGCAAGGCGGGCGCCATGATGCTGTTCGGCGAGAAGTACGGCCAGGACGTCCGCATGGTCACGATGGGCGCGGGCCGGGCGCCGGAAGGGAAGCCGCGCCGGGCGGCGGTATCGATCGAGCTGTGCGGCGGCACCCACGTGGGGCGCACCGGCGAGATCGGCAGCCTCCTGATCACGTCCGAGGAGGCGGTGTCGGCCGGCGTGCGCCGCATCGAGGCGAGCGCGGGCATGGCCGCGTTGCGCGTCCAGCAGGAGCAGCGCTCGCGCGCCCAGCGTCTCGCTCGCAGCCTGGGGGGGACCCCCGCCGAGCTCGAGGAACGCCTCCAGAAACTCCACAACGACCTCAAGCAGGCCCAGCGCGAGGCCGCGCAGCTCCGTGACCGGCTGGCCGCGGCGCAGACCTCCGCCGCGGCGGCCGCCGCGAAGCTCGAGGAGGCGGGAGGGTTCCGCTACGCCACCGCGACGCTCGACGGCCTCGACGCCGCGGCGTTGCGCAGCGCCGCGGACGCCCTGCTCGGCACGAGCGGCGCCGACCTGGTGGTCGTCGGAAGCGGTTCGATGCTGGTCGCCAAGGTCAGTCCCGGCGCCCGGGAGCGGGGGGCGCACGCCGGCAACCTCCTCCGGGAGGTCGCCAGGACGGTCGGCGGCGGGGGGGGCGGACGCCCGGACATGGCGCAGGCGGGCGTGAAGGACCCCGCGTCCCTTCCCAGCGCCCTGGCAGCCGTGCCCGACGTGCTCGGCGGCTGATCGCGCCATGGCGTCCGCCCTGCGTGCCGGCGAGCTGCCGCGCATGGTCGCGCTCGACCTCGACGGGACGCTCCTGACGAGCGACAAGCGCATCACGCCGCGTGCACGCTCGGCCGTCGCACGGCTGAGCGAGCTGGGCGTGCACGTGGTCGTGTGCACCGGTCGGCCCCCGCGCAGCGCGCTGGGCTACGTCGCCGAGCTCGCCCTCGAGCACCCCTTCGTGTGCTTCCACGGCGCCGCCATGGCCGATCCGGCGGACGGCGCGCTGCACGTCCGGCACCATCTGGACGCCGCCGTTGCGCACCGCGCGCTTCGGCGGTTGCGCGCGGCGTTCCCGGACCTGGTGGCGGGGTTGGAGACCGATCACGGCTGGTTCCTGGACCCCGCCCTGTACGCACTACGGACGTCCGAGGCCAGGCTCGGCCCCGCGGAGCCGACCGGCGTCGGCCCCATCGAGGACTACCTCGGACGCGGCGCCGTCAAGCTCTTCGCGCGGCGCGCAGGGACGGACGCGCCCACCCTGGCGGCGGCCGTCGACGATCTGCCCCTGCACCGGACCTGGAGCTCGCCCGCCATGCTCGAGATGCTCGATCCGCACGTGGACAAGCATTTCGCGCTGCAGGCGCTGTGCGCCGAACGCGGCATCGCCCGCGCCCAGGTCGCCGCCTTCGGCGACCAGCGCAACGACGTCGAGATGCTCCGCTGGGCGGGAATCGGCGTCGCCGTCGCCAACGCCGACCCCGCCGCTCGGGAGGCCGCGGACCTGCTCGCCCCGAGCAACGACGCCGACGGCGTCGCAGCGACGCTCGAAGCGTGGCTCGCCGTCGCGGCTTCGCGAGGCGCACACGAAGCGCCCACCACGGGAGGGTAGCGTGGGTTCCGTGGTCCTCGGACTCGACGTCGGACGCGCGCGCATCGGCGTGGCGCGCGCCGAGCGCGGCACCGGACTGGCCTTCGGGCGCGGCGCCATCGAGCGTCGCGGCACCGGCCCCGATGTCGAAGCCGTGCGCGCCCTGGCGCTCGCGGAAGGCGCGACCCGCATCGTGGTGGGCCTTCCCACTCCCACGCGGGGTGAGGAATCGCGGCAGACGCGCCTGGTGCGGTCGTTCGCGACGGCGCTGCGGCGCGCCGGACTCGACGTAATCCTCGAAGACGAACGCTTCACCACCGCGCTGTCCGAACGGCGCCTGCGCGACGCCGCGCTCCCCCGCGGCAGGCGCCGCACCAAGGCGGCGGTGGACGAAGCGTCGGCCATCCTTATCCTGGAGAGCTATCTGACCCGTGCGGAGGCGGAGGCCACGGCCGAACCCACGGCCGAACCCGCGCCCGGTGGGGCCGACGCCGGGCGGGACGACGTTGGCGACGGCGCGTCCGACCCCGACCCCGATCACGACCGGGACCCCGCGCCCGACGACGCGCGGGAGCGTTGACGCCGTGCCGGACGACCCCCACCCCGGACGCGATCCCGTCGACGCTCCCGGCGACCCCCCGCAGCTCGACGCCGGGAGCGCGCGCCCGGCCCGTGACGAACGGGGGCGGGCGGGACGGGACGGTCCGCCGCGCTGGCGCCGCGCCCGACCCTGTGTCCTCGGGGCCCTCGGCGCCCTGCTCGCGTTGGCGGCGGTGGGCTTGGGGGTCGCCTACGAGCTCACGCCGGTGAGCGCCGTGCCCGCGACCGTGACCTTCGACGTGAAGCCCGGCTGGGGCGGCAAGGAGGTCGCGACGAAGTTGCACGAGAGCGGCCTGGTGCGCAACGCCCGCATCTTCGAGCTCTACCTCCGCGCACGCGGGCTCGACCGCAACATCGGCGAGGGCCTCTACGACCTGAGCCCCTCGATGAGCGCGTCGCAGCTCGCCGCGGCGTTGAGGAAGGGGGGGCGCCCGCGAACCGTCCACGTGGTCATCCCCGAGGGCTGGCGGGCGCGTCGCATCGCCCAGGCGCTCCACGACGCCGGGCTCGGCACGAGCGACGCCTTCGTGAAGCTGATCCGGGCGCCGGGCGACCTGCGCCCCGGCTTCATACCCGCCGGCGACGGGCTCGAGGGGTACCTCTTCCCCGCCGCCTACGACATCCCCGTCAAGAGCTCGCCCCGGGACGTCCTGGAGCTCATGCTGCAACGCTTCGGTCAAGAGCTCGACGCGTCCACCGAGCAACAGCTCCGGTCCCGGGGGATGTCGGTGCACGCCTGGGTGACGCTGGCCAGCATGGTGCAGGCCGAGGCCGCCAACCCCGGCGAGATGCCGATCATCGCGGGCGTCTTCGAGAACCGCCTCGATCTCGGGATGCCGCTGCAATCCGACCCGACCGTCGCCTACGGGCTGGACAAGCCCCTGCCCCAGCTCGAGGCCGGCGACCTGCAGAAGGACAGTCCCTGGAACACCTACACCCGCGCCGGTCTCCCCGAGGGACCCATCGACAGCCCCGGGCACGCGGCGCTGCGTGCGGTGCTCGAGCCCGTGCGCAGCAACGACCGGGGGAAGCGCTACCTGTACTTCCTGCACGCCGAGGCCGGCGGCAAGATCATCTTCCGGCCGAACACCACGCTGCAGGCGCACAACGAGGACGTCCGGCGGTACCTGCAGGGCTCCGCTCCGTGACGACCTCGTCGGAACCCGCCGCTCTCCTACAACGTGGACGGCCGGCGAAGGGCCTGTGTCCCTCACGCCGGCTTCCGTTGACGCTCCCCGGAGAATGAGAATATCCTGCTGACAGTCGACCATCCGACAACCGGGTCCTTCGAAGGAGCGAGCCCTTGAAGTTCTTCCTGGCGGTGGCCATATGTATCGACGCCTTCACGACGGTGATCGGCAAGATCATGTGGTGGCTGACGCTCTTCATGGTCCTGGTGGGCGTGTACAACGTTCTCACGCGCTACGGCTACGGTGTCGTCGCCGCGGTCTTCGGGGACGCCGTCGCGGAGAAGGCCAGCGGCAACACCTACCTCGAGCTCCAGACGTACGCCTACGACCTGGTGTTCCTGTTGGGCGCCGCCTACGTCTTCCGGACCGACGGCCACGTTCGCGTCGACGTCATCTTCTCCACGTTGAGGGCGCGCGTCAAGGCATGGATCGACATCGTCGCGACGCTGCTCTTCCTGGTGCCGTTCAGCTTGATGGGCATCTACTTCAGCCACCGTTACGTGGCGTCGAGCTGGCGGGCCCACGAGATGAGTCCCAATCCGGGCGGCCTCGCCCGTTACCCCATCAAGACCGTCATCGTCATCGCGTTCGCCCTGCTCATCGCGCAGGGGATCAGCGAGATCATCAAGAACATCGCCTACCTGTCGGGCCGGAAGGGGTCCGGCAGCATGTACGCCAGGGACGACGAGGACCTGCAAGAAGCGAGTGCGGTACGCGCCTGATGCTCGGTCTATGGATGTTCGCCGCCGCCGTCGTCCTGCTGCTCGTCGGTTACCCGGTCGCCTTCAGCCTCGGCGGCACCGCGGTGCTGTTCACGTTCGTCGGGAGCGACTTCACCGAGAAGTTCCTCGGCTTCGGCCTCCCCTGGCACCCCATCTTCAGCGTCGCTCGCCTCAACATCCTGCCGCAGCGCATCTTCGGCAACATCATGGACAACTACACGCTGGTGGCGGTCCCGTTCTTCGTGTTCATGGGTGTGATGCTCGAGAAGTCGGGCCTGGCCGAGGAGCTCCTGGAGACGATGGGAATCCTGTTCGGCACCCTGCGGGGTGGACTGGCCATCTCGGTGGTCGCCGTCGGGGCGCTGCTGACGGCCTCGACCGGCGTGGTGGGGGCGTCCGTGGTGACGATGGGCGTGCTGGCGCTTCCGGTGATGCTCAAGTACGGCTACTCCAAGCCGCTAGCCACCGGGGTGGTGGCGGCGTCGGGGACCCTGGGTCAGATCATCCCGCCGAGCATCGTGCTCGTGATCCTGGGCGACCAGCTCGGGGTTTCCGTGGGCGACCTCTTCCTCGGCTCGTTCATCCCGGGCTTCGTGCTGGCCGGCTTGTTCATGGTGTGGGTGGTGGTCGTGGCGATCTTCCGCCCGCACGAGGCACCCGCGCTCCCCCAGGAAGCTCGCGACATCCCGCCGGGACGGCTGGCCGTCAAGGTCGTCGTCAACCTGATCCCGCCGCTCTTCCTGATCCTGCTGGTGCTCGGTACGATCTTCTTCGGCATCGCCACGCCCACCGAGGCGGTCGCCATGGGCGCGGTCGGCGCCATGCTGCTCGCCATCATCAACCGGCGCCTCACGCTGAGGAACCTGATCGACACCATGGACCAGACGCTGAAGCTCACGAGCATGGTGTTCATGATCCTGGTGGGCGCGACCGCCTTCTCGATGGTGTTCCGCGCCCTGCACGGCGACGTCGCCGTCGACAACTTCCTGACCAACCTGCCCTGGGGCGTGTTCGGCTTCGTGTTCTTCACGATGCTGGCGATCTTCCTGCTGGGCTTCTTCATCGACTTCATCGAGATCACCTTCATCGTCGTGCCCCTGATCGCGCCCATCGCGCTCCGCATGTTCGGTCCCGACATGATGGTGTGGTTCGGCGTGCTCATCGCCATGAACCTGCAGGCGTCGTTCCTGACGCCACCCTTCGGCTTCGCGCTGTTCTACCTGAAGGGCGTGGCCCCTCCGGAGGTCCGCACGGTGGACATCTACCGCGGCATCATCCCGTTCGTGGTGATCCAGGTGATCGCCGTGGTGATCATCGCCGTGGCGCCGGGCATCGTGAAGATCCTGCCGGCTCTCGCCGCCGGCCACTGACGACCCCCCCGACGTGCGAGCGCACGGGATGGACGGCCGGCGCGCCCCGTGGGGCGCGCCGGCCGTCAGGCTCGGCTCGGTTCGTGGGACTCAGGTGTTGCTGTAGATGAAGTTGAGGTACGCGAACTGGTTGATCTTGTCGTAGCCACGGACCTGCTCCATGAACGGCGTCATGGAGTCCGAGATCTTCTTGTACATGGCGTGGCTCTTGCGCAGACCGTCGTTGATCTCGACCCAATGGCCGTACAGGACCTTCAGGACCTCGTTGGGAAGACCTTGGGCTGGGCGCCGGACGCGACCAGGCGCTTGAAGGCCGCGGGATCGCCATCGGTGTAGTTCGACAGCATCTGGATGTTGACGGCCTGGGTGGCGTTGGCCACGATCTGCTGGATGTCGGCCGGCATGCCCTTCCAGGTGTCCAGGTTGACGTAGAGGCAGAACGCCGCTCCCGGCTCCTGCCACCCCGGCCCGTAGTAGAACTTGGCGGCCTTGTTGAGGCCCAGGATCTCATCGTCGTGCGGGCCGACCCATTCGGCCGCATCCAGCACGCCGCGCTGCAGCGCCAGGAAGATCTCACCGCCGGGCAGGGTCTGCACGTTGACGCCGGCTGCGGCGTACACGCGCGCGCCGAGGCCCGCCGTGCGGAAGGAAAGCCCCTGCAGGTCGGCGGGACTCTTGATCTCCTTGTTGAACCAGCCACCCATCTGCTGGCCGGTGTTGCCGGCCAGCAGCGGCTTGAGATTGTTGTTGCCGCTGAGCTCGTCCCACAGCTCCTGGCCGCCTCCGGACTCGATCCAGGAGTTGATCTGCTTGGGGGTCAGCCCGAACGGCACGGTGGTGAAGAAGGCGTTCGCCGGATCCTTGCCGATGTAGTAGTAGGAGGCCGTATGCCCCATCGCGAAAGCGCCGCTGGAGACCGCGTCGAAGACCTCCAGCCCGCCGACCTGCGCCCCCGCCTCGTAGACCTGGATGGTGACGTCACCGTTGGTCATGGCCTTGACGCGGTCGGCGATCTGTTGCGCGCCGCCGAACAGGTAGTCGAGCGAGCGCGGCCACGAAGTCACCATGCTCCACTGGATCTTGGAGCGTTGGGCGTTGGCGAACATGAGTGGCGACAGGGTCGCACCGGCCGCCACGACGCCAGCCTTCTTGAGGAAATCACGGCGCTTCATAGAACCTCCCGATGATGGTACCTTCGGTTTTCGAGCCAAGCTCAGTATAAGGATTCGCGGCCGCTTGGTGGGCGCCGACCCTGTGTACGTCGGACACGTTGGCGCTCACCTTGCAGCCGCGGGCGGCGTGTGCACGCCGCGGCGCACCGGGCACGTCACCTCTCCGGGCGCCTCGCCCTCACCGACCCCCCGGCGCCAGGGTGGTAGGTTTATTCAGGCTGCTCACCGCGGCCTCACAATCCATGCACCCCTAGGAGGGCCCTGATGTTGAAGCTGTTCGGCCGTGCTCTGGCCACCATCCTGCTCGTCGGCACCATCGGGTTGGCTGCCGCGCAGCAGCCGCTGACCGTGCGCATCGGTTTCAACCCCACCCAGAACTCCGACCAGCTCACCGCCGCGGCGAACGCCATCGCAACCTATCTGGAGAAGCAGTTCGGCGGAGCGGTCGAGGTGAAGGTCTACACGCCGACGGACTACCGCGGCCTGATCGAGGCGATGGGCTCGGGCAACCTGGACTTCGCCTTCTTCCCGCCCGACGGCTTCGTCGTGGCCAACCAGCAGGTCGGCGCACAGGTGCTGCTGAAGTCCGTGCGCTTCGGGAACCCCTACTACTGGTCGGCCATCGTGGTGCGCAAGGACAGCGGCATCACCAAGCTCGCCGACCTCGAGGGCAAGTCGATCGCGTGGGTGGATCCGAACTCGGCGGCGGGCTATACCTTCCCCCGCGCCGCCCTGATCCAGGCCGGCATCAACCCGGACAACTTCTTCTCCAAGCAGACCTTCGCCGGCGGCCACGACGCCGCCGTGCTGGCGGTCTACAACGGCTCGGTGGACGCGGCCGCGGTGTTCGCCAATGACGACCAGAACAAGTCGGGCGCCTGGACGCAGTTCCTGGACGCCAACCAGGCGAAGGCCCTGACGGCCATCTTCTACACGCGGCCCATCCCCGGCGACACCTTCAGCGTCTCCAAGCAGTTCGCCGCCGACCACCCGGCGCTGACCTACCAGATCGCGGCCGCGATCGCCGCCATCAAGGCGCCCGCCAACAAGCTCCTGGAGAACCTCTACCGCATCGACTACATGGTCCCCGCCGACAGCCAGGACTACGCCGTCGTTCGCGACACGCGCCATATCCTGGGGCTGGACAAGAAGCAGTAGCGACCGCGGGGGTCGGGCGGGGGGGCCGCCCGACCCCCGCCACCGCCCATGATCCAGGTCTCCAACCTCCACAAGGTCTTCCCCGACGGCACGAAGGCGCTCCGGGACGTGAGCGTCACCATCCCCGACGGCGACTTCGTGGCGGTCATCGGCCTATCCGGCGCGGGCAAGTCGACGTTCCTGCGCTGCCTGAATCGCCTGGTCGACCCCACCGGCGGCACCATCGCCGTGGGCGGGAGCGACGTCGCCGGCCTTCGCGGGCGCGCGCTCCAGCGCTACCGGCGCACCGTGGGCTTCATCTTCCAGCAGTTCAATCTCGTCACGCGTCTGTCGGTCCTGGACAACGTGCTCTCCGGACGGCTCGGCTACCATCCGACGTGGCGCGGCATGCTCGCGCTGTACAGCGAGCGCGACCACGAGCTCGCCCAGGCGGCCATCCGTGAGGTCGGCCTGGCGGGGCGCGAGGACGCCCGCGTCGACCAGCTCTCGGGAGGGCAACAGCAGCGCGTGGCCATCGCCCGCGCGATGACGCAGGAGCCCGAGCTGATCCTGGCCGACGAGCCCATGGCGAGCCTGGACCCGCGCCTGTCGGACGTGATCCTCGGGCTGCTCAAACAGTACAACGAGACGCGCGGCGTCACCGTCCTGGTCAACATCCACGTGATCGAGCTGGCGAAGCGCTACGCGCGCCGCGTCATCGCGTTCAACCAGGGACGCATCGTGTTCGACGGGCCCGTCGCCGAGCTCGACGCCGATCTTGAATCCACCATCTATGCCGGATCGCTGGAGGCCCTGTGATGTGGGTCGCGTTCGCCCTCGGGGCCGTCGTAGCCGTGCTGGTGGGCCTGGCCAACGGCTCCATGCGCCGTCTCGTGATCGGCGGTGGGGTCGGCCTGGCCGTGGCCTACTTCGCCTTCCCGCAGTTCGCGGCCGACGGCTTCGTCAGTCGCGACACGGTCAGCCCCACGCTGTTCGGGCTGACCCCGACCCATCCATCGCTGGCCCTGGTGCTGGTGGCGGTGCTGCTAGGCATCTCGGCCGCCCTCCTGCCGCGGCGCGTCGGTGGATCGCTCGCCGCGCTCGGCGCCGTGGGGACGGCGGCGCTGGTATGGGGTGCCCGTGCGCGGCCCGCGCAGCTCGTACAGCTGCAACCGCTTCCCGGTCTCATGGAGGCCCTGACCGGCGTCGCGATCGCGGCCTCGTTGATCCTGGTGGGCTGGGGGTCGCGTCACCTGCGCCTGCCCCTGCTGGTGGTCGGGCTCGCCGCCGGCATCCTGGCGTTCGGCTTCCTGATCTCGCCGGCCGGACACCGGCTGTTCCCCAACGCCGACGGCTACTACCGCCTGGCCCTGCCGGTCGACCGCGCCACGCAGAAGGACATCGTCGCGGAGTACAACGCCAACCTCGACACCATCAACGCGCAGCGCCAGCGCATCGGGCTGCACGCCCTGCCGCCCATCGAGTCGGCGGCCAGCCTCGACACGCAGCGCATGCCGGAGGCGGCGTCCAAGCGCGGGTACCGCGTGGTGCGGCCGTCCGAGAGCCACTACGGCGTGTGGGTCGCGATGCTTCTCGCCGGCGTGCTGCTGGGGAGCGGGGCCATGCTGGCCTGGCGCCCGCGCCTGCACGAGACGGGGGACGTGGCGGGGGGCATCCTCTACGCCGCGGTGGTGCTGTCGCTGGCCCCGGCGTTCGCGTCGACGGAGTTCAGCTTCGGCAAGCTCGCCGAGGGCTGGCCGTTCCTGGTGAAGTTCCTCGATCGTGCCTGGCCGCCCCTGTGGGCCGACCCCGGCTACGGGCAGTTCGGCATCTTCCCGCTCCAGGAGGTCGCGAGCCAGATGCTCATCACGCTCGAGATCGCGCTGGTGGGCACCTTCCTCGGCGCCATCTTCGCGGTGCCGCTCAGTTTCCTGGCGGCCCGCAACCTCACCCAGGGCAACCCCCTGATGCGGCTGGTGTTCGCACTGACCCGGGGCTTCTTCAACCTCGACCGCGGGGTCGACACCCTCATCCTGGCCCTGATCTTCGTTGCGGCGGTGGGTCTCGGTCCGTTCGCCGGCGTGCTGGCCATGGCCATCCACTCGATCGCCGACCTCGGCAAGGTCTACTCCGAATCGATCGAGAACGTCGACCGTGGCCCGATCGAGTCGCTGGAGGCGGTGGGCGCATCGGGGAGCAACGTGGTGCGCTGGTCGATCCTGCCGCAGGTGGCGCCCCTCTTCCTGGGGTGGACGCTCTACCGCTTCGAGATCAACTTCCGCGTCTCCATCGTGCTGGGGCTGGTCGGCGCCGGCGGGATCGGCTTCTTCATCCAGGACAAGATGTCCTCCGGTCGCTACGACCAGATGATCATCGCCATCCTCGCCATCGTCATCGTCGTGAACATCATCGACTTCGCCTCGTCGTGGTTGCGATCCAGGCTGGTGTGAGCCTGTCTTGACCGCGCTCTCATCGCCGCGGGATGCGCCTCGCTACAATGACCGGCATGAAACGTTCCCTGACGGCCCGCGTCCTGCTCGCCCTGGTCACTGCCGCGCTGGTCTCCGGCATCTCGAGCGCCAGCGCCCAGGGGAACTGGTTCGGCGTCCGGACCGGCTACCCGCTCGGCGTCACCATCCACTACGGCGTCGCCAATGCGCTCGCCAACGGCTTCGACCTGCGTATCAGCGGCCATGTGGTGGCGCACGGCGGTCAGGCCCGCATCGGCATCGGCCTCGACGCCATGCACACCATCGCCGAGGTGTCGCCCTTCTCCGTGTACCTGGGAGCAGGTCCCGCCATCGAGTTCGGGGCCGGGAACGCCTGGCTCGACCTGCACGCGCTGTTCGGTGGCGAGTTCCGCTTCGTCGACCTCGGTCTCCCCCAGCTGGGGATCTTCGCCGAGGGGACGTTGGGCGGGGCGATCGGCCTGTCCGACGGATCGGCGGACGTGCCGACCTTCGGGGCGGCGCTCGGCGTCAACTACCACTTCTGAGCGCGCTCACCCCGGGCCCCGGCGGCGCTCGACGAGGGCCACCAGGGCCTCGGGGTCCTGCGGCGCCAGCAGCAGCGGCGGCCCCTTCTCGAAGTGGAGGAGCACGCCGTCGCCCCGGGGCGACGCCACGATCACGCGCGCCGAGCGCGGCCCGCGCAGGCGCCAGCGCCCCACGTAGTAGCCGGGGAGCTGGCTCTGCACCGCGCCCAGGCGTGCGCCAGGCAGCAGCAACAGGTCGTAGCGCAGGACCTCGGCCCGGCGCACGCTCGCGAGCGGGATCCGGATCGTGGCGAGCAGCGTCGTGACCTCCAACGATCGCCCGCGGAGGCGGTAGTCGAGCCGGCGCGGCGCCTGGCTCAACGACCAGGTGCCGATCGCCAAGGCGATCAGCTCGAGGGCCACCACGAAGGCCACGAGGCCGCTCGACGGCTGCAGGTCGGCCGGGGAGCCAGGCCGCAGTGCCGCCCACAGGATGACGGCGGGGACGGCGAGCCCGACGACGAGCAGCGAAAGGACCGGCCAGCTGCGCGGCCGTTCGCGCCTGGGCCGCAGCTCACGCATCGCCGGGCTCCTCCTCGCCCCGGGACGCTTCCGCGTCCCGCGACGCCTCACGCACCCGCCCCGCACGTGCGAGCGCTTCCTTGAGCACGAACTCGATCTGCGCGTTCACGCTGCGCAGGTCGTCCGCCGCCCACTTCTCCAGCGCGCGGTGGACCTCCGGATCGATCCGGAGGAGGAAGCGCTTCTTCTCGGCCATGGTCGCTCGGTCCGGTCCCGGGTCCCCCCGCTCGCCGGTCAGGGCGCGGGGAGCAGGGCTCCCGCCAGGTAGGCGTGCAGGGCATCGAGCAGCGTCGTGGACAGCAGCGTCCCGGGTCCGGGAACGGCGTCGGCGGCGGCGGGCCCCTTCGTGTCGTAGAGATCGTGCTCGAGATCGGGGAGCACGAGGTACGTTGCAGCGGGCGCGGCGCGGTGCAGGGCGTCCCCGTTCGCCGGTAGGACCTGGATGTCCTTGCCTCCCTGGACGATCGCCATGGGCGCGCTCATCTTCGCGGCCAGCTGCGCGGGGTCGACGTCGATCTCGATGCGCAGCAGCCCGGCGGCGTGGGCGAAGGCCGCCGCGATCGGGTTGTTCGCCAGGTCGCCGGTCAGCGCCAGACGCGTGCCCGTGCTGGCCCGGATGGCCTCCATCGCCTGGCGCGCCTGGGCCTCGGTGGTTGCGATGGCGGCCTGCGACGCGCCGTTCCTGCGTGCCTGGCGCACCAGCTGGTCCACGACCAGCTGCCCCAGCGGCAGCCCCGGCGACTCCAGCAGCACGACCGCGTCCGGGTCGACGTAGCCCTTGGCCGTGGCGTAGAGCGCCACCAACCCGCCCTCGGAGTGCCCGATGAGCCCGACGCGGCGAGGGTCGATGTCGGGTCGGGAGCGAAGCAGCGCCACCCAGTCCGTCGTGTTCTGCGCGTACGTCGCCAGCGTCACGGCGTTCCCGTCCCCCGTGCTAGCCCCGATGCCGAGCTTGTCGATGCGCAACACGGCGTATCCCGCGCAGCCCAGGTCGTACGCCAGCTGGCGGTACATGCCGTTGGTGATCAGGGGGGGCGCGTTGCCGTTCCGGTCGACCGCCCCGCTCCCGGGGATGAGGAGCAGCGCCGGAGCCCCGCGGTCCGGGCGCGCCCGCGGCACCGTGAGCGTGCCGGCGAGCGACGCGCCCGTGCTCTGGGTCTGGACCTGCTGCTCGGCGAAGCACGAGCGCTGCGCAAGGAGGTGCTTCTCGAGGGCGGCACGTGCCGCGTCCGCCTCGGTCCGCTGCCGCGCCGCGGCCGCGCGCGAGGACGCGGTCTCCAGGGTGTAGCGCAGGCCGACGACGGGCTGCGCGAACTCCACGATGGTGCCGCCGTCATCGAGCCAGAGCGTCAGGCCGACCTTCTGCCCGGCCACGTCGAGGGTGGCGTCGAACCGCTCCGCCGTGACCGACGACCCGCCCACCTCGATCGCTTCCGGCCCCTCGGCCGTGAACGTCACCGTTCCGGTCCGGGCGACCTGGGGAACGAGCACGTCGAAGCGCTGCGGTTGCGTGGCCTTCGGGTCGAGCCGTGACGCGACGAGCTGCCAGCCGTCCAGCATGCTGTTGTCGAGCACCACGACGGGCCCGGGGAGGGGCACCTGCACCGTCTGCCGAGCGCCACCCTGGTCGATGACGAACGACGCCTGCCCGTTCTGGAAGGTTACGTCCATCGACAGCGCGCTGCCGCGCGCCGTCCCTTCCAGGTGGTAGCTCTGAGCCGTGCCGTCGGCGTTCACGGCCAGGCGGTCGGTGAGGTCGGCCAAGCCCGTGAGGTGGAGGCTGGAGGTGCTCACGGTGCCGGTCGCAGACGGGGCGAGCCGGAGCTCGAACGACCCCAGGTCGGACCCGGCCTGCCCGATGGCGTAGCTCCGGGCCTGCGCGCCGGCCAGCCCCAGCCACAGAACCAACGCGCCCAGAACGAAGATCTTGTGCATCACGACGTCCCTTCGGGATCAGCCGGCGTAGAGCGTCCCCGTGTTGACGACGGGGGTGCTCGCCTGCTCGCTTGTCAGCGCCACCATGAGGTTGTTGGCCATGGCCGCCCGCTTATCCTGGTCGAGCTCCACCACGCCCCGGGAGGCCAGCCCGTCGAGCGCGTCCTCGACCATGCCCACGGCGGCCTCCACGATGAGCCGCCGCGCGGCCACCACCGCCTGGGCCTGCTGACGGCGCAACATCGCCTGCGCGATCTCGGGCGCGTAGGCCAGATGCGTCAACCGCGCCTCGATGACGTCCACGCCGGCCACCTCGAGGCGGGCGTCGAGCTCCTCCTTGAGGGCGTGGGCCAGCTCCTCGGGATTCTCGCGAAGGCTCTGCCGGTCCTGGCCGCTGGCGTCGTAGGGGTAGCGCGTCGCCAGGCTGCGGATCGCGGTCTCGGCCTGGATGTCGACGAACTCCTCGTAGTCGTCGACGTCGAACACCGCCTTGGCGGACTCCACGACCCGCCACACCACCACGGCCGCGATCTCGACGGGGTTGCCGTCGGCATCGTTGACCTTGAGCTTGTCACTGTTGAAGTTGCGGACCCGCAGGCTCACCCGGCGCTTGCTCGTGAAGGGGTTCGTCCACCAGAATCCCGGCAGCCGCACGCTCCCGACGTAGCTCCCGAAGAACACCAGCACGCGGGCTTCGTTGGGCTGCACCGCGAAGAACCCGGGGGCCAGCAGGGCGGCCAGGACCCACAGCGCCGATCCCAGCACGATCCCCGCCGGCGCATCGTGCGCTGCGGCGACGACGAACCGCCAGGCGCCGACACCCGCCAGACCGAGGACGAAGACGAGAGGGGGGAAGCCGTTGACGGCCAACGCACGCTTCTCTTGCACACGAATCATGACGCCTCCTTTGGCATCACTATGATATCACTCCGATACCATATACCCGGGACGCGCGCCCCTCCTTCGCGTTGTCAGGTGCTCTCGGCCAGCAGCCGCAACCCCCGCAGGGTCAACAGCGGATCGGTGACGTCGATCCTCCTGGTGTGCGGCTTCACCACGTCCGCGAACCCCCCGGTCGCGATGACGAAGGGAGCACCGTGCTCGTCCACGATCTCGGCGGCGAGCCGGTCGACCATGCCGTCCACCATGGCGGCGTAGCCGAACACCAGCCCCGACTGCAGCGCACTCACCGTGTTGCGGCCGATGGCGCGCTCGGGGGCCACCAGATCGACCCTCGGCAGCTTCGCGGCTCGCGCGAAGAGCGCCTCCGCCGCGACCCCCGGCCCGGGGGCCAGGGCGACCCCCAGGAGCCGGTTGGGCCGGACGACGACGTCGAAGTTGGTGGCGGTCCCGAAGTCGACCACGATGAAGGCGTCCGCCTCGTATTGCAGGGCCGCCACGGCGTTCACCATGCGGTCGGCTCCGACCTCGCGCGGGTTGTCGGTGGCGACGTCGAGCAGCGGCGCAACCATATCGGACGTCACCAGCCGCACCGAGACCCCCCAGTAGCGCTTCAGCGCGTCCGCCAGTTCCGGCGCCACCGGCGGCACCACCGACGACACGATGGCCCTGTCGGGCGGCTCGAGCCCCTCGAGCTCGAACAGCCTGCTCAGCAGCACGGCGTACTCGTCCGCCATGCGCATGCGTTCGGTGGCCACGCGCCAGGACGCGATCAGATCCTCGTCGCGGTACACGCCGAGAACCGTGGATGTGTTGCCGACATCGACGGCCAGGAGCACGGCGCGAGTCTACCCCACCGCTCCCCCTCGCTCCTCGTCGCCGGGGCGCTGATAGACTGCGCCCCATGAGCGTCAAACCGGACTGGTGGATCCGCGAGCGTGCCGCCGACGGCATGATCGACCCCTTCGAGGACGGGCTGGTGCGCGAGGGCGTCATCAGCTACGGCCTCAGCAGCTTCGGCTACGATCTGCGCGCGGCCCCGGAGTGGCGCATCTTCGTCAACGCCTTCAACTCGGTCGTGGACCCCAAGCACTTCGACACCCGGAGCCTGGTGGAGTTCGAGGGCGACGAGTGCATCATCCCACCCAACAGCTTCGTGCTCACGCGCTCGGTGGAGTACCTGCGCATCCCCGAGGACGTGATGGTGCTGGCGCTCGGCAAGTCGAGCTACGCGCGCTGCGGCATCGTCGCCAACGTAACGCCGCTCGAGCCGGGGTGGGAGGGCCACGTCACGCTCGAGCTCTCCAACACCACCCCGCTTCCCGCCAAGGTCTACGCCAACGAGGGCATCGTGCAGCTCGTCTTCTTCCAGGGCGACCGGCCCAACCAGACCTACGCCGAGCGCAAGGGCAAGTACCAGGGACAACGCGGCGTCACGCTGCCGCGCCTGTAGGCGCCGGGGCGGCACGCCGGCGTCAGGCGTCGCTGTCGTCGCTCAGGTCGACCGCGGGCAGGCGGATGGTGAAAGCGGTGCGGCCCGGGGTCGATGTGACGTCGATGGAGCCGCCGTGGTGCCGTGCGATCTGCTCGGCGATGGCGAGGCCGAGACCCGCGCCCCCGCCGGCTCCCTTGTAGAACTTCTCGAAGATGTGGGGCAGCACCTCCCGCGGGATGCCCGGCCCGTCGTCGGTCACGCCCAGCACCACGCTGCCGTCGTCCAGGCGCAACGAAACCTCCACACCTGCGCCGCCGCCGCTGGCGCGCACGGCGTTGGCCACCAGGTTGCGCACGAGCTGACGCAGCCGCTCCGGGTCGCCCAGCACCAGACCGCCCGCGGCGGAGCGTACGCGCACCCCGGGGAACTCCTCGGCGACCGGCTGCAGCACGTCCTCGGCAGGATCCACCAGATGGGTGGAGACGTCCTCGGGCACCAGCTCGCCGCGCGAGAGCTGCAGCAGGTCCTCCACCAGCCGGTTCATGGTGCCGCTGACGCGAAGGGCGTCCTCCAGGTCGCGGCGTGCGCGCTCGTCGCCATGACGCTTGGCGCGCTCCAGGAAGCCCTGCAGGCTGGTGAGCGGCGTCCGGAGCTCGTGGCTGGTCTCGGCGAGGAAGGCACGCTGCGCGTTCATGGCTTCCTGCAGCCTGCGCAGCAACCCGTTGAGGCTGAGGGTGAGCCGACCCACCTCGTCGCCCGGGCCGTCGTAGGGGATGGGGTCCAGACGCTCCGGCCCGAGCGCGGCAGCCAGACGCGACAGGCGTGCGATGGGCCGGAGCGCCGCGGCCGCCACCAGATAGCCCACCACTGCGCTCAGCAGCACCAGCGCCAGCCCCGTGAACAGCAATGCGCGCGACAGCCCGGCGAGCGCCAGGCCGATGTAGCTGGGGTCCGCCAGGACGGCCACCTCGCCCACGTCGAAGGGCGCCAGTGCAGCCTCCATGCGCTTGCCCGCCAGACGCCCGCCCCACAGCAGGCTGCCCGAGCGCGCCGACGCCACATCCGACGGCGGGATCGCGGCCTGCGCCTGCTCGAACTCCGGCTTCGAGGCCACCAGCAGCATGCCGTTGGGGTCGTACACCTGCACCACCACGCCGCCGGTGGGACCGGTCACGCGGGTGCGTGCGCTCCCCTGGCCGCCCTCACTGTAGAGCGTGGCCACCGCCGAGGCGTCCTGCCGCAGAGCGTTGCGCAAATCGGCGTAGAGGCTCGAGCGCACCACGAAGTACGCGGCCAGGATCGCGACGACCGTCAGCACCGCGATGGCGAGCCCAACCAGCACGGCCACGCGCCAGGTCAGCGGCAGGCCGCCGGTGCGGAGCGGCCGCGCCTTCATCGGGCGGATGCCACGCGGGCCGGCCCGCGCGCGCGGAGCGGACGGGGGCCCTGGTGCGCGCTCCGGTACGGGTTCGCGACGGCGTCGCGGGTACGGCCGGCCACCGTCAGGACTTCAGCGCGTAGCCGATGCCCCGCACCGTCCGGATGACGCCGTACCCACCGGCGTCCCGCAACTTCCCGCGGATGTTGGCGATGTGCACGTCCACGACGTTGCTGGAGGGCGGAAGGTTCTCCCCCCACACGTTGCTCTCGATCTCCTTGCGGCTGTACACGCGTCCCGGTTGGCTGGCGAGGTAGGCCAGCAGGTCGTACTCGCGCGGGCTCAGGCGCACCTCGCCGTCCCCCCACAAGACCTGCCTCCTGACGGGATCGATGGTCATGTCGCCGACCTTGCGCGTGGACCCCAGGCTACGCTTGCGGAGCTGCACGTTGATGCGCGCGACCAGCTCCTCGACGTGGAACGGCTTGGCAAGGTAGTCGTCGGCGCCGGCATTGAGCATGTCGACCTTGGTGTTGAGCTCGTCGGCTGCGGTCAGGATGACGATCGGCGTGTCGCCGGTCCGACGCACCCGCCGTGCGATCTCCTGGCCGCTCAGGTCAGGCAGGCCCAGGTCGAGGACCACGAGGTCCGGCTCCGCCTCGCGGATGGCCGAGAGCCCGCGGATGCCGCTCTCGAAGGCCAGGACCTCATAGCCGGCATCCTGCAGCTCCAGGGTGAGCAGCCGAAGGATGTCGACGTCGTCTTCGACGATGAGGATGCGCTTGTGCGACATCTAGTCCCCCGTTCCGGGCGCGATGGCAAGGGTGATGTCGCGCTGCTCGAGCAGCGAGCGGAGCGACACAGGTTGGTCGCTGTCGGGGAACCGCAGCAGGATGTCCTTCCCGTCGACGCTGATCCTCCCGCTGATGGCGCGGGCGCCGCTCAGCGCGGCCGCACGCTCGGCCCGGGTCGCGTCGGGAGGGAAGAACAGCAGGCGCAGTTCGGTTCCGGGCGCGGGCGCGGTCGGGAAGGTGAGCCGCGCGTCCTGGATCCGTGCGCTGGCGTAGACCGTCAGCAGGTCCGGGGACACCAGCCGCACCTCGGTGCCCGCCGGCAAAGCGGGGAGGCCGAGCACGGACTGCGCCACGAGCAGGAACACCCCCGCGCTCATGACCGCCACCTCGGCATCCCTGCTCCGTTCATGCCCCCATGCTAGCAGCACGCCATGAATACGCTGCAGGAGCGGCTTAAGGGAATCTTCATGGGTCCGCTCCGGCGCCGGGGGCGGGCCGTGACCGCCGCGTCCGGCGGGCAGCCCGGCTCCACGCACCCGGACCCCTAGAAATACGCTCGGGGAGGCATCAAAGTGAATGACCTAACCCCGCGCCGCCGTGCCGTCGGTCATCATGGACGCGGTGTGAAAGCACGCGGGAGAGGGGCGAAGAGGGCGGCCAGCGCCGCGAAGGCGGCGCGCACGCGCCCACGAGCCGAGTCGGACGCCTCCCCGATGCACCTCACGAAGGGGTCTCGCATGAGCCATCCACCGGTCCCGTATCGGGCCGCGCACGCCTCCACCCGGCCGCACCACGTCCCCACCGCCGCGAAGCCACCGTCGTGGCGCCTGCTGGGTGCCGCGCTGGTGGCCGCGGCACTCCTCCTCGGGCACGGCATCGGCCATGCGCAGAGCTTCGACGCCAACCGCTACTACCAGCATTGCCTGCGCTTCGAGGCCGGGGGCGATCTCGAGACGGCCCGTCAGAGCTGCCTCAACGCCCTGCAGATCGACCCCGGCATGGTGGACGCCACGCTGGCGCTCGCGCGCATCGAGCTCGAGCTGGGGATGACCGGCTCCGCCGACCAGCGCCTCCGGCAGATCCAGGACGAGACCACCAGCGCCGAACCGCTGGTGCTGCTGGCCCAGGCCTCCGTGCAGCTCGAGCGCTTCACCGAGGCCGACGCCTTCCTCCAGCGGGCGCGCGACCGGCTCGAGAAGCGACCCAACCGGCAGCTCTCGGCGAAGGTCGCGTTCCTCCGCGGCGAGGTCGACGAGCACCGCGGCCTCTACAACGCCGCGCTCGCCGCCTACGGCAACGCCGTCGAGCAGGATAGCCTCAACGTCCAGTACCGCCTCGCCGAGGCCAGGCTGCGCCTCGACCTCGGCGATCCCGCGACCGCGCGCGACCAGCTCGAGGCCTACATGAAGCTCTCGGGTGACACCAAGAACCCGGACGTCCACGCCCTCATCGGGTCCGCACTGTGGTCGATGGGGGACCTCACGGCGGCGGCCGGCGAGCTCGAGACGGCGCTGGCCCTGCGGAGTTCTCGGGACACCACCGCCCAGGCGGGCGACCTGCGTAAGCTCGCCCTCATCTACTACGCCAAGGGCGAGGTGCAGTCGGGCGCCCTGGCCTTGCGCGAGGCCACCCGCCGCGGCAACCTGCAGGACCTGCTCGTCAGCAACGGTCTGCTGTGGCTGCTGCTCCTGCTGTTCCTGGTGGCGGTCCACCTGGTCGGCGAGAGCCGCATCGCCAACACGACCACGCTGGAGGTCGTCGAGGGGCCTCAGGAGTGGAGCGTCGGGCAGGCCTACGGCGTGCTGGTGGCCAGCCTGATGCTGGCTGCGCTGGCTGCGCTGGTGTACAGTCTCGCCGTGTACAACAACGCCCTGGCGTTCCTCACGCCGCTGCAGGAGACCGACGTGCGGGCGGTGTTCCTGATCGCCCTTTCGCTGCTCCTGGTCGGGCTGACGTGGCGACGGGCCAGCATGAACGGCTGGGATCCGGTCGAGCGCCTGCTCGGCAGCGGCGAGCAGGCCATGGCCGGGATCGGCCTGGGGATCCTGCTGCTCGCCGCCGTGCTGGCCTACCTCACCTACGCACCGCGAGGCGGCCTGCTGGGCCCGTTCTACCTGGACCTCACCCACCTGACGCCGCTGGTCATCGCTGCGCTCGTGCTGCTGCCGCTCACGGAGGTGTTCTTCCGGGCCTTCCTCATCCCACCGCTCCGCAGGCGCTACGACGCCGGCATCGCGACCATCGTATCCGCCGCGCTGTACGGCCTGACGCTGGTGACGCCCGTCGCGCTGCTGTTCGTGTTCGGGCTGACGCTCGCCGAGGTGTTCCGCCGCCGCTCCAACGGCATCACGCCGCTGCTGGCGCAGCTCGTCCTGAATGTGGGGCTGGTGTTGGCCGTGGCCTTCAGCCCGTGGGCGCGTAGCCTCTTCCTGCCCTGAGCCCACCCCTCACCGCGTAGCCTGGAAGCATCGTGGTCGAGGACCTGTCGATCGGGCTGTTCTAGCTGTCGCGCGGCCCTGGCCACCCGTGCGTTCGCTGCGGGCCGGGACCGCCTGCCCCTGCGTGGCAGGCAGGAAGCGCCCCGACGTCAATACGGTAGTCCCAGACCGAAGGCCAGCCACCAGCCGTCGGCGTAACCGCCACGCACCCCCAGGCGCACCACGCCGTCGTAATCGATCACGGTGTCGGCCCACAGGCCTATGTCGCCCCCCACGCCCACGCGCGAGGCCCATCCGCCGCCAGCCCCGGAGGCCGGCCCGGTTCCCCCCCACAGACGCAGCGTAGGCTCCACGTCGACGCGCTCCAGCGCGGCGAGGCCGTCGGCCCAGCGCCAGCGCACGGGGACCGACATGCGCGCCCCCAGCGAGGCAACCGCGGCCAGGTCGGGGAGCGCCACGGGAACGGGCGGGAAGGGGCGGTAGCCCGCGCTCAGCGCCAGCCGCGGGTGCACCGCCGGGGCCACGTCCGGCCACCACTGCGCGTCCGCCCACACACCCGCCGACGGGCCGGAGGCTCCGTAGCTCCAGCGTGCACGCGCCGCGAACAGCTCTCCCCCGGTGACGGCACCGAAGACGTCGGCCGAGCGGGCGTCGGCAACCGCATCGACGCCCGCCTCCGGCCGCAGGCCCGGCAGCGAGGGGGCCCCGATGAGGCTCGCGGCCACCTCCAGCGAGCCCGCGAAGCGTCCCACGGGCGCGCGCAGCAGCGCCGCAGCCTGCACCCCGTAGGCGGTCTCGTCGACCGGGCCGAGGTACGCACCGTGCGGCCACGAACCGATCCGTACCGCCACCCCCAGGGGGGGAGGCGGGCCCGGAGCGGCGACCGGGTTGGGCATGTTCCAGGCGTAGCGGACCGAGCCGTACCCTCCCGCCAGCGGGCCCCGTAGCGCCGTGTCGTACCCCACCGTGAGGTCGAGCGCGTGGCGCGCGCTGTCGTCCAGCCCCAGCGCCGTGATCTCCAGGCCGCCACCGAGCGGCCGCAGCGACAGGCGCGCGGCGCTCGGCCACCAGCCGTAGGGAAGCAGGCTCGGCCAGGGGCTGTAGGGCGTGTCGGGGTAGCCCCCCTGCACGGGGCGCGCCGGCGCGCCGGTGGCTCCCGCGGCGGCCCCCGATCGGCCCGGGGTGTCGGCCGCCCCTCCGTTGCCCGGAACCGCCGGACCGGCCCCACCGGGCCCGGCCGGCGGGGCGGCGGTCTCGAGCGGCCCGGCTGCCAGGGGGACGAAGGCCAGCGCGAAGCCGTCGGCGCGCACGGTCCGGAACAGCGCCCCGCCCGCGACCGGCACGGGGTCCTCCGCGCCGCCCAACGCACGGGTCAGCGCCGGGCCGGGGCGCAGCAGGCCGGCCGAGACCCGCGCGCGGTGCAGCTGGAAGAGTCCGGACGCGTCGCTCGTGTACAGCAACGTGTCCTCCCCGACCCAGCGGGGCGCGAGCTCGCTCGAGCCGTCCGAGGTCAGGAACCTGGGGCCCTCCGGCCCCAGCAGGGCGAGGTCGACGCCGCTCGCCCGGTACAGGCTGAGGGCCACGCGGCCGCCGGCACTCACCGCCAGCCCGACGATGTGCGTGCCGGCCGGCGCGGTCCAGACCGCGCGCTCCGCGCCGCCGACGCACCAGCGCCGCAACGACGCGCCTTCCGGCACCGAGTCGCGCACGTAGAGCACGCAGCCCGCACCGTCGGCACGGGGGAAGAACGCGTGGGCGCCCCGGGTGAGCCGCCGGACCGCGCCGCTGCGCGCGTCCAGCGCGAACAGGTCGCTCTCGAAGCGCCCCGGCGCGCGTCCCACCGCCGCGAACACCAGCGTGTGGTCGCCCAACCAGGTGACACCGGTGGCTGCGGGCACCGTGGGGAGGGTTCGGGCGCCCTCCAACCGCCCCGCCCGAGAGGTGGCCAGCCGCACGCCGCCGGCCACCGGCCAGGCCAGCGTGTGCCCGTCGGGGGCCAGGGCGGGGGCGCCGAGCGTGGCGGAGGCAGGCACGAGCCCCGGTTCGATGCGCAGATCCGTACGCGCGCGCGCCTGGGCGGCCAGGTCGGCCGACCAGGACGCCCATTCGGCCCCCAGATCGGTCCCCGCCGCACGCTTCCAGGCCGCATCGAACGGCAGCAGGTAGGCGCCGGCCTGGAAGACGTGGAGGGTGCGCACCAGCGCGTCGAATCCGTGGGCCTTCACGAGATGGTCGATGAACGACGCGCCCAGCAGGTAGCGGGCGCGTCCCCCGGGCCAGCGCCGGTAGCTGATCAGGCTCACGTCGGCCAGGGAGGGGAAGGGTCCCTGCGCAGCCAGGGTCCACAGCACGGCACGGGTCCGCGCGTCGTGGAGCCGTCCGCCCGGGCCGCCCGTGGATTCCACCCAGGTGGCGATCCCCTCCAGCAGCCATGCCGGCGGTAGGACGGCCGTGCCCTGGCCCACCAGCCCCAGACGGGGCAACGCGGCGCGACCGGGCGGCAGGCGGGTATCGGTGAGCTGCACGAGGTGCGTGATCTCGTGGCGCAGCACCAGCTCGGTGAGGTCCGGGCCGTGGAAGCCGACCGTCCCGTCGAGTGGGAACAGCGGCCTGAAGGTCACGTGCGGCCTCGGCAGCGGCAGCGCGAAGGCATTGAAGACGTCGTCACCGCCCTGCAACCGGATGCGAATCGGGAACGGCGCCCGGCCGAAGAGCGCGGCGACCCGTCGCAGCTCGACCTCGGCGGCGGCCGCGACGCGCTGGGCGTAGGCCGCGAGCGCGGGATCCTCGTACAGCACGTCGACGTGAGGGGCGTGCACGACGCGGGCGGCGACCGCATGCGCGCCCGGCGCGACGGTCAGCACGAGCGTCGCCAGGAACGTCACGACTCGACGCCACCCGCGGGCTCCGACCGAGACAGGCATGGCGCAGTATAGGTTGGGCGGGCCCACGGGACCCGGCGGTCCGGGGGCCCCGGCCGCAGCGGTCCCGGGCGGCGCCGGCGGACGCCGCGGCCGTCAGTCGCGGCCGCCGCGGCGCAGCTCGTCGAGCAGGTAGCGCGTGCCCCGCCACTCGATCTGCCCCCTGCGGAGCGCCTTCGCCGCCGACGCCACCGCGGCGTAGACGAGCAGCATCACCCCCACGGGGTGGAGCACGAACAGCCAGGGGCTGTGGCGAAGCCGGCGTGCGTTGTAGGCGTAGACGAACGCCACGGTCGTCACCACCAGCGCGTAGACGCCGCGCGTGAGGCCGCCCGCGAGCGGAAGCGCCACGAAGGGCAGCACGTTCGTCACCAGCAGCGCCAGCACCACGGCGCCGAGGCGCACCGTCGAGTACCCGAGGCCGGCGAAGGCGTTCTTGTCGAGGCCGCGCAACGCGCTTCCGAGGTCCGGATACCACTCCACGGCCACGTCATCGGCGCCGAACACCGCCTCCTGCCGGAATCCGGCACCCTTGAGGAGGCGACCGAGCGCGAGGTCGTCATCGGGGCGCAGGCGGATGGCGGCGTGCCCGCCAGCCCGCCTGTACGCTTCGGCCCGCAGCAGCGCGAACGCACCGATCCCGATCGACGCCCTGCTGCGCTGCGCGCCCGCCCGCCAGGGGCGTGTATGGACGGAGAAGAGCAGCCCGAACGCGGCGACGAACGAGGCGAGCAGCACGCCGCGCGCCTCCAGGCGGGGAAGCACCACCATATGGTCGAGCCTGCGGTCGACGGCGTAGGCGAGCGAACGGCGGAGGGCTCCGGGCGCGAAGCGCACGTCGGCGTCCGTGAACAGCAGCCACTCGCCCGTGGCCACCTCGGCGCCGCGCTGCAGGGCATGCGTCTTGCCCAGCCACCCATGGGGGAGCTCGCTCACGGTGATCACGCGCACCCGCCCGTCGTCCCGCGCCGCCTCGGCCGCCACGGCGCCGGTCCCGTCGGCGGAGCGGTCGTCGACCACCACCACCTCGAGTCCGGGCAGGTCCTGCGCCAACAGGGTGCGCAACGTGCGCGGCAGCGCTTCCACCTCGTCCCTCGCAGGGATCACCACCGACAGGGACGGCCACGCGTCCGGCACGGGCGCGGACGCCCGTCGCAGGCTCGCCATGCTGCGCACGCCCAGGGCCCAGTCGAGCGTGAGCGCCCACCATACGGCGAGGGTGGCGACGGCGAGGGCGAGGAGCATCGTCGTCCACGCTACCTCCGGTGTCCCCGCGCTACCGCTCCGGCGGCTACCGTGCGGGCGGCCGCCGTGCGGACCGGTAGAATCGGGCCCGTGCCGATCCTCGCCGTCGACAAGCCGCTGCACCTCAGCTCCCACGACGTGGTCGCCCGCGCCCGGAGGACGCTGGGGACGCGCAGGGTCGGCCACGCCGGCACCCTGGATCCCCTGGCGACGGGCGTGCTCGTCCTGCTCACCGAGGCCGACACCAAGCTCTCCCCCTACCTGACCGGCAGCGACAAGGACTACCTGGCCTGGGTCGCGTTCGGCGTCGGGACCGCCACCTTGGACGCCGAGGGGCCGATCGACGCGGAGGCCGACGCCGGCGGCGTCGGTGCGGACGCGGTGGCCGCGGCCCTGCCGCCCTTCCTCGAGCTGACCGAGCAGCGCCCCCCGGCCTACTCCGCCATCAAGCGCGAGGGCGAGCGCAGCTACCGGCGCGCCCGGCAGGGCGAGGTGGTCGATCTCCCGCCTCGACCCGCCGGTTACCGGCGGGTCGAGCTGCTGGCGTTCGCCGCCGAACGCGCACACCTCCCCGAGCGCTTCGCGCCCGGCCCGGACGGACTGTGGGTGCCCGCGCCCGACGGCGCGCTCCTCGCGTTGCCGCCCGTGCTCGCCGCGGCACCTACTGCGCTGGTCACGCTGAGGGTCCGGGCGGGAACGTACGTACGGGCCTTCGCCCGCGATCTCGGAGCTGCGCTGGGCGTGCCGGCCCATCTCGCCGGCCTCGTCCGCACCCGCGCGGGCCGGGTCGGCCTGGAGCAGTGCGTCGCGCTCGAGGCCCTCCACGACGCCCGCGCGCTCGCCGCCCGCGAGGCGCTCCCCTACCCCGCGGTGAGCCTGGACGCGGACGCGGCCCGGCGTGTCCGGCAGGGACAGCGGCCGTCGCTCCGTTTCGAGGGGCGCGTCCTCCTGCTCGACCCGGCGGGCCGGCTGGCGGCCGTGGCCGAGGCGAGCGAAGGACGGACGCGGCTGCTGCGGGTGTGGCCCGGGACCGTCGACCCGTGAGCCGGCGCCTCGCGGTCGCTGGGTCCCGAGGCGCGAAGGACACGCCACCGCGGGCACCGGCGCGCGCGGTAGACTGACCAACGGATTCTCGTGGACGAAGGCCCGGGAGCCGGGATGGTCCGGCGATCCGAGCGGGGAGACCAGCATGGACATCGGCATTCCCAAGGAGATCAAGGCCCAGGAGTACCGCGTCGCGGCCACGCCCGGCGCGGTACACGCGTTCGTGGACGCCGGACACGGCGTCTTCGTGGAGCGCGGGGTGGGCGTCGGCAGCGGCTTCGAGGACGAAGACTACACGGCCGCCGGCGCCACCCTGGTGGACACGGCCGCCGAGGCCTGGGCGCGGCGACTCGTGCTCAAGGTGAAGGAGCCCGTCGCCGGTGAGTTCGGCTACCTGCGCGACGACCTCATGCTGTTCACCTACCTTCACCTGGCCGCCGCCCAGCCGCTCACGGAGGCGCTGCTGGAGAGCGGCACCACCGCCATCGCCTACGAGACCGTCCAGCTCGACAACGGCAGCCTTCCGTTGCTCACGCCGATGAGCGAGGTCGCCGGACGCATGGCCACGCAGGTCGGGGCGCACCACCTGGGCAAGTTCCTGGGCGGGCGCGGCGTCCTGCTGGGCGGCGTCCCCGGCGTCGAGGCCGGCGAGGTGGTCATCCTCGGCGGCGGCGTGGTGGGCACCAACGCGGCCAAGATCGCCATGGGCCTCGGCGCCCGCGTCACCCTGCTGGACATCAACCATGCGCGGCTGCAGTACCTCGACGACGTGTTCGGCGGCCGCGTCCAGACGCTGGCGAGCAACCTGGCCAACATCCGCGCCATGGTGGAGCGCGCCGACCTCGTCGTGGGCGGCGTCCTCATCCCGGGCGCGCGGGCGCCCCACCTGGTGACCCGCGACATGCTGGCGCTCATGCGGCCGGGGAGCGTGATCGTCGACGTGGCCGTGGACCAGGGCGGCTGCATCGAGACCATCCACCCGACCACGCACGACGCTCCCACCTTCGTGGTGGACGGCGTGGTGCACTACGGCGTGGCCAACATGCCGGGCGCGGTGCCCAACACCAGCACCCGCGCGCTCTCCAACCAGACGCTGCCCTACGCGCTGGCGCTGGCGACGGGAGGCACGTCCGCCCTCCTGGCGGACCGCGCGCTGCTGCGCGGGCTGAACACGCACGCGGGCCGTCTCACCTATCTCGCCGTCGGCGAGGCCTTCGGGCTGCCGACCGTCGATCCGCAGGAGGCCCTCGCCACCCGGACGCACGTCGCCTAGAGGCCGCGACGCCTCGAGGCCACGCCGCGGCTCTCAGCGCAGGCGCGCCAGCGCACGCCGGATGAGCGCCTCCGCCGCATCCTCGGGGAAGTCGGAGACCAGCTCGGCAACGGTGCTCTTCACCTGCGACTCGCGGTAACCCAGCGCCATCAGCGCCTCGGCTGCGTCCTCGCCCGCGCCCGTCAACAGCTTGCGCGGTCGGCGGTCGCCGCCGGGCCCTGCCAGGAGCTCCTCGGGGATGCGGTTCTTGAGCTCGAGCACGATGCGCTCCGCCGTCCGCTTCCCCACGCCGGGGGCGCCGGTGAGCAGCGCCGGGTCCTGGTTCAGCACCGCCGACGCGATGAGGGCCGACGGCAGCGCCGAGAGAACGGCCAGGGCGAGCTTCGGTCCCACGCCCCCTACCTCGATGAGACGCCGGAACAGCAGCAGGAGGTCGCGGTGATGGAAGCCGTAGAGCACCGGCGTCTCGTCGCGCACGGTGAGGTGCGTATGAAGCACCACGCGCTCGCCGACGCGGCACTGGCCCAGGGTGGCGGCCGGAGCCCACGCCTCGACACCGAACGCGCCGGCCTGCACCACCACGCTGGCCTCGCGTACCTCGCGCACCTCCCCCTCCAGGAAAGCGATCACGACTCACCGAACAGCGGCGCGAAGACGATGTCGTAGCCGACGTCGGCGAGGCTCGCGCAGCCGCTGAGGCGCATGCCGTAGTGGAGCTCGGCCACCAGGCCCTCGAGCGCCCGGTCGCTCTCGACCACCACGGCCTCGGCGCCCACCGCCAGGTACCGCAGCACGTCGATCCCGTCGCGCACCGGACCGCCCGCAACGATCAGCAACATCCCCGCCACCGCATCGATGACCTCGGGGAGCAGGTCGACCACCGCTGGGCTGCCCAGGTGGAGCCCGGCATGGCTCTGCAACACCACCGCCTCGAGCCCGGCCTCGGCGACCACCTCGGCGTCCGAGGGGCCCGCCACGCCGAACACCCACAACGGGCAGCCGGCCGCGGCGCGCAGCTCGGCGAGGTCCTCGCGCGAGCGGGGACGCCAGGCGCCGCGCCCGAACGGCGGCGTGTCGGCCAGTGGGGCCATGTCGAGGCCGATGGCGGGGACTCCGAGCTCGCTCAACCGGCGGACGGCCGGCATGAGGTCGCCCATCTTCGCGGGGCGCAACAGCGCGACGGCGTCGGCGGGCGCATGGTGAGCGGGATCGGCCAGGACCGCATCGGCGTCCACGACCTCCAAGCCGGCCCCGGGCCCGGTGGCGTCCGCCCGGCGGCGGGGCAGCAGAGGGCTCGCGAGGACCCGTCCGAGCAGCGTGGTGCGCGTGTCGATGTCGTGCACCTCGTGCAGCAACCGCGGGATGAGCTGATAGCCGTCCAGGGCGGCAAACTCGCCTTCGTTCACGGCGCCATCATAGCAGGCCGGCCGGGCCCGCCGCGATCCAGGACGTTGCGTCCAGCACGGGACGCGCCGCCCTTGACACGCCAGCATGCCGCGTCTAGAATCCGGCGGTGGCCAGGCCCGGCCGCCCGAGGAAGGACCCACCTTGATCACCCTGGACCGCATCGGCAAGGCCTTCGACGGCGTCCGCGCGGTCGACGACCTGAGCTTCGACGTCGCGGCGGGCGAGGTGTACGGGCTCCTCGGCCCCAACGGCGCCGGCAAGACCACCACCCTCCGCATCCTGGCCACCCTGCTCGTGGCGGACCGCGGGAGCGCCCGTGTCGCCGGCTTCGACGTCGCCCGGCAGGGCGAGGCCGTGCGCCGGTCCATCGGCGTGGTGAACGGCGGGATGGGCCTGTACGACCGCTTGACGGGCCGCGAGGTCCTCCACTACTTCGGACGGCTCTACGGCATGGCGGCGCCCGCCATCGACGCCCGCATCGCGGAGCTCGACGACCTGCTCGAGCTGGGCGACACGCTGTCGCGGCGCGCCGGCGGCTACTCCACCGGCATGAAGCAGAAGATCGTGGTCGCCCGGGCCGTGCTGCACGACCCGCCCGTGATCTTCTTCGACGAGGCCACCAGCGGGCTGGACGTCGTCGCCAGGCGCGCCGTGCTCGACTTCGTGCGTCGCTACCCCAGCGAGGACCGCGCCGTCCTCTACTCCACCCACGTGATGAGCGAGGTCGAGGAGCTGTGCGACCGCGCCTGCATCATCTACCGCGGCAGCAAGATCGCCGAGGGGACCATCCAAGAGCTGACCGAGCAGGGGGCGGGCTCGAACCTGGAGGACGCCTTCTTCCACCTGGTCGAAGGCAGCGGCCTGCGCCGGACCGACGCCGAGGTGACGCCGTGAGGCCGTCGATGATCGGGCGCGTCGCGTCCAAGGAGATCCTCTCCACGCTCCGCGACCAGCGCGCCATCCTCTCCAACCTGATCATCCCCCTGATCGTGCTGCCGGTGATCATGCTGGGCCTCCCGCTCCTCCTGGGGGGGCTGTTCCAGCGCGAGCAGACCACCGTGACCTCGGTGGGCGTCCTGGGCGAGGCCAACCTGCCGCCCGCCCTGAAGGCCCTGCTGGAGAAGCAGAACGTCCGCCTCACGTCCGTGGCGGACCCGGAGACCGCGGTCCGTGACGGCACGGTCGCGGTCGCGATCAGCGTGCCGGACGGCTTCGCGTCCAGCGTCGCCGCGGGGCACCGCGCCGACCTGACCGTCTACAGCAAGAAGGGCAACATGAAGAGCGAGCTGAACGCGAGCAAGGTGCAACAGGCGGTCGGCGCCTACACCCAGCAGCTCGTGGCGGCGCGCCTCCAGAAGGCGGGGCTCGACCCCGCCATCCTCCAGCCCGTCCACGTGCGGTCGGTCGACGCCAGCTCCGCGGCCGAGAAGTCGAGCGGCCAGCTGTCCTGGCTCATCCCGTTCTTCATCGCCATCTGGACGCTCACCGGCGGGCAGATGACCGCCATCGACGCGACCGCCGGCGAGAAGGAGCGCGGCACGCTGTAGGCCCTGCTGGTGACGCCCATCCGCCGCAGCGAGGTGGTGATCGGCAAGTTCCTCGCCACCCTGACGTTCGGGCTCAGCGCCGCGGTGATGGCGATCGTGGGCTACGTGGTGGGGGGCGCGACCCTCGGCTCGGTGTTCCAGCCACGGCTGGGCGCGCAGGCCAGCGACATGGTGCAGGTGATGGGAGGCTCGCTCGACATCTCCCTGCCTTCGGTGCTGCTCCTGCTCGTCAGTGCCCTGCTGCTCGCCGCTACCATCGCCGCGCTCCTGCTGGGGATCACGCTCTTCGCGCGGTCGTTCAAGGAGGCGCAGAGCTACGTGGCGCCGCTCTCGTTCCTGCTCATCCTGCCCGCCGTGGGCCTGCAGTTCAAGGACCTGCTCGGCTTCGGCGAGGGCGTCTACCTCGTTCCCATCTTCAACGCGCTGGTCCTCATGGACGACATCGTGAAGGGGACGGCCGCGGCGGGGCACGTGCTGATTACGTGGCTGACGCTGCTGGTCGTCATCGCGCTGCTGCTCGTGTTCGCCTACCGGAACTTCCGCCGCGAGGGCGTCATCTTCCGCGTGTGATCGAACGGGCGTGAACGATCGGGCCCGAACGCGCGGGCCCGATCACGCGCACCACTCACGGCGCGGTCGGACCGCCGTGCCCGGCGAGCGCCGACTGCCGGTAGGGGGTGTCCTCCGCCGGTCCCGCGGGCAACCGGCCGTAGACGCGCGCCAGCTCGCGGAGCTGATCGGCAAGCCAGGACGGCACGTCGTCCCACGTGACGCGCCACGACCAGTTGCCCGACGCCTGCCCCGGCGTGTTCATGCGCGCTTCGCTCCCCAGCCCGAGCGCGTCCTGCAGCGGGAAGATGGCCAGATCGGCCACCGAGGCGATCGCGAGCCGGAGGAACTCCCAGGGCACGTTGTCGTCGCCCCGGCCCAGGTAGCGGCGCACGAAGTCGCGTTCGGCTTCCGGGGCCTGGGCGTACCACCCTGCCGTGGTGTCGTTGTCGTGGGTGCCGGTGTAGACGACGCAGTTGCGGGGATAGTTGTTCGGCAGGTAGGGGTCAGAGGCACCCCCCGCGAAGGCGAACTGGAGCACCTTCATCCCGGGCAACGCGTTGTCGTCGCGCAGCCGCTCGACGGCCGGCGTGATGACCCCCAGGTCCTCGGCGATGATCGGAAGCTCCCCGAGGCCCGCCGCCAGCGCGTCGAACAGCGCCTGGCCCGGGCCCTCCACCCACCGCCCCTTCACCGCCGTGGGCTCCGAGGCCGGGATCTCCCAGTACGCCTCGAAGCCGCGGAAGTGGTCCACCCGAACGATGTCGAAGAAGTCCAGCGTGGAGCGGAACCGGTCCAGCCACCAGGCGAAGCCGTGCTCGCGCATGCGGTCCCAGCGGTACAGGGGGTTGCCCCAGCGCTGCCCGGTGGCGCTGAAGTAGTCGGGCGGGACGCCGGCCACGACGGTGGGCTGCCCGTCCTCGTCGAAGTGGAACAGCTCGGGGTGCGCCCACGCGTCGGCGGAGTCGAGCGCCACGAAGATCGGGATGTCCCCGATGATGCGGATGCCGCGCTCCGCCGCGTAGGCACGCACCGCCGACCACTGCTGGTAGAACCAGTGCTGCCACAATGCGTGCCGGCGAACGGCGGACGCCAGATCGGCCCGTGCGCGGTCGAGGGCGTCGGGTCGGCGCAGCCGTACGGGCGCCTCCCAGGTGTTCCACAGCGCACCGCCGTGCGCCTCCTTGAGCGCCATGAACAGCGCGAAGTCCTCGAGCCAGCCGCGCTCGCGCTCGCGGAACGCCTCGAAGGCCTCGCGTTGCGGCCCGGACGCGGCCTGCTCGAAGCGCTCCGCCGCCCGCGTAAGCAGCTCGAGCTTGGCGGGGATGACCGTTCCGTAGTCGACGCGGCCCGCCGGCCCGCCAGCGAGCGCGCGGGCGTCGGCGGGTCCCAACCAGCCCTCGTCGGCCAGCAGCTCCAGGCCGAGCAGGTACGGGTTGCCGGCGAAGGAGCTGAACGACTGGTAGGGGCTGTCGCCGTAGCCCGTCGGGCCGAGCGGCATCACCTGCCACAGACGCTGCCCTGCGGCCTCCAGGAAGTCGATCCATTGGAAGGCCGCGGGGCCCAGCTCACCGATACCGGTGTCGCCCGGCAGCGAGGTGGGGTGCAACAGGATGCCGGCGCTGCGGTCGAATGCCACGTTCTAACCTCCGGGTCGAGGGGGTGAGACGGCGTCCTCGGGGAGCCGCCCGAGCTCGTCGAGCACCTCGCCGGCGCTCGCGAAACGGGCGCCGGGATCCTTCGCCAGCAGGCGCGCGAGCAGGGGCTCGAACGGCGCTAGCCCCGCATCGATGCTCGACGCGGGGAGCGGTGTCTGGTCGCGGTGCGCGCCGAGCACTTCGGCCACGCTGCCGGTGAACGGCACCTGGCCGGTCAACCCACGGTACAGGATGACGCCGACGGCGTAGAGGTCGCTGCCGGGCGTCACCGGTCGACCGCGCGCCTGCTCGGGACTGAGGTAGGCGATCGTGCCGGCCAGGGTGGGGTGCGGCTGCGGCTCCCCGACCCGCACGGACAGGTCGAAGTCGACCAAGCGCGCGTGGCCCTCCTTGTCGACGAGGATGTTCTCGGGCTTGACGTCGCGATGGACGATGCCGCGGTCGTGCAGATAGCGCAGGCCATCGAGGACGCCGCGCATGGCGCCGAGGAAGGCGCCGCGCTCGGTCGGACCCGGAAGCCGGCGGCCGAGCCGCTCTCCCGGCGCGAAGGGCATGAGCACGCCGGGGAAGCCCGCGAGCTCGACGCCTTCCTCCACCGGGTTGAGGTGGGGATGGTCGAGGCCGCGACCGATGGAGAGCTCGCGTTCCGCGCGCTCCCGGTGGGTGGGCGGGAAGAGCTTGACGGCCTTCACCACACGACCGTCGCTGACGAGGTAGACCCGCGCCAGCGCACCCTTTCCGATCTCCCGGAGCACCTGGAGACCCATCCCGAAGCGCGTCCCGATGACGTCCACGCGCTCCCAGGATAGCCGACGGCGCGTCGGGGTCGCTGCGAGGGTTCCTACTCGACGCCGGCGGCCCGCCGCCGCAGCGCCGACGCCTCACGTCGCACGAGAGCGCCCCGGCCGCCGGCGACCGCGCCCGCCTCGACCGAAGGGTCAGCGCCGGATCAGGACCCCTTCGCGCACCAGCGCGGCGAAGGCGTAACGTTCGAGCTCCTGCTCCGTGGCCGACGTCGGGACCCGCAGCAGGAGGTGGCGGAAGCCAGCGCGGAGCGCGGCGGCGCGGGTGCGCCGCACGAAGGCATGGGCCTCCTCGCGGTAGACACGCACCTCTTGCGGCCCCACCTGCAACCGCTCGCCGCTCTCGATGTCGACGAGCTCGAGTTGCCCCTCGGAGGGCTCGAGGTCCCCGTCGCTCATGACCTGCACCAGGCTCGCGTCGAGTCCGCGCGCCCGCAGCGCGGCCAGTGCGCCCTGCAGCGGCGCGTCCTCGAGGAAGTCCGACACGACGAGCGCCAACGCGGCGCTACGCACCGGCGGCAGCTCCAGCGCGAAGCGCTTGAGCGCGCTGATCGGCGCCGCGCCCTCGCCCCGCAGCGTCTCCGCCTCCTCCAGGAAACGCCAGCTCTTCCCGATCGCGGCAAGCCCCTGGGCCGTGCGACTCCCGCGGCCGTCGAGCAGGTGGACCTGCGTGGGCGCGTCGCGCTGCGCCACGTACACCAGCAGCTGCGCCAGCAGCCGGGCGTAACGCGCCTTGCCGCCCAGGAGCATGCTGGCGCTGGTGTCGAGCACCAGGTGCAGGCGGATGCTGCGCTCGGCCTGGAACAGCCGGGTCATCAGCCGGCCGGTACGGGCGTACACCCGCCAGTCGACGTAGCGTAGCTCGTCGCCGAACTGGTAGGCGCGGAAGTCGTGGAACTCGACGCTCTGGCCGGGTTCCGACGCCATGCGCTCGCCGGACTCCCGGCTCAGGGCGCGCGACGCCAGCGCGTACCGGTCGAGCAGCGCGCGGCTGCGTGGGGTGATCACGCAGGCCCCCGCTCACCCCGCCCGCTCAGCGGCCGGCCCGGTCGACCCGTTTGACGACCTCGTTCAGGACGCTGTCGGGGTCCGCGCCCTCCACCTCCGCCTCGAAGCTCAGCAGCAGCCGGTGGCGCAGCGAAGGGAGGACGGACCGCCGTACGTCCTCGAGCTCGACGTTGGGGCGGCCGGCCGCCAGCGCGTATCCCTTGGCCGCAAGGGTCATGGCCTGCGCGCCGCGCGGGCTCGCGCCGAGCCGCACCAGCGCATGCTCGTGGGTGCCCTCGACCAGGGCCACCACGTACTCGAGCGCCGCGTTCGCCACGGGCACGGCGCGGAGCATGGCCTGCAGCTCGAGCAGCTCGGCGCGGCTGAAGATCGGCTCGAGCGGTTCCGCCTCGACCCCGGTGGTGGTGAGCAGGATGCGGCGCAAGGTATCGGCGTCGGGGCGATCGATCTGGATCTTGAACAGGAAGCGGTCGAGCTGGGCCTCGGGCAGCGGGTAGGTGCCCTCCATCTCGATGGGGTTCTGCGTCGCCAGCACCAGGAAGGGCTCGTCCAGCAGGTAGCGGGTGCCCGACGCGGTGACCGCGCGCTCCTGCATCGCCTCGAGCAGCGCCGACTGCGTCTTGGGCGTGGCGCGGTTGATCTCGTCGGCGAGCAGCACGTTGGTGAACACGGGCCCCCGCTGGAACTCGAAACGCCCTTCCCCGCCGCCCTCGATGAAGACCGTGGTGCCGGTCACGTCGGCCGGCATCAGATCGGGCGTGAACTGGATGCGTCCGAAGGTCAGCCCCGTCGCGTCGGCGAACGTCCGGACCAGACGCGTCTTCCCGAGCCCCGGCGCACCCTCCACCAGCACGTGCCCACGCGCCAGCGCCGCCACCAGGAGGTCCTCGACCACGCGCTCCTGCCCGAGGATCACGCCGCCGATGGCTCCGGCCAGCGTTCGGAACTTCTCCTGGAAGGCGCCGGGCGCCGCCTGCGCTGTGCGCGTCTCCATGCACGGCCTCCTTGCCGATGTTGCGACAAGCCTAGCAGCATCGGACGCTTCGCCGCGCGCCCTCGAAGCGGCGAATGCAACGGGGAGCGGCGGGGCACGCGGAGTAGACTGACCGCATGACGCCCCGCCACGGGAGGGTGACGCTGCGGCCTCTGACGGACCTGGACAACGTCGCCTGGCGCCGGATCCAGAACCACTTCCGCGATCCCGAGATCGCGCACCTCAACGGCACCCCTCCCAACCGGATGCCGCTGTGGTTGCTCAAGCGCGTGCTGAAGGCCGACGCACGCCGCCCGGATCGGGCCACCTTCGGCATCTTCGACGAGGGCGACAGCTACATCGGGACGATCGAGCTCTACGACGTGCGCGGCTCGAGTGCGACGCTGGGCATCATCATCGGCGAGCGCAGCCACTGGGGGCAGGGCTACGGTCCGGAGGCCATCCACGCGCTACTCGCGCTGGCGTTCCGGGAGCTCGGGCTCGAGCACGTGAGGCTCAACACCTTCGGCGACAACGTGCGTGCGCAGGCGGCCTTCAAGAAGGTCGGCTTCCGCGAGGTCAGCCGTAGCAGGGTCGCCGGCGGCCGTATCGACGTTCACATGGAGCTCTACCGCGGCGCCTACCTGGAGGCGCAGGGCGGCCGCTCGACGACGGTGCCGGCAACCCAGGCGCAGCGCCGCCTGGCCTGAGCGCGTGCCGCTTCCCGGCCGCGCATCTCAATCGCCGGCCGCCGACCCCTCCTCGAGGAAGAACGCCTTGACCGCGTCGGCGGCGGCGGGCCCCACGCCGGGGATCGAGGCGATCTCGGCAACGTCCGCCTCACGGAGCTGGTCGATGCTCGAGAAGTGGGCCAGGAGCGCGTCCCTCCGTTTCGGCCCGATGCCGGGAACGTCGTCGAGCAGGCTGTGCGTCATCGCCTTGCCGCGGCGCTGGCGGTTGTAGCCCACGGCCGTGCGGTGCGCCTCGTCGCGCACGTTGATGAGCAAGCGGAGTGCCGGATGCGTGTGGGGAACGAGGATATCGCGCCCGTCCTCGGCCAGGAGGGTCTCCTGCTTCTTGGCCAGCCCCACCAGCGGGATGCCGACGCCGGCCTCGTCGAGCGCGCGCCGGGCCGCCGACATCTGCCCCTTCCCGCCGTCGATGAGCAGCAGGTCGGGCGGCGGCAACTTGTCGGCCAGGCTTCCGGTGAAGCGGCGGAGCACCGCCTGGTGCATGCTGTAGAAGTCGTCGGGCTTGTCGAGCCCACGGACGCGCAGCCTGCGATAGGCGCTCTTCATGGATCGGCCGCCCTCGAACGTCACGATGCTGGCCACGGTGTGGCTCCCCATCAGGTTGGAGATGTCGAAGCCCTCGATCCGCCAGGGAGGCGACTCCAGCTCCAGGAGCTGCTGCAGCTCCCGGACCCCGGGCGCCTCGCCGCGACGCTCCAGCAGCGTGATCTCACCCTCCACGCCGGTCCGCGCGTTGCGCTCGGCCATGCGCACCAGCTCCACCTTGTCGCCGCGTTGCGGCGTACGCAGCTCCACCCGGCGCCCCGCCCGCTCCTCCAGGAACGCCTGCCACACGCCCGTGTCCAGGTCCGTCTCGGGGACGAGCACCAGCGGCGGCACGTGCGTCGCCTGGCCGTAGTAGTCGGCGAGCACCCGTTCCAGGATCTCGCCGTCCCCCGCCCTGGCGGCTTGGGTGAGGAAGCGCTTGTCGCGGCCCACCACCCGGCCGCGACGCATCTGGAACAGCTGGACCATGGCGTAGTTGCCCGCCCGCGCCAGGCCCAGGAAGTCGAGCTCGTCGCCGCGGGCGCTCACCACGCTGCTGTCGTACCCGGTGAGGCGGCGCAGGGCGTCGAGACGATCGCGGTAGGTGCCCGCCAGCTCGAAGTCGCGGCGCTCCGCGGTGGCGCGCATGTCCGCTTCGAGCGCGTGCGCGGTCTCCACCACGCGCCCCTCCAGGAAGCTCCGGACCTGCCGGACCACGCGCGCATACGCCTCGGGGTCGGCCGCGCCGACGCAGGGGGCGTGGCAGCGGCCCATGTGGAACCGCAGGCAGGGCTTCTTCCGGGTCCCCATGGGCACGCCGCTGTTCCGCCGAAGGGGGAAGATCGCGTAGATGAGCTCCAGCACCCGCCGCACGGCCCCGGCGTTCGGGTACGGACCGTAGTAGGTGCCGCCGTCCTTGACCACGCGGCGCGTGAAGATCAGCGTCGGGAAGGGCTCGGCCGTCAGCTTCAGGAAGGGGTAGCTCTTGTCGTCCTTGAGCAGGACGTTGTAGTGCGGCTTGTGGCGCTTGATGAGGTTCGCCTCGAGGACGAGCGCCTCCACCTCGCTGCTGGTGACGATGAACTCGAGCCGGGACGCCTCGCGCGTGATGAGATGCGCCTTCACCCCGGCGTGCCGGCCGAAGTAGCTGCGTACCCGGTTGCGCAGGTTGATCGCCTTGCCGACGTAGAGCACGGTGCCGTCGGGACCGTGGAAGAGGTAGCACCCGCTGTGGGTCGGGACCTCCGGCAGATCGCCTCGCTTCACGTCGTCAGTGTACCTTCGGCCTTCACCGACGCCCGTTGCCCTCCCCGACGACGATCGCACGCGGGAAACGGCCAGGACACGGCACCGGCACGGGACGTTCGCCACTTGGCCACCCCCTCCCCCCCGGCGGTAGCCTCGCGGTGTACGGACGATGCGAGACCGCATGCACGAGTCGAGGCGCGTATCCGGCGGGACCGCCCCCCCTTCCAACCCCGGGGGCGGGCCGTGCCGGCACGCGCGGCACGCGTGGCGGCCGCGAGGACGGTCGGCGGGACGCCCGCGAAAGGGAGGTCGGTCCAAGTGGCGAAGAAGTGGGTCTACCAGTTCAACGAGGTAGGCGAGGCCGAGGCCCATACGGGGAGCTGGGACGAGGTCCGCGCGCTCCTGGGCGGCAAGGGTGCCAACCTCGGCGACATGACGAGGCTGGGCGTGCCGGTGCCGCCAGGGTTCACCGTCACCACCCAGGCGTGCAACGCCTACCTGCAGGCGGGGGAGCAGTTCCCCGAGGGCATGTGGGAGCAGGAGATGGAGGCGCTCCGGCAGGTGGAGAAGGACACCGGCAAGTCCTTCGGTGATCCCGCCCGGCCGCTGCTGGTGTCGTGCCGCTCCGGCGCGAAGTTCTCCATGCCGGGGATGATGGACACGATCCTCAACATCGGCCTCAACGACGAGGTGGCCGAGGGGCTCATCGGCCTCACCGCCGATGCCCGCTTCGTCTTCGACTCTTACCGCCGGCTCGTCCAGATGTTCGGCAGCGTCGTACTGGGCGTGCCCGACGAGGTGTTCGAGGCCGTCATCACCGCGCGCCGCAAGCGTGCGGGGGTGCAGCTCGACGCGCAGCTATCGGCCGACGACTGGCGCGAGGTGACGCGCAAGTTCAAGGAGATCGTCAAGACCTACACGGGCCAGGAGTTCCCCGAGGACCCGGTCGACCAGCTACGTCTGGCCACCGAAGCGGTCTTCAGGTCCTGGAACGGCAAGCGCGCCATCGACTACCGCAACGCCAGCGGCATCCGCCACGACCTCGGCACGGCCGTCAACATCGTGACGATGGTGTTCGGCAACATGGGCGACGACTGCGCCACGGGCGTGGCCATGACGCGCAACGCCACCACCGGCAAGCCGGAGATCGAGGGCGACTACCTCGTCAACGCCCAGGGCGAGGACGTGGTGGCCGGCATCCGCGCCACCCGTCCGGTGCAAGACCTCCGGGTGGACATGCCCGCCGTCTTCGAGGAGTTCAAGGCCATCGCCGGCCGGCTCGAGACGCACTACCGCAACATGCAGGACATGGAGTTCACCATCGAGCACGGCAAGCTGTGGCTGCTGCAGACGCGCGACGGCAAGCGCTCGGCGCAGGCCGAAGTGCGCATCGCCGTCGACATGGTGGAGGAGGGGCTCATCACCAAGGAGGAGGCCGTGCAGCGGGTGAAGCCCGAGCAGGTGGACTTCTTCCTGCACCCCCAGCTCGAGCCCGAGGCCCGCAAGGCCGCCAAGAAGGTCGCCACCGGCCTCAACGTCAGCCCGGGAGCCGCGGTCGGCCAGGTGGCCTTCGACGCGGACACCGCCGAGCGCTGGGTGCGTGAGGAGGGCCGCGACGTCATCATGATGCGGCCCGAGACCAAGCCCGACGACGTGCACGGCATGCTGGCCGCCAAGGGCATCGTGACGAGCCGCGGCGGCCGTACCAGCCACGCCGCGCTGGTGGCGCGCCAGTTCGGAAAGCCCGCCGTGGTCGGCATCAGCGATCTCGACATCGACCTCGAGTCCCGCGAGATGACGATCCGCGACATCACCGTCAAGGAGGGCGAGTACATCTCCATCGACGGCACCGTGGGCGAGGTCTACGTCGGCAAGGTGCCCACCGTCATCCCCGACATCAGCAACCCCTACCTCAGCAAGATCCTCGACTGGTCCGACGCCATCCGCGTGCTCGGCGTCAGGGCCAATGCCGACTACCCGGCCGACGCCGAACGCGCCCGCAGCTACGGGGCCGAGGGGCTGGGGTTGGTCCGCACCGAGCACATGTTCTTCGAGCCCGAGCGCCTGCCCACCGTGCAGAAGATGATCATGGCGCGCAACAGCACCGAGCGTGCCGAAGCGCTCGAGGCGCTGCTGCCCATGCAGCGCAAGGACTTCGAGGGCCTGTTCCGGGCCATGAGCGGGCTCCCGGTCATCATCCGGTTGATCGACCCGCCGCTGCACGAGTTCCTGCCGTCGCACGACGAGCTCATCCGCGACCTCGTCGACCTAAAGGTTCAGCTGCAGCACTTCCATACCCTCAGCGAGGTCGACGCGGCGCTGGCCGTCATCCGCGAGAAGTCGGACCACCTGGACCGCGTCTCGGAGCTGCGCGAGGCCAACCCCATGCTCGGCACCCGCGGGGTGCGGCTGGGGATCCTCATCCCCGAGCTCACCCGCATGCAGGTGCGCGCGATCTTCGAGGCCGCCTGCAACGTCAAGCGCGAGGGCGTCGACGTCCGGCCGGAGATCATGATCCCGCTCGTGGCGCATGTGAACGAGCTGCAGCTCCAGAGACGGGCCCTGGAAGAGGAAGCCAAGGCCGTGATGGAGGAGTACAACACCACCGTCCCCTACCTCTTCGGCACCATGATCGAGGTCCCGCGCGCGGCGCTGACCGCCAGCGAGCTGGCGGAGTCCGCGGAGTTCTTCAGCTACGGCACCAACGACCTGACGCAGACGACCTTCGGGGTGTCGCGTGACGACGCCGAGAAGGGGTTCCTGATGTACTACCTCGAGCACGGCGTCCTCGAGGAGAACCCCTTCTTGTCGATCGACCCGCAGGGCGTGGGACGCCTGATCGAGATGGGCACCAAGCTGGGCCGTGCCACCCGCCCCGACCTGGAGGTCGGCATCTGCGGCGAGCACGGCGGCGATCCCGCTTCGATCCATCTCTGCCACGAGCTCGGGCTCGACTATGTGAGCTGCTCGCCGTTCCGCGTGCCGATCGCGTGGCTCGCGGCGGCCCACGCCGCACTCCGGTACGGCCGCCGCGGTCAGCTCGCCGGCGGCAGCAAGCCCGAGGACGCGCCCACAGAGGACCCCGTCCCGGCCTGAAGCGAGGGACCGACCGTCCACGGAGGGAGGGCGCCGCCCCGCTGGGCGGCGCCCTCCACGTTCCCGCTCCACGTTCCTCGTAGTCGCGCCGCCGGTCCCGGCGACGGCCCTCGCCCTAGAGGTCGAGCATCATCGCTTCGGGCGTCTCCAGCAGCTCGATCACCCGGCCGGTGAACCGCGCGCCCTCGGCTCCGTCGACCAGTCGGTGGTCGAACGACAGGCTCAGGTAGAGCATGTCGCGGGCGACGATGCTGTCGTCGGCGAGCACCACCGGCCTGCGCTTGATGGAGTGCACGCCGAGGATGGCGGCCTCCGGGATGTTGATGATCGGGAAGCTGAACAGGCCGCCGAGGCTGCCGATGTTGGTGATGGAGAAGGTGCCGCCGCGCACGTCGTCGGTGGTGAGCTTGCCGTCGCGGGCAGCGACCGCCAGCCGGTTCACCTCGACCGCGACCTCCAGGATCGTCCGCCGGTCGACGTCCTTGACGACGGGAACGGTCAGCCCCGCCTCGGTGGCCACCGCCATGCCGAGGTTGTAGTAGTGCTTGCGGACGATCTCTCCCGCTTCCTCGTCCATGCTGGCGTTGAGCTGCGGGAACTCCTGCAGGGCGGCCACCACGGCCTTCATGATGAACGGGAGGTAGGAGAGCTTGACGCCGCGCGCCTCGGCGACCGGCTTGAGCCTGCGCCGCAGCGCCACCAGCGCGCTCACATCGGCCTCGTCGACGTGCAGCGTGCGCACCGTCTGCAGATGCGAGGCCAGCATCTGGTTGGCGATGACCCGGCGCAGGCCGCGCAGCGGCACGCGCTCCTCCAGCTCGGCGTAGCCCCGGGGGCTCACGTAGCGGGCGGGCGGGCGGGGCGGGCCTGAGGGACCGCGTCCACGCTCGGCGTGCGACCGGACGTCGTCGACGCGGATGCGGCCGTTCGGGCCGCTCCCCTCGACCTGCTCGATGTCGACCTCCAGCTCGCGGGCGAGCTTGCGGGCCGCCGGCACCGCCAGCACCCGGCCGTAGGGTCCGCGGGCCGCGTTGGTCTGCCGTGCCGGGAGGGACGCCACCGCCGCACTGGACGAGGCCCCGGCGGTCGACGCGCCGGCGCTCCCGCGGACCTGGAACGTCGCGCCGCCGTCCTCCTCCGGCACTGGACGGAACAGCGACAGGCTCGAGCCGTCGTCCTCCTCCGCGGCACCGCCGGGCTCGACGATCGAGCGCTCCTCCGCGGCCTGTACGCTCGGTTCGGCCGCGGGCCCGGCCGCGGCCGCGTCGCGTGGCGACGCCTCGGGCGCGCCGGCGTCGGCGAACAGAGCGATCGGTTCGTGAACGGGCACCACGTCACCCTCACCCACCAGCTGCTTCTGCAGGACGCCCGCGTAGGGGCTGGGAAGCTCGACGGTGACCTTGTCGGTCATGACTTCGACGACGGGCTGGTCCTGCTGGACCTCGTCGCCCTCGGCAACGAGCCAGCGGACGATCTCACCCTCGACCACCGACTCGGCCAGCTCGGGAAGCCGGAACTCTCTTGGCATGCACACTCCTCGCGGCCGCGCCTTCGCGGCCTGCAGATCGCTCGCGCCACGCTACCAGGACGGCGTCGCCGACCGGGTCGGCCGGCGCCCGGTAGGCGCGATCAGTAGTCGAGCACCCGCTTGACGCCCTTCAGGATGCGGTTCGGGCCCGGCAGGTACTCGCGATCCTGGGCGTAGGGGTACGGCGTGTCGAAGCCCGTGACCCGCAGCGGCGGCGCCAACAGCAGGTCGAGCGCCTCTTCCGCGAGGGTGGCGGCGACCTCGCTCATGAAGCCCGCGGTCCGCGGCGCCTCGCTCACCAGCACCACACGGCCCACCCGGGCCACGGCGTCCAGCACCGTCTCCCTGTCCCACGGCATGAGCGAGCGGAGGTCGATGACGTGCGCAGACACCCCCTGCTCCGTCAGCGCGTCCGCGGCCTTCAGCGTCTCGGCCATGCTCCCGCCGTAGGACACCAGCACGACGTCCTCACCCTGGCGGCGCACGACCGCCCTCCCGAACGGGAGAGCGAACTCCGGGTCGTCGGGGACGTCCTCCTTGATCGCCCGGTAGAGCCGCTTCGGCTCCATGAACACGACCGGATCCTCGTCGCGGATCGCCGTGCGAAGCAGCCCCCGCGCATCGGTCGGCGTGGAGGGGTAGACCACCTTCAGCCCCGCGGTGTGCACGAAGTGGGTCTCGGGCGACTGCGAGTGGTGGTGGCCCCCCTTGACGCCTCCACCCGACGGCATCCGGACCACCAGCGGCGCCGTGAACTGCCCGCCGGACCGGTAACGGAGCTTCGCCACCTGCGAGACGAGCTGGTCGAAGCCGGGGAACACGTAGTCCGAGAACTGGATCTCCGCCACCGGCCGCAAGCCGTGCACGGCCATCCCCAGCGCCGAACCGATGATGGCCGCTTCCGAGAGCGGCGTGTCGATCACGCGATCGGGCCCGTACTTGTCGAAGAGCTTCTCCGTGGCGAGGAACACGCCTCCGCGCTTGCCCACGTCCTGCCCCATGACGACCACGCGCTCGTCGCGACCCATCTCCTGATCGAGCGTGCGGGCGATCGTCTGCACCATCGTCTGGGAGGACACGGCTCAGCCCTCCCGTCCGAGGGGCCGCACCCGGCTACTCGAGGAGGTCACGACGCTGCTCCTCGAGGTGCGGTAGCGGCCGGGCGAAGACGTCGTCGAACATCCACGCGACGGGGACGGGTCCCGCCGCCTCGGCCTCGGCCGTCGCCGTCTTCAGGGCCTCGTCGATCTCGGAGCGAAGCTCGGTCTCGGCGTCCTCGTCCCACAGATCGCGACGCTCCAGGAAGGCGCGGAAGCGTTGGAGCGGGTCGCGCCGTTTCCATGCCTCGACCTCCTCTCGCGGCCGGTAGCGGCTGTCGTCGTCGGACGAGGAGTGCGCGCCGTAGCGGTACACCAGGGTCTCGACCAGGGTGGGGCCGAGCCCGCCGCGCGCCCGCTCGACCGCCTCGCGCATGACGTAGAAGCTGGCGAGGACGTCCATGCCGTCGACCGTGTAGCCCGGCATGCCGTAGGCGTGCGCCTTCGCCGCGATCGACTCGGCGCCCGTCTGCTTGTTGTACTCGACGCTGATGGCGTAGCGGTTGTTCTCGCACACGAAGACGACGGGGGCGCCCTGGGCGCCGGCGAAGTTGAGCGCGGCGTGGAAGTCGCCCTCGCTGGTCGCGCCGTCGCCGAAGGTGGTGACGGCGACCTGACCGTTGTCCTGGATCTTCATGCTGATCGCCGCTCCGACCGCCGGCGCGATGTGCGAGGCGATGGGCGATGCGATGGTGAAGATGTTGAGGTCCCTGGACCCGTTGTGCGACGGCATCTGCCGGCCGCGGTTGGTATCGGCGCGGGTGGCCATGGCCTGGCCGAGCATCTCCCGGTACGACAGCCCGAACGCCAGGACGAGCGTGGTATCGCGGTAGTAGGGGAAGAGCCAGTCGCGGCCCCGCCTGAGCGCATGGGCGACACCCACCTGCGCCCCCTCGTGGCCCGCGCTCGGCGCCACGAAACTGAGCTTGCCCTGCCGTTGGAGCCGGCTCAGGCGTTCGTCCATCATCCTGCCGGCGACGAGGTCGTGGTACATGCCGAGGAGCGCGTCCGGCCCGAGGTCGAGGTCGAACGTCCCCTTCCACTCGCCGGACTCGCCGATGAGCGAGATCGGTTCGTCGCCGAAAGGCTGGAAGAGCTGCGAGTCACGAATCACGCAGGCCTCCTTTCGCTGGCGATGCCGGCGTCGCTACGGCACCCGCGCTCGGTCCCGGGCGCACCGCTGCCGTTGGAGCTCGTTCGAGCGAGTCCAAGAAGAAGCCCCGGTGATGCGACACCGGGGCCCGGGCGGCAGCAACGTCGCCTAGCAGGAGCACGGATAGCCGGATGTCCGAACGCTTGGTCATCGCGAGTGCCATCATCGAGCCGCCGTGACGCTCACGGCGCGCCTCGCCTTCCAGGTTCGAAACCACGATACCACCCCCTCCGAGGCGTCGCAGTAGTGCACATCCCATCGTCGAGGCGGCGCTGCCGGACGCCGTAGCCGGCGCCCGGCAGCGCCGGGACGCTACACTGGCGTGGAGACTCGCGCCAGCAGACGGTCCCGCCCGCCCCCTGGGAGAGGAGACAAGCCCGCCATGACCAACACGCGCCTCGTCGCCTACGCGCTCATCGCGATCGGTCTGGTCGCCCTGCTGTCCCGCCTCACGGGGGACTCGGGCTGGTTGTGGGTCGGCCTGGTCGCCGCCGGCTTCCTGGCCGCCTACCAGCGCGAGCGGATCTACGCCTTCCTGGTCCTGGGGTCGGTCCTGATGGGGGTGGCCGTCGGCATCCTGCTCGAGGGGAGCTGGCACTGGCCCGGCGCCTTCCTCGTGAGCCTCGGTGCCGGCGTGGCCGCCATCGACCTGGCCGCGCCGCGCGACAACCGTTGGCCCCGCGTGGTCGGGCTCGGCCTCATCGCCCTCGGGGTGGTGACGGGCCTCGCCGAGAGCGGCATGCTGACCTCGTCCGCCTTCGCGGTCCTGTTGATCGCCGTGGGCATCGCCCTGGTGGTGTTGTCGCGGCGCTCGCCGGCGGACGGCCAGGTGCCGGTACAGGAACCGAGCGGGCCGGCACCCTCGGCCACCGCGCACGTCTCCTCCCCGACCGGAGAAGGGTCGGATCGGGTCGCCGACGACGCACCCGTCGGGGGCCCGGCGCGTGCGAGCGGGCCCCCGGACGCGCGCCTCCGCGCCTCCCTGGAGGCGTGGCGCAGCGACACGGCCGCGCGCGAAGGACGCAGCGAGGCCCTGGTGCTGGGCGACGCCACGCTCGACGCCCTCGTCGAGCAGCGTCCGACCGACCTGGAGGCACTCGCACGGGTCCACGGCATCGGCCCGGTGAAGCTGGAGCGCTACGGGGCCGCGATCCTCGAACGCGTCCGGCGGGGCTGAGCGGAGCGGTCCGGGAGCCGGGGCGCCGGGGCATCCGAAGCGCGAGGACCCCCGCTGCGACGGCGGCCGCGGCTTAGAATGGCGCATCGTGGATTCGAAGCAGGTCATCCTCTCCTTCCTCGTCGCCGTCCTGCTCGGCTTCCTCATCGGCCTGGAGCGCGAGCGCAAGCGCGAGCAGCAAGGCTCGATCTTCGCCGGCATCCGCACGTTCCCGCTCATCGCCCTGTTCGGGGCCGTGATCGGCACGCTCACGCAGACCATCTCACCGTGGGTGCTGGTGGCCAGCTTCCTACCGCTGGGGGTGCTCATCGCCCTGGCGTACTGGCGCGAGACCGTCGGCGAGAAGGTCGGCGGGACCACCGAGGTCGCCGTGCTCGTCGCCTACGGGCTCGGCGTGCTCGCCGGCTACGGGGAGTTCGTCCCCGCGCTCGCGGGCTCCGTGATCACCACCGGCATGCTCTCGATGCGCACCGAGCTGCGGCGCCTCGCCGACGCCGTGTCGCGCGAGGACCTCTACGCCGTCGTGCAGTTCGCAGTGGTCTCGCTGGTCGTCCTCCCGCTCGTGCCCAACGAGACGTTCGGGCCGTGGGGCGTGTGGAATCCTCGGACCATCTGGCTGCTCGTGGTGCTCATCTCCGGGCTCTCGTTCGTGGGGTACGTCGCGTCCAAACTCATCGGCGCCACCCGCGGCATCGGATGGAGCGGGCTGCTGGGCGGGTTGGCGTCGAGCACTGCCGTCACCATGAGCTTCAGCGAGCGCAGCAAGAAGCAGCCGACGCTCGGGATCGTCTACGCCATCGGCGTCCTGGCGGCCTCCGCGGTGATGGTGCCCCGCCTGTGGGTGCTGCTCGGGGTGCTGCAACCCAGGCTCATCCTGCCCACGCTGATCCCGCTGGGCGTGCTCTTCGTGATCACCACCGTGGGCGGGCTGACGGCGCTGCGCAGGCGCAACCAGGAGCACCTGGAGGGCGCGAAGGTCAACAACCCCTTCGAGCTGCGCACCGCGCTGCAGTTCGCCGTGCTGTTCAGCATCATCCTGCTGGTGGCGAAGGCCGCCCAGGTCTACCTCGGCGAGCAAGGGTTGTACCTGGCGAGCGCGCTCGCCGGCGTCACCCAGCTCGACGCGATCACGCTGACGCTGGCCCACCAGGTCGGTAGCGGCCTCGACGTGCATGTCGCCGCGCGCAGCCTGGCCATCGCCGCGGCCAGCAACAGCCTGTTCAAGGCGGGCCTGGCCATGACGATCGGCACGCGTGTGTTCGGCAGGTCGGTCCTCGTCACCCTCCTTCTGGCGGCGGTGGGGTGCATCGCGGCGGCCTGGCTGCTCCCCATGATCTGACGCGCCGGGGAGATTGCCTCGTTCGCACCCGGCGCGACCCGGAGGGGCCGCGGTCATTGGGTAGACTGAACGCACGACGCCACGCCACCGCTCCCGGGTCCTCCCCCGAGTCCCGCTGCGTGCGCCGCCCCTAGCGTGCAGAGGATCCGAGCCACCGCTCGTACCTGCGAAACCACGGAGGACTGATGGAACAGACGATCTATCGCGGCCTCGAAGGCGTCCACATCGATACCACCACGATCGGCCGCATCGACGGCCAACGCGGTGAGCTCATCTACCGTGGCTACGACATCCGGGAGCTGGCCGACAAGGCGAGCTTCGAGGAGGTCGCCTACCTGCTGTGGCACGACGACCTACCCGACCGCGCGCAGCTCGACGCCTTCCACGCCGAGCTCGCGCCCAACTTCCCGGTCCCGGAGCCCGTCTTCGACGCCTTCCGGAGCATGCCACGGGCCGTGCACCCGATGCACGCCATCCGCACCGCGGTGTCGCTGCTCGGCGCGCTCGACCCCGACGCCGAGGGCGTCGACGAAGCCAACGTGCGGCGCATCGGCCTGAAGTTGCTGGCCCAGTTCGCCACCTTCACCGCCGCCTACGAGCGCATCCGGAACGGACACGAACCGGTGGCGCCCGATCCCGCACTGTCCATCGCCGCGAACTTCCTGTACATGTTGACCGGCGAGCGCCCCTCGCCGGCGGCCACCCGCGTCATGGACGTCGCCCTGGTGCTGCACGCCGAGCACGGCTCGAACGCCAGCGCCTTCGTGGCCCGGGCGACCGCCTCGACCCTCACGGACGTGTACTCCGCGATCACGGCGGCCGTCGGCGCCCTGAAGGGGCCGCTGCACGGCGGCGCCAACGTCGGCGTCATGCAGGCGCTGGAGTCGATCGGCAGCGTCGATGGGGTCGAGCCCTATGTCGTGGAGACGCTGAGCAAGCCCAACGGCCGCGTGATGGGCTTCGGCCACCGCGTCTACAAGGTGATGGACCCCCGCGCGCTCATCCTCAAGGACGTGGCCCAGCACCTCGCCGAGGAGTCGGGCGACCGCAAGTGGTTCGAGATGAGCCTCGAGATGGAGCGCGTGATGGACCGCGAGATGGCGAAAACCGGCAAGCAGGTCAAGCCCAACGTCGACTTCTTCTCCGCTTCCGTCTACCGCATGCTGGGGCTGCCGCGCGACATGTACACGCCGATCTTCGCGGTGTCCCGCATCAGCGGTTGGATGGCGCACCTCTTCGAGCAGTACGCGAACAACCGCATCATGCGCCCCCGGCTGACCTACGACGGCCCGGTCGGGCGTACCTTCACGCCGATCGACCGACGTTGAGGCTCGCCAGGAAGGTCTCGAGCTTCCCCGCGTAGGCGTCCGGATCGACGTTCCAGGCTTCGATGTGGTCGGCGCCGTCGACGCGGTGGTAGGTGACCCGGTTGCCGAGCCGCGCGGCGAAGGCATCGATCACCTCGATCGGGACGGTCTGGTCGTCCGTGCCCGCCACGAGGAGCACCGGAACGTCGATGTCCGGCGCGGCGCGGCGCTGGTCGAGCGCCCGCCATGGCACCCCGCTGCGCCAGCCCGCCAGCGCGAGCGTCGCCCGCGTCCACGCACGCGGGAAAGGGATGCGGTCCCGTCGCACACGCGCCTCCATCACCGCCGCGGGGTCGACGAGAGGAGCGTCGAGGACGACGCCGACGACCCTCGGCACGCCGGTCGCCGGCCAGCGCTTGAACGCCTCCAGCGCCGTGGCGCCTCCCATCGAAAACCCGTAGAGCACGACACCGGCCACCCCGTGCTTGGCCAGGAAGCGCGCCCCTGCCAGGGCATCGTCGGCCTCGCTCGCGCCGTAGTGGTAGAAGCCGTCCGGGCTCGCCGGGCTGTCGCGGTGATTGCGATACGCCAGGACCAGCACGCTGCGACCGGCGTCGGCGACGGTAGGCAAGACGCGGAGCGTCTCGGCACGCTCGCCCCGCCGGCGGCCGTGCAACAGCAGCACGCCGGTCGTGCCGGGAGTGCCGGGCAACCACCAGGCCGCCAGGTCACCGACGTCGCTCGGCACGCATACGTCCTCGAAGGTCATGCCGAGATCGCTCCCGGGATCGCGGCGATACAGGAAGTTGTCGATGCGGGCGGGGTCGCCGGCGACCGGCGGCGCACCCGCAACGACCCGGAGGGGCCTAACGACGCGCGTCCCGTCGTCGCTCAGCACCGGGCCGAGGTGGCCGTACCCACCATCCCACACGAGGCCGAACGCCCCTTGCTTGCGGGTGTCGGCGAACTGCCCTGCGGACGCCGGTGCCGGCAGCGTGACCTTGCCGTCGGCGTTGTCCAGGACGCGGAACTTGGGCATCAACCGGTAGGGGCGTGGGACGAGCAACGCACTCGAGGCCGCCCAGATCGCGGCCGCCAGCCCCGCAATCAGCACCACGCACGCACCGACCAGCAGGATCCCCGCCACCGAGCTCACGGCCGGCTCCCGGCGCGCTCAGCGCCGCGTCGGGCTCAGGACGCCCACGTGACCTCGCCGAACGTGTCCTCGCGCCGCGGGCTGGTGGAGAACATCACCACCGGCGTCCCGGTCGCCTCCTCGATCAGCTCGAGGTAGTCGAGGACCTGCCGCGGGAGCGCGTCTCGTCGCCCCAGGCCCTCCAGGGGGCCCCAGCCGGGGACCTCCCGGTAGACCGGACGATCGTCGTCGTAGGCGACGCACACCTTCACGCGATCGAGCCCCGACAGGACGTCGAGCTTCGTGACCACCAGCCCGTCGAGGCCGTTGATCTGGCAGGCGTAGGTGAGCTGCACCAGGTCGAGCCAGCCCACACGGCGCGGTCGCCCGGTCGTGGTGCCGTACTCGTCCCACTGGTTCGACCCGCTTCCCCGCAGCCGCAGGGCCATCGCCTCGTCGTCGATCTCGGTCATGAACGGCCCGTAGCCCACGCGCGTGGCGAAGGCCTTCACGACGCCGTGGACGGCGTCCAGTGCCTTGTGGCTGACGCCGGCGCCGACGACGATGCCTCCGACGGTGGGATGGCTGCTGGTCACGAACGGGTAGGTGCCGTAGGCGAGGTCGAGCATGGTGCCCTGACCGCCCTCGAACAACACCCGGCGCCCGTCGTCGAGGGCCCGGCGCAACCGCGCCCCGGTGTCGTCGATCATCGGCAGCAGGCGCTCACGCACCTCGGCGAGCGCGTCCATGGCGACGTCGACATCGGTCCACCCGACGCGCGCGGTCGAGTTCGGCTTGGCTTCCAGCAGGCGCGCCAGGCGCTCTCGCAGAACGTCCTCGTCGACGAGGTCGCCCGCTCGCAGGCCGACCCTCCGCGCCTTGTCGCTGTAGGCCGGGCCGATGCCCCGGCCGGTGGTGCCCACGAACCCGCCGCCCTCGTCGTTCTTGCGATGATGCGGCAGCACCAGGTGCGCCTCGTGCGAGATCAAGACCTCGCCGGGGTCCCGACGTGCGCCCATGGCGTCGAGCTCGGCGACGAAGCTCCAGGGATCGATGACCATGCCGCCCCCCAGCACCGACACGGGCCCGTCGTGCAGCGTCCCGCACGGCAGATGGTGGAGCTTGAACACCTCCCCGCCGACCACGACCGTGTGCCCGGCGTTGGCCCCGCCGGAGTAGCGCACCACGTAGTGCGCCTCCGCCGCCAGCGCGTCGACCACCTTGCCCTTGCCCTCGTCGCCCCACTGGGCGCCGAGGATCGCCACTCCCGGCATGCCGCCTCCCCGCCGTCGGGGCGCCCGCCTGCGAGCGCCCGGCCAGGCGCCAGTATGACACACGTCGGAAACGCCCCGGGCCACGGCGGCTGCTAGAATTCGTGGCGATGCCGCGCTTCCTGCCTTGGGCCGTGGCGGCGCTCCTCGTCATGGCGCTCGCCTCCGCCACCGCTACCGCCCAGAACGTGACCGTGTTCGCCGCGTCGAGCCTGACCGACGCCTTCACCGCGCTCGCGCGGAGTTTCGAGGCGGCGAACCCCGGCACCCACGTCTTGCTCGACTTCGCGGCCTCCTCGACGCTGGCCACGCAGCTCCTGCAGGGCGCGCCCGCCGACGTCTTCGCCAGCGCCAACGAGGCGCAGATGCGCCGCGTCGTCGACGCCGGCCTCCAGGCGGGGCCTACCACGCCGTTCGCCGGCAACCGGCTGGTCGTGGTGGTTCCTGCAGGGTCCGACCTGCGGGCCTTCCGGGACCTCGCCACGCCGGGGATCCTGCTGGTGCTGGCGGCCCCCCAGGTGCCGGCGGGGCACTACGCCGATCTCCTGCTCGACGCGGCGGCCCGGGCCTACGGCGCGGCCTTCGTGCGGAAGGTGCGGAACAACGTGGTCTCCCGCGAGCCCAACGTGCGCCAGACCGCCGCCAAGGTCGCGCTCGGCGCCGCGGACGCGGCCATCGTCTACGCGACCGACGCTCACGGGCTGTCGAACGTGCGCAGCATCCTGGTCCCCGCCTCGCTGCAGCCCACCATCCTCTACCCCCTGGTGACGCTGAAGGGCGCGGCGTCGCCCGCGACCGTCCAGGCGTTCCGCGACTTCGTCCTCTCCCCCGCGGGGCGGACGACCCTGGCCACCTTCGGCTTCACGGCTCCGCCCTAGGGGGACCGTGCGCGCGCGCCTCTCCCCTGGAATCCTCGTCGGCTCCGGCCTGGTGCTGATGCTCTTGCTGGTGTTGCCGACCCTGGCGCTTCTCGTCAGGGCGGCCCGCCCGGCACTGGGTTCGGCCCTGCTCGACCCCACGGTCACCGCAGCGCTCCGGTTGAGCCTGACCACCACGGCGGTGAGCCTGCTCGCAACGGTGGTGTTCGGCACGCCGGTCGCCTACCTCCTGGCCCGCTACGCGTTCCGCGGGAAGGTCGTGCTCGAGGCGCTGCTCGACCTGCCGCTGGTGCTTCCACCGGTGGTGGCGGGCCTGGCGCTGCTGCTGCTGGTCGGGAGGCGCGGTCTGCTCGGTGCGCCCCTCGCGGCGGCCGGCGTCCACGTCGCCTTCACCAGCGCCGCCGTGGTGCTGGCCCAGCTCTTCGTCGCGAGCCCGCTCTACATCCGCAGCATGAAGGCGGCGTTCCGGTCCACGCCGGGGAGTCTCGAGACGGCCGCCGTCACCCTCCACGCGACCCGCCTGCGCGCGTTCCGGCGCGTGACCCTGCCCCTGACGGTGCCTGCCTTCGTCGAGGGCTGCGTGCTGGCCTGGACGCGGGCGCTGGGGGAGTTCGGCGCGACCATCGTGGTGGCCGGCAGCCTCGCCGGCCGCACCCAGACCATGCCGCTCGCCATCTACGCCGAGTTGGAGCGCAACCTCGATGCCGCCCTGGCGATGGGGGCCATCCTCACCCTGGTCGCGTTCGCCCTGTTGCTGCTGTTCCGCCGGCTGACGCGCGGCGCCTGACACGGCGCCGGAGCGGCGTTCGCCGCCGGCCCCGCCGGGATCCGGTAGACGGACCGGGGGCGTGCTTCACGGGCGCTGGCCGAGGGACGTCCGAGGCGGTAGGCTACGGCCCATGCCCGCGCCAGATCGCAAGTCCGAACCGGTCATCCTGATCACGAGCGGCACGGTACCGCGCGAGCGCGGCCTACGCCGCAACGACACCATCCAGGGTCACAACTACGCGCTGGCGCTGGCCGCCACCGGCGCGGTCCCGCTGCTCGCGCCCAACGTGGATGCGGCGCTGGCGGGCGTGCTTGCCGAGCGCGCGGACGGGCTGCTCCTCGCCGGCGGCGTCGACATGGACCCCTACCTCTACGGGGCCCGCCCGCACCCCGACCTGGGCGTGGTGGACCGCCGTCGCGACGCCTTCGAGCTCGCCCTGTATCGAGCGTTCCGGTCGCTCGGGAAGCCCGTTCTGGGCATCTGCCGAGGGATCCAGCTCGTGAACGTGGCGCACGGCGGGAGCCTCCACCAGCACCTCCCCGCCGTCGCCGGCCTCGACCAGCACCTCCAGAAAGACTTCACGGGCGCGCCGCTGCAGCGCGTCACGCTCGCGGAGGGCTCGCGCCTGGCGGACGGCTTCGGGGCCACGGCGCTGTCGGTCAACAGCTTCCACCACCAGGGGGTCGACCGCGTCGGCGAGGGCCTCGTGGCGACGGCGCGCAGCGAGGACGGCCTCGTCGAGGCACTCGAGATCGACGATGACGACGCCTTCGTCGTGGCGGTGCAATGGCACCCGGAGATGTGCTGGGACAGCCATCCCGAGCACCACACGCCGTTCCGCATGCTGGTCGAAGCAGCCCGCGGCGCGCCCGGCCTCTGAGCCGTTCTTGACAAGCACGGCGGTTCTGGTAGACTCCCTGGCATGACGTTCCCGCTGCAAGGGGGTGGTGCCGTGGACGATGGCTATGGCTACGTCTCCGAACGCACCCGGACCCTGCATCGCGCCCCCGCAGCGGCGCGCTGAACCAGCACCAGCCAGCGAACGACAGCTCGACGCTCGCCGAAGCAGGGCACGCCGGCCGCACGCCACCGACGCAGCACCTGCCGGCCCCTCGGCCGGACCGACTCTGGAGTGTCCGAATGGTTGTCGTCATGCAGAAGGAAGCCACGCAAGAGGCCGTGAACCGCGTTCTGGGGGAGATCCGCTCCCTGGGCTTCCAACCCCACGTCAGCGAGGGCGAGGCGCGCACGCTCATCGGCGCCATCGGCCCGTCCCCCACCGAGGAGGTGCGTGAGCATCTTCGCGCCCTGCACGGTGTGGAGACGGTCGTGCGGATCACGAAGCCGTACAAACTCGCCTCCCGCGAGTTCCGGCACGACGACTCCACGATCGCCGTCGGCGACGTCGTCATCGGGGACGGCGCGTTCGTGGTCGCGGCGGGGCCCTGCGGCGTGGAGAGCGGCGACCAGCTCGGCCGGGCCGCCGACATCGCCCGCAGGCACGGAGCGCGCATCCTCCGCGGCGGCGCATTCAAGCCCAGTACCAGCCCGTACGCCTTCCAGGGGCTGGGGACGGAGGGGCTCCGCCTGCTGCAGGAAGCTCGCGAGCGCACCGGCATGCCCATCGTGACGGAGGTGACCTCCCCGGAGCTGGTGGAGGTCGTCGCCGAAGCCGCGGACATGCTGCAGATCGGCGCCCGCAACACGCAGAACTTCGCGCTGCTGGCCGAGGTGGGGCGTGCCGACCGGCCGGTGCTGTTCAAGCGCGGCATGTCGACCTCCATCTCCGAGTACCTCCAGGCCGCCGAGTACATCCTGAGCCAGGGCAACCCGAACGTGGTCCTGTGCGAGCGCGGCATCCGGACCTTCGAGACGGCGACGCGCTTCACGCTCGACGTCAGCGCGGTGCCCGTCCTCAAGGAGCTGAGCCACCTGCCGGTCTGGGTCGATCCCAGCCACGCCGCGGGCCGGAGGAACCTGGTGCCGTCGCTGGCGCTGGCGGCCGCTGCGGCGGGCGCCGACGGCCTCATCGTGGAAGTGCACCCCGCGCCCGAGGAGGCGCGCTCGGACGCCGCCCAGCAACTCGACGAGGCGGAGTTCGGCACGCTCATGGACCGCCTGCGCGGCGTGGTGGGCGCGCTCGGGAAGCGCCTGTAGCATGCGTCCCATGCGTCCGGCGCCGCTGTTCGACACCATCGTCATCGCCGGGGTGGGCCTCATCGGCGGCTCGGTCGGCCTGGGCGTGCGCCAACGCTTCCTGGCCCGCCGCACCATCGGCCTGGACCATGACCCGCTCGCCCTCGACGCCGCCCGCGGCCTGGGCGTGATCGACGAGTCCCGACTCGAGGTGGGGGCGTGGCTGCACGACGCGGACCTGGTGGTGCTCGCTACCCCTTCGAAGTCGATCGTCCCCCTGGCACGGTCCATGCGCCCCTACCTCCGTGCCGACGCCATCGTCACCGACGTGGGGAGCGTCAAGGCCCAGATCGTCGCGGCGCTGTCCGACCTGCGCTTCGTCGGCGGTCATCCCATGGCCGGGAGCGACCGGGCCGGCGTCGTCCACGCCGACGCCGGGCTGCTGGAGAACGCCGTCTGGGTGCTCACGCCCGACGGGCGCAGCGACACCGCCGCCGTGGACCGCGTGCACGCGTTCGTGGAGGCGCTCGGCGCACGCCCCATCCGGGTGGGGCCCGATCGCCACGATCGCCTGGTCGCCACCGTCAGCCACGTCCCCTACCTCGTGGCGGTCGCCCTGACGACGCTGGTTGGGAAGGGAGACGAGCGCGAGCTCACGATGCTGCTCGCGGCGGGAGGCTTCCGCGACCTGACGCGCGTGGCGTCGGGCAGCCCGCGGATGAGCCGCGACATGATCGCGCTGAACCGGGACGCCGTGCGCGCGGCGATGCGGCTGTTCCGCTCCGAGCTCCAGGATCTCGATGCCCTGCTCGAGGACGACGGGGCCCTGCTCGAACGGGCCGAGGCCGCCAAGCGGGTGCGCGACGGCATCCCCATCGTGCGGCGGAGACTGCTGCCGGCGCGCTACGAACTGGTCATCGCCGTTCCCGACCGCCCCGGCGAGTTCGCCAGGATCACCCACGCGCTCGGCGAGGCGCAGGTCAACATCAAGGACCTCGAGGTGCTCGGGATCCGCGAGACCGGAGGCGCGGTCCGTATCGCCGTGGAGTCCGACGAGGCCCTGGCCCGCGCGCGCGCCGCGTTGGAGGCCGCGGGCTACGAGGCCCGTAGTCGCAACGGTAGCTGAACGGACCGTACGGTGCCCTCCTCGCGCCATGCGCTGTTCGACCTGGCGGTGAACCGCGCCGCGGACGTCGCCGCCCGCACGGGCGGCTGTGCGCGCCGCGACCTGGAGGTCTGGTACCTCAAGACCAGGTTCGCCTCGCGGGTGCCGTTCGAGGCCGTGCTCGACGCCGTGCGCCGTCGGCCTTCGATGGACGCCCACTGGGAGGGGGGACCGCACGGAGGCTGGCGTCCGGGGCCGCCGCCGGTGCCGTGACGGGACCGGGACACCAGGGCACCCGGCCATACGCTATCGTGGCTCCATGCCTTCCGGCGCGAACCCGCTCGTCGACCGCTTCGGTCGAGTCGTTCGCGACCTGCGCCTCAGCGTCACGCCGCGCTGCAACTTCCGCTGTCGTTACTGCGACCCGCTCGGCGCGGGGGCGCACGAACCTCCCGGCACGCTCGACGTGCCGGAGGTGGAGGTGGTGCTCCAGGCGGCCACCCTCCTCGGCATGACGTCGGTGCGCTTCACCGGGGGCGAACCGCTCCTGCGCAAGGAGCTCCCCTCGATGATCGCCGTCGCCAAGCGCGATCTCGGGCTCCCCGACGTGGCGCTCACGACCAACGCCAGCGCCCTCGAGCGGCGCCTCCCGGCCCTGCTCGACGCGGGGCTCGACCGCCTCAACATCTCGCTCGATGCGCTCGACCCCGACGTGTTCCGCGCGATCACGCAGGGCGGCGATCCGGCACGCGTGTGGCGCGGGATCGAAGCGGCCGCCGAGGCGGGGTTGACGCCGGTCAAGATCAACACCGTGGTGATGCGCGGCCTGAACGACGGGGAGATCGTCCCCCTCGCGCGCCTCACGGCCACCCGCGACTTCCACGTCCGCTTCATCGAGTACATGCACCTGAACAACGCCAGCGCCTCGTCGTACCAGCAGCACTTCATGCCAGGCGCGGAGATCCGGCGGAGCATCGAGGCCGCCTTCGGGGCGCTCGAGCCCGTCGAGACCGACCCCAGCGCGCCCGCGCGGCTGTTCCGGGTCCCGGGATGGCCCGGCGCGATCGGTTTCATCCAGCCCGTGTCCGAGCCGTTCTGCAGCACCTGCAGCCGCATGCGTGTCACGTCCGACGGCATGCTCCGCCCCTGTCTGCTGACCGACCGGGAGCTGGAGCTGCGCACCGCGCTCGCCTCCGACGACCCCCTCACCGCCGTGGTGGAGCGCTTCCTCGAGGCCGCGCACCGCAAGGTGGCCTCGGGGATCACGACGCCGGTCGAACGCCGGCGCACCATGGTGGCCATCGGCGGGTGACGCACCGGCCGGCGCGCGGCGCGCGTCCGGCCGCGGTACGCGTCCGACCCGGTCCGGCCGTCCTCATCCCGGCAGCTTGAACAGCGCCGCCATCCCCTGCCCGCCGCCCACGCACATCGAGATGATGCCGAACTCCTTGTCGGAGCGCCGCATCTCGGCGAAGAGGTCGGCCGCGATGCGGCTGCCGGTGGCGCCCAGCGGGTGGCCGATGGCGATCGCGCCGCCGTTGACGTTGAGCTTCTCGTCGGGGATGCCGAGCTCGAGCTGACTGTAGCGGCACTGGCTGGCGAACGCCTCGTTGATCTCGATGAGGTCCACGTCGTCCAGCGTCATGCCGGTCTTCGCGAGCAGCTTGCGGACGGCGGGCACCGGCCCGATCCCCATGATCTCGGGCGGGACTCCGACGACGGCCGCCTGCACGAACACCGCCAGCGGCTCGAGCCCGAGCGCCGCCGCCTCGTCGGCGGACATGAGCACCGTCATCGCCGCGCCGTCGTTGAGGGGGCTGGAGTTCCCCGCCGTGACGGTGGCCGCCTCGTCGTCGGCGAAGACCGTGCGCAGCCCGGCCAGCGCCTCCAGGTTGGTGCCCTCGCGGGGGCCTTCGTCGTGCTCGAGCACGACCTCGTGCCATGCACCCGTCTCGTCCTGGACCCGGGTGGGAACGGCGATGACGTGGCCGTCGAGCTTGCCGGCCTTGCGCGCCGCGATCGCCTTGCGGTGGCTGGCCAGCGCGAAACGGTCCTGCTCCTCACGGCTCACGCCGTAGCGCCGCGCCACTTCCTCGGCGGTCTGCCCCATGCTGTGGTAGGCACCCGGCTTGCGCTTCGCCAGCGCCCGGTTGACCGCCACGTCGCGTCCGCCGATCGGCACACGGCTGGTGCAGTCGCTGCCGCCGGCGAACACCACGTCGTTCATGCCCGTGGCCACCGAGTGCACGCCCTGCACGATCACCTGCAGGCCGCTGGCGCAGAAGCGGTTGATGGTCGCTCCGGCGACGCTGTCCGGGAACCCAGCGATCTGCGCGGCGATGCGCGCCATGTTGTAGCCGGCCTCCCCTTCGGGGTGCGCGTTGCCCACGAGCACGTCGTCGATGCGCTCGGGCTCGAGCCCCGGCGTGCGCTTCAGCGCCTCGGCCAACACCAGGCCGGCCAGGTCGTCGGGGCGCGTATCCTTCAGCAGGCCCTTGTGGGCCCGGCCCACCGGGGTACGGATGGCGGTGGTGATCACGACGTCACGCACGGTTCAGACTCCCTCGCGCCCCGCGCACGGGGCCTGTCGTTGCCCTTCGGAAGCGGGCTACGCCCCCTAACTGTTCCAGGGACGGAGCAGGATCACCCCGTCCTTCAGGTGGGCCACCTCCGGTCCGTCGTTCGTCTGCGCCTCCTCACCGGCCTGGGCGACGGCGCTGCCGATCCGGAGCTGCGGGCTCCGGATGCGCTCGGCCCACACGACCGCCTTGTCGTTGCCACCGGCGCCGGCGTGGGCCAGCCCTCGCAGCGTACCGACCACGATGATGTCGTCGTTGGCGATGATCTCGGCGCCGGCGTTGACGTCGCCCAGCACGACCACCGACCCGGTCGACTCGATGCGACCGCCGCTGCGCACGGTGCGTGCCACGATCACCGTCTCGCCGCGCGCCTGCATCACACTGGTGGGTGGGCGCACGTCGGTGACGGTCCCGCCGGCCTCGCGCACGACCTCCACCGCCCGTTCGAGAAGGCCCAGGGGCACCTTGCCCGCCACCTCGAGCGCCACCTTGCCCTGCAGGAGCTCGGCATGCGACGCCAGGGTCGCATCGAGCTCCTCCTGCGTATCCGTCTCCTCGAGGCTGAGCAGGATCCCGCCCCGGATACCTCGTGCCTTCATCAGGGGATGTGCACCTCCACACCGTGCAGCTTCCAGTATCCCGCGAGGAAGTCCCGCGCGACGGGGACCGACACGTAGGAGCTGGCGCCGCCGTACTCGAGGAATACCACGACGGCGATCTTCGGGTCCTTGACAGGGCTGAACCCCATGAACCAGGCGTGGGTCCAGTTGTCCCCTCTCGTGGTCTGCGCCGTTCCCGTCTTGCCCGCGACGCTGACGTTGTCCGGGAACACGGTGGGGCCCAGGAACCACTTCTCGGGGAAGTCGGTGAAGGCCAGCCGCATGCCGTGGATGAGGCTGTCCCAGGACGACCCGGGGATCTGGTGGATGTCGGGCGGCACGGCGGTGTCCCCGACCTTGGCCACCAGGTGCGGCTTGGCCTCGGCCCCGTGCATCGCAACCGTGCTGATGAGCTGGGCGAGCTGCACCGGCGTGGCCAGCGTGTCGCCCTGGCCGATGATGGTGTTGAGCGTGAAGCCGGGCAGCCAGCCGTGCTTGTACTGGGGCTGCGAGCGCACCCACTGAAGGTCGGGTACGCGGCCCGCCTCCTCGCCCGGCAGCCCCACGCCCACCGGCTTGCCGTAGCCGAGGCGCCGGGCGTTGTCGACCTCGTCCTGCATGAAGCCGTTCCAGCCGGATGCGAAGTCCGGGGTGGTGAGCGCCGCGTTCCAGAAGAAGGTGTTGCAGCTGTCGGCGATGCCCTGGGCCACCGTGTACGGCCCCTTGTCGTAGGTCGCCCAGTTGTGGAACGTGACGCCGCCGTAGCGGATGTCCGCAGCGCAGTCGAACCTGGTGGAGGGGGTGATGAAGTGGTCCTCGAGCATGGTGTAGGCGGTCACGATCTTGAACGTCGACGCCGGCGGGTACGCCTGGATGGCACGGTTCTCGAGCGGTCGGTTGGTGGCGGCCTGCAGGATGGCGTTGACCGCCTTGGCGTCGACGGGCAGGTGCGTGAAGACGTTCTCGTCGAACGTCGGCGCGCTGGCCATGGCGAGGATGTCGCCGTTGCGCGGATCGACCGCCAGGATGGCGCCGTGGACCTCCTTGGCGTGCGGCAGGCCGACGCGGTCACGGTCCTTGTTGACGTACGTGAGTGCGTTCTTGAGGGTGTCCTCGGCGAGGCGCTGCACCTTGGGATCCAGCGTCAAGGTCACGTCCTGTCCGGGACGGGCGGGCCACAGGAGGGTGGAGCGCACCACGTTGCCGACGTTGTCGACTTCGACCAGCCGGGCGCCGGCGGTACCGTGCAGCGCCTTCTCGTAGCTCTTCTCGATCCCCATGACGCCGACCAGATCGTCCACGGTGTAGCCGGGGAAGCGCTTCGGATCGGCCTGCGTCGTGTACCCCACGGTCTGCGCGGCGAGGTTCGTGGGATAGGTGCGCTCGACGCGCTGCCGCAGGTAGAGGTTGGGGTGCCCGGCCACGCGTTCCTCGATCGCGGGGACCAGCCGGTCCGGGATGTTCCACGCCAACGCGACGCCGTTCTTCGCCTGCTGCGGATCGGTCGGGTCGGGCTGTTTGGGGTCCCCCGTCACGCCCAGCAGTCGCCGCAGTCGCGTCCACTGCGGGATGGGGCCGCCCCGGTACATCAGGTCGTAGGCGATCCGGTCGTCGGCCAGCACGGTCCCGTCGCGGGCCAGGATGCGCCCCCGGAGGGGCGTGATGGGCTTCTGCTGGGTGGCGTTCTGCTCGCTCCGGGCGGTGAACTCCTCGGCCATGGCGAGCTGCAGGTACATCAGCCGGACCGTGAAGATCACGAGCACCGTGAGGGTCAGCGCCAGGATCAAGCGGCTGCGCCCGTTCACGGCACCGCCTCACGCCGAAGGCCGCTACGCCGGCCACGGCGGGGCCGCGCCGTGGCGACGACTCTCACAGCAGCTCCTTGCGCAACAACCTGCTCCGCTGCAGCAGCGCGGCCCCCCAGGGCAGCAGCAGGAGCCCAGCCCCCACCGTCAGGACGGCCTCGACCGACGCCACCGCCGCCACCCGTACCAGCGACTCCGTGGAGCCGGACAGCCACAGCAACAGGGGCGCCAGCACGATCCACTTGCCGGCCTCCGCCGACAGGATGACCAGCGTCCGCTCGAACAGACCGGATTGCGTGAGCTGCGCGCGCACGATGCTGGCGGCCAGCGCGGCGCCCGCCAGCGCGAAGGCGTGGATGCCGAGCACCCCGGCGCCCATGACGTCCTGCAACAGGCCCACACCGTAGGCCACCAGCACCAGCTGCCACGGCTGGATCCGCCAGAGCAAGGTGAGCACCGCGATCATGAAGAGGTCGGGTGTCGGGATCGGCGTCATCAGGGCTGCCAGGAAACCTTGCGCGACGACCAGCACCAGGTAGAAGAGCAGCAGCCGCATGGCCTCCAGTCTACCGTCGTCCGGCGTGAGAGCGCCGAAGGCACGGGGCCGCGCCCGAGCGGGTATAACGGAGCGCATGGCCATCCTCCTGCTCCACGGCGGCGCCGGTGCCATCACCGCCGACGTGGAGAACGACACCGTCGCCGGCCTCCGGGCCGCCTGCGAAGCGGGGTACGCGCGCTTCACCGACGGCGGAAGCGCCCTCGACGCCGCCCTGGACGCCGTCACCGCCATGGAAGGGAACGAGCGCGCCTTCAATGCCGGGATCGGCGGCGCGCCCACCCGCGAAGGCACGGTCGAGCTCGACGCCGCCGTGATGCTGTCCGACGGCAGCTGCGGCGCCGTCGCCGTCGTCCGGAACACGCCGTTCGCCGCCCGCCTGGCGGACCGGGTACGCACCGGGACCCCGCACGTGTTGCTGGCCGCCCACGGCGCCGAGGCGCTGGTGCAGAGCCCCGTCGACAACGCCGACCTCCTGACGCCACGCAGCGTCGCTCTTTGGGAGGCCTGGCGCGCCCGCCAGGGGGCACCGACCGGCAGCGGAACGGTGGGCGCCGTCGCCCTGGACGACCGCGGACACCTGGCGGCGGTGACCAGCACGGGCGGCACGCTCGGCCAGTGGTCCGGCCGGATCGGCGACACGCCCCTCATCGGGGCCGGGACCTACGCCAACGAGGCCGCGGCCGTCTCGTGCACCGGCAAGGGCGAGGCGTTCATCCGCGCCGTGACCGCGAAGTCGTTGGCTGGCCGGATCGCCCGGGGGGACGCGCTCGATCGGGCCCTGCAGGCCGAGCTCGATGCCCTCCGCCACTTCGACGGCGACGGTGGACTCATCGTCGTCACCGCCGACGGGCGCTTCGCCCACGGCTTCAACAGCCCCTCCATGGCGGTGGGGTGGCGCGCGCCCGGCCGCGGCGAGCAGCGCATCTCCCGCCTCCCCGGCATCGAGGTGACGTCCGAGGGCTGAGGCCCGCCGGCACCGACAGAACGCGCGTGGGAGCCGCGCCGGTGGGCGAACGTCCCTGGGAGCGCCGTCGGGGCCCTGCTATGCTCGACCCGTGATCCACACGGTGACGGTGAACCCAGCGCTGGACCTCACCTACCGGGTGTCGGAGATCGTGTTCGACGATACGGTCCGGGCCGACGAGGTCCTACGGTCGCCGGGCGGCAAGGGGATCAACGTCAGCCGCGTGGTCGCGCGACTCGATCACCCCACGGTGGCCATGGGCTTCCTTGGCGGGCGCGCCGGCGAGGAGCTGCGCGAGCGGCTGGAGGGCGAGGACGTGCGCACCTGGTTCACGCACATCGACGGCGCCACCCGCACCAACGCCGTCGTGCAGGACGCGAACGACCATCAGATCCGCGTCTCGAGTCCGGGAGCGGGCGTCTCGTCGGGGGACGTCGAGCGACTCGTCGAGAGCCTGTTCGACCTGCGCGCGCCCGACGTGCTGGCGCTGTGCGGGAGTCTCCTCCCCGGCATCCCGAACGACTTCTACGCCGGGGTCGCCGAGCGCGCCATGGCCGACGGCATCCGTGTGGCGGTGGATGCCGACGGCGACGAGTTGAAGGCAGCCGTCGCGTTCGGCGCGTTCCTGATCAAGCCCAACCGCTACGAGCTCGAGCGCCTGTCCGGCAACCAGGTGGGCACGCGCGAGGACGCGGTCGCCGCCTCCCGTCCGCTCGTGCACCAAGGGGTCACCGCCGTGCTCACGAGTCTGGGGGCCCAGGGCGCGGTCCTCGTCACCGACGAGTGTTCGCTGCACGCCTACGCCCCCCGCGTCACGGTCGACTCGGCCGTCGGCGCGGGCGACGCCATGCTGGCCGGCGCACTCGTCGCTGCGGTCGACGGCGACTCGTGGGAGTCCGCGCTGCGCCTCGGCGTGGCCTGCGGCACCGCGACGGTCATGACGCCGGGGACGGAGCTGTGCAGCCGCGCGGACGTCGAAGCGTTGCTTCCCAAGGTGGTCGTCGAGACGTTGTGATCCCGAGTACGCGCTCGCCTTCGCTTCGCTCGCGGCATGCGGCCCGGTGCCGGCGCCGGCCGGAACGACGACGTCGACGAGCGTGGGGAGGCGTCGCAGCCGTTCCCGTATACGCGCGCCAGCTACGCGGTTCGTTCTTCCACACGACCTTCGCCTTCGAGCAGGCGCGGCGATTCGTGCGATAACAGGTCGCCGACGGACCGTACCGCTTCAGCTTCGAGATCGAGTCGCTCTTCGACGCCAGCTCGCCCGGCTTGCCCCACTTCGTCTACACCGACTACACCAACCTGGCCAACCTGATGTACGGGGGCCCGAACCCTCTACCCGGAATCCTGGCGCCGCCTCGAGGCGACCGTCTTCCGCAACGCCACCATGCTGTTCGTACGGAGCTCGCACGTCCAGCATTCCCTGACGACGCGCTACGGCGTTGGGCCGGAACGCATCCGCTGCGTGTATGCCGGAAGCAACACGGGAGCACCGCGTGCCATTCAGGAGGCCGAGGGGCGGTACGAGGCCAGGCACATCCTGTTCGTTGGGCTGGACTGGCAGCGCAAGGGGGGCCGATGCTGCTCGAAGCGTTTCGGCGGGTGCGGGCGGTCCATCCCTACGCCCGCCCGACGGTCGTCGGCACCGGACCGAGCCACCCCGAACCCAACGTGGAGGCCCTCGGAGGGTGCCGTCGATCAGGTCTGCGCGCACGAACGGCCCCCGGACGCACGAGGCGCCACGGGGGCCGTTCCCGACGCGCGCGCCGACCTTCTAGGGGGCGACGTCTCCCAGGGCGTTGTTGGCGAACGTGTTGCCGCCGGTGGTGGTGGGATCGGCAGGGCTGACGGTGTTCCCTGCGCCCACGTACACGCCCCAACCGGCGCTGTCGGCGATGACGCTGTGGTTGATCGTCACGGTCTCGCCCGAACCGGTCAGCTGCACGTTGGCCTGCCCGGCCCCGCCGTATCCGGCGCCCGTCACCTCGACGTGGTCCAACGTATTGCCGTTGCCGGCGTTCATGAACCGCAGTCCGCCCCACTGACCCTGTTGGCCCGCCGTCGGAACGTGGAACCGGATGGGGGAACCAGCGGTCCCCTGTGCCACCAACGTCGATCCCTCCTGCACCCGGATGTACGCACCGCTGGCGTCGAACTCGAGGTCGGCCCCCGGCTCGATGGTGAGGGTATGCGCAGCCTGCACCACGGTATAGCTGTGGAAGTGGTAGGGCACGTTGGTCGCGGGCCAGGTGGCATCGGACGAGGTGAGGAAGCCGCGGCGCACGTCGATGTACCCCTTGGCGTTGGGTGCGGCAGTGGGGTCGTAATCGCTCGCCGCATCCAGGCCGCCGAGGGCGGTGGAGGGCACGTCGAGCGGCACGTCGCCGTTGTCGCGGAAGGTGTTCGCGGCGAAGTCGTGGAGGGCCCCCTGGGAAGTGCCGTCCCCAACGTAGATGCCGGTCTTGGCGCTATGGCTCACCACGCTGTGGGTCATCTTGAGCGTGCCGCTGTTGCCCACCAGGACGTTCGCCTGGTGGATCGCCGCGCCGCCTCCGCCGTCGACGGTCGCGTAGGTCAGCTCGTTGAGGGGGCTGGCCTCGTCGATCTCGATGGTGCGCCAGAAGCCGGGCGCCGCGTCGGTGCCGTCGAAGAGGATGCGCTCGTTGGCCGTGCCGACGGCCTGGATCGATCCGCCGTTCCCTGCGGGCATCCAGAGCCCGGCATTGGCCGCGAACTGGACGTGGGTGCCGGGCTCGATGGTGAGCGCGGCGTGTACCTGCACGAACTTCGTGACCAGGTAGTCCGGGCAGTTGCCCACGTGGACGCCCCAGGTCTCCGGCGTGGTGATGGTGGTGTCCTCGGTGACGGGGGCGGGGCAGGTCGCGCTCACGACGACGCCGTCCGTGGCCGTGAGGTGGCCGTCGGACACCTGCAGCGTGAAGGCGTAGTCGCCGGCGAGATCGGCCTTGAAGGTGGGGCTCGCGGTGAGGGCGCCGGCCAGAACGGCGTGGCTGCCCGTGGGCGCGCTGTCGAGCGTCCAGCTGTAGCTCAGGGTGTCCCCGTCGGGGTCGCTCGAGCCGGTGCCGTCCAGCGCCACGTTGGCGGTCGGGTCCGCCACGACGCTGGCATCGTTGCCGGCGTCGGCCACCGGTCGCCGGTTGCCGGCCGCGACGACCGTGAGCGTCACGCTGTCGCGCTTCGAAGCGTCGAAGCGGCTCGCCGCCGAGATGGTCACCGTGCCCACGGCGACACCGGTCACGACGCCCTGCGCATCGACGGTCGCGATCGAGGTGGCTCCACTGGTCCAGTCGACCGCCTGCGACGCGCCTCCGGTCGCCTGTACGGTGACCCCGAGATCGACCGTGCCGCCGACCTGGACCTCTGCAGGGCTCGGCACCTGGATGATCGCGACGCTCTGAACGCTCCCGCCGCCCTGGTCGGTGCATGCCG
>Ga0114931_10000054_pt1 | contig 110079 bp, 90 predicted proteins | sample 2SBtaG_FD_89579 | JGI IMG/M metagenome (GOLD analysis project Ga0114931, IMG submission 89579) | Deep subsurface microbial communities from Kolumbo volcano to uncover new lineages of life (NeLLi) - 2SBTROV14_V59a metaG | ecosystem: Environmental > Aquatic > Marine > Volcanic | place: Kolumbo...
CCCGAAAAAAAGATCGAACGCCGTAGGCGTGACATATGGATTGATCCCGTTTGCTCAGCGGTGCGCGGGCCCTCAAGCATAGATCCCTCGCTGTGCTCGGGATGACTTTATAAACGGGGTTGTGCTCGGCGACATGCAGCTGCTTGTAGGAGATCCTGAATCAAGTTCAGGATGACAAATTGCGGGGGTCTGTGCGATACCTTCGGGCCATTGGCTTCCAGCCTCCAGCCCCCAGCCTATATCTTGATATAAATCCGCTTCCGATAGAGCGGTAGAAGCGCCAGCCAGAAGAGCGCGACGTGGAAGAGGGCGAAGAGGAGCGAACCGTTCAGCGGACCCGCCATCGCCTCGAAGACGTGGTGGTACAACCAGCCGTACAACGACGTCGTCTCTCCCGCCCCGGTGGGGATGCGGACCCAGTAAATGATGACCAGCACCCAGAACTCCGAGAGGACGAAGGCGAACAGCGAATTCATGCCGAAGACCTGAAACGGGCGGCTCCACCGATCAATCCCTTTTACGTCGATCAACCAGAGGCACCATGCCAATCCGATCATTGCGATACCGCCGGTGTACAGTACATACGAGCTTGTCCAGATGCCTTTGATGAGGGGAAACACCGGATTCCAAACGACTCCCACGGCGAGGGCGGTGGTGCCCCAGAGCAAAAGCTTCAACACCGCCTCCCGGATAGAAGCTTCGCCGTCGATGATCCGCCCGGTAAAATAACCGAGGAGGATGGAGACCGTCGCCGGCAGGGTGCTGAGCAGCCCCTCGGGGTCAAACGCGATGCCGAAGCCGTGCCACACGTGTTTCGGCCCGAAGACAAACAGGTCGATTTTTCGGACGAGGTTGGTTTCTAGCCCGTACGGGTCCGCACCACCCCCGCCCCACAGGAGCAACCAGTATCCAAGCAAAATGGCTCCGGAGACGATCAGCAGCTTCTTTCGGTTGAGATAGAGGCAGAGGAGCGAGGCGATACCGTAAGCGAGGGCAATCCGCTGAAGCACGCCCATGAAGCGGAAGGTGGAATAGTCCCGAACATACGGGAACGCATTGAGCGCCCACCCGATCGCAAGGATGACGAGTACCCGACGTGCCAGCTTCCGAAGTGCTGCCGGGTTGGCCCGGTGGTCGAACTTCCGAAAGGAGAACCACATCGCCACCCCGATGATGAAGAGGAAGAAGGGGAAGACGAGGTCGGTGGGAGTGCACCCGGCCCACTTCGAATGCAAGAGCGGTGGGTAGACGTGTGCCCAGCTTCCCGGCGTATTGACCAGGATCATCGTGGCGATGGTGATCCCGCGAAATACATCAAGCGCCACGAGACGCTTCTTCACCAGGGTCGTTTCATTCATGGTTGCCTCATGATTGGAGTACCGGTTTCAGTTTCTGCCAGTGGGCCGCCGTAGGCGCCTGTGCTTCAAATAGGGCGATGCCTGCCGCCCCGCCCGCCAGCGTACGCCGCGCGGCCTCCGCAAGCGCGTCGGGGTCGAGGGCCGGCACGAAGAGCCCGGCATACAGGGGAATGCGCCCTCCGAGGGCCTGCACGCCTTCCCGCGTGGCGCCCTCCAGCCACGAGACCGGCTCGTTATAGAAATTGTGATAGAGCATCGGAAGAACGGCATCCAGCGGCCATTTCGGCCAGTTCTGCCGCACCAGTCGCCGCGCGATGGCCGGCGTGGGGAACACCGCTGCCGTCAGTTGCCGGTTCGCCGCGTGTGCGACCTCCGCCAGACGATGAACCACACGGGTGATGCTGTCGTAGCGAAACTGCCGCCACGCATCATTCGCCGACGGATGCGCCAGACTCAATGGATCGAGGCCGGTTTTCGCCGCGAACTGTGCCCGGCATTCGGCACAATAACAATAGTCATATTCGGGATATTCCCGGTCTTGAACCAGGTTATATTTGGGCCACAGTGCGATGGGGAGAATGACGTCGGGATAGCGGATATAGTCGAGATGGATGCTGCGGACGCCATCGACCTGTGCGAAAGAAGCTATGTACCGGGCCAGGTAATCGCGGACCGACGCCCGACAGGGGCACAGGAATTTGTAATACGCCACGTACGGCGGGTGCTCCGCCGTGGAGGCCCCGTTTCGGTTGACGGCATACCATTCGGGGTGCTTCGCTTCGAAGCCGCCCTGCATCATCGTGACCACCCAGGCGTGCACTTCCAGTCCTTCGTCCCCGGCGGCACGGACGATGCGGGCGAGCGTCTCGGGCGACTTCACCTCCGGCAATATGGCGTCGATGCCGGCGGCTTTCCACCGGGCGAATTTCGCTTTCCACGGTGCCATCGTGCCGAAGTCGCCGCGCACCCACGCCCAGTTTTTCAGGGGGCCGGACCGACTATATGGCGACGCCCAGGCTGTCGGCGCCATCGTCGCGCCAAGCGTTCCGGCGGCGAGGGTTTTCAGGAACGTCTTCCGATTCATCATTGTGAATCCTCCGTCTTCGATGTTGTGATCCACAGTCTGCCGTCCTCCCGGATATGGGCGAGGCTGCCGCCGGGACCCGGCGCCGTGATCACGTAGCCCCCCGGCGAGGAATAAAGCGTCGCTCGAAGACTCGAATCTCGCGCATTTCTCCCCAACGCCTTCAGGCTTGTGGCATAGTGGCCGTGCTCCTTGCGAAAGCGCTGTTGCCGCTCATACAGAGCACGGAGCGCCGTACGTACCCCCGCATCGGCGGGTGCGACGAAAGCGTCGGTCCCCGCGCCCGCCATTTGCCCGGAGAACTGCACATAGCCCCAGTGTTCGGGCCTATGCATCGCCACCGCATACTGCGGGGTCCATACCCAGTTGTCCTCGGGGAGGGGCTTGCCGGTATCCGGGTCGCGCCGCTTTTCGTAGCGTCCGTCCCGCACGTCCGTGCGCCATTCCACCCGCGAGAAATTGATGCGCCACTGCTCGCCGGGACGGGGTGCCCGGCGTCCGGGCGCGGCTTCCTTGAGCGCACTCCACGGCAGCGCCAGTTCTATGCTCCACCCCCGGTCCGTATCCCGCGGCCGGTTGAGGGATCCCTGCACGCTGACGCCCACCTTCAGCCCGTGAATATCCCATCCGTCGAGCGGCGGCCCACCGTCGCGATAAGGTTTGAACAGCAGCAGGTCCCAGACGGTGCCGAGCGCGTTGACTTCGAGTTCATAATAGCGGTGCGTATCGCCGTCGGGGTCGATGAAGACCTCGAAGTCGTTGTCGTGAAAGATGACGGCGTCGCGTTCGGTGAGGGTAGCCCACACGTGCGGCTCTTCGAGCTCGGCGGCCACATAGAGATAGGTGTCATCCCAGAGCATTTTGACGCGAGTGCGGAAGCGAGGCGCCGGCTTCCGCGGGCCTTCGATGTCCACAAAGTCGTCCGTCCAAGCGGTGCGGCCCCAGGCGATCTCATCCAGCTTCCCGTCGATTTCGGGCGGATCTTCGGCGCGGTAGCACAGATAGTATTTCGGCGCCGGCTGTGCCTTCAAATTCCGTACGCCCTCTCCCATTATCAAAAGCACAACGACCAGAGTGCCAAGCTTTTTCATGGGTTGAAGATCTGTGGGGTTACGGATGAAGGTATGCGGTTTCGCCCATCATCACCAACCCCGTCTTCATGTGCGAAGCCGAGCAATAGGAATGACGCAACACGCCACACGAACGACGTATTAGGAACAACGCATTACCCGGTGTCCGTCGCACGGGTCCGCCGGGCCGCGAGGGCAAGACCCCCCAACAGCGGCGCATCGCCGCCCAATTGCGCGGGCAGGATCTCCATCGGATAAGGCAGGGTCGCCTCGACGACTTCGTTGAGGCGGTCCCGAATCCAGGGTTCATTTTGCGCAATACTACCGCCGAGAACGATTACTTCGGGATCCAGGATGGCGCCCAAGGCGACGACGGCCTGCGAGAGATAATTGGCGGCCCGTTCGACGAGTGCCAACGCCAGCGCATCGCCGTCGCGTGCTTTTTGGAACACCTCCACCGCCGTCGTCGGGGCGCCATCGCCGCCGTTGCGGGCGGCCCAGGCACGCGCCAGCCCCACCCCCGCCGCCGTCAATTCCAGGCAACCGTTATCTCCCCAATCTTGATTGATATGCACGGGGTCGGGGAGAAAGAAGCCGATCTCTCCAGCGGCATGATGGCAACCTCGCACCAGACGATCTTCCACCACAATGCCCACCGCCACACCGGTACTGACCGTCAGATAGACGAGCGACCGCGCCGCTTTCCCCGCCCCAAATGTATACTCGGCCATCGCCGCCGCGTTGACATCGTTTTCGATGGTGGCGGGCACCCCGAGGTGCTGTTCGAGCAGCGCTTTCAACGGCGCCTCCGTCCATCCGAGGTTCACGGCATGATGCACCAGACCCGCGCTCACGTCGGTGATCCCCGGCGCCGCACAGCCCACGCCCACCAGCTTGCCGCCCCCGACGGCACGCAGACACGCACCCACTTCCCGGGCGAGGAAGGCTACGAAGCGTTCCGGAGACTCTCCCGCCGGCGATGAGGCGGTTCGGCAAACCAGGGTGCACTGCGGATCGGATACGGCAGCGACCCCACAGCGAACCTTGGTACCGCCAATGTCAATTCCGGCAAGAAGCGGGGATGAAGGCATATCTCAGTTGATTTCCAGGCTGATGAGTTCTGAGATGCGAAGGGACGAAGCGGTGCAGTGCGGCTCGACGGGTAGCGAAAAGGGCGTATCAGGGGGAGGCTCCGGGATCGCCGGCCCATCGCACCTACGGCATCACGTACGTCGTGACGAAGGCTTCGACGGCATAGAATTCGGGTAAACCAAGACGATTCAGCGCGGCAGCCGTTTCCCGGTTTCGGTCATAAGCCCTTTCCCAGAACTCACGTTCATCGTAGGCCCCCGGAAACATGGCGCGGTCCTTCTGGCTTTCATGCTTGAAGATGGCCTCGATCTTGCGATCCAGGTCGGCTTTCGAGAGTTGAATGAAGATGTCGGCCTTGTCAATTTCCCATTCCTGCCACGCGCCCCGATAGAGCCAGACCAGCGGATGAACCGGCTTGCAGCTCTTTTTGCGGGTCCGTTGTGTTTTGCTCTTCGGTGCGGGTGCACGTTCGGCCTGCGACTCCGCCTCTTCCAGTTCCCGATTATACCGTTCGAGTGCTTCCTGAATGGCTTTGTAGCACATCCGGTGGGTGCCGTGCGGATCGGACAGGTCGCCGGCCACAAATAGATGTCCGGGCTGTAATTCGCGCAGGAGTTCGAGAACCACCTGCACGTCTGCTTCCCCGATGGGGTCCTTCCGCACGGTGCCGGTCTTATAAAAAGGCATGTCGAGGAACCGGGCGTGACGCTCATCCACGCCGAGTACTTCGGTGGCCGCCATGGCTTCGGCATAGCGAATATTGGCCTTCAATTGCTGTAATTCCGGGGGGTCCACTTCGCCGGCCTTCTTGTGGTTCAGAAAGGACAGATAGCCCTCATTCTTCTTGTGGACCGCCTCGCGGATCTCGCCTTCGACGCCGAGCACCGGCATACTCATCTCCACGAATCGCACCATCCGCCGCACATCAGCGTCGAAGACGGCTACCGAACCATTGGTCATATACGCGACCGTTACGTCATTGCCGTTGCGCACGAGTTTGTCGAGCATGCCGCCCATCGAGATCACGTCGTCGTCCGGGTGGGGGCTGAAGAGGATGACCCGTTCATTCTTGATGAGGTCTTCCTGATAATGAATACGTCGCCGAAGGTCCTCGAAGACCTTGCGACAAAGCGCGTCGACATCGTCATGGGAATGCAAGACGCCGTGGAGGTGGTTGCGATAGAAGTCGGCGGCTTCGAGGCGAAGAATAGCCTTGTCGAGTTTGCCGGAGAGCCAGATGACGGCCCGTTTCGAGAGGGCCTCGTCCCACGTCACATCCCTGACCAGCCAGGGCGTTTTCTCTCGGGTGAGTGCCCCAGCGGCAGCCCGGTCCACATAAAAACTGGCATTGCCTTGACGCTGGAGATACGAGGCCGTCACCTGACGGGAGGACTCCTCTTCGACGGCCCGCCGGACGATCGGCGCCTTGTGCTCGCCCGTCGCCATCAAGATCAACTCACGGGCCTCCAGGATCGTCCCGATTCCCATCGTGATGGCCTGCCTCGGAACGTTCTCCTCTCCAAAGAAATCACCGGCGGCATCCTTTCGAGTGATCTCGTCGAGCACGATCAGCCGCGTGCGTGTATCAGGCCCCGACCCCGGCTCATTGAAGCCGATATGCCCGCTCCGCCCGATGCCGAGGAGCAGCAAATCTATCCCTCCCGCCTTACGGATGGCGTGCTCGTAGGCAAGACAGTAATTCTCCACCTCGCCCGGCGGAATGTCCCCCCGGGGGATGTGGATGTGACCATCAGGGATGTTGACCTCGTTAAAGAAATTCTCTCGCATGAACCGGTGGTAACTCTGCAAACTCTCCGGCTCCATCGGGAAATATTCGTCGAGGTTGAAGGTGACGACGTTGGAAAAATCCAGTCCCTGTTCCCGGTGCATCCGGATAAGATGCTGGTACACGCCAATGGGCGTCGAGCCGGTGGGTAACCCGAGCACGACGTGCTTGCCCACCGCCTGGCGTTCTTCGATCAGGTTGGCGATACGCCGGGCTACCTGATAAGCAATCTGGTTCGAGGTATCAAAGATAAGGGTGTTCACGCGCTCACGCTGGGTACCCGTGTGATTTACCTGTTCCATAGGATCCGCGAGCAGGGGTGCTTGAGTAGTGGTCATAGATCGTCTTTCGGTTATGCTTATTCGCAGATGGGATCGTTACGGTTTCCCCGTTTGTGGGGCCGCTGCGAAGGGTTCGTTTCTCAAAGAAATAATAACACCCGCACTCTCCTCCAGGCAATGGGGCAACTCAGTTAGGAATCGCTTCCATGCGACTCTGGAATCGCTTCCAACCCATGCAGTGCCTCAACTTTCCTATTTTGTGCCCGCAAGCCACCCCGTGCGTGTTCCCCATCGCTCCGGACCACATCGCTCAAAACCTTTGTTTTTCCATCGAAAACCATGCAATTAGCCGGTATCGACTGGGTCATCATGGCCGCCTTTTTCCTGCTTTCGCTCGTCATTGGGCTGGCCGTCTCGCGGTCGGCCGGAGAGGATTTCAACGCGTTCTTCCTCGGCAGCCGGAACATGCCGTGGTGGTTGCTCGGCATCTCGATGGTTGCCACCACCTTCTCCACCGACACCCCGAACCTCGTCGCCGACCTCGTCCGCTCACAGGGCACGTTCGGCAACTGGTCGTGGTGGGCCTTTTTGCTCACGGGCATGCTAACGGTCTTTCTGTATGCGAAGTTGTGGCGTCGCTCCGGGGTGCTGACGGATGTCGAATTCTATGAACTCCGCTATTCGGGCCGGCTCGCGGCCTTCCTTCGGGGCTTTCGAGCCGTGTATCTCGGCATCCTGTTCAACATCATCATCATGGCCTCCGTCACGCTGGCCGCTATCAAAATCGGCGGGGTGATGTTCGGATGGTCCCCGTTGAAAACGGTCGTAGTGGCCGCCACGATTACTATGACGTACAGTGCCCTCGGTGGGCTAAAAGGCGTGCTCCTGACCGATCTGGTACAATTTTTCGTTGCAATGGTCGGTTCCGTCGGAGCGGCCGTCTACGTCATCAACCTGCCGGAAGTAGGTGGGCTCGGCGGACTGCTCGAACACGCCGAAGTGGCAAAGGCGCTTGCTTTCTGGCCCTCATTAGACACCCTCACCTGGCACGATATGCTGCCGGTGTTCATTATCCCGCTGGCGGTGCAATGGTGGGCCGCCTATTATCCCGGCTCCGAACCTGGTGGGGGCGGTTACATGGTGCAACGGATGCTCTCGGCCAAAAACGAGAAGCACGCCGTCAAGGCCACGCTGCTTTTCAACGGAATGCATTATGCACTGCGCCCGTGGCCGTGGATTCTCGTCGCGCTGGCCTCGATGATCGTCTTTCCGGACCTGTCGTCGCTGGCGGCCCGCTTTCCTCACATGCCCGCACAGGTTATCCACAACGACCTCGCCTACCCGGCCATGCTGACGTTTCTCCCGGCAGGGCTACTCGGACTGGTCGTCACCTCGCTGTCCGCCGCATATATGTCCACCATGTCGACGCAGGTCAACTGGGGGTCCTCGATCATCGTGAATGATGTGTATCGGCGGTTCGTCAGTCCCGATGCCACCGAGGGGCAGCTCGTGTGGATGGGCCGCGTGGCGACGGTGGCGCTGATGGTGGTGGCGTGCACCCTCGCACTTTTTCTTGAAAATGCCCTGCAGGTATTCAACATCGTCCTTCAAATCGGCGCGGGAACGGGGCTCTTATTCATCCTCCGGTGGTTCTGGTGGCGCATCAACGCCGCGTCAGAACTAACGGCGATGATCGTCTCCTTTGCCGTGGCGATGTATTTTCAAGTAGCCGCGCGGTTCTCGTGGTGGGGTGGCGACTATGCCGACTGGGAGCGCCTGCTCGTCATCGTGGCCATCACTACGGCAGCGTGGATTTTGGTGGCGTTCCTCTCGCAGCCCACCGACGATGCCGTACTGCAGTCGTTCTACCGGAAGGTCCGGCCGGAGGGACCGGGGTGGCGTCTCGTCCTCGATCAGGCGCACCGGCAGGGCCTCGCGCTCGACACCGGCGCCCGCTCCGACCTTCCGCTGAGCCTGCTCTGTGCCCTCCTCGGCACCATCGGAATCTATTGCCTTCTCTTCGCCACCGGCTTCTACCTCTACGGACGCATGGGCCTCAGCGCCGTCATGGCCGTGCTGGCCGTTGCCACCCTCGGCCTACTGATGATCCTGTGGCGTCGACTCTCTTTCGATGCTGAGACCGAAGCGGAAGAGAAACTCGGCGTGGGGGCCTGAGAAGGGGTCGAGTACAGAATTTCGAGTAGAGATTGTCAAATGTTGAGAGGTAACGAGGCGGTCGAGGTCGCCCGGTGAATGCGCACGAAGATGCGACGATTGATGGCATGGCTGCATCAAAGATCGTAGGGATACAATAGATTTTGTCCGACCAAGCAAATGCAAAACCAGGATGTCAACTTTGAACATACAAGAGCGGTTGGGAGTGGCGGCGTAGAAGAAAAATCGATCGCTACGGTATGGAATACACGAGTGTATGCTTGCATCGTCCTACAAGTACAGCATCACTTCACGCTACCCCCTCTTCCCGCCACAAGTGCCGCGGACGATGAGATGCACCGGTAGATCTTCATGGACAACGGCGTGATGCTTGCCCTCAATCTGATCGATGATGATGTCAGCGGCGCGTTCGCCTTTCTTGAATACAGGCTGATGGACCGTCGTCAACGGAGGGAAGGTATAGCGCGCGTTAGGCAGATCGTCGAAACCCACGAGTGCCACATCCCCCGGAACACGCAACCCCGCCTCATGGAGGGCCAGCAAGGTCCCCGTCGCCTTCACGTCGCTCGCACAGAAAATCGCCGAGGGCATTGTCCTCTGTTCGAGCCATCGTTGCATCAAATCATACCCGCTTCGCCGTGAGTAATCCCCGACGACAAGGTAGTCCGGGTTCATCGACACGCCGGAATCGGCAAGGGCTTTCATGAAACCGTCCCGCCGGTCGACGCTCTCTTTCATCGTTATCGGACCCAACATCATTCCGATGCGCCGGTGACCTAACGCGAGCAAGTGGGACCCTGCTTGATAACCGCCGTCGAAATTATCGACATCGACCGAGTTCAGTCCAGGAAAATCCGGGTCATGCCCAATGATCACGGCCGGAATCTCGTTCTCCCGCACAGATCGAGCCACTAGACGAGTCACATCCCGCGCAATGAGGATGAAGCCGTCGAAAGCTTGACCGGAGAAGATCCGGTCGTTGATGGCGTCTTCCATGTCGGAGGAGACCATTGAGATCGAAACAAAATATCCGCGTTGGATACTTCGCTCGGAAATGCCGAGCAAAACAAGCGACCAATAGCCGGTGGCGAGTATGTCATTCTTTCGTCGCGGGGCCAGCACGCAGAGGGCATGGGTGCGCTCCGTCACCAGGCTCCGAGCCACCGAGCTGGGACGATAATTGTACTCCTTTATCACTTTCATCACCCGCTCTCGTGCCTCTTTGCTCACGTTTGGGTGCTGATTCAATACCCGCGATACGACGGAGCGCGACGCGTAGGCCAACCGGGCAACTTCATCGATGGTGATTTTTTTCATGATCAGCCTTTCCCCGAAGTACATCTCAAACAGAAGCGTACGGAAAAGATAATCAGAATCCGAGGGTTAAATGGTAAAGAACGGTGACCCCGCTTGTTGATCGTTTCCCCGGCCCATGTTCACCCGGACCGAAGGCAGGCTCAACCTCGGATAAGAAGAAAAGGGGGGCTGGCGCTTTAGGGAGTTTCTATTTAGGACGGCATACGACTAAATACCTTTGATCCTTCACAATGCAGGCAACGGAATCGCTTATCCTGTCGTCGGTCGCTGCTCCAACCTGTATGAACGCCCCTTTGGGGACCTATCCATAATGATCAAACCGATATGAATCACCCTCCCAGACGCGATAAAAATACACCCTCGACTTTGCACAGCGAATGGTCAGTGAACTCGCGGCCGAAGACTATCGTCGCGCCGAGGTCTTCCAGCGATACGGCATCGACTTCTGATGTGGCGCGGGCCGGAGTGTGGAAGCCGTCTGTGCCAAACGGGGGGTTGGCTATGAGGAACTGGCCGAAGCGCTCCATAAGGCGACGATGGAGAAAGAGGCCTACCCATTGACACAGGCAAAGGAATGGGACCTGACCTTCCTGGCAGATTATATCGTCAACACCCATCAACGGTATGTTCGGAGTAACGTCCCGCTCCTGGGAGAATTCGTCGCGAAGGTAGTCCGCGTGCCCGCCCATGCCGACCCCGAGGTGATCGAGATCGCTGATCGCTTTGCCAGGGTGGCGGCAAAAATGAACCAGCATATAATTAAAGAAGAACAGGTCCTCTTTCCATGCATCGAACGGCTGGAACAGACCTGGTGTTCAGGTGCACACACTGATTCGCCTCCTTTCGGCGCCGTACAAAATTCCGTCCGCATGATGGAACAGGAGCACGAACAGGTTTGCACCTGGAGTGCGAAACCCGAAACCTGAGCCACGACTACACCCGCCGGAACACACTTGTAATACCTATCGGCTAACCCGGGCCACCTCTCACCTCGAAAACAAAATTCTCTTCCCCGCACCATCGAGATGGAGCTTCAGTGTAAAAGTTGAAGGTGAAAGGGGATTACGTCGAGGGTACGTATTCCGTGTTCACGGTAGGGGCACAGCATCAGACGAGGAAGCACCGGCCGGATGGCGAGGATCACCGAACAGGCTCTTTTCAAGGTCTCGTATTCCACGATGCCTCTCCCGCGGCGGATCGGTTGACGGGTGAACGGCCGGATGGTGAACGGGATCGTGTGACCACACAGCCATCACATCACGCTTCGAGAAGGGCGGCCATGGGGGCGAAGTGCCAGACACGAACGACGGGATAGACAGTTGCGAGGGCCGCGATGAGGGCGACGGAGATGAGCGGTTCGAGGAACACCTGCGCCCGGCCGGAGAAGACGAGCGCATCGATGGAAAAGCCGAACTCCTTGTACATATCGATCATACTTTCGCTCATCGGTATCGGGTGGCCGGAGAGGTAGGCCAACAGCCCGCCGCAAACTGCCATGCTAAGCGCCAGCGCGAGGACGATTTTGATCGTCAATTCCATCCACACGAGCAGCGCGAGTTGATAGGGTTTCATTCCCATGGCCTGCATGATGCCGAATTCGCGCACCCGATCCATCACGCTCATCATCGTTGCATTGAAAATCTCGAAGCCGATGAGGATGAGCATGAACGCCAGAAAGATGGCGCCGCTGGCATTGTCGAGGACGATCATTTGCCGGAGTTCGGGCATGAGCGTATCCCAGCCGAGAACGGCATAGCGATCATCGTTGAGACGTCCGAGGAGGGCAGCGGCATAGTGCCCATCTCGCCGAAAGTCGTCCGAGCGAAGCACGAGTTGCGTGAACCGCCCCAGCATCAAAAAGAGGGCCTGCGCATCCGAGAGGGACATCACGACCATGCCCCGGTCCACATCGGCGTTTCCGCTATCAAGGATACCTTTGACCACGTACAGGTCCGCGCCCATCTCATTGCGATACCCCTGCGTAAGGGCAACGACCGTATCGCCGACACTCGCCGAGAGGTTGCTTGCCAGCGTTTGGCCCAGCAAGATCCGGTGGTCGTCGTCCGGGGCGAGATTGGTGCCGCTTGCGAATTTGTGGATGAAGCTGCTGACGCGATGTTCGGTGGTGTCCACGCCCACCACCATCGCACCCGCGCTCGACGAGTCGGAACTGATGAGCGCAAACCCGGTGAGCCGGCGGGTATAGGCCTCCACCCACGGTTCGGCGGCGAGCATCGCGTGCCAGTCCTGTTCATCTTCTTTCAAGGCATACGCGAGCGTCTGTTCCTCCTGATATCCGGCCCGCTGTACCTGTACGTCGCCGGTAAAGAGCCGGGCGGCATACGACTCGATGGCGTCGTACGTGCCATATTGAAGCGAGCGCGTCAGGGTGATGATGAGTACTGAAAACAGAACCGCGCCCATCGTGATGAGGGTACGGCGGCGATTCCGCCACACATTGCGCCTAGCCATCTTGAAGAGCTTTGTCATGGTCCGGACCGCCTACGCAAAAACTGTTTTGTAAAGACGGTCTTATCGATGGGCCGGTCGAATGTTACCTCTTCGAGCAGGAGCACTGTGCTATGCCCGGGCTTGCGCTCCTCGATGAGTTTCATCCGCGCCGGCAGCGTGCGCCCGCTCATTTTCTTGATATCCGAAAAAACGAGGGTACGAATGTGCTCGTCCCGTTCATTGAAATACTCGGTGCGAAGCGGGATGTAGTCGCTTACGCGGATCCATTCAATGAGATGATCCCACGCCACGGGGGCGTCTGGTTTCGGGACAAATTCTATTTTGTATGCGTCCTCACCTCCCATAGTCTCACGTCCGAGCAACGTGTGGGTATAGTCGTCGACTATGCTCGATTCCTTTACGAGATCGTCGTTGGTGAAGTCGGACCCCATCCAGGATTGAAGCATCATCGACGGGGGAATTTTGATGACGCGGTTGATGCGGGGGATGTAGTTCCACATCTCCCGCCCTATCTTGAGAAACGAAATGCCACGCTCTCGGGCCGGCTCTTTGATGCGGATGAACGATTTCTCCGTCCCTTCGGACCAGAAGGCGAACTCCGTGCTCCGCTGCCAATCGGGGCGGATGATGGTCATCCGATAGACACCCTGCTGCGTTTTTCCGCGCATGAGTTCATCGGCCCGGCGGACGATGTCTTTCACCGGAATCTGAGCTATGACGGACGTGGACCCGAGCCAAAAGGTGGCCCAGAAGAGTCCGATGATTCCGGCCCATTTAAATCGATATATCATTCTTTTTCGTACCTGAATGAACCCACGGGCGACACCCGAATAAAAGAGTACATCGTTCCAATGACAAGTTCGCATCCGCAAACCGCCCCCGACACCGTGTAATCCCCTCTTTTTCGCATCATCCGCTTCGACCGCCTGTCCTGATCGCTACATGCCTCGACTCGAACACATCGGCATTGCCGTACGGGATGCCGGGGCCGTGGCGCGCCTCTACGAGGCGCTGCTCGAAGCTATGCCGTACAAAACGGAGACGGTGGAACGGGAAGGGGTGCGGACACACTTCATCTCGGCCGAAACGGCGAAGATAGAGCTCCTCGAATCGCTCGGCCCCGATTCGCCGGTGGCGCGTTTTCTGGAAAAGCGGGGCGAAGGGCTGCACCATCTCGCCTTCGAAGTTGCGGATATCGATGACGCCATGACCCGTCTCCGCGCCGCCGGCTTCGAACCGCTTAGCGACACCCCCCTGCCCGGCGCCGACGGCAAACGCATCTTCTTTCTCCACCCGAAACAGACCCACGGCGTCCTCGTCGAGTGTTGCCAGAGCGTACCCTCACCGAACGGGCAAGTTGAAATAGAATGTGACGAAGGCCCGTTCTCCGTTTATGAAAGCGGCAAACCGGCCAACCCGGCACTCGTCATCCTGACCGGAGCGACCCATCTTCGAATGGCCAATCTGGCGCCCCTCATCCAAGCGATGGTGCCATCTTTTCACGTGCTCATCCCCGACAATGCGGACGCGTCCCTCGCCATCCGCACGGACCATGCTCTGGCCACACTCGATCACTTCGGGCTGCCGCTGGCCGATTTGTTGGGCCTGGGCGATGGCGGCTCGGTGGCGCTCTCACTGGCCCATCGCAACCCGGCCCGTATCGGAAGGGTCGCCCTGCATGAGGCCGACCCGTTTTTCGACGGGCGCTCCGCAGCCGAACTTTCCGGTATCCGCCCCTGTGTACTCGTCACCGCCGGCGACCGGAGCGCATTCGTCCCGTTTCAGCGCACACTGCGCCTGTGCCGCACCCTTCCCCACAGCGCCCTTGCCATTCTCCCCGGGACCGGTCAGGCCTTCCAAAAGGTGAACCTCGATACGTTCGTGCCGATTCTGCGGGACTGGTTTGGGCGCTGATTGGGCACGCCCTCACGTATCCGGCCCTCCGTTGCCCAATTCATCCGAACATATGACCCACTTACATTGCATGTTGGAACACTAAATGTATTCACATCATAAGAGACCCACTTTCCGCGACGATTGAACCCCTCCGGCACCATGCGCCTCGAAGACGAAATCAAACAAGCCCGATTCAGCAGTCCCTATCAGAAGCTCGTCCTGAACCTGATGTTCACCGGCAGTTGGGTGAACGCGCTCAGCGTGCGGGGGCTCAAACCGTTCGGACTCAGCCCTCAGCAGTACAACATTCTGCGCATCCTGCGGGGACAACATCCGCAGGTGGCCACCATACAGCTCATCAAAGACCGCATGCTCGACAAAATGTCGAATGTGTCGCGGCTTGTCGAGAAACTGCGAATGAAACGGATGGTGGAGCGGCAGACATGCTCCAACGATCGCCGAGCCGTCGATGTGGTCATAACGGACAAGGGGCTGAAGCTGCTCGCCGAACTCGACGAACTGGAGGCGGATTGGCATGCCCAGCTGGGTGCCCTCGACGAGCGAGAAGCGGAGCAACTCAACGATTTGCTCGACAAATTGCGCGGATAAGACCGCGTATGCTAACGTTTTCGCAGGTATTGACACTCAAGGGTGTTCGCATCTGTGGTCCCTTAAACACGCGTCGATCTACGCGACGTTTGCACGGAGCGAATCCACGTCCCTTGTGATCCACAGGACCCGCTCATGATCAATCGCTTCGCCACCTCGGCCCGCATCGTACTGGGCCTTGTTATGACGGTCTTCGGCCTCAACGGCTTTTTCCACTTCATGCCCATGTGGCAGATGGCCCAGCCTGCCGCCGACTTCATGGGGGCCATCATCGGGACGGGCTACCTGATGATCCTAGTTAAAATCGTCGAAACCAGCGTCGGACTCCTCCTGCTTACGAATCGGTATGTGCCGCTCGCGCTCGTGCTCCTCTCGCCGATCGGCGTCAACATCATCTCGTTTCAGCTCTTCCTCGACCCTTCGGGCATCGGCCCGGCGGCGCTCGTGACCGTGCTGGACGTGTATCTGCTTTACGTTTATCGTGCCTATTACCGGCCACTTCTCACCATACGTGCGGCGATATCGCCTGGCGAATCGATCCCGGAGGATGCGCCGGAAGGAAGCCCAGCCAAGGCCTGACCGCCAATCTGCGATCGGGTCCCGGCCATAATTTCGCGTGGTCAAATTCTGCACTTGAGGCACAAGAATGCCGCCCGTTGATTCCGACCCCTTCGGAATGCGAGGCCTCTGTCCCGGTCTGATTTTGACCGGATTGGACATCGGTTAAAAAAAACAGGAAATTGCGCCGGCCTTAACGCCATCTTTTCGTCTCATCAAACCGGAGGAGGGCAACGCGTGCGTACCGACGTAATCAGCGATGGGCGGGTGATCCGTCATGGGGCGTACCCCGAACTTTCTTTGCCGGCCGTTCTGGTCGGCTATTTTCTTGGCGCGATTATCTCCGTAAGTATCGGGTACGCCAGCCTCATTCTGGGCTTTTCGATCGAAGGGTCTGAACTCGCGGCCATCCTCGGATTCGGCATTTTGCGGGGGGTGATGCGGCGCAATAGCATCGTCGAAAACAACATCAATCAGACCATCGCGAGTGGGGTCAACGGTGCGTCGGCGGGGATGATGTTTTCGGTACCGGCGCTCTTCATCCTCGGCGAGACCGATTTCAGCTATACGCTGATGGTGTTCGGCTGCATCGCCGGCGCGATACTCGGCATCGCCTTTATCATCCCGTTACGGAAGCAATTCATCGACTTCGAGCGGCTGACGTTTCCGGGTGGAGTGGCGGTGGCCGCCATTTTGAAATCACCCGGCGCTGGTATGCGCAAGGCCGTACTCATGCTGGGCGGGCTGGCGGTGAGCGGGCTGGTGCATGCCCTTTCACAGACCACCGGGTTCACAAATTGGGACCTGGGTTCCCTCATTGGGCTGCCGGAATACGCGAACGGGATCTGGTACATCTCGCTCCTGACCTTCGGCGTGGCGTACATTGCCGGACGCGGCGGATTCTTTTTCATTATCGGCGGCTATGTTTGTTATTGGATCCTGGCGCCGCTGCTTTCCGCACAGGGCCTGCTTCCCGTCGATGCGGCGGGACAGGTCATCACGGACCCGAATCAACTTCGGGGGTTGCTTTTCCGACCCGTCGGCATCGGAATGCTGATCGGCGGAGCCGTGGCGGGCATCGTGCTGGCGTTGCCATTGATAGTGGGAGCCGTCCGAAGCATGCAGGATGCGGCCCGTACGCAAACGGCCCTGTCTAAGGACGAGATGCCCATCAAACTCCTTTACGGCGCGATTGGCGGCGCTGCCGTGCTGCTGTTCGTGATTGCCGTCATGTCTACATCCGAGATGGGTCTCGTGCGTGGGCTACTGATGGCCCTGCTGGGAACCGTTTGGATCTGGATGGCGGGCGTCATTCTCTCCGAGTGTATTGGGCGTACGAACTGGTCGCCGCTGAGCGGGATGACCCTCATCGCCATCACCATCCTCATCTTTATCGCGAGCGGTTTGAGCGACAGCGCGGCCATCATCGCCTCGGTGGTCGTGGGCGCGGCAGCCTGCGTGGCCATGGCGCAGGCCACCGACTTGATGCTCGACCTCAAGACGGGATACCTCGTCGGAGCCAGCCCGCGAAAGCAACAGATCGGTCAGTTTCTCGGCAGCTGGCTTGGACCCATCATCGTGATGGCACTTATCGTCGTGCTCGATCAGGCGAAGGGCATCGGTAGTGCCGCACTGCCGGCCCCACAGGGGACGGCGCTTGCTAGCGTCATTCAGGGCATTCTCGGCGGCGACGTGCCCGTCGAGAAATATGCGGCGGGCGCCGGACTCGGCGCACTGCTCAGCTTCAGCGGAGTCGGCGGGCTGGGCATTTTAGTCGGCCTCGGATTCTACCTCCCCTTCAACATTGTACTCACCTACAGCCTCGGCACTTTCACCCGTTTGATTGTAGACCGGGTGAAGGGACATCGGTTCAGCGATGACGTCGGCATCCCCGTGGCGGCCGGTCTGATCGTCGGCGAGGCGCTTGTGGGCGTTGGTTACGCGCTCATGCAGGTTTTTGGTAATTGATTGACTTTTTGATTCGAGATATGAAAAAGACAGGCCTATTCTTCATCGCGGCCGGCTTCCTCGTCGGCGTCTATTTCACCGTGACCCACCAAACGGCCGTCGGCTGGCTGCCCTGGAGCGTGGCAGTGATTGTCGGATTCGTCGGCGTATTGTTCGTCCGTATGGCAGACCGCGCACACGCCCAGGATGATACCCGGGTCTCTGAAAACATCGCGCTTGTCGTGCAGAGCCTCGATAATATCGTCGCCGGTGTAACTACGCTGAATGCCGAAAAAGAGGCCCTCAATCCGTACGATGTGGGCCCGATAATCGACGAGCGCCTGCTCGACGACCTGGATACGTTTGTGGAAGCGCGGGAGACTATCGGGCATGTTTACGGGCTGCAGAATTACGCCGATGTGATGGCCCACTTCGCCGGAGGCGAACGATACCTCAACCGCGTCTGGTCGGCCTCTGCCGACGGCTACATCGACGAGGTGCGGGCCTATATCGGCCATGCCCTCGTGCAATTCACCGCCGCCCGCGACAAGCTCGCCGCACTTTCCTCCGCCTGAGACCACACGGGTATCACTACGCCGGCGCGCATCTGCGACGCACGGTCGGGTCGGTGAGGGCCGCCATGAGCGATGCCACATCGCCGATACGCTCGCCCAGCGCCGACGGTACGATCTCGCACGCTGCGACGGCCTGCGGGAGCGCTTCGGTGGCCAGCACCCGCCGCGCCGGGCCCAGCACCCGTTCGCCGAGCACGACCGCCAGCGATCCGAGTACGATGACCTCCGGATTCAGCGCATCGACAAGGAGGGCCAGCCCGCGGCCCATCCACGTCCCGGCTTCCTCGGCCACTGCCAATGCCTCCCGATCGTCGGCGAGCATGGCCTCGACGAGCGCGCTAATGGGGGTCTCGGGCGTCCATCGATGCGGGAAACGGCGGGCGGCGAGCATCACCAACCCCCTCCCGGAGGCAAGGCCTTCCCATGATCCCGCTTTGCCGAACCCCACCGGCCCCGCCTCGGAAAGCCGCCAGTGCCCCACCTCCCCCGCCGTATCCGACGCCCCGTGAAGCACCCGTCCATTGACGATGATCCCCGCGCCGAGCCCGGTGCCGAAGGTGAGAAAAATGAGGTGCCGCAGTCCGGGCCGATCCCGCCCCACGCCGAAGTGAAACTCGGCGAGTGCCCCGGCATTGCCGTCGTGCTCGACGAAGACCGGCAGCCCCGGGAAACGCGCTTCGAGCCGTGCCTTGAGTGGGATGCCGTGCCATGCGGGCAGATGGGGTGGGTCGAGGAGGACGCCCGCACCGATGCGAAGCGGACCGCCGATGGATACGCTCACCGCCACGACCGCTCGTCCGGCCTCACGTGCCGTCTCAATCACGCGACCGGACAGACTGGCGAGACGCTCAAATACCGCCTCAAATGGCCCATCCGTTAGGATTTCATGACGTTGAAGAACGACCCCGGCACCGGTTCCTTCGACGACCGCGGTTTTTGTACCGCCCACGTCCCATCCCAGAATGGTCGCCTGATTCATTTTCCGTGCGATCCATCGCCATCGTTCCGATTCTCCTTGAGCCAAGCCTCGCCGCGCCCTTTGATGTGCTCATCCCAGAACTGCATCCACCCCGGTCCCTCGGTGGTCAGACGTTTCCAGTCGATGGGCATGGATTTGATAGCGACTCGGGTCATCCATTCGGGTAGTCCCGACCGGTCGATGTCCGTTCGCACGGGGATGCGGTAGAAGGCATTAGCCTGATGGACGAGGGCGCTGTCGGTGGTGACGAACTCATAGAACTGCCGGGCCCGTTTGGGGTTGGGGCCGTTCTTCACGAGGGCAATGCCGTCGTTGAGGACAGGCGTACCGCTCGACGGCAGGATATAGTCGAACGGGTAGCCGTTGATCTCCGTCTGTATGTACGTATCCGGCATGTTCCACAGCGTCACGTCGCCTTCTTCGCGCGCTATTTTCAGGTAGAGTTGAGTGGGATCGGCGGTGTAGGTTTTGGTGTTCCGGTCGAGGCGGGCAAGCCAGGCATAGCCGTCCTCCACGGTCTGTTGTCGCATGATCATAGCGCCCCAGATGGTGCGCATGGTGCTGGAGGCGAGGGGATAGCGGACGATGATGCGCCCCTTCCACCGCGCATCGAGGAGGTCGTCCCAGTCCACCGGCGCGTCGGCGCGGAGGACCTTGCGGCTGTTGAATAGCATCACTTCGGGCGTCAGGTAGGTGGCGTACCAGCTATCGTCAGTGGCGTGGGCATCGGTGGGGACGGCCGCGTGCCACGAGGGGCGATAGGGTGCGAGGAGCCCCTCGCGGGCGGCGCGGTCAAAAGTAGGGCCGTCGCCGCCCCACCACAGGCTCGCTTGCGGGTGCCGCCGTTCGGTGCGAATCCGGTCGTAGGCATCCTGCCCGCCCATGTCGATCCACTGCACATTGACCTCCGGGTGCACTGCTTCAAAGCCCTTCTCGTATTCGGAAAGCATTTCCTTGCCGTGGGGCGAATAGATGACGAGCGTCTCACGTTGATCGCCGCCACAGCCGGTGAGGATCACCATCAAGGAACACAGGATCACTGAACGGAGCATACCGAACGAGAATCGACTGAAGGATGAAGCGTTTGACGTGGATGAAATCACGGGCCGGTGCACAAGAGGTTAGCCGATCCGTTGAAGCTTTGCAAATTTAAGTACGAGTTTCTTCTGGCCCACTTCCTTAAAAAACACGGTGACTTTGGCTCGATCGCCCTGCCCTTCTAGGGCCAGCACCTTGCCCTCGCCGAAGAGATCGTGCTCGACGCGCATCCCCGGCGAGAGCGGTCCGCCTTCACCTTCATCATAGACGATACGGCGGCCACTGGAAACGGCACCCTTGCCATTGGACTTCCCGGAAGGCTTTTTTCGGTAATAATGTGGGTCCAAGCCTTCAAAGGCACCTTTTCCACGCTGCGATGTCACAAACCTGTCTTTTCGTTGTTCAAAATTATCGCCACGCTCTGTGCGGATCACGCTGGCATCGATTTCTTCAAGGAAACGGCTGCGGACAGCAGTTTGTTGATCGCCATAGCGATATCGACTTCGCGCGTACATTAAGAACAAGTGTTTTTCGGCTCGTGTTGCGCCCACGTAAAAGAGCCGTCTTTCCTCCTCCAATTCCTTCCGATCCGACGCCGCTTGAGAAAGTGGAAACAATCCTTCCTCCAGCCCGGTGATGAATACAGCCGGGAATTCCAAGCCTTTGGACGCATGCAATGTCATTAACGTGACTTTATTATCACTGTCTTCTCCTTCATCCGCATCGGTCATTAGCGTGACCTCTTGAAGAAAAGCACTGAGTGTTGCTTGCTCACTCGAGTTCGCGACGAATTCCGCGATGGCATTTGTTAGTTCGTTCACATTCTCCCAACGGACAAGGTTTTCAGGCGTATTATCCTTACGTAGATCGTCAAATATTCCCGCTTCTCGAATTATCTCGCGGGCGAGTTCATCGGCGGAAAGCGTACCGGCTTTTGATACGTATTTGGCGATGAGAGCACGGAATTTTTCGGCCGCGGTCCGAGCCCGGTTCGAAAGGCCTACATCCCCAATCCGCTCGAGCGTTTGCCACAAGGTGAGTCCTTCCTTAACGGCAAAGGTAGAGAGGACCTCTTGCGTTTTGTGGCCGATACCGCGTGCAGGGTAGTTGATGACACGGCGCAAACTTGCCAGGTCGCTGGGATTGACGATAAGCCGTAGGTACGCCAGCGCATCCTTGATTTCTCGACGCTGATAAAAGGACTGACCGCCCACAATTCGGTACGGAATTCCACCTCTACGCAGCGCATCTTCGAGCGATCGGCTCTGGGCATTTGTCCGGTAGAGTACGGCAAAGTCTTTGAACGGGTATCCGCGACGAACGTGAATATCACGGATGGTTCGTTCGGTCTTTTGCGCCTCGTCTTTCTCCGAGATCGCTTCTTTCAGCACCACCGCTTCCCCATCGACATTTTCGGTCCAGAGCGTCTTTTCAATCTGGTCTTTATTTTGTTTGATGATGGAATCAGCCAGGCGTAAGATTGCTTTGGTGGATCTATAATTTTGTTCGAGCCTGACCGTCGTAGCATTAGGATAATCGCGCTGAAAGGACAGAATATTACCAATGTCCGCACCGCGAAAAGCATAAATACTCTGTGCATCGTCCCCAACTACGCAAATGTTTCTGTGCACGGCGGCCAACATTCGCGCCACCAAAAATTGCGCATGGTTGGTGTCCTGATATTCGTCAATGTGGACGTATCGCCACCGCTGCTGGTACTTTTTGAGCGTCTGCGTATCTTTTTCAAACAATTCAATGGGTTTGAGCAACAGATCATCAAAATCCATTGCATTGGCTTTTAGCAACGATTGTTGATACGGTCTGTAGAGAAGGGCAGCTTTCTCCTGAACCGGCGAAGCAACCATTTTTTCGTATTCGCCTGGTGACACCATTTGATTCTTCGCGCTGGAAATGATCGAACGCATAGCCCGCACATTGAATTGTTTGCCATCAACGTGATATCGGTCCATTAAATCGCGGAGAACGCGCTGTGTATCGTCGGTATCATATATCGAGAAGTCCGGGGTATATCCGATTTTTTTACCTTCGATTCGAAGCATGCGCGCGAATATGGAATGGAAGGTGCCCATCCACATACCACGGGCTGCCTCTTCGCCAACGAGTTTCTTAATTCGGTCGCGCATCTCGCGTGCGGCCTTATTGGTGAAAGTTAAAGCCAGAATCTCGAACGGTCGGGCTTTGCCGGCACCAAGGAGATAAGCGATTCGGTGTGTGAGGGTACGCGTCTTACCGGATCCCGGGCCCGCAATAATCAGTACCGGGCCGTCAGTGGCACTGGCTGCCTCCTGTTGCATAGCGTTGAGCCCTTCCAGGATCTCGGCGGCATCAACGGGGTTGGCGTCGGCTGATGCTTCAGGGGTGAGATGGAATTGCCGCATACAGCCTAGCTTGTCGAAAAGATGAAGAAGGATTCTTGCCAGAAATTGTGTCGCAATGGCAGGTAGGATCAAGATAGGCATCGGCCTCGCGGTACAGTGGATGGAAAGCGTGAAGAATCCCAGATCGAGCCATCTAATGGCCTCAGGCCCCCATGGTCATTCATGAGCGGAGCCCCGCGCCGATCAAAGCCAGTGCGGCTAACACGGGCGCCGGAGCCATCCATGCCGCAACCTTGAGACTCCACACACTCACCCACGCTGCAGGCCACAGGCTGGTCAACGGCAGCAGTGAAACCAACACTACTACGACGGCAGCATACATCCACGCCGTCAACCGGCGTTCCGACATCGGCCATGTGCCTGATGCCACTGCCACGAGTCCACTTGTCACCACGCCGAGAAGCATGATGTGGAGATATAAAATTCGCAGCCCGTGGTGCCCGGCCCACAATAAAATCGGCGCAACACTCATGCCCAGCTGAACAACGGCCTTGAGCGCGAGCAGTGCCAGCGGCACCCGCCAGATCCAATTCATTCCAGCAGGCGTGCGCCAGAGGATAACGGCATTGGCAAGCAGTCCGACGCCCACCATAGCCGCCCCTATACGAGCCATAATCTCGAAACCCGGAGCGATGAGCGAAGACGGCATCCCGAAGGCAAACGTCACTGGCAGCCCGGCCACGATGACCCACAGGCTCCAGTGACCGGCGGGCCGCTCCCCCTCCCCCATCGCAGCATACAGTGCGCCGAGCACAGCGACCACGAACCACCCTTCGGAGAAAAGGTCAAGGAAAACGTGCGTGAGCGCAGTTGTCCAGAGGAGGCTTGTCACGCCCAGGGGTTTCAGGAGGGCCAGACCCCAGGCGCCGAGTGTGGCAAGCACAAGGAAAACCAGCGAGATGTCCCAGAGCATCAATGTGCGGTTCCGGGGCAAGCCGTGGGTCTGCCAGGCATAATACCCGACGAAGAAATACCAGCCAATAACGTTGAGTCCGGCTGCCATCTAGGAGAGCGGCAGGTGGTGACCCCCGATTTCAGCCGGTGTGTATCCAAACGCGAGAAACGACGGAAATGCCACAAGGGCCGTGATGAAGATCGTGCCGAGGATCCACTTCACTTTGTTGGATGCGCTCCGTCCTGTCATCGACGGAAGCCAAGCCGCTATGATGGCTACGAGCGCCGGAGTAGCCCATCCAAAATACATCAAGTGCGAATGTCCGTGGCGAATATTGACGAGGTTCAGCCCTGCCGTAAAGCCGTAGGCCAATCCGTATCGAAATAGAGCGCCTGTAGTGCCAGCAAGTGCGAAAAAGGCCAGCGCAATTAGCCAGCCTGTGTACAAATAATTAGTCCCGGAACGCCCGGGATGTTGATTATTCATACTTTTCCTCGTCTTCAGTATCCTATAATCTAAATTGCTGTTTTGCCTGCACGCCAAGGCTTTCACCTGTGGCTCAATACATCAAACTGGACCTTAGAAACGTCCGGCATCGCTGCGTGTTTGCCGGGCCGGAACGAATCAAACCAGATTTTACCTAGCAAGAGTGCCGGCGCGGCACAGGCCCGGTGTCCCCCGAAATCTAGCGAGACGATCTCGACACTTGTCGAACCATTGGCAGTAAATTGCGCCGCAGCCACCTCCGTATTTTGGAACGGTACCAAATCGTCATTTTCACAATGATACATGCGCATAGGCGAGATCGGCGACCAGTCGTAAACGTCATTTTCACGTAGCGCTTTCCATAACGGGTGATTCGTGTTGCTTTTGAATGCATCCACATAGTCAGGTCGAAGTATGTCCAGCGGGATGTCGGGCAATTCGGCGTCAATTTGCGTGCTCGTGTGGGAACCGTCAAAGAGCGCGGGAAGACTTGTATCGAACGGGGAGGCGAATGCTGTCGAGGGGTCGCTATAGAGATCGTACACTTCGTCATAGGCGAGCACGGTGTAGGGTAGGTAATAGGGTTCGGGATAAGATGCTTTGCTCAGCATCAGATCCGCCATCACGCCGGACATGTCGTAATTGCCCGCCATCGGCGCGGATGCGGTGACGACGAATTCATTCGACGGGAGGGACTCCATGAATCGTTGGGCGGCCACCGTGGCATAACCGCCCTCGGAGTACCCGATGAGGAATAGTTGATCGGAGAGTGTCATGTCTTCGCTGAGGGCGAAACGCCGGGCGGCCCGGACCATGTCCGCGACGGCCGTGGCCAGCGAGGCGGCATGGACGTACGGATGGAGTATCGTCGAGGTGCCGAGGCCGAGATAATCGGGCATGGCGGCGAGGTAGCCGGTGGCGGCAAAGGCAATGCCGATGGCAGCCTCGGGGATAGCCACTCCGCCCACCGATGTCACCGCATCGCGGGCGACGACTGTGCCGTGTTGATAGCTCACCAGCGGCAGCGGATCGGTCGCACCCTTCGGACGAATCAGCGCGCCTGAGGCCGTCGTCTGATTCCCCGCCGGATCGACCGTTCGATAGACGATGCGGTAGATTTCGACGTCGAATTGGGCGACGATGGGGATCCCGAGAGCCGCGATCTCCTGCCGCGTCACCGTGTCCACGAGGGTCGATGATACGATACTCCCGGCGCCCGTATCTTCAGGAGGCGGCATATTCACCGGCTCGTTGTTCGATTGGCTGTCGCAGGCACCCAGGCCCACCAGCATCATTATGACAACAAACAGCCAGCCCGTCGACAAACCAGATCGACGATCAACGTTGCGCTTTCCCATTATTCTCTCCCGCTTGAAGTTCCGATTCGTGCAGTGTCAAGATAATGGATCTCACTCTTCCTTCTCCCCGTTGTCACCCCATCTCGGCGCTACTGAAGATTGTGAAGGTTTCTCGCCTCGTGCATTGCGAATCTCGGCGGCGCTGAAATGCGGCCACGTCTTCGGACGCTCGAAGTCCTGCCCGCGGTCGAGCACGACGGACTCCGGGTGTGCCGCCCGCCATTCACCCCACGTAGTTTGTGCCCAGCGGTTTTCATCGAAAACCTTCATCGGGATACCTACCATGGGGCCGGAAACTGCCTTACCAATTAATGGCCACCACAGGCTCTCCGACTCGCGGTCCCACAACACGAATCCATCCATTCCGTCCCAAACATTTGGATCGAAATACGTATATCCACTGAGCGCGAAAGTAAAGGTTTCGTCTCCGATGACGCGGTCGTAGATGGCGCCAAGGTCGGCCAGTACACAATAGGCGGCAAAGACGGGATGTCCGTCCACTACATCGTTAACGACTTCGTGTTCTTTGAGTAGTTCAATGGGATAAGCGCGCACGGTGTTGCCGAGGGTGAATCCGAGCACACGAGATGTGTCGGAGAGCCACGCGCCAGCATCCTCGGCTGAGACAAATGACGGATCGAGCAAGGCTGGGAAGCGTTCCCTCCCGATTCCGAAATGGAATTGAGCAGGCTTGAGCAGTAACGTGTCGACAATGAAATTAGTCGTGGAATCGTCGCCGCCCCAGAGGTATTGCACGCCGTCATTTTCGAAGAACCGACCTCGATTGATGGCAAGCGGATAGGTTTGGGCTTTCGTTTCAACTTCGCTTTTCTTGGCTTCGCCCTCTTTCACAGGCTGGCATCCTGGGGTGAAGCAGACCAGGCACAAAACAAAGAATATTGAAACGCGAAATGTTGGTTTCGAAGTCATCCTAATCACAGATTTTGGTTATTTGATGTGATTGTACATTTTACGCACTGAAGACCTATGACTGATGCTTAAAAAGATACTGCCTGTCGGTCATTTCCCCTATCAATTGAGGGCTTTTTACGAGCCCTGGATTTCTGGACCGAATAGTCTGGGAGCGAATCTGTCGACCATTGCAATTCAGAAATACCCATTCTATCCTGAGACAAAAAAACATGTCACGCATGCAAACCACAATACCCAATTAACCTTGGGAGAAAATGCCGGGTTCTGCCTCACGTACGGGACTATATAATGGAGAAGCGCTTAGACACGGTGGGAGTGAAAGGATGCTGGTAAATCATTCATTAAAGGTTGTCAATGGCTAGGTGAATCTTCAGATCACACGCATCGGTATGATTGCATTCGTGCCCAATCCATGGACAATTCATTGACCCGAGAAGCCTCCATGCTTGGGGAAATATACGTCGGAAGCCAACTGCCGGGAGCTGAAAAATCCAGCCCGCCATTAAGCGTCCAAGGCTGAATCATACATTTTAACCGTGGTCTCGTATATTGCGCCCGGTTTTTCGTGTGGTTGATTCCATCCTCCTTCCCGTTCTCGGAAGCCCTTTTCCACGTTCTCAAGAGCGATGTTGTTATGGATATTATAGCCCTTCTTCGCGGGATTCTCGGCATCTTCGTGATCCTGGGGATAGCACTTCTGTTCTCAAATAACCGACGTCGCATTAACTGGCGCACAGTTGGAGCGGGACTATCCCTTCAGCTCGTTCTTGCGGTTTTTATCCTGAAAGGACCGGAAATGGGCGCGGTATTCGCGCCGCTCGGATGGCCGATGGCATTCTTCTCATGGGTAAGTCATTTTTTTGTACTTGTACTCAATTTCACAACGGCCGGCGCCGCTTTCGTTTTCGGCAGTTTGGCCGTAAGCCCTGGCATGGATGGCAGCATGGGCAGCTTTTTCGCTTTTCAAGTGCTCCCGACAATCATTTTCTTTGGCTCGCTGATGGCCGTTCTGTATCACCTTGGCATCATGCAACGCGTAGTACAGGGGATGGCCTGGGTCGTGAGCAGGCTGCTCGGAACCAGTGGCGCGGAATCACTGTCCGTGACGGCCAATATCTTCGTCGGGCAGACCGAGGCGCCGCTCGTTATCAAACCGTATATCGAGAAGATGACCTATTCGGAGCTTATGGCGGTCATGACCGGCGGCATGGCGACGATCGCCGGGGGCGTTATGGTCGCGTATATTTCCATCCTCGGTAACGCGTTCGCACAGGCGCAGGGGCTATCCCTTGAGGCGGCACAGTTAAAATTCGCCGAGCAGCTGTTGGGTGCGAGTATGATGGCGGCCCCTGCGGCGCTTGTTCTGGCCAAAATGCTGGTACCAGAGATTGGAGAGCCCATCACTGGCGGCACGGTGAGGATCGAGATCGACAAACGGACTAAAAACGTTATCGATGCGGCCGCTAACGGTGCCGGCGATGGCCTTAGCCTTGCCCTTAATGTTGGTGCCATGCTCATCGCATTCTTGGCTCTGATAGCTATGCTTAACTGGCTCCTTGGTTGGGGTGGCGGTGTCTTTGGCTTGGACCTCACACTCGAAAAGCTGTTCGGTTGGGTCCTTGGTCCCATCGCGTGGTTAATCGGGGTTCCCTGGGCGGATGCGATGCAGTTCGGGTCGTTAATTGGGACGAAGATAGTCGCCAACGAGTTTGTGGCGTATACCCAACTTGCCGGGCTCATCGGGCAAAATGCCCTGCTCCCAAAAACGGTTGTAATGGGAACCTTCGCGCTTTGCGGGTTCGCCAACTTCTCGTCCATCGCCATCCAAATTGGCGGCATCGGGCCGCTCGCGCCTATGCGAAAGGCCGAACTGGCACAATTGGGACTTCGCGCCGTGCTGGCAGGCACGCTGGCCAATATGATGACCGCCACGATAGCAGGCGTACTGGTCGGCTGAGCCCTGTCTGGTGGATAGACGGCCACAATCGTTCGAATTCTTCTTTTTGTATAGGAGGGCCCGGACCAGTTGATACGAACAGTCTCGCATCGTTCCCCTCTGTCCTTGCGGGATACTTAGCGTGTCGTTTCCACCGGTCATTGCCGCCCGGTACTGTGATGCCGCTCGGCGTCCTGTATTTACGATTGGTTTCGGCGAACCGATCGAATCATCGCCCGTATGTCTTCCGTTCTTTTCTTCTCACTGGCGTCCCGCGCGGAATCGATTCCTCGCGTGCACCTCAAACCCAGGCAATCATGATGTTCAAGCATGTGCTCCTACTGGCCATACTGCTGCTTTTGGTCCCGGTGAGCCGTACTCTCGCACAGGCCGATTCTAATGATCACTATGCCCATCCCCCCGCCGTTTTTCAGCCACTGAATTTGCCCACGGCCAACCTTTATCGCGATGCATCCGGCAAACCCGGTCCTGACTACTGGCAACAACAGGCAAACTACAAGATCAAGGCTACGCTGGAACCATCCGAACATCGTATTACCGGATCCGAGACGATTCACTATACCAACAACAGCCCGAACAACCTCAACCATCTGTGGCTCCAGCTCGACCAAAATCTCTTCGCCACCGATAGCCGCGGTGACTTCCTCCAGCCACCTCAATCACGGTGGCGAGGCTCGTTCGACTCAGGCGGATTCAAGCTTGAATCCGTTCAAGTCGTCCACAACGAAGATACCTCAAATGCCGCGTATACGATTAATGACACACGCATGCGCATCGATCTGAGTCATCCTTTGGAGGCCAAAGGCGGAGCCATTGACCTCCAGATTAACTATACATTCGTCGTGCCACAATATGGGGCTGACCGCATGGGGCGACTCGATGCCGAGCAGGGTACGGTCTATGAAATCGCCCAGTGGTATCCCCGCATGTATGTTTATGACGATGTGCGTGGTTGGAATCCGCTTCCCTATCTCGGACAGGGTGAATTCTATCTTGAATACGGCTCTTTTGACGTAGAATTGACGGTGCCGCATGACCTGATTGTTGTCGCAACCGGGACGCTTGAGAATCCTGAAGAAGTGTTGACTGAGAGACAACAAAAGGACTTGGCTCGCGCCCGATCGAGCAAGGAGACCGTCACGGTAATCGGAGCGGACGAAGTTGGCAAAAAGGACACGCGCCCGTCGGGGAATGGCCCACTGACGTGGAAATTTCACGCCGACAATGTCCGCGATTTCTCATGGGCTGCCTCGCGATCTTTTATCTGGGATGCGGCCGCGGCTGACGATGTCCTCATTATGTCGGTTTATCCGAAAGAAGGCCTCGGAAGTAAGGAACATCCCGGATGGGAAAATTCCACCCAGTATGCCCGCCACACTATTCACTTTTACTCCGACAAACTGTACAAATATCCTTACCCTGTCGCCATAAACGTCGGGGGTGTCGTAGGTGGAATGGAGTACCCAATGATCGTTTTCTGTGGTATCCACGCGCGCGATCAAGGCCTTTACGGCGTTACGGACCATGAATTTGGGCACTCATGGTTCCCAATGGTTGTGGGAAGCGACGAACGCCGATATGCATGGATGGATGAGGGCTTTAATACTTTCATCAATTACTATTCAAATATCGACTTCTATGGAAATAATGCCGGCCGCTCTGCGCGGCTATCTGCCGGTTATATTGTAAAGCGCATGGAATCCCCCATTGCGGACCAACCGATTATGACATATCCGGATCGCTTACGCCCCGAAGGTCTCGGTTTCCTGGCCTATCGCAAACCGGGCAAAGGGCTCGTCCTATTGCGGGAATACATTCTCGGACCTAAACGCTTCGACAAAGCATTCCGTACGTATATCCGGCGTTGGGCCTATAAACACCCACAGCCGGCTGACTTTTTCCGTACCATTGAAGACGTATCGGGCGAAGATCTCGATTGGTTTTGGCGTGAGTGGATCTATGACACCGATTTGCTTGATCAGAGCATCGACAACGTAGCGATGACCGGGAAGGAGAACCGTGCAGTTGTCACCCTCGCAAATCGGAAAGAGATGGTCATGCCCGTTGTGCTTGAAGTGACCTATACCGATGGTGCAACAAACCGGATTCGAATTCCCGTGGAGGTGTGGGATACCAGCAATCGGTATCAGGCCACGCTCAAAAATGCCGATCATATTGCAAGCATAGGTATCGATCCTGATCAAATATTGCCCGACATCGACCGGGACAACAACACATGGAAACGTGACGAAAATCCGGGTGTGGCCGGGCCCAAAGGGAAATAAAAGGCGATATTGCTTATTCGTCTTTCCAAGATCGTGAAGGGCGGTGTGTCCATGGATACACCGCCCTTCGATATTCAAGGGTAGGCGGGCCGTGGCAGTGTCGCAAAAAGAAAAATTAAAAAGTTTTGCGCGACTAATTCGGGACAGGCTCTTTACTGGCACGCCCGAACCTCCGACGACGTAGTGCGGGCAGAGAGAGACAGCGGATACACAACCGTGTCGATTGCGGTCGGTGGCCTTCAGGAGGCATCATCGTCGCGAATGCGCAGGTTGTCGGTGAGTTCATTGGTATCGTCCGCGCGGATCTCGACGCCCTTGCGTTCAAGCAGTTTCCCGCACAATCCAATGGCTTCGACGAGTCCACTGACAACGTCACCTTTCTTTATACCGTCGCGAATCCGAAGGACGACATCAGCCCAGTCGTCGGCCTCGACGTGCTGATTGATGCCGGTATCACCGAGCACATCTATACGCCGCTCAAAGAGTGAAACGAAGAGTAATATGCCGGTCCGTTCACGCGTGTCAAATACCTCTTCTTCAACAAAAGCTTGTAATGCGCGCCGATGCACATTTTGAGAGAGGCGCGTCCCACCGGCAAGCAATCGTTTGAGAGGCGGCAAATAGGCGGCTAGAACACCACCGAGCACCCCGCCGGCAAGCGTCACAAGGGCCGTACCCCAGCCAGTGTATATCCAGGCTAGGCCCCAGCCTTCATAAAAGCGAATCACGAGTAGTGATACGAGAAGGGAAAAAGCGGCTAACAGGACGCCGCCTCTCCACATAGCGATTTCGTAATGCCCACTTCTCGGCATAAGAAAGGGTACGATTTCACCCGACGTATGGCCTTCCGCCGCCGCAACGGCTTCGCGAATACGCGCCTGCTCGGCTTCGGTAAACTGCAGCTTCATTTCAACAATCACTCGAATTTTTACAACAGACCTAATATACGAAAGCGCAAGACGAGCAGTGCATCACGGCCGCACCCGCTATTTATCGATAACCAATGCGTGAAGCTCCCGCCCCCCCGGTCACCGTATCGGACGAAGGCATCGCACACAAATGAATGGGACAAACTGTCAAGAACCCCGTCCCTTCTTGATTGAGGCAATAGCGTTTTCGGCCCGCTTGTAAACCGGATCATCCGCGTTGCCTATGAGCTTTTTCACCTTTTCAAACTGCTCAATAGCCTGGTCGGTTCGACTGATTTGAAGAAGCATTATGCCCAGATTAAAATTAGCTTGAACATGATTGGGGTCTTCTGTCAGGACCTCTCTCGTTATTTGGCTCGCCTTCATGGGATTTTGAGGATCGTACATGTACGCGATGGCCATGTCCGTTTTTACGTCGAGGTTGTCCGGGTTGATGGCCAGTGCTTTTTCGTATCCGGCAATAGCTCGTTGCGCATAAGTACTACGCGTTTTGCCCGTCTGTACATCCATCCAATCGTAATTCAGGTTGCCGGCCAAAATCCAATCCTGTTCGGTGTTGGAAATTGTGGCAATCTGTTCCTGCACATCGCCCGCCATGTCAAAGCGTTGAGCTCCGGCATAGAGGCGAACTAATTCACGTTGCTTGTCGATCTTGGCCTGACCCGTGAGGCCTACAATTTCAGAAACCATATCTGCCGCCTGTTTCTCAAGTTCCCCCGACAGAGGTGGCGGCGGCGAATCTGGCGTTGTCGCCGATGGTGTGCCTCGTTGCACAGACTGCTTATCGGAATTCCCCTGGCTTACCACGGTTATCATAAAAAGCGCCAGGATGAGCAGAACACCCGCCCCGACGAGAATGCCGACTTGCCTGCCCACGCCGCTCGTTGTTGACGCTACCTGCGATTGAGCAATTGCTGATGTGGGTAACACTGGACGTTTCGGCCCACTGTGACGGGGGGGGCCTTGTATTCTTTGCGGTTCCGGCACGAGTGCTGAGCGTTGCCTCACAGCATGAAGCGTAGCATCGAGCGGGTCACCGCAACGACTACAAAATTTCGCGGTCGCCGGATTCTTCCAACCGCATTCATTGCAAAATATGGATTTGGCGACCAGGCTATCTTCGGTGGAGATCGTTCTTGCCAAAGGGCTTGCCGTTTCCGTCGGTGCCGTTTCGGAACTTTCTGAAAAAACTTCAATCTCCTCCATGGTCTCAGGGTCAGCTCCACATTCAGCTACCGCTTCCAGTCCGCCAACCGTAGTGCCGCATAAATCACAGACAAGGGCGCCTTCCGCCAGGCGGGCGCCGCATCCTTCACAAACGAGAGGATTCATATTCATTCAAAATGGTTGTCACAATTCGTTGTTTTCTTGTGCTTCTTCGGCCGATAGCGACGCATTGACGACAAGCCGAAATTCACGTGATGCCTTGAAGACAGGAACATACTGTGCAGGGACCTCTATCTTCTCATTCGTTCTAGGATTTCGGGCCGTCCGTGCCGCACGATGCTGCACTTTAAAGGCCCCAAATCCACGAAGATCGATTTGCTCACCCGTTTTCAGACTTGCTCTTATGGTGGACAGGAAGCCATTCACAACGGCTTCAGTCTCCAGTTTTGTGAGCCCCGTCCCGGCCGCGATGCGGTCCACAATATCAGCTTTATTCACAGTGATCCGAAGATGATGGCGGTGGTGGTACTTGAAGTATTCTCAGATCTCCACCTAAACGTCCATATTGCGGTCATGATCCGCAATTTGCCTGCCGACGGCCTAATGCGATCTCTTCACAACTTGATCACGGTAGCGTCGTACTATCCCCACTGCCCTTTCGTTCTTTGCCCGGCCATGCTAGCCCTTCATTTGCGCGATCGAAGAATTACATGTCAAAAGACACCTCGTTGCTCCCCGATGCCTTGCGATCACTGTCCACGACTTTTGCTGGAGAACCTACGGTCTCGGGCGAAAAAATCACTCTGGAAGAGGTGCATCGATTTCTACGAGAAAAAATTGCCCTCTTGTTTAACCGGAACCCGGGCATGCTGATGAGCATCCTGTATCGCATTGACGTCTCGGAGAGCAAGTTAAAGCGGGCCATGGCCGAGACCGGACCAGAATTGTTGCCGGCCGTTATCGCGGACCTCGTCATCGAAAGACAATTGCAAAAACTTCGCGTCCGACGTGAATACTACAATTGAAGCGCTCGATCCGAACTATCCCTCGCCCTATCCCCTCTTCTCCATGCGCCCCGCTGCCACCATCTTTTTCACACTCGCCTTGTCCGCCTGCTCGTCTGCCTCCCCCGATGCACAGGCCATCGTCGATGGGGCGCTTGAAGCCGCCGGTGCCTCAAATATAGACGGATCGGTAATCACCTTCGATTTCCGCGGGAAGCACTTTACCGTCACACACGACGGCGGCAGGTATAGGTATGAGCGCGACTACACCGATTCGACCGGAACTGTTCACGAAGTGCTCTCAAATGATCAACTTTACCGGGAAATTAACGGGCATTCGACCCAGTTATCGGCGGAGGCTGACGATATAATGGAAGAGGACATTAACTCGGTGGTCTATTTTGCCCTCTTGCCTTACCGACTAAATGATCGCGCCGTCCAAAAACGTGCTCTTGGTACATCCGTGGTCCATGGTCAGCTGTACGATATGATTGAGGTTACATTTCGACAGGATGGCGGCGGAAAAGATTATCAGGACCGATTCGTATACTGGTTCCATCACGAGCGCTGCACGATGGATTTTCTGGCATATTATTATCATTCCGGTGAGATGGGTTCGCGCTTCAGGCAGGCCATTCATCCACGAACCGTCGGTGGAATTCGCTTTGCCGATTACCTGAATTTCGACGCAGACACCCTCGGCCTCAACGACATTGAGCATTATGGTTCATTGTTCGATGCCGGCGCCTTAGAAACAGTCTCGATAGTAACCCTCGATCATATAAAGGTACAGGCACGCAAGCCCTGAACCGCTCCCCGAAATATTTCCACTTTTCTTGTCATCGACCCCTAGCGCTATGAACCAATCCCAACAGACCACCCGCCGCCGTTTCACGATCGTCACTCTTCTTTTGATCGTTTGCGTTGGGCCGTACAGTGCATCACGAGCACAGGAGGTCAAGACTGTCCCGGCACCCAAAGCCCGCAAGAGTGCAACGAGCATTGCCAAGACGATGCTAGGCGACACGTATATAAAGGTTGTATATAGCGCGCCACAACGTCGCGGTCGAAAAATATTCGGCGAGCTCGTCCCATTCGGAAAAGTCTGGCGCACAGGTGCTAACGAAGCCACAGAAATCACCCTCACCGGTGAGGTCGAGATGGGCGGCAAAACTGTGAAACCGGGTACGTATGCTTTATTCACTATTCCGAATGCCGACAAATGGACCATTGTCCTAAACAGCGTCCTCGGTCAGTGGGGCGCATTCGATTATGATGCTACCAAAGATGTAATGCGTTTTGATGTGCCTACCACGACCGCGCCAGAAATATACGAAGCCTTCACCATTGCCTTTGAAAAAGCCGGCACCGGAACCAACCTAACAATCAACTGGGATCGGACTCGCCTAAATATTCCGATTGAGCCCTCGTCGCGTTCATGACTTGCAAATCAACAATGCCATGCTGATTCGTGACATTCAGGATTGCGCAGTCATCATCGCGGGCGATCGCACGGTCCTACGCGAGATCCTTCATCCAGAAAAGGATGCCGTAAGCCTAGGCTTTAGCCTGGCCCACGCCGCCGTCCTACCGGGAGAATCTTCGCTTCCTCATCGTTTAAAATCATCGGAAGTCTATTACATTCTTTCTGGTGAGGGTAACATGTACATCAATGAGGCGAGCCATCTCGTTCGGTCTGGGCAAACGGTATATATTCCACCCGACGCTGTGCAGTGGATCCGTAATACCGGCACGGAAGAGCTTTCTTTTCTGTGCATCGTGGATCCTGCCTGGCGACCAAAAGACGAGAAGATCTTGTAATAGTCTCATCGGGGTGCTTGATTTACGTTCTGCTCCTCGATCCCTTTGTAGACAAAAGTAAAATGGCAAACATGCAGTCTATCCCGACAACATGTTTGCCATTGAATTAGACTGAAGTGCGTTAGTGCGAGAGCGCAACACCTCGGTCTTCACTTACTTGAATTATTGCGTTAATAGTATGCAATAATGCGGGCGATTTTTCATAGTCTTTTGAGAGCCGAAGAAATCCGATTGCCCACGTATTATCCATATTCCCAAGCGCAACAAGGGCCAATCGTTGCATCTGTGGATTTTCATGATTTCGATATAACCGCATAACGTCAAAGACGGCGTCGTCAACAGTTACTCGATTTCCATACTGGATAATCATCTGTAAAGCTGCCGCCCGAAGCCCGTCGTGGTCCGTTTTTAAGGCATTAACCAGGTTCTTGCTAAAGATATCCCATTGGGCCTTCGACACGGCTGCATGGGCCGAAGCGTTCAATTCGGCTATTGCAGCTTTACCGTCTTTCACCGGATCGGGCCCGGCGAATGCAGCAAACGACGTACTGGCGACAACCAGAAAAGCCACAAACATTGTGGTTAATTTCTTCATAGCGAGACCCTCCCTTTAGTTTTGCTATGATTAATAAAATGACGTGTATCAAGTACGGGATGTCCAAAATAATAGTTACACGCTATTGTCATTTTATCCGAATTCTATCTTATATATTGTAAGGAGGTTACCACCTTTCGCAGCGTTGGAACTACGCATCAGTTTAGCATAAGATACACGGGCCGGTTGAACCGTCGGGTTTTGTTCATGAATCGTTTGTTAGACCAGCTGGATGGTGGCTTCTCAGCACTCGTTTCCACTTCCAAACCATATTCTTAGGTGCTATTTTTACCTCAATTTTTTCCCGACCACAATACCCTTCCACTATGGTACCTGAAGTCGCCCTAGAGTCGACGGTCATCTCGCATGGACTGCCGTACCCAAAAAATCTGAAGACCGCTCTGCTAATGGAGGCGATCGTCCGTGAGGAAGGAGCTGAGCCCAGAACGATCGGCATCATTGGCGGGCAGGTTATCTCTGGGCTTGACGAGGCAGACCTAGAGCGACTCGCAACCGGAACATCGGTCCGAAAAGTAAGCCGTCGTGACCTGCCCATAGTGGTGGCCCGCAAGGAAGACGGCGCCACTACCGTGGCGGCCACCATGTGGGTGGCACACCAAAAGGGTATCCGAGTATTTGCCACCGGAGGCATTGGGGGCGTCCACCGCGGGGCCGGACCGCCTGGCACGGGGAGCTTCGATGTCAGCGCCGACATCGAAGCGTTGGCCCAAACGCCGGTTACTGTGGTCTGTGCCGGCCCGAAGGCTATCCTCGACCTCTCGGCCACCCGCGAAATGCTCGAAACGCGCGGCGTGACCGTGGCGGGCTATCAGACGGATGAGATGCCCGCATTTTACAGCCGCCATAGCGGGCTCCCGGTGGACATCCGGTGCGATACACCGGAGGATGTCGCCGATCTTGTACGAGCTCGTACGTCATTGGGTTTGCCGGGCGCAACTCTTGTCGTCGTCCCGGTGCCGGAAGCATCGGCCATTCCGGCCGAGGAAATTGCCCCCGCCATCGAAAAAGCTCATGCCGAAGCACTCGAACAGAGCCTCCGCTCCGGAGAGGTCACGCCTTTTCTTTTGTCGCGCATCAGTGCCCTTTCAGGAGAGCGCGCCCTCCGCGCCAATGTGGGCCTGCTTGAAAATAATGCCCGCGTAGCGGCCCGGATCGCACTCGCATTGATGTCCACACCGCAATGGGTCTGACTTGGCCTCTTTTGCCCGGCCTCGTAACGGACCCGGCCATTCCGAACACTTGACCACAGGACTCGTTTCTTGCCATTCCAATCACCCGCCCAGAGAACTCGTGGCCTCCCCCAATCGGCACCCGCATTTCGATACAAACGAATCTTGGCTCACAGCACTCCAGGGTGCCGAGAGATCAGCCGCTCTCAAGTCACTTCGCCCCGTTCTCATGCGAGGTCTGCGCGCATCCCTGGCGGCCCGTGGTGCGCCACAGGCGGCTGCTCTTGCCGAGGATTTTACCCAGGAAGCTTTACTGAAAATCCTGGATAGTCTCGACACATTTCGAGGCGAGAGTCGGTTCACAACGTGGGCCCAAAAAATCGCGATCCGCCTTGCCCTCACAGAATTGCGTCGTAAGCGATGGCAGGACGTTTCAATACAAGATCTAACCGGCGAGAACGAAAACTCACCCGCTTCGACCAATGTGGCCCTCTCGGACCCCATGCCCGACCCGGCATCTGCAACCGCGCTTCGGATGCTCGTCGAACGCATTGAGCATATCATGAAGGATGACCTTACGGACCGACAGCAAGTGGCACTAAACGCAGTCATGAAGCACGGAATGCCGCTCGAGGAAGTCGCCCGACGCATGGAGACCAATCGCAACGCCCTGTACAAGCTATTGCACGATGCGCGCAAACGACTTCAGCAAGGGCTCGAAAAGCGTGGCATTAATATCGGTGAATTGTTGGAGTTGAACTAACACGAAGTAAGAACCCGCGAGCTCCCGCCCTCTATACTTTGAACCAAATTTAATAGGCCCATGAATCCCGACAAACGGATCCTACGAAAAATGGCAAGGGCCATGGCGCTCACTCGAGCGAACGAGATCGGATGCGATGAATGCTTCGAACAAATGGACCGTTTTGCCGAAATGGTGTACGCTGGGTCTTCCGCCAAAGAATCTTTGCCCCTGGTCGCGGATCATCTAGCCCGCTGCCCCGACTGCGGCGAAGAGTTCGACGCGCTCATGAAGGCGCTCAAGGCTACTTCATGACACGCTGACCAACACCCGTTCCAAGCCGTCATCCGGTAAACATCATGACCGATTCAAGCCGGCATTTTGAGGACTGCGCTGAGACGACTGAGGCGACCACGCCCGTGTTGGATCACCTATATGGGAGCCATCGGGGAATGCGTCAGCCGCTCACAGGAGATGTTGTTCATATCGGTGCCGCGGCTGACGCTGACGTACACTTCCCGGCCGACGCTGAACCCGAGGTAGACTTGCAACATGCAACTCTCGAACGCGAGGGCCAGACCTATATGCTCAGCGCAGATTCCAACAGCCTCGTATTGGTTAATGGGGAGCCCGTTTCCTATCGAAGGCTGGTTCCCGGGGATACGATTCGGCTGGGCAACGGAGGCCCGGTCTTCCGATTTCGTATTTATGCCGGCTCGGGAACTAACTTCAAAACGATTCCTGAGACATTGAAAGATTGTGGCGACTGCGCCCGCCTTGAAAGCAAAACAATGCTCGGCCAGGGTTGGCACTTCCTCAAGGCCATGCCACCGGAGATAATGCTCCGTACGTCCGTGTGGTCTCGAATCGTCGTACTTTCCATACTATTTGTATTAGTGGCAACTGTCGGCCTTCTAACGCTTCGCACTTTTCGACTTGAAAACCAGCTCGGTAATCAGGTATTACAGGGTGTAAACCTGCGCAAGCAAAGTGCGCAGAATTCCCTTTCGCTCAACACGCTCCAGGATGTCCGCGAAAAACTGGAGCAGCGCGTCGATGCACTGGAGGTCCGGAGTACAGCAGGAGAACATATCATCGCTGACGCGGCCCGTTCAGTGGTATTTATACAGGGCAGCTATGCTTTCATAGACCCGGTCTCCCGTGACACACTCCATCTTATCGTTGATATGGACGGCCACGTGCGGACAGATTCGAAGGGTAGTCCGTTCGTCACAACGTTAAGAGACGGTCCACTCCTGGAACGCATGTTTACCGGCTCTGGATTTGTAGCCGGGCGCGATGGTAGAATCCTGACCAACCGCCACATCGCGCTACCGTGGGAATTTGATAAGACAGCTAAAGCGCTTGTCGATAAGGGATATAAACCCTTCATGCAGCGACTAATCGGTTATCTTCCAAAGTCAACGAAGCCGTTTAGTTTGCACCTCGTTGCGGCCAGTAAGACGGCGGATGTGGCAATGTTGCATACAAACCACCTTCCTCCTGAAGCCCGGGCACTACCCATCAGCTCGTCGCCTGCGCAGCCGGGCCAAGAGGTGTACGTCCTCGGTTATCCGACCGGAATGCGGGCACTCATCGTCCGAACAAGTGAAGCCTTCGTCGACTCTTTAAAAGTCGCCTCGCGGCCTGATTTCTGGCACATTGCACGGCAGCTTGCCGATGGCGGCCATATTGCACCACTCGCCACGCGTGGGATCGTCGGACAGGCAACCGAAACCAAAGTGGTGTACGATGCCGAGACCACTAACGGCGGGAGCGGCGGCCCGGTCATCGGCCTCGACGGCACGGTACAGGCAATCAACTCGGCCATAATGGTCGATTTTGCCGGGTCAAATATGGGTGTACCTGCACGAGAAGCACGGTTGCTTTTGAAACGAACGACGCACCACATGAAGATAGAACATAGGTGATATCGCGTCCATGCCGGCCCGCTACGAAGCCGTCGGGTTTTTTGACTTCGTTGGGCGCGAAGAAAGTGCAATTGCCGCTGAGAATTTTTTGCGTTCATTGAGGGTAACATCCATTCGACCGATCTGATGGCCAACGCCACCTCCGCCACGAGTCATCCCGTGCACCAGGAGGAAGAATCTGTCATATATTGCCCGCACCTAAAATGCCTCTCTGCGAAGCACGCGGCATCGGTCCTTCACAGACGGCCAGAAATGACGTTGCTCTTTTGATGAGTCCAATCCGTGCAATATCATTTTTATGAATGCGGTGAGCCGAATCATTCGAGGTACCCGACTGACAACCTTTCATGAGGATGCCTCACCATCCGTCGGGCCGCTGTTCCTCTGCCAGTCGAACCAAACGGCCTTCATGGGCCGAAGCGGCCAGCGCTTCGAGGACCCTCACATTCGCCCGGCTGTCTAGCAGGGAAACACGGGGCTGCTCACCTTCGCAGATGGCCCGCGCCATATCATTGATCTCGCCAAGGTACAGTTGCTCCGACCCCGGGACTGAGGTGATTCTCGCCTCGTCGTTCGAAGCATCGTAAATCTGAATTATCCCCTCCCGATCGGGTTTAAAGGCACGTGGCACGACGATTGTCCCCTTGTTCCCCACAAATTCCATCTCCATACGAAAGCGGGATCGGATACCTGCATCGAATTGAAAGAGTACGTCTCCGGGAAACCGCGCCACTCCGGCAAATGTGACGTCGACACCCGATTCGCCGGTGACTTGCCTGGCGAACACCTCGATCGGTTCGGAGCCGATCACGTATCGCGCAAAATGGACAGGATAACACCCGACATCCCACAAACTGCCTCCACCCCATGCAGCATTCCACCGCACGTCAGCGGGCCGATCGAGCCGAAACGTGAAGGCCCCACGGATGAAATGCAATGCGCCGATGGCCCCCTCATTCACCAGCGAACGCACCCTTTCCGTGCGCGGGTGATGCCGGTACATGAAACCCTCGGTTGCCACGTACCCCGACGCCTTCGCGGCCGCCGAAATAGCATCCATCTCGGTCACCGAAAGCGCCATCGGCTTTTCGCAGAGCACATGCTTGCCAGCCTCAAGCGCCTTGATGGTCCATGAAGCGTGGAGATGATTCGGCAGCGGGATATAAATCACATCGATTTCCGGATCGTGAATCATCGCCTCATAATTACCGAACGACCTGAGAATGTGCCATTTGCCGGCATACGCTTCGGCACAATCGGCATCACGGCTGGCCACGGCGACTAGCCGACTGTCAGCGGCTGCACGGATCGCCGGAATCACCGACCGATTTATGCGGGCCGTACCCAGAAGTCCCCATCGAAGCATTAATATGACCCCGCGTTTTTTTACTGAGCCCCGGCCATTATAATACGAGATGTACGGGAAGAATTCTGTCGATCATCCCCGGTGGTTATCGGAAGGAGCCGACTGCAGATGTTCTGCCGCATTTTGTATGGTACTGTGGACCAATATCCGCGACAATTACCGATTCACAAGAACGTAGATAGATCATGGAATCCAGAGGAACCATTGGCATTCTGACCGGCGGCGGTGACGTGCCCGGCCTCAATCCGGCCATCCGGGCCATCACGATTCGCGCGATTCGAGAAGGCTACCGTGTTCTGGGTATCAAACGGGGGTGGGCGGGACTTGCGGATCTTGTCCCGGACAAAGAAGCCGACAACAGCGACAGTGTGCGGGTGCTGACGGAAGATCTGGTGGATCGTGCCGGGCGCACCGGGGGCACCTTTCTCCACACATCACGAACGCGCCCCAGCCACCTTCCGTCGGCCGTACTACCACCGCATCTCAAGGAGCAATACACGGACGAAATAAACGATATTACTCCGGAGATACTCAAGAACCTCGATTTTCTTGATATTGACTACCTCATTCCCATTGGCGGCGACGACACGTTGAGTTATGCTCACCGACTCCACCAGGAAGGCGTGAAAGTGGTGGCGATCCCCAAAACGATGGACAATGACGTACCCGGCACCGATTATTGCATCGGCTTCGGAACGTGTGTCACGCGAACCATCGAGTTGACCCACCGGCTCCGTACTTCAGCAGGCTCGCACGAGCGATTCCTGGTTATCGAAGTATTCGGTCGATATGCCGGTTTCACGGCATTGCTCCCGACCATGGCAGGCGCCGCAGACCGGTGCCTCATCCCCGAACACCCCTTCGATATTGACGAACTCGCCGATCTACTCATCTATGACCGAAATCGGCATCCCAGCCATTATGCCGTTGTGCTTGTTTCGGAGGGCGCCCGGTATAAGCATGCGGAAGACATGTCGTTCGAAGGCGGCGAGACAGACCAGTTCGGTCACAGAAAACTCGGAGGCATTGGGGACCGCCTGTCGGCCGACCTGAAGGAAGTCTCGCCGCGCCTTAACCACGGACGCCGAATTAACGTGCTCAATCAGCGTCTAGGCTATCTGGTTCGAAGCGGTGACCCCGACGCACTGGATTCGATCGTGCCAATGGCTTTCGGTAACCTCGCCCTCGATCTCATTCTGGAAAATACGTCAGGGCGACTCGTGAGCATCCGCCACGGAGTGTATGACAGCGTCCCGATCGATGTCATCGAAGGACCGGCAAAGGTCGTTGATGTGGAGAAGTATTATCATACCGACCGCCTGCGCCCCAAGTACAAGACGTTCGGACAAAAGCCGGTGTTCATCATGACCAGCGATCGGTAATGCCGCCGTCGAAAGGTTGATGATGGAGTCTACCTCATTGTCGTTCCGACAAATGGACGCCCATGTTTCCGATCGTGTGCTCGGCATCGAACATGTTATATTGTGGGCTGCCCTAAGGATAACGTACATGAGAGCGCCGGGACAACCACGAGCCGACGGTCGTCGGCAATTAGCTAAAAGCCAAACCTACACTCTCGACAGCAATTCGGCCTTCTTCTCTTCGAATTCGGCATCCGTGACAACGCCCTCATCTCTCAGTTTGCCCAGCTTTTCAAGCATTTCGAATACGTCTTTCGCCTCATCTTCGGTGTCCTCCTCTTCGAGATCAGCAACATACTTCTTGCCCTTCTCAAAGGCCTGGTTATAGGCTGACTTTGCCTGCTCCATATCGATATTGAACAGCGTGCCGTCCGATGCAAAATGCCTCACGGCCACTTGCCCGACCGCATACGTGGAGGCCCCGGACAGGGCAGACATAGACAATCCACCGAGGATAGAGCCTACACCTGGAATCGCTTTGAACAGGCTTGCGCCGATGGCCGCAAAAGTGCTCCCGGTTAGCGCCGAGATAAAGGCTTTGCCGGATTCTTTGGAGTAGTCGACGTCGTGCAACGCCGCGAGTTGCTTTATCATATCCAGTTGGATGCCGGTAACCGCGGCGATGTCAAGAAGGGGAATGGGAATCAGCCCACCGCCCATGGCCCACAGTACATGGCTGCGGAGGACGCGATCAGTCTCAAGATGTGTCTGCATGTCGGATGGTCGTCATCATGGTGAAAGCGCCTCGTGAGACGTGCCATGGCGTATAGAGTTGCATCGAGACACCCCCTTCGCAACCTCATCGCTTACAATTCAGCCACGAACTGCAGCAAGGCATTCATAGACTCCGATTCCTCGCCTTCGTCAATCCCTACCAGAGTTCGTTCCGCCCCGTCTTTTTCGACAATGCGCTATCGCGTATCGGTACAAATCCGTCCCAGTCGCCCGTGCAGATGTTTCGAATGTGTACTCCAATGCGGCCACGGCGCTCGCGAGTTCATCGGCAGTTTCCTGAGGCAGTTGCGTGCTGTCGATAGTCCCGATGATTTCTTCGATGCCGGCAAAACCACCGAAGCGCCGGATCTGGATTTTCACGATTCAATCTGATGAAAAGTTTGCCGGACCCCGCCGTTCAAGCCGGAGCCCGGCACTAAATGATTATTTACTGAACGCCTCACTCAATTCTGCGACTTCGTCGAGCAGGAGGCTTTCCTCCGAGATAGGCTCGTTGGAGCGCCGGAGATCCTCCAGATCGGCGTCGAGCACACGCTGGTCGCGGGCATACTCGGGCATCTGCATAGTGCCACATGTCCCTGCCCGATCCTGAACGCCCCGAATAGACGGGTGGTCCGGGAAACAGGCTTTCAGCTTGAGATCGTCCTTGCCGCCGGTGAAGTCCGGATCGTCATAAATCATTTGACCGGACTGCATGGCTTCGATTGCCAGAGGAGCCGTCGAAACCACCACTTCCCGATACGAGAACCGGTTTCGGATGAAGGTACGATACACCGCTGGATCTCCCTGATCATGCGAGATCTGGAGCATATTGTTCACGACGTCAGAGTACGTGGCGCCGAGGTCAGGCGACTTAATAATGGCGTTCAGGAGCAACTTGAGGAGGTGTTCCCCAACATCGAGAAGCACATGTGCTGCGCTCTTGCTTACCCGCTGACGCATTTTCTCGAAAGCAAAAATATCCGCCAGCACGTCATAAATACCACCGGTGAATACTTGGGAGATGGCATGTACCTCATTGCTAACCTGGCTGAGCTTTAGATTGTTGTCTGCATTGCGCAGTCCCATGGGTCGCCCCAATACCGACCCAAATTGTTCGGCCACAGCCGCGAGGAAATTCTTCGCGTGCAGGTTGGCCTTCGTCATCGCGATGAAGGTCTCTACCTGATCCAGTTGGGACAACGCAAGAAATATCGACGTCAGGTCCCCAAACGATTCGTGTAGACCACCGGTCTGTGGCGGATTACCGAACCCCAGCCAGCCAGGTTTCAGGCCATCCAGAACGGCATGCCCTGTCTCGTGGGCGACGATGTCCAGTGAGCGGCATGTAAAAACCTGGTTCGACTGGCCGGTGGGCAAAAACTGACCAAATTTGAGCGAACGCTGATTCCGACTGTAAAAGGCATTTGCACCGTTAAATGCCCGTGGATGGACCGTTAGCACCGAAGTATTCGACGACGTGTTCCATGCCCACGGGATTTTCAGCCCGCCCAGGGCCCGCTCAAACATCGTTAGCGTCTGCCGAACCACTGCAAAACTGTGAGTACAGTCCGCTTCGGGCGCATTGGGATCTGTCACGATGAAGTCACCGCTTATATTTCTGACGACCGGCGTGCTCCCTAACAGCTCTGTATTGATCCGTGCGTCCCTTGGACCGTTAAGCAACAACCCCGAGATAAAAGATATTCGCCGACCGAAGATACCGACACTTGGATCCTGCTTCCAGATCAGAAACCGCGATCCGAAAAGAAACGGCCACGGGATGGGAATGGGACGTGGTATAGGACTTGGATGCGGCAAGGACATCTTCCCAAACTCGAGCTTCTCGCAGACCTTTACCACCGGTTCCACTTCGAGTACGGCGCCGTTTCCCGTCATTTCATGAATATGAATTTCAGACATTACACCCTCCTGTTTTGATATGCATTGGTGAATCGATGACCTCGGAATGGTACGCTGCCGTCGCGCATGGCGGGTTTGATTCATTCGTCCGCCATCTGGCATTCCGGCACATTTTTTCGCGTCATGACACCGAGATCATCGCAAATGAATCGATGGTACCCAGGATGTCACTACGCATTTTTCCCCCGGGCGGCCCCCGGACATGAAGTCGCGATGCTAATAATCGGATGTGTGCGAGCCAAATCATTACCAACTACAAGAGTACGGTTGGTACAGGGATCTACCGCCCCGTTTCGATTAGATACCCTTCGACTCGCAGGTATGGATCTAGGTCAAGAAATGAGAAATTATTAATAGACTTCCAACCTAGCCGCAATCTGCGCAGGATCTACGCGACGAAGAATACAATGGAAGCGAATTACTTTGTTCTTGGTACAAAAGGATCATTCAATAATCAAGGTCACAACATTCTGTTTCACAACAAGTTAACGGCATCTACACATTGCATGTGGCCGCCCATCACCTTGCAAGATTGTACGTCGCGTCCCGCGTCACCTTCAATCGGAGACATGGACAGGCTTTTACCTTGTCGTATGCCGTGAAACCCGCGTTCTTGAGAGACCCTTAATAATCTTTTGTCTAAATGAAGTCTATGGATAGACTGTCCGTTCGCCTCGCGCTCATCGCCCTGCTGACCCTGTCTTCGCTTCAATGCAACCGACAGTTCACGGAAGCTGAGCCGGCTCAGAAGTCCGGCCCGGTTCGCCTTAACCAAACCTTTTCGATCAATCAGGACCAAGAAGTCGCCCTCGAAAAAACAAGCCTTCGAATTCGTTTTCTGTTTGTCACGGATGATTCACGCTGTCCCTCCGATGCCGAATGCGTAATAGCGGGCTCGGCACACGTCTTGTTGCGCGTTACGGGTGAGAATAACCTGACATCTCAACTCGTTCTGGAAATTCCGGGCGAGGTTTCCATGCCGTATGAACAGAACGAATTCGTCAATCACCGTGGGTTTCAATTCAAATTACTCAGCCTGTCACCATATCCCGTTTTCGGACGCGAGGTTCGTGAACAGGACTATCGCATCCTCCTGCTGGTGACGTAATCAAGCGCGCTGCCCGATTCACGAATGCTCAACAGGCGCGACTGGAGCATTTGCCCCTTCATTCCGTATCATGGCGCGGCTTTCCATTCGGCAAGCCGCTTCTTTTTGCATTCGTTTCACCGCTCCCACCGAATCATGACGGCTGGAGCCCTCCACAAGACTATGGCTATTGAACGAACCCTGGCAATCCTCAAACCGGATTGTGTGCGCAAAAATCTCATCGGCGAAGTGATCCGCCGCATTCAGGAAGCCGGTTTTACCATCCGTGCAATGAAGATGGTTACCCTTTCCAAAAAAGAGGCGGAAGGCTTCTATGACGTCCACCGTGGACGCCCGTTCTTCGACGGATTGACCGACTTCATGTCGAGCGGTCCCTGTGTACCCATCGTACTTGAGAAGGATAATGCCGTCGCGGATTACCGCACGCTCATAGGGGCGACCGACCCGGAAGACGCCGACGAAGGCACCATCCGACGCGACTTTGCCGACTCCAAGGGCGAAAACATTGCGCACGGTTCCGATTCCATCGAAAATGGCCGAATTGAAGCCAGTTACTTTTTCCCCGAGCATGTGATCGTCGCCAATTCCTAGCGGTGACTCTCACGCTATCCGTCATGCCCCTCCGTGTCTTCATGTTGGTTTTGGTCGTGGGGTGCGCTGCCCCCCAGCGGCCGGATTCCGTCAAGACGGGGGCGGAGATGCTGGTCGAAAGTGGGTTTCGAGATCTCCGCGGGATGCGTGTGGGGTTGATCGTCAACCCCACGGCACGAGTAGACACGACGCACCTCATCGATCTTGTCGAATCCACGCCGTCTGTGGATTTGGCGGCGCTCTTTGGTCCAGAGCACGGACTGCGCGGGACGGCGGACGCAGGTGAAGCCGTCGAAGACGGACGCGACAAACGCACTTCCGTGCCCGTATTCAGCCTCTATGGCGACACGCGTCGGCCAACCCCGGCCATGCTTGCCGGTCTCGACGCCCTCGTCTTCGACATACAGGACATCGGTGCACGCTTCTATACCTTCATCTCGACGATGGGGCTAGCCATGGAGTCGGCAGCCGAAGCAGGTATTCCATTCTTTGTCCTCGATCGCCCCAATCCATTGGGCGGCAACTCGGTGGAGGGATTCGTCCGCGAACCGAGCCAGTCGTCCTTCGTCGGCCTCTACCCGGTCCCCGTTATGCACGGCATGACTGTGGGCGAACTGGCAATGATGATTAAGGGTGAAAGAATGCTGCCGGGCCTTGATAGCCTCGATCTTCGCGTGGTGCAAATGTCTGGATGGCATCGTGATATGCTATGGCCGGCCACCGGCCTCCCGTGGATTCGCCCCAGCCCCAACATTCCGGACTTCGAGACAAGTCTGATTTATCCGGGTGCGGCATTTATGGAGGGCACCGCCGGAAGCGAGGGACGTGGCACACGCTTCCCGTTTCGGCAAATCGGTGCATCATGGGCCAGTGGCAAGGCCCTCGCTGACACGCTAAACGCCCAACATTTGCCCGGCGTCCGCTTCGAACCGATCTCTTTCACCCCAAGGGCTCTCCCGGGCATGGCAACACATCCAAAACTAAAAGACGTCCCCCTCGACGGGATCCGATATATCGTGACGGACGCCGCCGTTTTCCGGCCCGTCGATACCGGCGTCTATGTACTCCACGCCTTCTATCATCAGGCACCTGACAGCCTGCGCGGGTCGTTCCTTAAGAAGCGATGGCTCAGCCTGATGTCGGGCACACCACGCCTCTATGACATGGTCACCTCGGGTGCGACGCCGGACGCTATCATCGCCGCGTGGACGGATGAAGTCTTCGCCTTCGAGACGCGCCGCAGGCCTTATTTGCTGTACGAATGACTAGACCGATGGCTTCTTGTCGATGGCAATGAAAGGCCGGTGGGTGAGGGCTCGCGGCCGGGGACCGTCGGTTGACTACCGATGGCTGCATCCGCCATCGCGAAAAGGCGTAATCTCGCGTGAGGCGAAGGATCTGTGAATGCCGATTGTCAAACCAAGCAAACAGGGCACTGCACCTGATCCACAGCCGGTGATACACATCAGAGAGGGCTGACAAATACAGGTCGCACTGCTTATTCCATTTCCACGCCGCGCACAATGTTTTCGAGGGCGAGCCGCGGGCAGATATTTTGCTCAATATAGTGCATCAGATTGGTCACTACGCCCCGGATCATCTTCTCGGCCCCAGGATCCAGACAAGAACCATCTTCGTCGAAAACCGACTGCACGCTTGCGATGGAGACGGGCCCAGGAAGTACGATACCACCCACATGTGAAGCAACGCTGCGAAGGTGTTCAAGTGCTTTGATCGCGCCGATGCGCCCGGCGGCCACACCGAGCAATGCCACGGGCTTTCCGGACAACACCGAGGGAAAGCCCAGGTTATCGATCATGAGTTTGATCACGCTCGAAAAGCTGCCGTGGTACTCGGGCGATGCGATGATAACGCCGGTCGCCCCGGCGACGGCCGCCTGCATGCGCTTTGTATCGGGTGTGTCGCCCATTCCCGGCATCAGCATGCGCATATCCGTCGGGTCGATGATGTCCATTTCCATTCCCGATAGTTTCCGCGCTTCGTCGGCCACGAGTGCAAGGGCGCGCGCCGTGTAATTTCCCGGCCGGACGCTACCTTGAAGCGCAACCAGCCGAATGTGACGATTCCCATTTTCCTGCATCATAATGCACCAGCTTACATTTTGGGATAAAGAGGATACGAAACTTCGGTTGGCACTTCGATGATTGCAAGCCGCCACGACGCTTCGGGTCTCGCTTCTAGCATCCCGTCTTCTCCAGCGCAGACGACTGCGAGGTCACCGGACTGCAGCGGGATAGTCCCTGCGCCTGCGCCTGTGAGCATGCCTCCTCCAGCTATGGCCAGTACCGCTAATGTGCGTCCTGCCGACAGTCTACGCCGATAGCAACCCACAGAATTGATATGCACATCGGCGAAACCGGCATCCACCACGAGTTCTATTGGTGAATCCTCACCCAGGATCGTCTTGACGGTCACGCCATCTTCCGCACGCTTTGGGAAGTCCTCGTGATGATGGTCAGAATAGGTAGGCGCCCGGCCCAACGCTTCCCGCAATGCGGGTTCAAACCAGATCTGAAAAAAAACCGTGTGGTCTCCGAGGGTTTCTTCCTCATGCGAGACACCCGAGCCCGTCTGCATCACTTGAACACCACCCTTACCGACCCGACTCCTGTGCCCGAGCGTATCGTAATGCCCTAGTTCACCTTCGAGGACATAGCTCAGGATTTCAAATCCCTGATGAGGATGAAGGCCGATTCTTCCCTTGCCGCTCGCTGTAGCAAGGGCCCAGTAAAAAAGCGGCCCGATACGCTTCTGCCGCCCGGCTTCATGGGGAAAACATACGGGCTTACATTCAGTGATACGGCCGCCATCGAAGCTACCACGGGCCTGTACGTCCCGCGGGACGACCTCGATGTGGGCAGTCCCCGTGGTCTGTTCCATCGGTCCCTCTGTTAACGTAATCGGCACCAGACCGCCGCCCCGGATAGCCATTTGCAAATCCCGACAGGTATTCCCCGTCAGGCTTTGACGGCCGTCTCTTCGGCGTCATTTTCATGCTCTCGAAAAAGGATGGCATAAATAATCTCCAGATACCCACCCAGAATGAGCAACGGCGCGATATACAAAGAGAGAAACCCATCTACCTGATTGTCAACGCGCATAAGAATATAACCCGCCAACACGACTAGAACGCCTATTATAAGAAGAACATAATTACGGCGTGAAAATACCATCTCGCCGGCTCGGCCGCGACCACGCGGGGCGTTTTTACGGGGGCGTGTGGAAGCCCGGCGCGCATTTCCCGTAGTGCGGTTTCTCCGAGAAGATTTTGTCGTGGACTTGGCCATGCGTGAATTCCTGATTACCGATCCTGATAGACTGTGTGAGGGTGCGGATAGGCGCCGGGCAGCAAACCCCGCGTGTGAACCGAGGTTCCGAATTCATCGTGTGTCTCCGTTACATCTTGCTCACAATCCAGAGACGACCTGACCCCAAGGGCAGCACGATTAATGAAAAACCAAATTTCAGAAACGACGACATACCTAGTGCGACGGCTTGTTCGTAGATTGGCGCCCGGACCCGATCGAGAGAGTACCATAGACTGGACATATCGGGACTATTGCTAGAAAGAAGTTAATCTAAATTCGACGACCCATGCTCAAGTTGTCCCGCCATGCTGCCGCCGGATTGCTTATTGTGGCAGTACAATGGCTCGTGCTCAACCACCTTCAAATCTTTGGGGCCGTGCCGGATGCGGTCCTTCTTTTTGTGGCTTGGCTTGGACTCCGCCACGGAAGACTATACGGTTCTGTGGGCGGATTCGTACTGGGTTTTTTGATGGATGCCATTCTCGGCACGTGGGGGATCCACATGTTTACCAAGACGCTTCTTGGCTTTTTGCTCGGGCTTTTTCCGGCCCGGGAGCGCGAGACGCTTCTCATCTTACCGCGACAAGCGTTTGTCGGTGGGTTGGTGATTGCACTGCTGCACAACGGAGTCATTGTCACATTTTTGGCTCTCGAATCTGGCGCGTCAAATACGTATATGGCGGCTTCCCTCTGGCTCGGCGCCTCTTTCTATACCGCCTGCGTGGTCTTTGTCGCCGCGTTGTTCAACATGCGCCGATAACCGGTGGAAGTGCGGATTCAACCCATTGCCCGGGCAGCTCGAATGATGTCGGCGAAGACGCCGGCCGCAGTAACTTCCGGATCCGCACCTCGGCCTTGAACAACGAGCGGCCTGTCAGAGTATCGAGCTGTGGTAAAAATGACCATGTTGTCCGTTCCTCGCAATCCGGCTAGCGGAGACTCGGGCGCAACGACGCGCACGCCGACGCAAAAACAATCATTTCGTACCTCTGCCACATAATGTAGCCGCTTCCCGGCCGACAACCGGGCCCGCCATTCATCATCGGCTTCGGATAACCGATTCATGAATGTTTTGATGGGTAAATCCTGCAATTCGATCGGGACGATCGAGTCGACCTCAAGGTCAGAATGCGCAACATTAAGACCGGCTTCTCGCGCCAAAATTAAGACTTTTCGCGCAACGTCTTCGCCTCCAAGGTCCTCCCGTGGATCGGGCTCGGAAAAACCCTTGTCGCGTGCTAGAGATACGCTTTCGGAGAATGAGTATCCTTCCGCCATTTGGTTGAAAACGAAGGACAGCGTGCCGGAAAGAACGCCTTCGATTTTCTCTATATGATCCCCGGTATCCCTCAGATTTCGAAGAGTAGAGAGAACCGGGAGTGCCGCTCCCACGGTCGTTTCGTATAAATATGGCACCTTCCGCCGGCTCGACAGACGCTGAAGCCTATCATACATATCCTGAGCGCCGGAGTTGGCCCTTTTGTTGGGCGTGACAACAGCGATGCCATGTGACAGCAATTCAGCATATCGCGTCGCCACCTCGCCCGATGCCGTCGCGTCGATGACAATGAGTCGTTCGAGATGACTTTCGATGAGGAGATGGACGAGATCATCGAGAGAAGATTGAACACCCTTTCGTTCCAGGTAATCAGCGGCCTCGGGGAACGGGATACCTTTGTCATCCCAGATTATGAGTCTAGAATTGGCCACACCTACGAGTCGAAGGTCTATCCGGCGCGTCGATATCATTGAAGGAGCCTGTCGCTCAAGAATTCCGAGGAGCGCACTGCCTACTCCTCCGGGTCCGATAAGACAAAGGTGCACGCGATCGTGAGCCTCGGCGAAAGTAGCGTGGAGTGCACATACGGCATGCTGTACATCGACCCCCTGAATCACTGCCGAGATGTTAGTCTCTGAGGCCCCCTGTGCAATGGCAAGCACGTTGATATTTCCACGTCCGAGTGTAGAGAACATGCGCCCGGCAAGTCCGGGTTGCATTCGCATGAAGTCGCCCACGACGGAGACAATGGCACAGTTGTGAAGCGCGTAGACTCGACTCACCTCGCGACGCTCTGTCTCACGCTCGAAGGCCTGTTCGAGTGCCTCCACCGCCCCATTGGCGTCCTCCGACTGCACGACCATACAGATGCTCTGCTCACTCGATGCCTGGGCAATGAGCAGTACATTGGCCTCCTTTGCGGCCAGCGCGTTAAAGGTTCGCGCCGAGATCCCCGGCACCCCGGCAAGGCCCGTCCCTTCGATCATCACGACGGCCAAATCACCGATGGCGGACACAGCCTTTACCCTGCCCTCGGTCGCGGTAGATGCAGATGTAATGAGGGTTCCGTCGGCGGTCGGGTTGAGGGTATTCCCGATCTGGAGGGGAATGTTCTGTTCGATGAGCGGGCACATGGTACGGGGATGCAGCACCTTCGCTCCGAAATAGGCCATCTCGGCGGCTTCTCGATAGCTCAATGACGGGAGAGTAAAGGTCTCCGGCACCAGGCGGGGATCGGACGACATGACGCCGTCCACGTCCGTCCAGATGACGACGCGGTCGGCCTTCATTGCCCCCGCCAGAATGGTGGCTGTATAATCGCTTCCGGAACGACCAAGCGTGGTGCGCACCCCACGGTTGGTAGCCGCAATGAAACCGGTCACAATGGCGATTTGATCAGGGGGCAACGCGTCAAAATAGGGCCGGCAAAGGGCTTGCGTTTCGGCGAATTGCACCTTTGCCTCACCGAAACTATCGTCCGTACGAACGAAGGCAGTAGCCTCGTGCGGGGCAGCATCGACTCCGGCAAATCGGAAGGCCGCGGCGAGCAGAGGCGCCGCGAGCCGCTCGCCCATCCCGAGGATTGCATCGCGTGTGCGAGGGGTGCACTCGCGAAGCAGATAGACGCCATCGAGCAGTTCGCCGAGGGTGACCCAGCGGGGTGCCATCGCTGCCAGAAGTGCCGAACGATCCTCTGGTAGCGCCACCGCTTCGACCACAGCCTCATGTTTAGCCAGCAGCTCCGCAATGATGTCCTGATGCGCATCTGTTCGGTCGAGGGCCGCATCCAGGGCCTCCAGGAGCCGGTCCGTTATCCCGCCCATGGCCGATGTCACGACGACCCGCCGCCCACCCGGGGCTTCGCTGAGCACCAGTTCAACCACCCGCTGTATCCGATCCGCCGTGGCGACAGAGGATCCGCCAAACTTGAATACCTGAACCGGTGTTTGAATTTCTTCCAACGTTTTTGCCCCTGTCTTGTACAATATGACCCTCACGAAGCCCAAACCCTCGGAACGGGCCCCATGATCCCGATAGCTGGTGGCTCGTGACTGATGGTTCACACAAGACCGTTGTCATCTCGACAATCGTAGTTAGGAAAACTCTTATCGGTAAGAGATCGCTTGACCTCATCGTTGAGATTTCTCTACTTGCGGGGCTCGGTTGAGAAGACGTTTGATGGTGGTTGCTCTTGGTTGATGGCTCCCCATGCCACCCGGCGAAAGCCAACAGCCTGTAGCCCGCAGCCAAAAGCAAACAGCCCAATTATGAATACATCGTGGAACGACGATCGTGGTTGATGGTAGCGGTTGATACCGGCCAAACAACATTCGTATCTTGCCGGACCACGATAAATCGGGGCTATAGCTCAGATGGTAGAGCGCTTGAATGGCATTCAAGAGGTCAGGGGTTCGACTCCCCTTAGCTCCACCTGAAAACGGCCCAAAATCGTCTATTCACGACGGTTTTGGGCTGTTTTATTTGAAATACCATGGGTGCATCTTCCTGCTGATATCTGCGAGGAAGCACGGGCGCATGCCGGCCCCGGTTATACGAAATTTTAGTTATCAATTCCGTATCTAGTGCCGGAAAACATCCGATCTGGGTGGGATAGTCTATCCTCCCACGTCTCGTTGAAGCGGCGGATATGCCACTGGGCATGATATCAATTTCCCCCTGGGCAGGGCGCCAATTGCATCTCATTGGCCGAGGCAAGACCGGGATGTTTTCCGATGGGATGCACAGCGGAATAACTCCTGCATCTGGGTTCACAAGAAAGACGGGCGAAGTCAGGACCGAAGAGAGGATGGGTTGCGTAAAGCTCGACGACCCTCGCGCAACGGATGCCCCGGGTGCTACCGACGTACCGCATCAGGATTTCACTTGACCAGGGTCATCATCCGGCTGTCGTGGAAGTTCCGCCCACGGACATCGTAGAGATAAACGCCACTCGGAAAGGTGTCCGCGTCGAATGTGAACATGTGCGAGGTCCCGGCAGAAAGGAGACCGTCATGAAGGAGAGCCATTCGGCGGCCGAGCATATCGTAGACCGCAACCGTCACGTCCTGTGTCTCCTGGACGGAGAACGTGAACCGGGTCCGCTGGCTGAAGGGGTTCGGGTAAGCCGCTGAAAGTCGAAACGCTTCGGGCAGGGCAACGACGGCTTCAATCTCAGGGCCGTACGCGAACGTGCCGTCGTAGTCGATCTGCTTGAGGCGAAAACGATACGTGCCGGGGACCTGATCGGTGAGGCGGTAGCTATAGTTCTGCACGGTGGCCGAAGTGCCGTTGCCTTCCACGAAGGCGACGGATTGCCAGCCTTTCGGCGCCCATCGCTCTACCGCAAACCCGGCGTTGTTCGTCTCGCTGGCGGTTTGCCACTGCAAGAGGAGGTCATCACCATCGGAGACGGCGTCAAATGCAGCGAGTTCGACGGGTAGCGTGGCGTCGAGATTGCAGTTGCCCACGGGCCAGAGGGGCTCGGTTATGGCACAGGAAGCCGGGCGGTAATAAAGCGTCATCCCCGCCGACACCTGCATGACACCATCCGTTGTAATGTTGCCGTAAAGCGTAACCGGTTTCTTGATTTGTACGTTTCCGCTGGCAAAGACCTGGGCAGATACGTTTATGCCGCTATTGGCGAATGTGACGCTGCCGTTGGCATAAAGGCCAATAGTGGTCTCACCCGGGCCGCCGTCCGTCGTCAGGTTGTCCTTGATGGTGATGTTTCCCTGGACAATAAAGATTCCGTAGCCGTTCAGCGTGACGGCTCCCGCGGTATTCAGACTACCGTTTACATACCAGATCGTCGGGTTAGCGCGGGTACCCAGGTTATACGTTCCCGAAAGGGTGAGACCGGGACTCTGTTGGGTAGCCAGGTCGACGAAGTCAGGTGGATTGAAGGCCGGTACATCCACCAGATCGACGGTAATGTCAACCGGGGCGGCCGTCGGATTATAATTGGGTTGAAGGGTACCGGAATTTTCATTCAAATTACCGGTATGATAGCCAAAACCTTCTATTATACTCCCCGACGATTGGATCGAAAGAGTGCCGTTCGTGTGGACATTCGCGTTCTGTGTTTCGCTGCCACCAGGCTCAATACCGATGAAGGCATCATTGTTTTTCAACTGGAAATTACCACTGGATAAAACGGCATATTGAAAAAATGGGGGAACCTCTATATTGTTGAGTTCGGGACCGACCCACACCGATCGGTCGGTCGTTCCAGAGGGGGCGTTTTGTACGACTGGTCTGGCCGTCGCGATCAATGCGTCCTTCACCTGTCCCGGTGTGGCATTCGGGTTCATGGCAAGCACCAGTGCCGCCGCGCCGGCAACGTGAGGTGCAGCCATCGAGGTACCGTCACTCAGAAAGCGGTCTACGTTTCCGTTGGCATCCAGCGCCATCGACAGCACGGCCACGCCCGGGGCCATGAGATCGACACTGGCGCCGTAGTTCGAGAAACCTGCAAACTGATTGAATACATCGTACGCTCCGACCGTAATTGCGCCGGCGGCATGGGCCGGTGTCACGGTCGAAGCATCTATACCGTCATTGCCCGCTGCCACAACGACAGTGATGCCTGCATTTACCGCCGCATCCACGGCGATGTCGAGCGCGGTATATTCGGTCGTTCCCACATCGGCACCAAAGCTCATATTGATGACCATCGGCGTCGACGGGTTGAGGATTTTCTGCCCGATTACATACTCGATGGCAGCGACTACATTGGACATATCCGTCTCGCCGTTATCGTCCAGCACCTTGATGCTGTGCACCTCGCTTCCGGGCGCGACCCCCACGACGTACGTACTGTCGTCGGTGGCTGCCGCGATTCCGGCGACGTGCGTTCCGTGACCCTCTTCATCGGTAGCCGTCGGCGTTCCCGAGAAGTTCAATTCCTCGGCGACGTCCAGATCGGTATTGCGTACACCGGTATCAAGGATGTATAGATCGACGCCTGAGACGCTGCCGGAACCGTCGCCGCTCCTTGCCCAACTCTGGGTGGCTCCGATGCGATCGATGCCCCACGGAATAAGTTGATTCTGCCCATTTTCCCAGTCGAAGATATCGTTCCCATTATTGATGAAGATATCCGGCTGGACCCACACGACATCGGGGTCGTTGGCCATCTCATTGAGGATGGAATCCAGTTTGGCGGCATCGACTTCGGCGGCAAGGCCGTAAAAAGTTTGATCGTAATCGTAGCGCTCAATCATTTTATAGCGCTCGATCATTTTGTACCGTTCGAGCATCTTGTTCATCTCGAGGATGATACCCACGGTGCCGGAAGTATCGGCCGAAACCGACATAGCGGGCGTCGCGTGATTTGCCGGACCGGTTCGAACCGCCCGTTTCATCAAATGACCGAGGCGCAGTTTGGGATTTGCCCGGACAGTACTGTCGGGCTGAAGAGGGGTGTTTGCATGGGCAAGATTCAAACCCGTCATCGATAAGCCAATGACAAGGGCGACTGCCAATAGGTTGCGATTTAACATTGGTCTCCAATTAAGCTCTACTCTCATCGAATCATCTCAAGTATGCTACAGATCATTTCTCGATCGAACAGTACTGGCATGTCTGGGTATCGGCCCGCCTGCGCCGGATCTAAAGGTGCCAATTATTTAGATTTCATGAATAATCGCATCCAATAATGGTTCAGCATCGGGCCTTCAAGAAGCGTCAGGTAGTCCTTCTCAGGCACCTCACGCCGGGTAAACGTAACGGTACTCTATGAAAGAGATCCGGCACGGTAGTCCCTATTAAGAACAGTGCATTTTGTACGATAGTAGCTGTGAACCTTCATGATCACCTGTTTATCCGCATAAGCCACGACGTGCAACGCACCAATGCACCCTCGCTTAAATACTATCGGCCTTGTACTGGTGGCTGCTTGTTGCCTGCCGCCGGTCGGGCAGGCGCAGCCTACATTGGATCCCGGCAGGGCGCTCACTCAATACGTCCATGAGGTGTGGCAAGATGAACAAGGCTTACCTCAGAGTTCGATCAACGCGATCGTACAGACCGACGACGGTTACCTCTGGCTCGGCACACAGGAGGGGCTGATTCGCTTCGACGGGGTCGCCTTCACGGTCTTTGACCAGCGCAACACGCCCGCGCTGGAAGCCAGCCAAAACATCCGCGCGCTGCATCTAACCGGGGACGGCACGCTTTGGATTGGGACCTTCGGCGGCGGACTAGTACGGTTTCGAGACGGACAGTTCGCCAAAGTCCCCACCACGACCGGGTTCACCGGAACACGCATCAGTGCGCTCGACGAAGCGCCGGACGGCACCCTCTGGATATCCACGTTCGACGCCGGCGTTTTTGCCATGAAAGGCGAACAAGCGCGACAGTATGACGGCGAGGACGGCCTGCCCGGCACTTTCACCAGCACGGTTCACGTTGCACCGGACGGCACCCTCTGGGTGGGCACCCGCGACGGCCTTTATCGGCGCGAAGGCGCACACTTCACGGCCCTCACTACAGACGATGGGCTCCCGCACGATTTCATTGAAGAACTTTACACCGACCGCAACGGCATCCTGTGGATTAGCACACGTGGCGGGGTCGTCCAATTCCGAGACGGGCACATCCAACGTCCCGTGCCTTCCCTGCCCTTCGGCGAGGATACCGTACTCGACTTTTGTGAAGACGCCCGGGGCCGTCTCTGGATGGGGACAAAGGCACACGGCATAGTTCGTCTTGATGGAGGACGCTTCGAGACCTTTTCTACCAGAGAGGGGCTCTCGTACGACCGCGTCAAAGCGCTCGCCTTCGACCGTGAAGGCAGCCTCTGGATCGGCACTGACGGGGGAGGACTCAATCGGCTCCGCACGGGCATATTCACCCCGTACGGTCGTCCTGAGGGGCTCGCTGCGGACATGATCAACGCCGTTTATGAGGATGCCGGCGGCGCGCTCTGGATCGGCTCAGAGGAAGATGGGCTGGTGCGCTATGCCAACGGCAAGTTCACGCCGTTCACCGCGGCCGACGGGCTCGACAACAAAATGGTTGTGAGCCTTTACGGCAATAAGGAGGGCACCCTCTGGGTGGGTACCTACGGCGGCGGACTTTATCGACTACAAGACGGGCGCTTCACCCACTACACCTCCGCCGACGGCCTGCCCAGCGACGAGGTCTCGGCCCTCTATGACGATGGCGCCGGCACGCTCTGGATCGGCACGAACGGCGGAATCGCGCGGCTCTCCGGCGGCCGGTTTACGACAATCACGACCGAGGACGGTCTTGCCAGTCCGTATGTGATTTCGCTTGCCCCGGGCCACAATGGGCTCTGGATAGGCACCTACGGCGGCGGCATTCAGCACATTGAAGACGGCCGGATCAATGCGCACTATACCGCCGAAGACGGCCTGGGCAATGACATCGTAACGAGCCTTTACGAAGACGCAGACGGCACGCTCTGGATCGGCACCTATGGCGGCGGGCTCGCACGGCTCCGAGAGGGACGAATTACGTCCTATTCCTACAAGGATGGTCTGTCCAGCAACACGATCTATCAGATTCTCGAAGACGATCAAGAACGGCTCTGGATGTCGAGCAACGTCGGGGTTTCTTTCATAGAAAAGGTGGCACTGAACGATTTTGCCGACGGTCGAACGAACCGGCTTACTACTACCGCCTACAGTAAAACCGATGGCCTTCGAAGTGCGGAGATGAACGGCGGTTCTCAACCTGCGGGCTGGAAGGACCGTGCGGGCCGTCTTTGGTTTCCATCCACCGATGGACTCGCCATGATCGATCCGTCCGCCATCTCGCACAATGAGGTACCGCCACCAGTCGTGCTTCAAAGCGCCCGCGTCGACGGTACGCTTGTGCCCCTCGACGCGATGGCAACGCTGGCACCGGGATCGAAGAAGATCGTGTTGCAGTTTGCTGCCCTGAGTTTCATCGAACCGGGCCGTGTCGCGTATCGCTACCGGCTCGACGGCTTCGACACCGAGTGGAGCGCACCGGCCACCGACCGCACGGCCACTTTCACGAACCTCGCACCCGGCCCGTATTCCTTTCGCGTCATTGCCCGGAACGCAGACGGTGTCTGGAACGAGACCGGCGCCTCGGTTTCATTCTACCTCAAGCCCTTCTTTTACCAGACGACATGGTTTCTCGCGCTGTGCCTCCTCTCTGTGATCTGCATCACGTTCGCCGGCTACCGGCTGCGCATCCACCAGCACAAGGCACGCGAACGCGAACTGGAACGCATCGTGGATGAGCGCACCCAAGACCTGAGGATGGAAAAGGAGAAGACCGAAAAAGCAAAGGCCGTCATCGAAGCCCAGGCCGACAAGCTGCGTGAGCTGGACCGCTTTAAGACCCGCTTCTTTGCCAACGTCTCCCACGAATTTCGGACGCCGCTAACCATGATCATCGGGCCACTGGAAAACGCAATCAGTGGTAGCTACGGAGCCGTTGGAGAAGGTGTTCGGAGGCAACTCGACATCATGCTCCGCAACGGCCGGCGTCTGCTCCGGCTCATCAACCAGTTGCTCGACCTCTCAAAGCTTGAAGCCGGGAAAATGCAACTACGGGTTCAGGCCCGCGACATCACCGCATTCCTGGAGGGCGTCTTACTCACCATCACCGCGTTTGCCGAACAGAAAGGCATTCATCTCGAATTCAGTGCCCCGGATATGCCCGTTGAGATGTATTTCGAGCCGGACAAATTTGAGAAGGTATTCTTCAATCTGCTCTCGAACGCGACCAAATTCACGCCACAAGGCGGCACTATCGGCATTTCCGTCACTGAAACAGCACCCGACCCTGAAGCACCAGGGGGCCAGGTGGTGATTCGAGTTTCAGACACCGGCAAGGGGATTCCTGAAGAACAGTTGTCCCACATCTTTGATCGATTCCATCAGATCGACGGCTCAAACACGCGCGAATACGAAGGCACGGGCATCGGTCTGTCGCTCGTAATGGAGATGATTCAATTACATGGCGGTACCGTGAGGGCCGAGAGTGAAATTGGGCAGGGAACGACATTCATCATCACGTTGCCAAAAGGGCGTGGACATCTAAAAGCCGAACAGATCGCGGAGAAACCGCAAGATCCCGGGGCCCTGAACGACCTCAGCCGAAGCGCCCTGAATGAGCTTTCGACATCCGATTTCAACGATATGTGTGCCGATGAGATTGAACTGGAAACAAGCGCCGCCTCGGACACCGCACCCATGATCCTCGTCGTCGACGACAACAAGGATGTTAGAGAGTACGTGGCCAGTATTCTGAACCGACATTACCGCATCGCTCTTGCCCAGGATGGACAGGACGGGCTGGACAAAGCGATAGCCTTACAGCCTGATCTGGTGCTGAGCGACGTGATAATGCCCCGCATGGACGGCAATCAACTGTGTATGGCCATCAAGGCGGATGCATCGCTGAACCATATTCCGGTCATTTTGCTTACGGCGCGCGCTACCCATGAACAAAAGATCGAGGGCCTGGAAGGGGGAGCGGATGACTATATGGCCAAACCCTTCAGTGCACGTGAACTACTCGTCCGAGTAAAGAACCTGCTGCAGTTACGCCGGCAGGAACTGGAACTGAAGGAACTCAATGACAGATTGGAGGCAAGGGTACAAGAACAGCGTGATCAGATTGTTGCTGATAGGCTGCGTTACGAACAGGAACTCATCACCGAGCGAGACAGAGCCGAGGCCTCCTCACGCTTGAAGTCGACGATACTCGACAACCTGAGCCACGAATTCCGCACGCCGATCACGACCATTCAGGGGGCCGCCCAGGTTCTTACGGTGGAGGCAGATCCCCCGCTCAAAGAATTCGCGGCCATGATCAAAGACGGCAGTATCCGGCTGATGCAGACGCTCGATGCACTCATGGAACTTGCCAGCCTTGAGTCTAATAGCGAGAGCAAGTTGGTTCTGGAGGAGGTGGATCTGGTAAATGAAATGCGACGCGCCGTTGACGGTGTTCGTGAACAGGCCGAAGAACAAAGACTGGGGTTACACTTCCGGGGACGAGTCAACCAGGTGGTTATTGCCAGGGTAAATCGACAGATGTTACGACGCATTCTGAATAGTTTGTTGGGCAACGCGCTCAAGTTTACCGAGAAAGGAGAAGTAACCGTCGAAGTCACGCAACAGGCAGATCTGGCTTTGTTGCGCGTATACGATACCGGTATTGGGATCGAAGCGGAACAGTTGCCGGGTCTTTTTGAGTCGTTTACACAGGGAAGCAGTGGCCTTGATCGTTCGCACGAAGGCCTGGGCCTGGGCCTGCACATCGCCAAACGCCTCGCTGAAAAAATGGAGGGGACGATTGTCGTGGATTCAGAGACTGGCCGGGGCAGCGTATTCACGGTGACTTTTCCGGCATTGTCGGCCAACCGCTCCGGCACGGCTCAACACAACAGGAAAGCGCCCCGGAATCAGGCCTGAAGGACGAGACAATTCATTCGAATGTTGACCTGGAACATGCACAACCAAGACCAGCGTGCCAAAAGACCGAGGGGCGGACTGGCAGATGTTTGATGCTCACGATTGTTCCCTTGTGTTGGGACAATCACAACGCATACCTTCAGTCCCAGTGAACGCTCGTTGAGATGCCGGGAGAGATTCTCGCTTGCATACCCTAACCGAACTCGTGTATTTGAGCAAAGACTGTCAACCCTGAAAAATAGAACGGAGGCCCGATCCCCACCACGAAACCGAGCCCCCTTCGCCACCTGAGATGTGCTATCTTAGAGGTGATGCGATGAAAACCCATTTGTTTGGCATTCATACCCCCGACTGCCATATTTTTCATACCTGGCCCGGGACCTACCCGTGCGTTATTGCCAATCCTGTAAACACCTTTGACCTATGGCTAACGAAAACCATCTCGAAATCCTCCGTCAGGGAGTGACTATCTGGAACGCCTGGCGAAAATCTAATCCGGACGAGCGGCCGGATCTGTCGAGAGCGGATCTGAGTGGTCAAAACCTGACGGAAATAAACCTGTCGAACGCTAATTTACAGTCTACCAATCTTCTCCGTACGTTTCTTACCGTTGCGGATTTGGAAGGTGCCGACCTGGAAGGCGCCAACCTTGTAAAAACCAATTTTACCGGCGCTCATTTGGATAATGCCAATCTGCGCGGTTGCATTATGCATCATGCAGATCTTGGCTTTGCTACCCTAAACGGCGCAGATCTGTCTAATTCGGACGGCTCCGACGCTCACCTTCTCGAATCCATTTTATTTGGCGCCAACTTGCGCGGGGCGTCCTTCCAACGGGCAAAGTTCCGAGAGGCAATCCTCACCGGCGCTGATCTTTCAGGAGCTGATCTGACCCACGCAGATCTTGTCGGGGCCAGCCTGGAAGGCGCTCTCACCGAAGGCGCATCACTTCCACCTCTGTTCGATCAAGACGGAGCGCCGCCGTCGGAATGAAAACACACGGGCGGCCTGACTTATCGTGTCGATACAACATGTGAAGGCTGAGGCGCGTACGACATTTCGACATCTCGTCCCAGGCCCCAAATGGCCAGCATCATTATCACAAAAAACAACATGGCCCAAAGTGACGGGCCGCTGTCTCCTTGGATATCGTACGTTGCATGAGTCATCCGAGATGCTTGGGCATTTATTTCAAGATACGTCGATAGCAATGATCGTAACATTATATTAGCGCTGATACTCTTTGTGAAATACATGGTTCACTATCGAGTAAACTGATGTCCAGAATCACCGGGATACTGCTTTTGCTTCTCCTGTCACTGAGCGCCTGCCGGCGGGGCGCCGAGACGCCCTACGCCGTCTCGCAATCAAATTTGCCCGATACAGTGGCGACAGCGAGGCAGTTCGCCGAGACGGATACAATGCCAGCCACGAATACACCGTCCTTGGACTCCGTTCCACCAGAGGCGTTGCCGATACGTACCACGGGGGCCGGCCCATCGTACCTACCGGTTACTTCCCAAACGGTACTTCCGTTGGACAGCCTCCGGCGGGAAGTCGCCGCGCTGCGTCTCCTCGTCGCCCGGCAGGACAGCATGCTCCAGGCTCATGCCGATACCTCTACGGTTAAGCAACGGGTAGAGAAAGCCACGGAGGATATTAGGCATATTGGCCTGCGAGTATTTGGGGCATTGATGGTCCTTTTATTGACTTATCTTTTTCTCCGTGGCGTCGTCTGGCTTTTGGAATCGTGGGCCGAACAGAGTGCCACACGGCGGCTGTTCTTTAAGAAATTGATCCCCATCACGCGGCTCTTGGTGTGGATGATTTCGATATATTATATCATTGCGGTCGTCTTCAAAATCGGTGAGGACCAGTTTGTAGCAGCTGCTGCCGCACTCGGGCTAGCTCTTGGTTTTGCAGCACAAGATGTTCTCAAGAATATTTTTGGTGGAATTATAATTATCCTCGATCAGCCATTTCAGGTCGGCGACAAAATTAATGTGGGTGGTACCTATGGAGAAGTGGTTTCTATCGGGTTGCGTTCCACGCGAATCACTACGCCCGACGACAATCTTGTCACGGTGCCCAATGCCCAGATTGTCGATGGTCAGGTTTCCAATGCAAATGCCGGAGCCCTGGATTGTCAGGTGGTCACAGACCTCTATCTCCCTGGCTGGGTAGATGTCCAAAAGGCCAAATCAATTGCCTACCAGACCGCAACCACATCGCGTTATGTATATCTCGACAAACCCATCGTGGTCCTGGTCAAAGATGAGTTTAAGGAGACATTTCTCACGCATCTTATCGTGAAGGCATACGTGCTCGACACGCGCTACGAAGCCGTGTTTTCGAGCGATGTGACCGAGACGGCCAAAACCGAATTTCTTCAGCAGGGCATGCTCCGGCCGATGCCTATGCGTGACGTATTTCCCTGCAAAGGGAATGGCCATCGCGGTTCCAATGTGGAGGACGAAACGTAATGATGGGAACCCTGTTGAGCCAGCCCTCGGGTGTCGAACCTCACAAAAACGAGCTGCCACCCGACCCGTTATGGATAGAGGCCGCCGAACGGCTGGAAATCTCACTCCATGATATGGATGATGCGCTGCAGGAAAACCTTGCTCAGTGGCGCGAGGAAGTCGAACGTGAGGTGACGGCACCCCTCCGAAAAACAGTTCGCCGCGTCGCCGAGCGTCACCGCAGTCTCATTAGTGCCCTGGACCTCGATCAAGCTGAATCCGGGCGTGTGTTATCAGACCGAACGGCCGCCTATCTCCAGGCTGTGGTAAGCCGCGTTTTGACACCGTTGGCAAAGCACATTAGTGGATCTTCACCAGCGACTGAATGCTCGCGGGCGACCCTCGAATTACTCAACTGCCTCGCCAATATTGCCACGTCGGTCCCGAGCGAATCGATTCTACCGGAGCCTACCGATTTATTCCAACCCAAATCCGAAGATCCGTGGCATGTCCGATTCACCAAGATCATAGTGCGCAGCCAACGACAAGGTCAGCGTACAAGACGAGATTTGGCCAACCAGATCCGTAAAGTCTTTAATAAACCGTTGCGTCCGCATTCGTCACACGGGCATGCCGTCCCCGCTCGTTCGCTTTTCGATTATCATCTCCGGGTGCGCCTGCCGAATATAATGCGTCCAGCTTTCGACGAGGTTCAGCGCATAATGGCGCACGACATCGGCGCTCTTTCCGTCGCCATCACTTCCTGGACGCACGACCTCCTCGAGGCCGAGGAGCTATTAGATGATGTCCGATTTCATCTCCCTGAACGATTTGCCTCATTCATTACACCAACGGAATCCGAAGACACGAAAGAACACGGCTCTATGCCATCGGATCCCTCATATGAGGATGTCTCAGCACGTATTCGCTTGTGTGCAGAAGGGCTTCAACAAGCTCTGAATGCAACCGCTCTCTTGCCCCCCGAGCCTTTTGATGAGGCCCTTTTTGCGCAGCCCCGAGAGGTGCTTGTCCAGGACCTTGAATGTGGCGGCACCTTAGTTGCGACTCTTCGCAAGCTTCCGAATCCTTTGCCCGCCGATCAACTTTCCGCCACGTGTAGAACGTGGGAGGCGTGGTTTGATCGGGTGCACAACCGGTGGACCATCGAAGTACAATTATTGGCCTTTCGCGCGCGGTTGGTCAGTCTGGAAAATTCTCTCCTTCGCGATGCAGCGGAAGCCACTCTTGGGCCCGTCACCAAGAAATTTGTTCCCATGATCGAACGGCTTCGTATGGCCAAAGAAAAAGCGGAGTCGATGTGCGAAGCCTCGGCAGCGGATCTTGACGGGCTTTCAACCCAATTGCTAGCTCTCCAGGAAGAAACGACGGCCTATCTCGAGCGGATGCTGCGTGAGATTCCCGGGCTCGTCGCTTCGGATCAGATCCTCTCCTCCCCCGGTCAGGCAACCTGGCAAGAAATGCGGTCGCTCGCCGAGCAGTTACCTGGGTCAATGGAAGTGCACCTACCCGCCGGTCCTGACGCGTCACATCGAGTTTTTGATCTCAATCTGCGTCACATTGTGGGACTCTCGCTGAATCGCCCCCTCCCTGAACGTCTCCGGCCGGCGGCCGAGCCATTCCGCAGGCGGGTGGTGCAGGTTTGGGGCGAGACGGAGAACGTGATGCACATCGTTCAATACAACCTTGATGCAGCCCAGGAGGAATTAACGGCGAGTTCAAATCCGGTTACTGCGATGGATGAGGACGAGGCACCCCCACCCGATCCGCTCAGTGCCGCACGTGAATTGACGACGGACGGCCTCGGGCGGGCCGCCAATACCCTTTCCGGCCTCAGTGACTCTCTCCATGCTCCCTGGGCCGTTTTCGCCGACGCCGTATGTGAAGCCTTTCGGGACGACTGGTCCACGCTCCATTCGCATTTTCGTGCAAGCGGAAAGCGGACTGAACAATGGGTTGGTGTCCGCGCCTGGTTCGACCACAGACAGATCGCTTTTCGTCGTAGCCTCACTACAATCGCTGAGGCAAGCATTGAACGTATCCAGAAAGTTTTTCGTCTAAGTCGTCGCCGCGCACAACTGCTTATCAAACAAGGGCAGTCGGCCGTGGGGGTTGCGGACGAGCAAATCGAGGGACACCTTCAGACACTCGACGCCATTACCAATGTTGAGGCACTTCAAAAGGGCCTTCCGCTTATTTATCGTAAGCTTTTCTCCTTTGATCCGCTTACCGAACCCTCGCTGCTCGAGAACCGCACGCGTGATCTTGTGCGGGTACGCCGGCATTTCGAAAGGTGGAAAAAAACGCGACAGGGCGATGTGCTCATCCTCCCTAGTCCACCCGGGAGTGGACGTACTAGCTTTCTGAATGCCGTCCGCCTTACAGCTCTGCGTGTAGCTGATGTGCGCATGGCCAAACTCGAAACCCGTTTTGTTGACGAATCGCATCTGGTCGCTTGCCTCAGTGAGACGCTCGGGCTGCCGAAGGTATCGACCTTCGATGACCTCGAAGCGGTTGTGTTGAGTACCCCTCGTCCCGAACCGCCGGTAGCCTGCCTTATCGATAACCTGGAACTTGCCGTGCTCCGCGCGCCTGACGGCTCCACCCTCATCGAGCGCCTGTTAATCAGTCTCTCGCGGACCGACACACGCATTTATTGGATTGCAACGGTCAGTTCGTTTACCTGGCAATTTCTTCGAAAGACCCTGCCAGCGACGACGGGGCTCGCCACGGTACACGAACCGGCCAGACTTGATCGCAATGCGTTAGAAGCACTTATCATGAACCGTCATCGTCGAAGTGGCATGCCGCTTCGGTTTGATCCACCGGGCACCCCGGTAGCATTGAAGCGGCACCTTTTCCGTCGTACCCGCACAGAAGAGGATAGGCAGCGAACACACCGACAGGTGTTTTTTGATCAGTTGTTCAAGATCAGTGGCCAGAATATAATGCTCGCCCTTTTTTACTGGCTCCGCTCATCCGATTTCGAAGCGGCCGACGATGCTCTAACCCTCCATCCAGCCCACCCACTAAGTTTCAATTTCTTCGCCTCTTTCGACCTTGACCGTGCCTTCACGCTGAAGGCCTTTCTCATCCACGGTTCACTTACTCTTGTCGAACATAACAAGATCTTTCGAATGTCGGAAGCAGAGGGGACGTTTATTCTGGAATCCCTCCTCAACCAAAGAATCATTGGACCATCAAGTAACATCGGAGAAGGCGACGCGCCCCTCATCTTGGGGCGCATCGTACCGGGCGCGCGATACCGAATCCATCCGCTGCTGCTTCACCCGCTTATCGTATTTCTTCGCGGCAAACATATCATATATTGAAAAGGCACCCCCAATAAGGAGGCGCCTTTTTTACTATCACCCGAGCCGAAATACTATCCGATGTGCATCTGCAGCTCTTCACGACGGTGCTTCTGACGGAGCTTACGGAGGGCCTTCTCCTTGATCTGGCGAACACGTTCACGGGTCAACCCGAAGCGCTGGCCTATTTCTTCGAGGGTCAATGGGTGCTCGCGGCCGATGCCGAAATATAACCGCGTGATCTCGGCCTCGCGGGGGTGCAACATGCTGAGCGCACGCTCGATATCAATCTTGAGAGACTCGCCCATAAGCGTCTCATCCGGCGACGTATTCTCGTCGTTGGGGAGTACGTCGAGGAGGCTGTTGTCATCGTCCTCGTTGAACGGCGCATCCATCGAAAGGTGGCGGCCGGTGTGCTGCATAGCCTCGCGGACCTTCTCGACATCTACTTCAAGTTCTTTGGCGAGCTCTTCGATATTGGGCTGGCGTTCGTGCACCTGTGCAAGCCGAGAACTCGTCTTTCGAATCTTTGAGATGGTGCCAATGCGGTTGAGCGGGAGGCGCACAACACGACTTTGTTCGGCCAGCGCCTGCAAGATAGCCTGCCGAATCCACCATACTGCATAGGAGATGAACTTGAAGCCGCGAGTCTCATCGAAGCGCTGGGCTGCTTTGATGAGCCCGTAATTCCCCTCATTGATGAGGTCGGCGAGGGTCAGCCCTTGCCCCTGATATTTTTTCGCAACCGAGACTACGAAGCGAAGGTTCGCCCGCGTGAGGCGGTGCAATGCCTCCTGGTCGCCCTGCTTAATGCGTCGTGCCAGTTCCACTTCCTCATTCGGGGTCAGCAGCGGGATCTGTCCAATCTCCTGGAGATACTGATCCAGCATTCGTTGCTGGCGAGGGACGTACATAGACCTTCTCAGAGATTTGTTTGATGAAAGCAGGGATGGCGAGGTGCCGAGAATGCCGGTTCCCGAAGCCCTCCTTTAAACCCTAACGGCTGGGTGGGGCAGCGTAAAATTCGGCGTCGATGCACGCCTTTGCGGAGCGAGTTGTTCCCGTCAATCCAATAATTCAAGCTAGCTTATGTGATTCATTAAAGATTGTTTCCGAGACGCTCAGTACGCTGTCAGCTACGTGCCGTTCCTCACACAGCCGAGGCACTTTTGTCTGAGCGCCGGCCTTTTTCTTACTGTGTAGGAGCCAAGCAATGAAGGCCCCTCGATTCAGGGAACAGACTTCTGGAGCGTCGAAGGCACGCGCCTCGCGTCGAATTCGATAATGCCTGTTTACAAACTTCAAATAGGAATCCAAAGCTTCGGCGAATTTTACCGTAGAGCCGGGTGGTCTTTCGAATTCTACCAGCCACTGGTGTGCGGGTCTGTGATGATCGGACGGCCGGCGCGCGGTAACATGAAAGTCGCGCACCCGGGCGCCTGTGATGGCACAAGCCTCGCGCATCGCCTCACGAATCTCCTCCCCACCGACGGCCTCCCCATAGCGGTCAAGCATTTCACTCGTTCTCCCGACAACCATGATGCGATGCGGCCGGCATTGAGTGAACCGTACGACATCGCCCACATCATAAGCCCAGAGTCCACTACACGTCGATACAAATAGGGCATATGGCACGTCCGGCTCCACGTCGGCGATTGTGTAGCGACGTGGCAAGGTAGCCGTTCGCTCATCCAGACGCACGAACTCGAAAAAGACCCCGTTGTCGAGATGAAGTAACATGGCCTCATCGCCCGGCCGATCCTGAAAAGCGAAAAAGCCTTCGGAGGCACCATAGCTTTCTACGAACCGCACGCCAGGTAACTGGGCCGCAAGCATCGGTCTGTAGGAGCGCAACGGTACACCGCCCGAAAAAAATACGCGGAGGTTGGGCCAGATCTCTCCAACGGTACTAACCGTTGCGCGGCCCCTTGCATTAAAGCGATCGCGGAGCTTGTCGAAAAGCACGAGTGCCCACGTTGGAACCATCGCCGCGGCGCGGATGTCGACGTTAATCGTGCGTTCGACGATGGTGTCGAGTTTTCGCTCCCATCCGGTTTTCAGAAGGATCTCATTGGGTACGGCTTGATAACAATTCCGGATAAATGCCGGAGCACGGGCGGCCTGCAATCCGCTAACCTCGCCCACAACCGTCCCGGGATAATCCGGGTCTTCTTCAATATTGCCCGGTACACTGAGCAACCGTCCGCCCCAAATGCCTCGTGTCGTTGCGAAGCTATTGAGCCAAACCCCCATCGCAAAGCGCTGGTTCAGTGCCAGCATCGTCCGGCTCACGGGAATGATCTTGCCTGCAGACGTGGTACCGCTCGAGACCGCAAAATGTCGGATCGTCCCCGGCCAAAGGACATCGGTGGCGCCGCGCCGGAGGCGGAGAATATCGTTCCGGAAATCGGCATAGACATGCAGCGGTACGCGCTCCCGATAAGCCGAAATTACATCGGGTGTTTTTGCGAGGGTGGCAAAGTCAAAGCGCCGTCCGACTTCCGTTCCTGTAGCGCTGCGAAGCAACCCTCTGAGCACTCTTTCCTGACGACGCACGGGCGACCGCTCAAACCGGGCAATCGTATGAAGGGGCCCACACGGTATTTTGCAAAGCGCCGCCGACAGGAAATATCGTGTCATGATTCCGCCACTCATTTTGCTCCCCAAGCCGACGTGCTCTGCCGTGATCCCAGGATTCTCTTCGGGGGGTAACCACGTTAGGACGACGCGAGCGGGGCGGTCGGCTCCCGACTCACAGCAACATCATCAGAAGCCATGCGCCCCAGACCGGCCAATTAACGCGACAAGGTGATCGACCGCAAATGTCTTCCCCTGTACGTATGCCTTAAACGCGAAAAAGGAATGAAGTCGCGCTCGTTGTGGCCAGCATCCCCCTTCGATCCGTTCTACCGAAGCCCGGTCATGCTGCGCGACACTACCAAACGCTGGATCTCATTGGTGCCCTCATAAATCTCAGTGATTTTGGCGTCGCGGAAGTAACGTTCGAGCGGGAGGTCTTTGCTGTATCCCATGCCACCGTGCACCTGAATGGCCTGCGTAGTCACCCACATGGCGGCTTCGCTGGCGTGGATTTTAGCCATGCTTGATTCAAGCGAATAACGGCCGGCATTCGCCAGTGCTTTAGTCTTCGCGAGCGCCGCCTGATACGTCAATAGCCGGCTGGCTTCAACCTTTATTTTCATATCGGCCAGTTTTTGTTGAATCATTTGAAAATGCCCGATTTTCTGACCGAAAGCCTCCCGCTCCGTCGCATAGGCCACACTTGCGTTCATAGCCGCCTCGGCAATGCCAACGGCCTGAGCTGCAATGCCGATTCGCCCGGCATCGAGAACTGACATGGCGATCTTAAAACCATCCCCTTCGGCTCCTATCCTACATTCCACCGGGCACATATAATCCTCAAACATGATTTCGCTTGTGGCGCTCGCCCGGATACCCAACTTCGGCTCGGGACGACCTCTCTTAAAGCCCCCACGGTCCGTATCGATGATGAAGGCCGAGATTCCTCGGTGCTTTTTCTCCGGGGCCGTCATAGCAAACAGCACAATATTATTCGCCACCGGCGCTGAGGTTACCCAAGACTTTAGCCCATTGATGCGATAACATGTGCCGGTCGGATCGATTTCAGCACGGGTGAGCATATTTCCGGCATCGCTCCCGCTCATCGGTTCGGTTAGACTATAGGCACCAATTTTCTCGCCCGACGCCACTGGGGTTAGAAAAGTCTGTTTTTGATAATCTGTTCCAAATTGGAGGATTGCATCTCCAAAAAGCGAGTTGTTGACCGACATGATAACCCCGTGGCTGGCGTCCGCTTTCGAAATCTCGATGAGCGCTAACACATAGGCGAGGGCGTCCATTCCGGCCCCGCCATATTTTTCCGGAACCCCAATTCCCATAAATCCCAATGCTCCCATTTTGCGGACCGTGTCGAGGGGAAATGATCCGTCAAGGTCATGCCGGGCGGCTACTGGCTCAATTTCGTTTTGTGCAAACTCTCGCGCCATCTTCTGTATCATGGCGTGTTCTTCCGTAATAAAATCGAACATCTCTATCGTCAGGTTGGGTTCAACGAATGCGTGGACTCTCGCCCCCTGCGGACGCCGCACGATTGCCACAGGCAGGTCGTTAAAAATGTAATTTTTTTCGTCCATTTCCCAGCGACATTCGGAAAATTCCACAGATCCTCCCTGACAGAGCAAACCGCCCCGCTGACGCTGGGTACAAGAAACCCCAGATATCTCTTGTCAATACCCGCCATGTCCACCGAATCCTTGACAAAGAATACCCTCAACGACCGATTCATTCTCGACTGCCGCGGTCATCCTCTCGATTGCCGTCCGGGTCGCCCGAACGGTGCTCATGTAATGGGCATTCTTAACGTCACGCCGGACTCATTCTCAGATGGCGGGCGCTACCTCAATCCTGATCGCGCCCTACACCGGGCCGTGACAATGATCGAAGAAGGTGCTGCCATCATTGACGTAGGCGGCGCCTCGTCTCGGCCGCGTGGACGGGCTTATGGCCAAGGCGCCTTACCCCTTTCTCCGAGAGAAGAGATAGACCGGGTGCTCCCCGTCATCGAAGCTATTTTGCACGAGCGGCCCGATGCCATCCTCTCCATTGACACGTACCACCCGGAGGTTGCGGGTGCCGCGCTCGATGCCGGCGCGCATATCATTAACGATATCACAGGCCTCCGTTTTGCGCCAGAGATAGCTGACCTCGCTGCGGCCTTCGGGTCGCCCCTCATCGTCATGCACTCGCTCGGCGCCCCGGGCGACATGCCACATACGCATGCCTATGATGATGTCGTCGCCGATGTGACGGCATCGTTGGCCGCCGCAATCGCGACCGCAGAAGCTGCAGGCGTGCGACACGTTGTCGTCGACCCCGGATTCGGGTTTGGGAAAACCTCAGCTGAAAACCTTCGCCTCGTCGGCCACACGGATTCGCTCCTCCCTCTAGGCCGTCCGGTGCTCGTCGGCGTCTCCCGGAAAAGCACACTCGGCGTCGTACTCGGAACGCCGGAAGTGCCAGCCTCCGTTGATGCACGAAGCTTTGGCGCCCTGGGCGCAACCGCTGTGGCCGTCATGCGCGGTGCCTCGCTCGTACGTACCCACGACGTACGCGGGACTGTCGAAATGCTTCTCGTGATGGGCGCCACGATGCAATAGCCCATAGAACGGTAAGCATTCATATCCGTTTAAGATGTATCTTCCCGCGTCTTTCCCCGCAGCACTGGATTAAAAGTGACGCTTTTCCCCTGGGTCATACCAATTCGGCTTGTCGATTTGCTCGAAATCGGCCTGGTCGCCTATCTGCTTTATAAGCTATACCTCCTCATGCGCGGCACGATAGCCGTACAAATATTTTTCGGCATAATCGCGCTGTTCGTGATTCAGGTATTGGTGACCGCTGCCAACATGACCATCCTGAAAGCTATCTTCGGCTCCATCAGTAATGTATTTGTCCTGGCGCTCATCATTCTTTTCCAGCCTGAAATTCGGCGCGTTCTATTGTTACTGGGGCAAAATCCACTTATTCGCCGGTTTGTACGCACACAAACGCAGGAGGCCATCGTCGCAGAAGTAGCGGGAGCCGTCGGCGACATGAGCAGGCAGCATATTGGCGCACTTATCGTATTCGAACGAACCGGCGGACTGCGAAACTATATCGAAACGGGCGCCGAACTCCACGCCACAATTTCGAAGGATCTTTTGGTAACGATTTTTTTCGCGCATAATCCCCTTCATGACGGTGCCGTGATCATTCGTGACCGGCATATCGAGGCGGCGCGGTGTATTCTGCCCGTCTCGACAAGCATGTCGCTGAGTCCCAAACTTGGCCTTCGTCACCGATCGGCCGTCGGCCTAACCGAGCAGACCGATGCGTTTGTGGTGGTCGTTTCGGAGGAGACAGGTCAGATCTCAGTGGCGCAGAACGGAGATTTAATTTCTAATCTGACCGTCAATGAGCTTCGGACTTACCTTAACGAGGCGCTTGCTCCTCAGCCCACTGTGGAGCCAGAGCGGGAGACAGCTGAGGTATGAATGGCGTCACGTAATTTCATTGTCCAGCGGTCGTATTTTATCAAATTATACTGAATATCATGAACCCATTTGCGCCCGAACCGGAGGACAGGCAATACCGGCGACGACGGGCGCGGCTGGTCGATGCCCTGCGTCAAAAGGGCATCACCGACAAGCAGGTTTTGGCGGCGATCAATGGCGTGCCGCGCCACCTGTTTGTTGATCCGGGGCTACGGAATCGCGCATACAATGATGAAGCACTCCCTATCGGACTCAGTCAGACGATCTCGCAGCCATTCACCGTCGCCTACCAGACAATGCTCTTGCAAGTTGGGCACGGTGACCGTGTTTTGGAAATCGGCACGGGTAGTGGATATCAGGCAGCGGTACTGTGCCGGATGGGCGTGGAAGTATATTCTGTGGAACGCCTAAAACCTCTCTATGAGCGGACGCGTCGATTGCTAAAGGGTCTCGGATTCCGCCTCACATACCGACTGGGCGACGGCACGCTCGGCTGGCCGGCATTCGCTCCGTTCGACGGCATCATCGTCACCGCCGGCGCAGTGGACCTCCCCCAACCGCTTCTCGAACAACTTGCACTACCCGAAAAGGAACGGCCCGGCGGACGCCTCGTCATTCCTGTCGGAGATGCGGAGGGCCAAACCATGAATCTCCTAAGTCGCCTCGGCCCCGAAGATTACAAACGCAATCGTTTCGATGGCTTCCGCTTCGTCCCCCTCATCGGCGAGGGCTGAGGGGTAGTTTGCCATCCTTGGGGATCTAACCTCCCAACGGGCGCGATTCACGTTTTCTACTGAAGAGCGGAAATGGGCCTTTTTCTCCAATACTGTACAGGCCGTACCGAGTCATTTTCGGGCCAAATGAACTTCGATAACGACATCGACACGCTCCGAATAATGTCGATCCTGAACCATGCCCAGTATCTAGCCTTCCCGCGACATCAATTTGACTTATCTCTTTTAATAAAAGATATTTAAAGTATCCGTCAGTATCTTATTGCGAATAATTCGCATTGCATTTCTTTCGGGAGCTGTGTTCTCGTCCCGGCCAATCGTCTAATTCCATTATTGAGGGTTGATCTTATGAAACGGCGGATTCCAATTTGTCAGACCGTCAAACAAAATTGCATTTTGGCGACGATTATCAGGTCACGCACGAATGAACATGATCACGATGAACGGAGATTCCCTTTATTTGGCCGTTCGATTCTCCTCATTGTCGGGATCATGCTTTGCACAAGCCTCTCTCTCCATGCACAGGTGCGCCTCATCATAGCTGAGGCTTGTAGTTATTTTGGGGAAAATATCGAGGGGGAAGTTTATGGCTTCGCCTCCGACAGCGAGGCCGAGTCGGCCGTCGACCGGATCATGCGCTTCACAGGTTTGCCACAGAATTTTACCATCAAAGCCGCCAACGTACCCAATGCCGCCGCCGTCATTCGGGACAACAAGCGGCTCATTCTCTATAACCAGACGTTTATGGAGCGGGTGAAGGAGCGCACAAACACTGACTGGGCCGCTATCAGCATCCTCGCCCATGAAATCGGCCATCATCTCTCCGGTCATACCCTCGAACCGGGCGGTAGCCGCCCGGAAACGGAACTCCAGGCCGACAAATTTTCGGGATACATCCTGTACAAAATGGGTGCGACGCTCGAACAGTCCCAGAAAGCCATGGACACAATGACTGGTGAAGGAGGAAGCGAGACCCACCCTCCTAAGTCGGCCCGGTTGGCGGCCATTGCGAACGGATGGGTAGAGGCAAGACAACAGGCAAACGATGAGGAGGAGCAGGCATCTGCGCGGCAGCCGAGAGAAACCGAGCGAAGCACGAATAGTGCAAAGCCACCCGCGCGAGAAAAAACAACGGATTATCCGGAGCACGATCCGGAATACCCACCCAGTATCCAGCCCAATGAGCCCGCCTATGTGGCTCAGTGTGTGTTTCAGGATGGCACGCAGTCGTTCGTCATGCCCACGGGCGACATTGTAATGAACTATATGGGGATGACCCTTCAGATAGGTCGGCGAATTGCCTCAAACGACCCCCGCTTTTCATGGCTCTACGTCATCGACTCGTCGGATCCGACGGTTAGTTCTTATTTGCAAATGATGGGCGTCTCCGGCGTCACATACGGTATAGATCCCGCCGGCAACATATGGAGTCAGAACAATTGGGGGCAACCGGTGCAAATGGGGCGCGTGATTTATACAAACCGCTGATGACGACCTTCGAAGAGGAAAGTACGATGAAGCATCCAGTTTGGCTGTTTATTTTCTTCGCAGTGGGGCTAGTTGTGCCCGCCAATGCACAGGAGCTCACGACATTCGAGGGATATTGCAGTTACAACGGGGAGCCCCTCGATGAGGCCATTTATAGCTTCCCGGCCGATCAGGAGGCGCAGGCTGCCGTCGACCGAATCCTTCGTATCGCCCGGCTGCCACAAAATTTTACCCTCAAGGCGGCCAATGTCCCGAACGTCGCGGCGGTGGTTCATGGTGATAAACGGCTGCTGCTCTACAATCAATACTTCATTCGTCAGACTCGCATTCGCACCCGTGAAGGATGGGCTTCCCTTCGCGTGCTTTCCCACGAAATAGGACATCATCTGCTTCACCATGCCCTGATGCGCAATGGCAACCGCGCGCTCGACGAACTCGCCGCGGACAGATTCTCGGGCTATATCCTCGCGGAACTCCGCGCGTCCCGACAAGAAGTTGAGGAAGTCCTCGCCGACGCCGTCCAACCTGTGACGTCGGATGAATCGTCGAATACAACGCAACCTACTCGACCACCTGCCCTTCCGCCGCACCCGGGTGGCCAGATAGGATCAGACAATGGTTCTCCTCCCGAGCCCCAACCACCTGCCCTCGCAATCCTGACACATCCTGCACGCGCGCTCCGCTTTTCGGCACTAATGGAAGGTTTTGATCAGGCCCTCGATCCGTCCCAACATACGTTCGATCATACCTGGCGGTCTTCCTCACCCATCCCTTCATTCCCGTGGCCGCCGCCGAAGGCATCCGCATTCACGCCGGTAGATCTCGACCGCGCCACTACTGACGGACATCCCGCCGAACTGAAGGATCTGGCGGACCGGCTGGAAAATGCTCTCGCCGAATCGGGATACGGTGAGCGAAGCTATTATGCCGTTCCGGACGGCTTTGCGCTTGTATCGCGCCTCGAACAGATCAACGAAGACGGCACGCCTAAAAAGGCGCCCGACCGGTGGTCTATGAATTTCAAACCGCTCTCACATTTCTCCCTCACGGCGTATTTCAAGGCCCTTTTCACGGCCGCGCCGGGGCATTTCCGCATCATTGTATTCGTTGTCAGTCCGCATCCATTTTCACAGGAAGATGTAGACGTAAACGTTGCCGACGGGCAAGCATGGCTGGCGGGAGGATTGAATGCATTGCCGGACGAAATCGGACGGAAGCGCGTTCAAGATGACCACCGATGCACGGCACTCATTTACGAATTTGAACAGCAGCCAAGTGAGGCCCGCGTCTTCTTCAAAGACCCGAGCCCTGTCACGGGCAAAATGCATTTGACGAGAACACATCTCTGGCAACGGTTGGTCCGGTAAGTGTATTCTGGCGGCGAATATCCCCTATGACTGCCCACACCGCGCAGCACAACGCATGGGGCAAAGTAAAGTGAAAAATCGTTGTGAAAGCCCGACTTGCTTATGAACCGGAACCTGAGGATCAATCACGCCAGAAAGGCCACCGCTCGAATTCGAAACCTAACATTCCGGTTAATGCTTTCTGACCTCGAAAACAAGACCTCAATGCGCCCCCAGGGCGGTGCTTCACACTGTGCGACGCGGAACTCGTTGGCTTAAAAGGCAAATAGTAGCGCCAGCATAATGAAGAAATAGGTCACCAGAATCGCATAGTACTTCTTCCAGTTGAGGCGGTATTTGAAGTATCGCTCCCCGATGCCGCGGCTCCAAACTAGATTCTCCGACACACCGGCGCCGATCGGGGTGCCGAACAGGCTTATTGCATATCCGATGCCCACCGTCACGACGCACCCGATGACGTTCCACCACAGCCACGAGACACTCGGGACGTAGACCCATAAATACAGGTTCACGGCGAACCCGGCCACGATGCCCACGACCGCCCCCCGATCGGTGGCGCGAGGGATCAGGATCGCCAGTAAGAAGGCTCCTAGTATCGACCCATTCGCCAGCGACCCGATCTTGTTGACCGTGACGATGATCGAGTCGGAAATATTGCCGACGAAAAACGCAAAGAAGATGCACGCGGCGCCCCAGAAGACCGTCATCGCTTTCGAGAGGAACATGTCCTGCCGATGGGAGCGCTGATCTTCCTTCTGTATGAACCGGTCGATGATGTCCCGGACGGAAGCGGCGCTGAGAGAATTGATCGTCGAGTCAAGGCTCGACATCGCCGCAGCGAAGAGGGCCACCATGATGAGGCCAATGACGCCGTGCGGCAAATACCCGAGTACAAACGTCGGGACCGCCATGTTGAAATTGGGCACGTGCGAGACCACGCCGGCTTCGATGACTTCTCGCGTGGGCAGCGAAGCGAGAAAGCCGGTGTTGAGGGTCGCGAAGGCCCCGACCGCCACGCCCATGAAGCAGTATCCGAGTACGATAGGAAAGCGGACGAGCCCGTTCATAAAGAGCGCCATGTTCGTATCGTCCACGTCCTTCGTGGAGAGTTGACGCTGCACCTGCGTCTGATTGCATCCATAGTAAGCCACGTACAGAAAGAAACCACCGATGAGCATGGGGAGAAACGAGAACACGGCGCCGTCACCCAAACCGGTACCCGAGAAATCCAGCGCCGAGAGCCGGTTGGCGTCGAAATGCGTCAGCACGCTTTCCAGTCCCCCACTCAGGTTGGTGGCATACATCGCCGTAATAATCACGCCGATGACGAGAATCAGCATCTGAATGACGTCGGAGGCGATGACGCTTCGAATCCCGCCAAGGGTATCATAGATGACCGTGACGACGCCGAGAAGCACCACCGCGACCCAGAAGGGAATGCCCATCACGGCTTCCAGCACGATGGAGATGCCATAGACCGTGACGCCGGTCCCGAAGGCCACGATGAACTGAAAAAGGACCGAGAGCAGCGTCCGCGTCTCCACACCCAGCCGCTTTTCGAGGTATTCGTAGATCGAGATGACGCCGGATTTCTTGAAGAACGGCACCAGGAAGATCATGACGAAAATCATGGCCAGCGGCACGGCGAGTTCGTATTGGAGCCAGAGCAATCCGCCCCCGACGGAGAAGGCCACGAAGGCCGGTGCGCCGAGCAGCGAATTGGTGCTGAGTTGCGTCGCCATCGTCGAGACGCCCACCGGAAACCAGTGTACGCGATTGCTCCCGAGGTAATAATCCCGTTCGTTCGCCTGTCCCTTCCCGATCCGCATGCTCATATAGATGAGCCCGGCCATGTAAACGATCATTAGTGCCCAATCAATACCGTTCATTTGCTCTCGTGATTATCCGCCATGCTATCCAATAGGAAAAGGTCGAAACAGGCTGATCGCATCCGGCCGGCGGCCTCCGCACCGGGAAAGAACTCGGTCCTCGGGAAACCCAGGGCCAAAACGGTTCCATCGATTTCGCAGTCGGGAAGATAAGGCATTACCGGCAGGATTGATGCGAATGTTAAAAGAGCCGGCAGGATCGCAGTAGTGAGTTATGTGAGGGTACATCTAATCGAATGGCTGGATTTTGTACCCGTGCATCCGGCGAGTATGCAGTCTTCCGCCCACCTCGTTGTCAGCCCGGCGACGGCCGCGGTTACGCTCGATGCGACAGGCGCAAGCACTGCCAAGACGTGGTATATCTACGGTGCAGACCTCGTGGGGCAGCACCCGGACGGTAAGAACCCCGGCTACTACTACCGTGATCACCTTGGCTCGGTGCGCGTGACGACGACGAACTCCGGCAGCGTGGTGGGCGCGGACGGCTACTACCCCTACGGCCTGCAGACGCCGGGGCGTTCAATGACAGGCAGCTCCCCGACGCGAGAGAACTACACGGGCCACGAACTGTACGCTGAGACGGGCCTGCTCTACGCCGGGGCGCGGTACTACGGCGCGGCGCTCGAATAGTGGTGCCGTGAATACTCCAAAAACAAGGCTTCCGCCAAAACGACGGAAGAACCGGATTCATCGAAAGGAGATCCGCACTCCTAATTGGTTGCATATAGATGGACATTCATGGAATACTTGTGGAGCTTCGCCCAAACAAAAAACGCCCCAGAATTGCTTTTTAAGGCATTTTCCGGGGCGTATCTCGGGGTTGCCCTACCAGGATTCGAACCTGGAACCTCCTGATCCAGAGTCAGGCGCTCTGCCAATTGAGCTATAGGGCAGGGAATGTCAAGACTTTCAAATTACGGCGCGTGAATGCCTATGGCAAACAGCCGGTTCCTTCCCGGCACACTCGGCGCTCGTATTAATCGAGTCTTAAACCTCGGCAGTCTCGGCAAGGGCATCGACCTCCTCCACGGGTACTGCTCGCCACGCGGCCACCTGTGCCACGATCTGGCCCCGCACCTCATCCGTCAGCATTTCCGTATCCCCCCGCTTCAGATTCGCCGTCTCGACAGGCGGCAACACCTTCACACGGATCGTCCTCGGGTCCCCGAACTTCCACGTATTCTTCGGCAGGGCATCGTGAGACCCGTCCACCACAAGCGGAAGCACCGGCACGCCGGCCTTGATGGCCAAACGAAAAGCACCGGCATTGAAGCCGTACACGCGCCCATCCTGCGAACGTGTGCCTTCGGGGAAAAACATCACGGAGCATTTTTTGACGAGGACGCTCCGGGCGAGTGCGAGGACCCGCGCTCGGCTCGCTTTGGCACCCCGGTCCACCGGGATGTCGCCGGCGAGCCGCATCATCCACCCCACCACGGGCATCCGGAAGAGTTCGGCCTTCGCCACCCACTTCATTTCCCATGGCAGCCGGCTGATGGCCGGTATGTCAATGTTAGACTGATGGTTGCTCACGACCACATACGGCCGCCGGGGCTGTGCTATGGTCTCGCCCGAAACATCGATATGCCAGACGGGATTGACGACAGTCATCGTGGCTCCCAGCCTACGAAACCACCGCCCGGTACGATAGTGCGCCGGGTCGCGGTCAAAAACGCGAATGACTGCAAGAAGGGGCAGCCAGAACAGGATCAACAGCGTGATCGACGTCCAGGCCCATAGAGAACGAAAGGTTGCCGTCATAATTGGCAAAGGGGTTTCGGTTTTCTTCACTGCGGCTCCGATCAGCATTCAGCCACCGGTCTCCCGCCAGTAGCCTCCAGCCAGAAGCCGTCAGACATTGACCATGCGAGGAAACGTCGTAGACGACCGTTGCGTTTCATCGCGGCGCATGCATAGTGCCGCCCGTCTGTTCCACCCGGCCTTCAACCATGGATCCCTTCCTGATCACCCTCCTCACCCTTCTGTTTGTCGCGACGGTGATCGGGTTGCTCCAGACCTATCGCCGGGACCCCTGCCTGCACGATTTTCACCGCAGCCACGTCACGCTTGCCGAACAGGACGGCGACCTGTGCTGGGGCCGGGTGGAAATTCTTTCGAGCGGGATGGAGATTACGTATGTCGACGCCGTCCACGCGCCGGAGGGACATCGTGCCACCTCGTTCCTCTTTTACAAAGATCAATATGAGGCGATGGATGCCCTGTACCGTTATGTCGGTAAACGAGAGGTGGCAGAGGATGAGAGCCGGCTTGCAAGGCTCCGAAGAGCCGCCCATCCGAACTTGTTCCGAAAGCTCGGGCGCCGGCTTCGTAACTGGATCGGGATGATCCGCGATGCACTCATGCAGGCCCTCGGGATGGTGATTGGTGTCGTTAAGACGCGTTCGCCGGGTACGGCGGTCTTGGGGTCACAGGAGACGCAAATCAAAGCGCTCTCGAAAGAAGTGATCGGCCATGTCGGAAATGCCTTCGATCCATTGCTCGAACGGCATCTCTTTCAACTGGTCGTTCTCGAAGTGACCCGAAACGGGCACAAAACGAGCTATTGTGGCCGGTTGCAGAACTATTCGAGCCGGTTCATCGAGGTGGTGGATGCCACGAACCGGCCGCCCGACGGCACAGCGCTTCGCCCCCTGCGCCCCAACGAGGCGGGCCTCGATGGCCTGACACTCACCGCCAATGCGGGACGGCTGTGCCTCGTCAACGCCGGCAAGAGGGTCTATTTTGTCCGCCACGCGGAAGCGGCCGACTGGAAGCGCGAGATGGGCTGTGTGGTCCCGCCCGGATATACGGCCGACCTCGCGCTCCCGCCGGACATCGACGCCGGGGCACTGAGCGTTTGGGTCGAAGTCGCCGGGCGCATCGACATTGTCGCCCCACGGGCCCATGCGCTCGTCCGCCATGCCGCTTTGCCTCCGGAGGCCAATTCGCCCGTAACGCAACTCGAGGCCGTCCCGGAAGCGGCGCTATGAGCGACGACGTCATCAAATATTTCTACGAGGAGCCTGCCTCGTTCGAGTTGCTCCAGCCTGAAGGCACGGAGAGGTCCCGACGCTCGCTCGAGGACTTCCAATCCGGCCCGCGCTATCACCGCGGGTATCTCGCCGGAACCGACCTCGCCACCGGCCGAGTCGGACTGACGGCCATCGCCCACCCTGAGGCCTTTATCCGACCGCTCCTTGAGCTCTTCGGCGGGTTCCAGTGGCAGCAAATCGGAGTGGATGGGGTTATTGACGACAGGCCGGACGTGATCCATACGTTGGCCTTTCCCGATCGGACGAAATTTCTGAGCGTCGCCGAGGGTGCACTCCCGAATTCCTTGTTTCGCGACGTGGCCGCCGATAACCGGCCCGCGCAATCCCCTGCCCTCCCTGCATTGATGGACGCCGCTCGCGTCGTGCTTTTCCCGGAACCCGCCCACCATGGCTTCGATTGGAGCCTCTTCTCCGCTACACCCCTCCGCGAGGCCCTCCGAGCCGCCTTTGGCCGGCATCCCGTGCCCGGAGTGCGCCGGTTCGGCGTCCCTTATCAAGAGGCCCGCTCGGAGGAGAAATTCTATTTCGAATCGTGGGCTCTCGACGCCCTCCCCGACTTTATCGAGACATGGAGCCCATGAACCCACATGCATACTGGATGCGACGTTGCCTGTCGCTGGCCCGGCGCGGCGCCGGATTCGTGAGCCCGAACCCCTTGGTGGGCTCCGTCGTCGTAAATCGCGATGGAGAACCCATGGGCGAGGGGTGGCACCGGGCTTATGGTGGGCCCCACGCGGAGGTGTATGCCATAGAAGCGGCCGAAAATCGGTACGGACCGAACGCACTCCGGACAGCCACGCTATACGTAAATCTGGAGCCGTGCAGCCATCTCGGAAAGACCCCGCCGTGCGCCGATCTCATTGTGGAAAAAGGTATTCCGGAGGTCGTTGTCGGCATGGAGGATCCGTACCCGGCAGTCTCGGGCAAGGGCCTGGCGCGGCTTCGCACACACGGTGTATCGGTGGGAACAGGGGTGCTCGAACCCGAATGCCGGCGGCTCAATGAGGCATTCGTCCACCATGTCCGGACGGACCGGCCGCTCATCACGCTGAAGGTGGCGCAGACGCTAGACGGCTTCGTCGCCACAAATAAAGGCGATGCCCGGTGGGTGTCGGGTGAGGCGTCGCGGGCGCGCGTCCACCGGTGGCGTTCGGAACTCGACGGCGTCCTCGTCGCCCGCGGTACCGCCGAACGCGACGACCCGGCGCTAACGGTACGCCACGTCGAAGGCCGGCAACCCACGCGGATCGTCCTCGACCGCACGGGGCAGCTCTCGCCGTCGCTTCGCCTTTTCACCGACGGCTTCGCGGACAGGACCGTCGCTGTCATCGGCCCGGACGTTCAGCCTGCCTATGCCGATGCGCTCCGGGCCACCGGCGGTCATGTCGTCGAGATCCCTGAATACAAAGGACGGCTTGACCTCGGCACGCTCCTCGACCGTCTCGGCCACGACAGCGGCACCGGCGGGCGCCCCATGCAGTCCCTCCTCGTCGAAGCCGGACCGGGTTTGGCCACGTCCCTCTTTCGCGAGCATTTGGTCGATCGATTCTTCCTCTTCATCGCCCCTAAACTCCTCGGCGAAGGCATCCCGGCGCTCCATGCGCTTGGCATCGAGCGGATGCGTGACGCACGAACTTTCGCCGAATCCCGGTGGGAACAGGTGGACGACGACATGCTTTTTCGCGGATACCGTCATGCGCTGACGGATCCTGGCACCCGCCTCCGGGATTAAAGCCTGAAAAGCAATTCCCGTCTAAGGCACACCCTCAAGCCATGCAGACGATCGAGAAAAAAACGCAGACATACGAAGACTACGCCCGGCTGCCGGAGGGTGCGCCTTATCAACTCATCGACGGTGCCCTCGTTAGTTCCCCTTCTCCCACGCCCTATCATCAGAAGATTTCCATGCGGCTGGCCCATGAACTTTTTCGCTATGCTGAAAAAGACAATCACGGCATGGTCCTCTCTGCCCCCATAGACGTCTTTCTCTCGGACACCGAAACCTATCAGCCGGATCTGATCTTCATCGCCGAGGCACGGCATGCTATCGTTGGTGAAAAGATGATCGAAGGGGCACCGGACTTCGTGGTCGAAATCCTGTCGCCTTCCACGGCTTATTATGACCTCAAACACAAGAAGCGCCGGTATGAGGCCGCGGGTGTCAAGGAATACTGGATCGTTGACCCGATGGACAAGAGCATCGAAATTTTCACCAACACCGACGCCGGTTTTTCGATGGCCGGACATGCCGAAGGGTCGGAGACGATCGCTTCTCCGCTCCTCGAAGGCTTTTCGGTTTCCCTCGGCGCCATCTTTTAACCCTGGCCCCATGTTCACCGGCATTATCGAAGACCTCGGCACCCTCACCGCTGTACGCGACCTCGGCGGCGGGCGTCGGCTGACCATCGCCGGGAGGATGGCGCCGGAGCTGCGCGTCGATCAAAGTGTGGCCGTCAACGGCGTGTGTCAGACGGTGGTTACAGTGGAGAGCAGCACGTTCGACGTGGTGGCTATCGAAGAGACGCTGAAGAAGACCACACTGGGCGATTTTGCGCCGGGAACGCGGCTCAACCTGGAGCGGGCCATGCTCCCGACGACCCGCCTTGATGGGCACATGGTACAGGGCCACGTCGACGCCACCGGGACGGTTGAGTCCATCGAAAAGCTCGCGACAAGCACCCTCGTCCGCGTCCGATTCGATGAGCGCTTTGCACCGTACGTCATCCCCGTCGGCTCCATCACCCTCGACGGTATCAGCCTGACGGTGGCCCGGCTGGCAGACCACACGCTGACGGTGGCGATTATCCCGCATACCCTCAGCCTGACCAACGCCGGCACGTGGCGGCCCGGCGACTCGGTCAACCTCGAATTTGACATGATTGGAAAATACGTGGTGCGGTGGCTCTCCGTGCGCCGCGACACGGAGCACGACGCATCTCGACTCAGCGCGGCATGGCTGAAGGAACAGGGCTACTGAGCGGGCCAGAACATCGGCAGATCGCGGTGCAGGCAGGTAATTTCGACTGGACCACATCCGCGCATTTCCCCGTCGGGTGACAGTGCTCCCAATGCTCTGATTCGTATATGCTTGGCCTGATATATGGCTACGTCCGGCTGTTTAACATGCGCTCCTGAAAATACAGTGGGGAAGAGCCGCAAGAGCCGTCGGCGTGACATCCGGCCCACTAGCGTCACATCGAGCAGCCCGTCATCCACACGCGCTTGAGGAGCGATCAAAAAAGAAGTACCCGTATACCTGGTATTGGACACTTCGACAAAAAGGTTGTCTTGTTCAATTCGCTGTCCGTCGATCTCAACGATGGCCCTCCCGCTTTTCATGGGGATCAGACTGCAGATCACGCCTAGCGTATAGGCTATATTCCCCAAGAACTTCAGGCGCTGTGCGGTCCGGTTTGCATCGACGACGAAACCGAAACCGAGGATATTCAGGAAATATCCTTCGTCGTCTCGGGTTTTGAAATGCCCCACGTCGATACGGCGGGTGGTTCCGCTTCGGATGATATGGAGCGCCGCATTCCAGTCGCCGTACCGGAGGCCGAATTCTCGGGCGAAGGCATTTCCGGTTCCGACCGGCAGGATGCCGAGCGGAATCTCCGGCCTCTCGGAACGGGCATAAAACCCGTTGACGACCTCGAACAGCGTACCGTCGCCGCCGGCGGCGATGATGCCGTCATACGTAGAGAGATCGGCATCGCGGAGGATCGCCGTACCGTGCCCGGGGTACGCCGTCCGTCGGATGTCGGCAAGGAGGTGCTCGGAGCGGAAGAGGGCTTCCACGGCGGGCAGGTGCTTCCCGGCGCGTCCGTTTCCGGCGCGGGGATTATAGATAACCAGAAGATGCACTGCGGGCGGGACGGACAGGTGAGGTGACGGCGCTTCGAAACGTGCGCACCCACGGTGAGGTTTCCCCTACGCATCACGCGGGCTTCCCGCAGTCCTCCACTCGTGTTTTCCTGTCCGTCCACTCGTGTCCTCCTGACGAACGATGACTTTGTCAAAACGTTAATCTCACGTTTTGCACAAAGCGTGGTAAAAGGCTGGAGACCCCGAATCGAGTGTAGGATGACACGTAGTAAGGAATTGTGATGAGACACGCGGCGAGGTTCGAGGACACGCCGAGGAGGAATGGAAAAAGGACTGTCGATCAGAACGGTAGCCGCATCGCCGGCACAACCGCCGGAGATACACAGCCTATTTCCGGCAGCTTTTTCCCTCAACCTTTAACAAGCAGCCGAACCCGAAACATCCCGAAGGCGTTCTGTTTTTTGCTCGTTGCTCGGATCCTTTGCCCGGGTGCACTGCCGGATGAATCCCGGCATCCCAACGTATTGACCCATAATAATGGAACTGATCACCGACCTCGATTTCCTCAAGGACCCCGATGTGCCCACGACCACGACCGATGAGACGCCGGGCGCACGCAACGTCTATATCGAGACGTACGGGTGCCAGATGAACGTCTCCGACTCCGAGATCGTGGCGGCCGTATTGCGCGAAAACGGCTTCGGACTCACCCGCGATCCCGACCGGGCCGATGTCGTGCTGCTCAATACCTGCGCCATCCGCGAGCATGCCGAGCAAAAGGTGCGTCGCCGCCTGGATGTATTCCGAGCAAAAAAACGTAAGGAAAATCCGGACCTCACTCTCGGTGTCCTCGGGTGCATGGCCGAACGGCTTCGCAAGAAACTCCTTGAACAGGAGCACCTCGTGGATCTTGTCGTCGGTCCGGATGCCTACCGCGACCTGCCGCGCCTGCTCGCGGTGGCCGGGGAAAGCGGACAGGCAGCCGTCAATGTGCAACTCTCCCGCGAGGAGACCTATGCCGACATCGCGCCGGTACGCTACGATAGCAACGGATGCGCGGCCTTCGTCTCCATCATGCGCGGGTGCGACAACATGTGCGCCTTCTGTGTGGTGCCATTCACCCGCGGACGCGAGCGTAGCCGACCCGTTGCGAGCATCCTCGACGAATGTGCGCGTCTCGTGGAGCAAGGCTATCGTGAGGTAACGGTCCTTGGGCAGAACGTCAATTCGTATCGATTCACGCAGGACGGCCTCGAAGTCGGTTTCCCGGAACTCATCCACCGCATCAGCCTGATCTCGCCCAAGCTGCGTGTCCGCTATTCGACGAGCCACCCGAAGGACTGCTCGGACGAACTGCTCCATGTCCACCGGGAGCGGGCCAATGTGTGCAACTATATCCATCTCCCCGTTCAGCACGGCAATACCGAGATGCTTCAGCGGATGCTCCGCACGTATACGCGAGATGAATACCTCGGGCTGATCGAACGTGCACGGGCTATCTGCCCCGGCATCTCGTTTTCCACCGACATCATCGCGGGCTTTTGCGGAGAGTCCGAAGCCGAACACCAAGACACCCTCTCGCTTCTCGAAGAGGTGCAATTCGACCACGCCTACATGTTCATGTATTCGGAGCGGCCCGATACGTATGCCGCCCGCAAGTACACCGATGACGTGTCCGAGGAGGTCAAGAAACGCCGTTTGAGCGAAATCATCGCCCTTCAATCGGGGATTGCACTCGAGAACAACCGGCAGGATGTCGGGCGGACTCACACGGTGCTCGTTGAGGGGCCAAGCAAGCGAAGCGATGCGCAGCTTTGTGGGCGCACTGATACGAATAAGATGGTCGTATTTGACGGCCGGGATTTCCAGCGCGGGCAGTATGTCGATGTACGCATCACAGGTTGCACGTCGGCCACGCTGATGGGTGAACCTCTGGGGATTGCGATGATGGTTTGATTCGCCGCGAGGACCCTTCGCTTCGGTGGAAATTCACATCGTAATGTGCTTTTCATGGAGATTATGATTCGTTTATTTTAGGTGCGTGACTAAGAACAATATTGCGGTAACTTATGGACAGACAGGCCCTTCAAGAGCGATTCGGCATTACGGGCACCGCCCCTGCACTCGTCCGTCAAATTGACCGAGCGAGACAGGTAGCCCGTACAGACATCAGTGTGCTCATCGAGGGCGAGAGCGGCGTGGGTAAGGAACTCTTCGCGCAGGCCATCCATGAACTGAGCACTCGCCGCCATAAATCGCTCATCGTGGTCAATTGTGGGGCGATTCCCGAAGGGCTGATCGAGTCAGAGCTGTTCGGCAACGAAAAAGGCGCATATACCGGTGCGGTAGAGCGGCGGCAGGGCTATTTCGAACAGGCCGACAATGGCACGATATTCCTTGATGAGATTGGCGAAATGCCCCAGGCTGCTCAGGTGCGCCTCCTTCGAGTACTTGAAAACGGCACGTTCAGCCGCATCGGTGGTTCGACTGTTCTCCGGACCGATGTGCGTATCATCGCCGCCACGAATAAAGACCTCGGACGCGAAGTTCAGGCCGGCCGCTTCAGGGAAGATCTTTACTACCGTCTGAACACCGTTGTCCTGCGAATCCCACCGCTTCGCGAACGAGAAGACGATATCCTTGTTCTTTTCGAGCGTTTTCTCCATCAGTTTTCTCAAAAATACGACGTCCCTCAGAAACGACTCGACGAAGGTGCGCGCCGGTTGCTCATGCAATATCGTTGGCCCGGAAACGTACGGGAGTTGCGCAATGTGGCCGAGCAATCAGTGGTCCTCCACCGTGGAATTGAACTCATTGCCGATAACCTCCGGGGATATCTTCGAGGCATCTCGGCCGCTGGCATCAATGAAAGCCTCGTCCCCATGTCCACGGTGACCGAAGACACCAATACCGGAGCCCGAGAGCGTGAACTGATCTACCGCGGTCTGCTCGAACTCCGGTTAGAAATTCGGGATCTTAAAAAGCAGGTCGGCACCCTCGTGACCAACCTGGGTACCTTTCTCCAGAAACCATCGCTTCATCATAAAGAGCGCGACGACTACCTCATTGTTCGAAATCCTGACCAGGAGCCGTATATCCCACCAATTGAAGATGCCCCGTATGAAATCGAGGACGAGTCTGATGGAGCAATGCGGGCACGGACAACGCCCCGCAAGGAGGAAACGCCTATGGTTCTTCAGACATTGGAAAGTGCCGAGAGGAAGCTCATTATGGAAGCCCTGCACCACTTTGAAGGAAACCGGCGACAGACTGCCCGCGCCCTTGGCATTAGCGAGCGAACACTTTATCGTAAGCTAAAAGAATTGGAGGAAGAAGTTTGATCGCTTCTCGCACAAGTCCGAACCGAAGGCACTCCCAGTGGTGGCTTCCGGGCTTACTTGTGACCGGGATCCTTATTCTGCTCGCTGGCTGCTCGTATTACAGTTTCACGGGTGCATCGGTCCCCGCCCATCTCAAAACAGTCGCCATCCCGCTCGTCGAAGACCGAAGCGTCAGTACCCTTACGTCGCTCGATGATCAGTTGACGCGACTGCTGATAGACCGTTTTGTCGGGCAGACAGGTCTATCGCTTCAGGCCAATCCCGAACAAGCTAATGCCGTGCTTACTGCAACGATCGAACGGTATGAAAACGAACCGACAGCTGTGGGCGGGGCGGAGCGCACTACGCGGAACCGGGTCACAATCTCAATCAATGTGAAATATGAGGACCGGGTGGAAAACAAGGAATTACTCCGCCGAACATTCTCCAGCTTTGAGGAATACGATCCTTTCGCACAGGGGACGGCCGGTGAGAGCAATGCCGCCTCAGCCGCCCTCGAAAAAATCGCCGACGATATCTTCACCGCCGCTACGTCCAACTGGTAGGCCTACAAATCGGAAGCTGAGCACCACGAGAACTCCGACTAGTCCCCGTCTACAATGAACTTCAACCCAACAATAAAATCCCGGGTGCGGGAGGTACTTCCGGCGCGCGTTCCCTATTTGCATCGGGTACTCCACCATGCCCCCGGGGACCTCCGCGCTGCTCTAAGTTTTTTCTCCGATCCATCCCTGCTCCTCTCTCGGCGAGAGCGACTAGCCCTTCTCCGTTCCTTTGTCCGCATCTCGCTTCAAATGCACTCGCCCCACACCGAGGCGGAAATACTCACCATTGTATCCCATATCCTATCGCTGCCTGATTGCGTCAATGGCTGTATTGTTGAAGCCGGAGCTTTCAAAGGCAGCAGTACGGCCAAATTGAGTCATGCCGCTGCACGGGCAGGTCGAGACATGGTGGTTTTCGATTCGTTTGAGGGCTTACCCGACGATGTGCAGCCTCCATTTAAGCCGGGGAATTATTGTGGCACGCTGGATGAGGTTCGTGCTCACGTTAGAGCCTATGGTCGTCCCGAGCGATGTTCGTATATCAAAGGATGGTTCGAGGAGACCCTGCCCAATTTCGACCAGCCAATAGCCGCGGCCTTTGTGGATGTGGATCTCGCCACTTCAGTGCGCACCTGCCTACGATTCCTCTATCCCCTCCTTTCCCCGGGTGGTACGATTTTTTCACACGACGGCCACATCGGCCCGGTGGTCGAGGTATTCCGTGATACCGTCTTCTGGGAGAATGAGGTTGGGTTTCCTCGCCCTGATATTGAGGGCTTGGGGCATCGCAAACTTCTGAAGGTAGTCAAGGAGTCGACCGACATAGCTGCCGAGGATCTTGTGAAGGAGGGTGCGGGTTAAAATGCTTTACGGCTGCCACATCGAAGGCTCCCATTTCATTCTTTGCCGCTGAATCATCCAGCCCGATATGCTCGCCACGTTTTATGCTGTTGGCATGGCCGTCCTGTTGCTCTATGGGCTCAATTTGTTGTGGATGGCACTCTTCCATGCCCGACATGAGCGTCTGTTTCCGGGAGCCGCACCCGACCCCAATGCCATCCCTGAATTCGATGAGACGTGGCCCGTCGTGACGGTGCAGCTTCCGCTATACAATGAAGCTTACGTTGCGGAACGCTTAATTGACGCCTGTGCTCACCTGTCTTATCCCAATCGTCGTCTTGAAATACAGGTACTCGATGACTCAACCGATCACACATCCGTACTGGTTGCTCGGCGGGTTCGGCACTGGAAAACACGCGGGCTAGATATCACCCATTTGCACCGTACTCATCGTGAAGGATTCAAGGCAGGTGCGCTGAAGAATGGTCTCACCCGCGCTCGCGGCTCTCTTATCGCCGTTTTTGATGCCGATTTTATCCCACCGACCGATTTCCTCCTCCGTACAGTCCCACCTTTTCGAGATCCCAGCGTCGGGATGGTTCAGACGCGGTGGGGCCACCTCAATGCGCAGCGATCAATTCTCACTCAAATTCAAGCCTTCGGCCTTGATATGCATTTCGCGCTCGAGCAACGAGTTCGTAGTCTCGCCGGGTGTTTCATCAATTTCAACGGTACTGCAGGGATCTGGCGGCTAGCAACGATCCAAGACGCCGGCGGCTGGCAAAGTGACACGCTTACCGAAGACCTCGACCTCAGCTACCGTGCACAACTCCGCGGATGGCAATTTCGATATCTTCCCCAGGTGGAGGTACCTGCCGAACTTCCGGTGGGCATCAGCGCACTCCGTTCCCAGCAATTTCGATGGACGAAAGGCGCGGCCCAGACTTCCTTGAAGATACTCGGACCGCTCTGGCGATCAGACCGCTCAAAGCGTATCAAAGTTGAGGGCACACTCCATCTAACGGCGCACATCATCTTTCCGTTTGTGGCGATTGTTGCGGCCCTCCATGCCCCGCTCCTTTTTCTCGAGAATGTTGGCCGCGGCCCGGGTCCTTTGTTCTTCTCGTTAATGGGTCTTGGGCTCATTGGATTTGTCGGCTTCTTCCTCGCACAACTTTTTGCACAGCGTGCCCTCTACCCGGACTGGTATAAGCGAATGGCCCTTTTTCCCGTTTTTATGGCAGGCAGCATGGGATTGGCTTTGAATAACACGCGAGCCATTTTTCAGGCTTTAAGAGGCAAGCAATCTCCATTCGTTCGGACACCGAAGTACGATAAAGCGGATCGGGTGACAACGAACCGAATTCATTTGAATTATGATGCTGTGCGCCTCCCGTTTATTGTCTGGCTCGAAGCCTTCATGACCCTATATTGTCTCGCTGGCCTTGCAGTCACAGTATATTTTAATGAATGGGCTGCAGTGCCTTTTCAGGCGACGTTTGCACTTGGATTCGGTTTGATATCTGTGTTTAACGTAGATCAATATCGCAAGCATCATCGTATTAATTCGTAAAATGAATAGAGTGCTGGTCGATCTACGATCGATTGCTTACCTTGGCACGAAACTCAAAAATCCTGACTTACGGATGCCGTCTTGTATGGGGGCGGCGATCGATAAACGCGTCTTTCTGAACGATTCAATCCATGCCACAGTAACGCCGGCCGAGACCTCGTTATTTAATCTGCCTTGACTCAAAGCATCTCAATCTTGGGAATGGCCTTTACCAACCTCGAAAATATCCTGAAAATGGTTGCGGATGGACGTGCCGAAGAGGCCGTTCCGTTGTTGGAATCATTCATCGAGCATTTCCCAAGCTATGCGCCTGCCCAGGTCGTGCTTGCTCGGACACACGAGAGTATGGGACATTGGCGTGAGGCCCTCCATCGATGGCAAACGGCCCGCTATATGGTGCCGAATAGCCCTGCCGTCGAGGCCGGTATGCAGCGAACTATTCTGGCCCTTGCCGCTCCCGACGAAGCAGCCATACCATCGACGGGGTGGGCTCGACCCATTCCGTCGGGCGCAACATCGAAGACGAATGATAGAGCCTGGACCTCTGTTGGAAAAGTTCTGGAAGCGGCCTCCTCCGGCGGTAGCCCAGAGCCTTCGGGCGCTGCCGGTTTTGATGACCTTGATAGACTTATTGGTGAGCTTGAATCAGCGCGTATTATTCCGGATCCGGATTTGGATGCTTTTCCCGCACCCGACCTTGACGTCGAAATAGAGGATGTGGTATCGGAAACCCTCGCCCGCATTTTTGCGGCTCAGAGTCAGTATGAGGAAGCTGCACAAGTGTACGATAAGCTCGCCGAACAGCAGCCTGAGCGTGCCGCAGAATTTACCGATAAGGCTCGGGAACTACGATTGAACCATTAGTTCAAATCGATTTCTTAAGCTAGTATTTTTGACTCATCTTTTCGGCCCAAAGCATTTCAAATGAGTCTGATACACCTCCGATCGGGTTTTGAAACGGGTGCCTCACGACTGGTTGCGGGACTTATGAGTGGCACGTCGCTAGATGGCGTGGATGCTGCAGTAGCTTGCATTGCAGGCACTGGGCCCACTCTGAAACTAGATCTTCTGGCTTTTACTCATCGCCCATATCCTGATCGGCTCCGGTCACTTTTACTCGCCAATTCTTCCGACGCAACGTCTTCAGTTTCTGATCTGTCGCAGTTGAACGTCCGGCTGGCCCACGAGTATGCTGCCGCAGTCCGCGATGCATGTGACACCGCCTGTATCTCCACGACCGATCTGGATTTGATTGGATCGCACGGCCAGACAATGCACCATCTCCCGACACCGTTCGACTGCGCAGGACTTCCGGTATCGTCGACTTTTCAAATTGGTGATCCTTCGGTTCTGGCCAATTTGCTGGGCATTCCAGTCGTCGGAGATTTCCGCATGGCGGATATGGCCCTTGGCGGGCAAGGCGCCCCACTTGTTCCCTATTTCGACACATTGTTCTTCAGTTCGGTTGAAGAAACACGCGGTCTTCTAAATCTTGGTGGAATCGCCAATCTGACGGTCCTTCCCCCCGGAGCCACCCACGGTGATGTCATCGCGTTTGACACCGGCCCGGCCAATATGGTGATCGATGCCCTTACGCAGCATTATTTTGGGGAGCCTTTTGACAAAAATGGCAAGTGCGCAGCGGCGGGCCATCCGAATGAAAATTTGCTCGCGTCCCTGCTTCAAGACCCATTCTTTTCCAAACCACCTCCTCGATCCACCGGTCGAGAGTACTTCGGGGAGTCCTTTGTACAACGAATAATGGGGCATGAGAACGTGTCACCTTCGGACCTCATTGCGACTGCAACGCAACTCACGGCCAGCTCAGTTCACGCCGCATATCGGCGCTTCATTGCCTCTCGCCATCCATTGGATGTACTCATCGTATCCGGTGGTGGCGTGCACAATAGTTCTTTGATGAGCGCCCTCTCATCGTTATTCAATCCTATTCCTGTCTATTCCTCTGAAGTCTATGGAATAGACGCCGACGCGAAAGAAGCACTCTGCTTCGCTGTGCTCGCGTGGGCAACAGTCCAGGAAATCTCTACCAATCTACCGGCCGTAACGGGTGCCAGTCATGTTACGATTCTGGGAAAAATATGTCTGCCCGGTCCTCATCCGAGAAACATATAGCACCGAGGCCCTCCCGACCATTTTGTAGCCGAAAAATAGCGTCTTGGGAGATACGAGCAATTGTGCTTCTCCTCGATGGTGAGGTCCGCTCTCGCCTTCGGCCAAACGTATCACGGATAGGCGCATGAAGCGCCGCATCGGGTGGTTCGAGGCTGCTGCCGGCTTAGCCTCAACCATAAAACGATTCCGTCCCATGAGGCCTGATTCGAGGTGACGAAGAAACATTGGAGGACTACTGAGCGCTTGAGCCGGGCGTCGACGGCTTTGTAGACGACAGCCATCTCCTTCACCGAGCTCTCCAACGACCTGATTGTGAACGAGTGTATTCCCAACCATTCAAATCTCAATTCTTGCACAACTGGCGCTTACGACAATGAAGTTTCATCGTGCCAGCGGGGCATCGCTTTCTGCCGCTGGAATTTTGTCTGCGACTTCAACAAGAACGAACGTCCCTGCCCGAGTGGCCAATTTGTCCCCAGAATAAGAATATCTGCACACCGGTACCAAGACGAAAGATTCAACGCTTGTTGTCCACTAATTGGCCCTTGTTGTAAATGGCCCATGCCTTGCCAATCATCTCTGTACCGACAAACGGGGTATTTCTGCTTTTTGAATGAATGTGCTTCGTTTCAAAGATCCAGCGGGTGGTGGCATCGAAGATGGTGACGTTGGCGAGCTCGCCTTCGGCCAGGCGCGGGCAGGGCAGGCGCATGATGCGGCGAGGGGCGAGGGTGATCTTGTACACGGCCTCGGCCAAGGAGAGCACGCCCGGCTGGATGACTTCGCGGCCCGTCAGGCCCCAGGCTGTCTCGAGCCCCAGAATGCCGAACGGTGCGCGGTCGAACGATATGGCTTTTTCTTCCGGAGCATGGGGCGCATGATCGGTACAAATGGCGTCGATAGTGCCGTCGGCGAGACCGGCTTTGACGGCATTAACGTCTGCCGCTGTGCGGAGTGGGGGGTGCATTTTGGAGTGGGGGTGGCAGCCCGTCTCGGCGACGGCTTCGTCGGTCAGGGTGAAGTGGTGCGTGCACGCCTCCGTCGTCACCGGAATACCTCGCGCTTTTGCCGCACGCACGAGTTCGACCCCCTTTGCCGTCGAGATGTGGGCCACGTGGAGCGACCCACCCGTCAGTTCAGCGAGGAGCAAGTCACGGGCAATCATTATTTCTTCGGAGAGCGCCGGGACGGGCAAGATGCCCAGTCGGCGGGAGACTTCTCCCTCGTTCATGTGCCCTTTCGGCCCGGCCGTCAGGTCCTCCATGTGGTTGATGATAGGCCGGCCCAGTCGGGCGGCCGCTTCGAGGGCCTGCCGCATGAGCGCGCTCGACTGCACCGGCGAGCCGTCGTCGCTGAAGGCCACGGCCCTGGCCTCGGCAAGCGCGTCGAGGTCGGCGAGGTATTCCCCGGCGCGGTCCTGCGAGACGCACGCGATGGGATATACGTCCACGGGCGTGGCTTCGGCGCGCTCGCGAATGAAGGCAACGACCTCCGGTGTATCGATGGGCGGATTCGTGTTCGGCATACACGCCACCGCCGTGAAACCGCCGAACGCTGCCGCCCGGCAGCCCGTCGCAACGGTCTCCTTGTGCTCGAATCCCGGCTCACGGAGATGCACGTGCATGTCCATCCATCCGGGCGAGAGCACCTTTCCCACGCAGTTGTATACCGGCACGCTCTCCGCACTGAGAGCTTCCCCAATTCGGGCGATGCGGCCGTTGCGAACAAGCACGTCAGTGGCTCGCATGACGCCAGTCTCGGGGTCGAGGAGCGTACCACCTTTGAGGAGCAAATCGGGGGTCATTGGAGGGTGGGTGTTCGGGTGTGTGGGTGATAAGGTACGATTGGGCGGGATGGCGGGCGCGCAAAGATGGTGCAGATTCGGACGAGCACCGGTAACGTCTCGGAGCGCCCTGCCTCCAACCAGTTGGCCAATCCAACCAAATGGAATAAAATAATGGAAACCACCCTTCAGACGCCGGAAGCACAGGCCGTCCTCGAAAAAGTGAATGCCACCTACGGATTCACACCGAATCTCTTCGTGGAGATGGCAACCCACAGCCCGGCCGTGGCCGAGGTCTATTTTACGTCGAATCAGTTGTTCGGGGGCGCCTCGCTCTCACCACAGGAAACGCAAGCCGTAATCCTCGCCGTATCGGCCCATAACAAATGCCACTACTGCACCGCCGCGCATCGTATGGTCGGCAAGATGACCGGGCTGCCCGAATCCGAAATCGATGCAATCCTAGCCGGTGAGGTTCCACAAGACGCGCGGCTCCAATCCCTCGTCAGCGCTACGCGGCAGGTGCTCGATCGGCAGGGTTGGTTGGGCGAAGACAATCTCCGTGCACTTGATGCGAAGGGCGTCACCCGGGGACAACTCTACGAGATCGTGACGCTTATCGGTATAAAAACGATCAGCAATTATATCAATCATATCGCGAACACCGAGGTCGACCCGCAGTTTGGTTGAGGGATGGTGATCTGCAGGTTCTGCAACCCCTCATGTGTGCTCGGAACAGGTTCATCAGGATGCTCCAAACGCCCATTGCGGGGGCGGCGTATCCGTGAACGGTGCATCGACCCATGTCTGGGCCACTGGCCGGCCTCCAGCCACTACCTCCATTGCGCTCGGCGTGACATTTATCGCCCGCCTATGAGGTTACTCTATGTCGGTCCCGCGTCAAATTGGGCTGGCCGTAAATGAATGGGCGTTGCCCGGCAACCTTGCACACCGGCATTTCCGGATGCGGCCGCTTTGCGTCGTCTGCGCCTTTTCGCTGCCACTGCGGTCAAGCCAACCGCGGCCCCGGCCGTTTGCCAACATCAAAATTGATGCGCAGCCGGACGATTATTGACCCTCACCCTGACTTTCTTCCGTTGAGGGAGAGGGAACGTGGGGATAGGCGCCTCGGCATTCGTGAGATGGAACGCGTTGCCCCACCGCCAAAGTCGCGACATGTGTATGGCCGAGCACCTGAAAAATGAACTGACTTCCATAGATATGACACATGGCCATCCGGGCGGAATCCGGCCATCGTCGTGCCATTCGGGAGCATAGATCCTTCGGTGCCCTCAAAATGACGTTGTGTATTTGGGGTGCAGTTGGTAATCGGGCACGAGCCTCAGACACCGGCCCTCATCCAATATTCTCGAGCCACCGATCACAAATTTTCCCGGAGGAAATCCGTCGCCATCTCAAAGAGGTGCAACCGCGTCACCCCACCGAAAATGCCGTGATTGCGCCCCGGGTACATCATGAATTGAAATTGCTTATTGGCCGCTTCCAACTTGTCGATCATCTGCGCCGAATTCTGAAAGTGGACGTTGTCGTCGAAGTCGCCATGAATGAGCAAGAGCTTCTGCCGGTCCGAGAGCCGGTCGGCATATGTCTGCGGCGATGTCTCCTCATAACCCACGGCATTCTTTTGCGGCGTGGACATATACCGCTCGGTATAAATAGTGTCGTATAGCTTCCAGTCCGTAACCGGCGCGACGGAGACGCCCACTTTGAACGTCTCGGGTCCGTCACCCGTGGTCAGGGACATGAGCGTCATGAACCCGCCATAGCTCCATCCCCAAATACCGATTCGAGATGCATCAACATAGGGCAGATCGCCGAAGTAGTGGGCAGCGGCTTGCTGATCCTGTGCCTCAAGGATGCCAAGTTTTTTATAGGTGACGCTCTTAAAGGCTTTGCCGCGGGCCCCCGTGCCGCGGTTATCGACGCTGGCGACGAGAATGCCGAGCGAGTCGGCGAGAAAGGCGTGCCATAGATAACGCGAGCCCCCCCAGGTGTCTTGCACCGTTTGCGAGCCCGGCCCGCCATAAACGTACATCAACAGCGGATACTGCTTGTTCGGGTCGAAATCCTTTGGTTTGATGACGTATGCATTGAGCGGCGTGCCGTCGGCAGCAGGCACGTTGATGAATTCGGGCACAGGCAGATTGTACTCGCCGAGGGTTTTTATCAAGGCCTCATTGCTTTCGAGCGTCTTGAGTTGTTTCCCGTCACGCCCGTGCAGGCTGACTACTGTCGGCGTCGTCACATTTGTGAATGAATCGATATAATATTTCAAATCCGCCGACATATTGATGCGGTGGGTGCCTTTCCGGTCCGCGATTTTGACGGGAAGCGAAGCCATTTCGCCTTTGTCGCCATTCGTCTGAATCTTAATGCTGTACAGGTTGCGTTCGAGCGGGCTATCAATGGCTGCGGTGAAATAGGCCGTACCCGTTTTCTCATCGACACCATGAAAGTCCGTTACGTCCCAATCCCCCGAGGTAATTGATGCCACTTTTGTTCCATCGTTATTATAAAGATAAAGGTGATCATGCCCATCGACTTCGCTCCGCCATACAAAGTGCTTCCCATCCTTGAGAAATTTAATTTTCTCGGATTCGACGTTGATCCAGGTCGGTTCTTTTTCGTTCAGCGTCGTCGAAATTACCTGGTTTTCGGGGTTGGCATATAGCAAATCCAGATTATTCTGATCTCGATTTAAGCGCATCATCCAGACCTTGTAGCCGCCATCAATTTTTGGCGTCCAACCCATCCGAGCGATATACTCGTGTGTGTCACCACCGCTGTGCCACGTGTCGGTGTCGAGGAAGGACGTCAAACCCTTTGCTATATCAATGACGCCCACTTCGATTTCGCTATTGACGGCCCCGGCTTTAGGGTAACGGAAATGATCTGCAACCGGATAACGACCCATTAGGTCGGTCATAAAAAAATCGTGCGTATGACTTTCATCGAGCTTAAAAAATGCGATATCTTTGCCGTCCGGGCTCCATGTCCATCCATCGCGAAGGCCGAATTCCTCCTCATACACCCAGTCGAACGTGCCGTTGATGATGCCACCTTCCTCGCCATCGGCCGTGAGCTGGGTCTCCGACATCGTTTTGAGATCGACAAGATAGATGTTGCGATTACGTACGAAGCCAACCTTGTCTCCGGCCGGATTAAGTTTGGCAAACATCTGAAACCCTTTTGCACGATCCGATAGGGGTGTTACTTGCTCGCTCTTGAGGTCGAAGAGGTAGTAATATCCTTTCGTATTGCGCCGCCAGACCCGTTCCGAGTCGGTATAAAGCAGAACTGTATTCCCATCGTCACTGTACTGATAGCCTTCGATCCGGATGGGCCGCCCAACATCCGGTGCATTCAGTTTGGTCCCGTCGATGAGAACAGAACGCTTTTCCGTCTCCAAATCATAGCTAATGAGATCTGTCGTTCCAGCCTCGTCACCGGTATCTATAAAGGTAATGACCGGTCCCTTTTCTGCCCATCGCCCTCCGCGAAAGAATTTCCCCGTGAATTTACGGGAATGATGAATGTCTTCCAGTGTCAGTTTCGGCGCTGGCGCCGCGGTCTGGGCAATCAAAGGATGAACGGACACTAGTCCTTCAAGGACGAGTGCAAGAATCAGGATACCAATACGAGGTTTCATAACTTGATGAATTGGGTACGGAGGAATGCGCTGTCTATCAAGGATCGATATCGATTGACTCAATGTCTTGGCGAATGCAAAGACAAAAATGGATGCCGGAGCAAACAACGCACAAAAGCCGTAGGCGTTCTCCCACCGGTCTATTTTGGTGCTTCAAGGGCCCCATCGCAGCCGAATATATTGAGTGGGTGTCACCTGAACGTATGTATTCGGAAACGTCCATTGATGGATCGCCTTCAATGAGAAATTCGTTCCATAAGTAATTCCCATCCTCGTGCCAATTTGATTCCAATCGATACGCATATGGAATTATCACCGACGCGGGCCGAAGTCAATGTGGCGCATTTGCGTCAAAACGTGCGAATGCTCATCGCCCACTCCGGCGAGGCCGAGGTGATGGGAGTCGTGAAGGCCGATGCCTACGGCCACGGTGCAGTTCGCATCGTTGAGGCGCTACGAAATGAGGGTATTCATCATTTTGCCGTGGCCACTGTGCCGGAAGCGATCCGGATACGCAATGCCGGGATTGACGACCCAATCCTCGTCTTTGCCGCCCCGCTCCCTGAATACTTGCCTGCATACGTGGCTCATCGCCTCGGCGTAACGGTGTCCTCGATCCCCGTGGCAGAAGCCGTGATGCGTGTGGCGCGCGATGTTGGCCCGCTCCATGTCCATCTAAAAGTGGACACAGGCATGGGTCGTATTGGATGTCAACCTGATGAAGCGCCGGCCCTCGTCCGACAACTTGAACGCGCGCCGGGGGTTCGGTTGGCAGGGCTATGGACCCATTTTGCCAATGAGGATGGCCCGGACGCCGAAGCGCAACAGGCACAGTTTAGTGCTTTTCTATCGTCTCTCGGTGGTGCACCCGCACCGGTGCATATGCACAATAGCGGGGCGATGCTCTCCGGTGCACATGCAAACCTTCCGCTACGCGATTCGCTTGTTCGGCTCGGACTCGCCCTCTACGGCCTCACCGATCCGGGACGGCATCCGGCAGCCGAGGGGTTGCGTCCGCTTCTCCGTTTGATTTCAAGGGTCACACACATCAAATCGGTCGAAGCCGGCACACCAATTTCGTATCGAAGTACCTGGTGCGCACCGAATCGAACCCGCATTGCCACGATTGGCGCAGGTTATGGCGACGGTTACCCTCGCCTGCTCTCCAATCGCGCAGTGGTTTCGATCGGCGGGCATCGTATTCCCGTAGTCGGTATGATTTGCATGGATATGATGATGGTTGATTTGGGTCCTGAAGGCTGTCCGTCGATTTCTCCGGGCGACGAAGTCGTCCTTTTCGGCGAAGGCGGCCCGACAACGGCCGAAGTGGCCCAATGGGCCAACACGATTACATACGAGATCTGCTGTCATCTGACCGCCCGCGTACCCAGAATCTACGTTGAAACGTGAGGTAATTTTCGTTACCTGCCCGCAGCATTTGTTCCCCGTGATTCATAACACTTATATTCCATAGCCGTATCGTCTTCAACCGACCTTCTCAATTCAACTCGCGTGTTTCTGATGGCCAACACATTCGATCCCTCCGACATCAATATTCTTGTCGTCGACGATGAGGAAGACGTTGCCGAAATCGTCAGCCATTTTTTATCCCAGGAAGGATTCACCGTGCACCAGGCACATGACGGCGAGGAAGCACTTCAGAAGGCTACGTCGGACATCGACCTGCTCGTGCTTGACATCATGCTACCAGGGCTCGATGGCTACGAAATTTGCAACCGTCTTCGCTCACGGGTGGAGACAGAAACTATCCCAATTATCTTCCTTAGTGCCAAAATCGAAGAGGAAGACCAGATCCGGGGTTTAATGTTGGGTGGCGATGCCTATCTGACCAAACCTGTTTCGCCACAGGTCATTGTGGCTAACGTTAAGGCGGTTCTTCGCCGCTCGGGCATTGAAGAAAGCCATACGCTGCAGGTTAACAATCTCACTATTTTTGAAGATGAGTATCGCGCCTCGCTTGACGGCAAGGACCTCGGCCTGACCCTCACCGAGTTCGAGTTACTCCGCTATCTTGTGCGGCACCCTCGCAAAGCATTTACCCGCCAGCAATTGCTGGAAACCATTTGGAAAGACGCCATGATGGTAACCGAGAGGACGGTCGATGCACACATCAAGAATCTGCGTGAGAAACTTGGTGAGTTTTCACAGCACATCCAGACCGTTCGCGGTGTAGGCTACCGATTTGTCGAAGAGAAGGTGACCGAAGAATAATAATTGTGCCAAGTGGGACAAGCACATCCGGTAATAATTCCTCCGCGCCATGAGCAGGATGGTACGATTGCTCAAGCGACTCTGGGCCTCGGTCCTCCCGGCCCGCGCGTCGACGCAGACATGGATGATCCTCACGTTCGCGCTCTTTTTGGGCGTTGCTATGGGTGCGGTGGGTTTATACATGACCTTTGTTCTTCGGGGCGAGATTGAGATAGCTACGCATCAAGCACTTTTTCAGCAGGCCAATCGAATCGCGGGCATTATTGAAGCTGCGCCAAGCGATGCAGAGCGACTGCGTATAACGCGCGATTTGGCCCGGCTCTCGAACCTTCATCTCACGGTAGTCGAGGGCAACAATGTGCTTCTCGACGTCTGGGGCAATCAACTCCGAAGTGACGGGGCCCTGCTTTCACGCCCAGAGATGCAGGTCATCCGCGACGGAAAGACCCGGTATGACGATCGCGTTGACGGCGACGGACAACGGGTACGCTATGTGGCCCTTCGCCGACCCTCGTCCGGGCTGGTGGTCCGCGTCGGGCAGCGACAACCGCCTCTTTTTCGCCTCGTCACGCGAATGGAGGTAGTACTCATGATTGCTATGGGGCTCGCGCTCGTCCTGTCTATTTTCGGCTCGTGGATTGCGGCCCAGCGTGTAACACGCCCGCTTCAGGCTATACGTCACAGTGCCCGCAGCATCATTAAGGGAGATTTCGACGAAAAGATTCAAGTTGATTCGCGAGCTTCCGAATTTCAGGACCTTGCCAAAAACCTGAATAAAATGTCGGACAGCTTCCGCGAAAAAATCGTAGAACTCGAACGACTGGCGCGGTTGCAGAATGAGTTTATCGGAAACGTCTCCCACGAAGTCCGTAATCCCATTTTCGCCGTCGGAGGATATCTTGAAGCACTCGGTTCATCTGAACTTTCATCGGACAAACGGCAGTTCTATGCTGACAAAGGACTCGCCAATCTTCAGCGCCTGAACAACCTTTTCAGTGACCTGATTGAAATTGCTCGCCTTGAATACCGGGAAGATTTGATCAAACCAGCCCCATTCGACCTGCAGGATCTCGTCGACGAGATATCAGAAATTGTCAGACCGAATGCCATTGAAAAAGGGATTCAATTTGAGTCGGACAATGATGCGGTCTCAGTGGTCGCAGACCGAAATCGTATTCGCCAGGTGCTCACCAACCTCATCGACAATGCCATTGCGTATTCCGACGCAGGCACCGTGCGATGCAGACTTCGCCAGAGACTTGACAAAGTTCGGGTGGAAGTCGTTGATACAGGCAAGGGCATAGGCGATGAACACCTTGAGCGCATCTTCGAGCGCTTTTATCGTGTAGACCCCGACCGCTCACGAAAGAGTGGTGGAACGGGACTTGGGCTGAGTATCGTAAAGCAAATCCTGCATGCCCACGGTGAAACAATCCACGTTGAAAGCACCCCCGGCCGCGGTACTCGATTCTGGTTTGACCTTCCGCTCGCCAGCGAGGAATCCCTCGCAGAAGCCGAATAATATCGCTTCAATTGATATGAACGGCTGTCTCCGGTGGTATCGGTTGGCGACGAAAAAGCAATTTAGAATTTTCCATCGTTCTTGTTGGAAGAAGACAAGACAAAGGAACGGAAGAACGAACGACTGCATATCAACAACTGCAAAGTTGTGGCGATCTGATCCACCGCGCATTCGCTTACAAATTGGGGACAGGCCGTCCCATGAAGAGTCATCCATCCAGTCGGGTGGTCAAACATATTTTTTCTATGGCACAGGCAAGAAAGAATTCGGAAAAGAGGAATGGGCAGGAAGCGCTTCCGGATGATAATATCGCGACCATGCCCGATCCCAACCGATCTGCTATAAATCGTCCTGGCATTAAGGGCAATCTGAATGTTACTCAGATCGGACCGGAAGATTTTGAATCGGAGCGTCTTTTGGAAATTTATCGGACCATGCTGACCTCGCGTCGGCTTGACGAAAAGATGCTCACACTGCTCAAACAGGGAAAGGGCTTTTTCCACATCGGGTGTGCCGGGCACGAAGCGGTTCAGGCTGCTGTGGGGATGCTCTCGCGACCGGGCCATGACTGGTTCAGTTTTTATTATCGAGATCTAACGATGTATCTCGGTCTCGGCGGCACGGCTAAAGAGGTGCTTCTTTGCCACATGGCTAAGGCGGACGACCCGAACAGCGGCGGGCGGCAAATGTCCGAACATTATTGTAGCCGAGAACGAAATATCCTTCCCATTTCGTCGTCGGTAGGCTCCCAGTTTTTACCCGCCGTGGGTGTGGGCCTTTCGCTGCAACAAACCGATTCCGACGCATACGTCTATTGCTCCTGTGGGGACGGCGCCACGTCCCAGGGCGATTTCCATGAGGCTCTTAATTGGGCAACCCGCGCCAAAGCCCCTGTCCTTTTTCTTGTGCAAGACAACAAGTATGCGATCTCCGTGCCCGTCGAAAGCCAAACGGCCGGTGGTTCAGCTTTCATGCTCGCAAACGGGTACGAAGGCCTCAAGCGTGCCCACTTTGACGGCACCGACTTTTTTGAGTCCTATTCTGTGGCCCATGCGGCACTCGAACATCTCCGAAAAGGTGAAGGCCCTGTTTGTCTAGTGGCCGATGTGGTTCGCCTCCTTCCCCACTCCTCTTCCGACGATCAGAAGAAATATCGACCGGCCGATGAGCTGGAAGCTGACCTCAAACGCGATCCCCTCCTTCGGTTGGAGCGCCAATTGATGGATGCCGGCCTCCTCGATGGTGCCCGCATCGCAGCGATCCGCGCAGACGTGGCCCAGACCGTGGATGCAGCCGCTATTGAGGCGGATACACACCCGGATCCCGATTCGAACGAAGCAACGCGCAACGTTTTCTTTGAAGGCGACGATGGGCTTGGCTATGAAGCTTCCACACCATCGGGCGATCCTATCGTGGTAGTCGATGCAATCAACCACGCCCTTCACGAGGAAATGGAGCACAACGACACAGTGATAGTGTACGGCGAAGACGTGGGCGGTGGGAAAGGCGGCGTCTTCACCGCTACCAAAGGTCTCACTACACGTTTCGGCGAGGATCGGTGCTTTAATTCTCCGTTAGCCGAAGCCTCGATTATCGGCACAGCGGTGGGCTACAGTGCCGCCGGGTACAAGCCCGTGGTCGAGATCCAGTTTGGCGACTACATTTGGCCCGCGATGCAGATGCTGCGAAACCAAGTGGCGTCCTTTCGATTCCGCGCAAACGGCACATGGGGTGTACCGATGGTGATCCGGGTGCCGGTTGGCGGTTATATTCACGGTGGTCTGTGCCATTCCCAAAACATTGAGGCCTGCTTCGGTCACATGCCGGGATTCAAGATTGCCATGCCCGCAACAGCCGCCGACACCAAAGGTCTGCTCAAGGCAGCCATCCGGATGCAAGACCCGGTGCTTTTCCTTGAGCACAAAGCGCTCTACCGAGCCGCCGGTGCTCGCAGTCCGGAACCAGACGCCGATTATCTCTTGCCCTTTGGGAAGGCCCGCGTCGTCCGAGAGGGCACCGATTTGACGCTCGTTACCTACGGTATGATGGTGCACAAGTCTACAAATGCTGCGCGTCTGCTTGAGAAAGAGGGCCTCTCTGTTGAAATCGTCGATCTTCGTACCATTGTCCCGCTCGATACCGAAACAATTCTTGCATCGGTTCGGAAGACCAATCGAGCGCTCATCGTCTACGAAGACCACGAGTTTGCTGGCTTCGGCGCGGAAATCTCTGCACAAATAGCCGACAAGGCTTTTGCTCACCTCGATGCACCCATTCGACGTGTGGCGGGTGCATTCTGCCAGATCCCGTTCGCGGACCCGCTCGAAAAGGCAGTCCTCCCCAATGACGACGACATCGTCGAAGCGGCCCGCGCACTTGCCGCTTTTTAACGTGACCAGCCCGTTCTCATCCCGCAGTCTTGGACCATTTTGTTCGAGGCTGTTTCGTTTTTCCCCTTGCGCTAAACCCGTACTACCCGGTAGCTTTCGTGATCATTCATCAATATGTGGATACCTGGCATGGGACGCAATCTTATTCTTCTCTCGTCGTGCCTTTACCTTTTGGCAATGGTTGCCCCCCACGATTCCTCGGCACAGGCGTGGCCGCAGCGGCATGGGCATACCTATCTCAAATTATCCCATAGCCGGGTCGTCGCATCTCAACAGTGGGATTTTAAAGGTGAAAAGAGGCCGTATTCGGAGAATTTTTCGGGCAACGCGTTTCTGGACCGTAGTTTTTATCTCTATGGCGAATACGGCCTGACGGACAACGTCACCCTGGTGGCGCTCCTACCGTTCAAACGTTTAACCGTTCGCGATGGTGATCTTGAGTACAACACAGATGGTCTCGGATCCGTCACGGTTGGGTTGCGCGTCGGCTTGAAGTCATTCCTCAAGGTCCGAGCGCCTGCGCACGCCGTCGCTGTAAACGTAATGGCGACCTTGCCGACAGGCTATACGCGAAACCTCTCTCCTTCCCTCGGCCCCGGCCAGGCTGATTTTCAGGCTGTCGTCAGTTACGGCTACAGTTTTTATCCGCTCCCATTTTATGCACAGGCCGGACTCGGCTACCGTGTTCGAACGGCCCTATATTCGTTTTCCTCAGCTGATTCCTGTCCGACGGGTGGAATGCCCGGTTGCGTGGAAGACGGTCGTCCGGAATTCGGCGACGAATGGCTCTTTTCGGGCGAATTGGGAGGATGGCTCGGCCACCACGCTCTCGTTCAAGTTCTCACCCAGGGTGTCTGGTCGAACCTCTCTCCAGAGACGGGATTCAATCCTATCAATCCTGTGCCAACGCGACAGCGATTTATTAAGACGGGTGCTGGGTTGACACTCTATCCTGTCTCAAAATTGGGACTTAGCGTGCTATATTTTGCGACGCCGTTCGGCCGGAATACCATCGATTCGCGAGACTGGTTTTTTGGCGTCGAATACCAGTTCAATGCCCCTCTGTAACGCCTCTCATTTCCTTGAAACGTACTGATGATTCCTTCAAAGATCATTCTGTACGCTGATGCATCACACACTACGATTTTCCACTCTCCTTTTCTTGGTTGTGTTTTTTCCGCTTCGGTCGTCCGCTCAGGCCGACCGGATACGCATAAATGAGGTTGATTACGAAGAACAATGGGTCGAGCTTTTCAATGCCGGCACGCAGACCGTGGATGTCTCCGGCATGTTTTTGTGCACATATCCGAATTATCTCCCTATCGGTAATCTTACCGTTACCATGGGGAACACCTCCATGTCGCCGGGTGATTTTTTGGTGGTCACGTGGGCGCCAAGTTCGAATTTCACCACGACCAGCGGCGAATTGGGTCTGTACGCCGCAAATACCTCCGATTTCGGAAATGCGCCTTCCATGTTTGATTACATGGAGTATGGGACAGACGGCCACCAGCGTGAGTCTGTTGCCGTAGCGAATCTTTTTTGGGATTCAGGGGCAGCGATACCATTGGGCCCGGCTGGTCAATCACTCTCTCGAAACGGTGTCGATGTCTTCGGCCCATCCCACTGGGAAGCGACCGCACCGACGCCTGGGATGCAGAATCAGGTTGTTACCAGTATAGAAGATGGTTCTGTGCCCGGCGACGGTTTTGGGCTGAGTGCAGCTTTTCCCAATCCCTTTTCTGCCCGCACTACGTTTTCCCTTACCGTGCCGCGCCGGCAGCACGTGACTGTTGAAGTATTCAATCTTCTTGGACAGCGAGTCCGAAGCCTTTTTGATGGTGACCTCGTGCCGGATCAGGCCCACATTTTTGTCTTCGACGCGGCAAATCTGCCTCAGGGCTTGTACGTTTACCGCGCCCGCGGAGAAACAATTGTCTCCACGAGACAGGTTGTATTGGTACACTGATCGTTCTCAGTTACAGAAGAAGTCGGTCATCGTCCGTGCAACTGCGGCACATTTTGGTTGCGTGACGGGCAGGAAAGCGTTCCCATCGACAAAATCCCATACATGCCGTTTACCACGCACGAATCAATTTTGTGGCAAGCGAGGCGAGATGCTTCAATCAGAAAAACCGGAAGTGCAGAAGTGTTCTTGGTCTTGTCGTTTATTGCAACGGCCGAGAACTCCCATTTTAACGACGTCATATTTGGCGTTGTTATGCTTGAATCCGTGTCGCCAATGCAACCTCAGATACCGAAACTCAGCGTAAAAGTGAAATAGCTATTTACGGCCTTCCCTTTTTGCCGGGCCGGCCGGAACATCCACCCCTCCGCAGCCAATAAAGCCGCCTCTTCCAGGCCGTATCCGAGAGTTTCGACCCGCTCTTTGGGATCCTCTTTTTTTTGCCCGAGGAGATAGCGATCGACGATCTTGGCAGTCTCCACGTGACCACGGTCATTGACCAAGACCTCCACAACCACTTCGGCGCGCACCTTTTTCTTCCGAGCCGAGCGGGTATATTCCGGCTCCACAATACGAACCGGCTTCGGCGCAGTTTCCGCACTCGCCAATAGGTCGTTTTCGCCCTCGAGATCGCCCTCTACCACTTCGAGATCGGTACCGGCGTCCTCGATCTTGAGGAAATTATCGACGACATTTATTTCGTCATCCTCCAGTATAACGTCGTCCGGCACGACGACCGGCACAAGTGGAGAAGGCGGCGGGGGTTTACGAAGCCGCTGTTCCGTTTGTACGACCTCATCTATCTTGATGACCTCCTGTCCCCGCGTCGAGTACACAGGCGCTACGTCCGAATTGCCGGAGGGCACGGGCCAAAACTTGAGCGTCAGAATGACCAGCACCTGGCTCATGATCAAGCATCCCATGATCCGTATCGCATATCGCTGGCGTCGATTGAATCTCAAAGGCACGGGACTGGGTAGGCTAATGTTTTCGTAGACGAAGTAGAATACGTGTTGGCGGTCAAAAAGAGCCTGTCATGAAGTCGAAACGTCACTTTTCCGTGTCCGTCCGTACGCGATGGAGTCTCAACGGTTTCTGCCATCATGTCCGAAATCGAGCCTCCCGAAACATGAAATATCGGGAGCGTGGCGCGTCATGAGTTGCTTTCGTACTAACGACCGCTGCTCCATGTTTTTTGTAAATGAAACCCTTGTTAATGACGAATTTCTGCTTGTGCGGTGGAATCTCAAACCGTATTTTTTGTTCTCAAATGAACGACCCTCGATAGACTCATTCTTTTAATGCATCTTTCCTATCGGCATTTGCCCATAAGGAAAAAGCAGACGTGAGCCTTATTTTTCGGTCTTCGTTTTTTTGAAAACTGAAACTTGACAAGATCATCCAGCCTTTTCTTCTAATTTTATATTGTTCGTCGCCGATCGACTGACCTTCCCGGGTTACTGGGAGGGTTTTTTTTTACCCGGACGATAGCGATCAGACCAGCGAACCACTGCGTGGATGTTTCTTGGATAAAACGAACATCGGCATGAAGGAACAGCGGCAAACGCCGGATGTGGCAGCGGAAAGGCGGCCGTGTGTGCTCGCACTCGAAGACGGCACCGTTCTTCGTGGCCAGGCCATCGGGCACGCGGGCGAAACCGGGGGCGAACTCTGTTTCAACACGTCGATGACCGGCTATCAGGAGATCCTCACCGACCCCTCTTACCACGGGCAGATCATGATGATGACCTACCCGCATATCGGCAACTACGGCACCATGGA